>Ga0116227_10005606_pt1 | contig 26309 bp, 21 predicted proteins | sample S1TSphgellanicum_FD_89693 | JGI IMG/M metagenome (GOLD analysis project Ga0116227, IMG submission 89693) | Host-associated microbial communities from peat moss isolated from Minnesota, USA - S1T2_Fb - Sphagnum magellanicum MG | ecosystem: Host-associated > Plants > Peat moss > Unclassified...
AGAAGCCCCGCGGCAGCGTCGCAGCGCTTGCACGGGCAACCAGCCCGCGCTGCGCACTGCTCCTCCCCGCAGGGCTTCTCAGGGCAATCACGGTGCCTCAATCTAAGTCGGAAAGACCCTAGGGATCATGCGGGTCGCCGACCGTTACGCGCAGCTTGTTGCCGCAGGTGAATTGCGCCCGGACCCGGAACAGGCCGCCGCCGCCGCCCGGCTCGACCAGTTGCAACAGGCGCTTGAACACCCTGCACCGGCGGTAAGCCTGATCGGCCGGTTGTTTGCGCGCAAGAGCCCCCTCCCCCCGCGCGGGGTCTATCTGTGGGGCAGTGTCGGGCGCGGCAAGTCGATGCTGATGGACTTGTTCCACGACAACCTTGCCATCACCGCCAAGCGACGCACACATTTCCATGAATTCATGCTCGATGTGCACGCCCGGCTGCATGAAGAGCGCAAGAAGGAAAGCGGCGATCCGATCGCGCCGGTGGCGGCGGCAATCGCCGCGGATGCGCGCGTGCTGGCGTTCGACGAGATGGTCGTGAACAACAGCGCCGACGCGATGATCATGAGCCGGCTGTTCACCGCGCTGATCGAACGGCATGATGTGGTTATCGTCACCACCTCGAACCGCGCCCCGCAGGACCTGTACAAGAACGGCCTGAATCGCGAGCATTTCCTGCCGTTCATCGCGCTGATCAACGAACGGCTTGACGTGCTGGGGCTTAATGGTCCCACCGATTACCGCATGGATCGCATGCAGGGGGTCGGAACCTGGCATACGCCGCTGGGCGATGCCGCAACCGCCCAGGTGCGTGAGGCGTTTTTTCGCCTGACCGACTTTTCACCGGAAGACAGCGCCAACGTGCCGACAGGCGAACTCGACCTCGGCGGCGGGCGCACCTTGCATGTGCCCAAAAGCCTGAAGGGCGTCGCGGTGTTCAGCTTCAAACGGTTGTGCATGGAAGCGCGCGGCGCGTCGGACTATCTGGCGATCGCGCGCAAATATCACACCGTGATCGTGGTGGGCATTCCGCTGCTCGGCCCCGAGCGACGCAACGAGACGATGCGCTTCATCACGCTGATCGACGCGCTGTACGAGCGCAAGGTCAAGCTGATCGTGACGGCGGCGGCCGAGCCGGGCGATCTTTACGATCGCGGCCGGGGCGGCGACGAAGAGGGCCGCTTTGCCTTTGACCGCACTGTCAGCCGCCTGATGGAGATGCAGAGCCAGGCCTATCTGGCGCTGGGCCACGGCGACGATTGACAATCCCGATTTGGGACGAATATTCGTCCCGTAGCTGCCCGCGTCGTTCCGATTTGCAACGCGGCGTTAACTCTGATTCGCAGGAACGAAGGACAAAAAAGAAGCCCGCGCAACACGCGGGCTTCCTTGATTGTGTGGCTTGGTGGCCTGACTTGAACCGGATTTACCGGGTTACCGCAGCAAAAAACCGCAGAACCCAGCCATCCGGATCAGATCACTGACCCAACCAACCCCACGGAGTCCAAGCAAAGAACTCAAGAACAAGACTAATCATGTTGTATCCCTCCATCCACGGTGAGGGGTACAGCACTACCATCCCGAAGGATGGTTAACAAGTTCTAAACACGACCAAACTGGCGGTGTCTGTTGGCGTCGTATTCCCGTTCAAACACGGCAAATGGCTGGGGTCGGCCGAGGTAGAAACCCTGCGCATGGTCGCAGCCCATGTCGCGCAACAGCGCCAGAGTCGCCGCATCCTCGATGCCTTCGGCAACCACGGTCTGGCCCAGCGCGTGGGCAAGGCCGATGGTGCTGGAAACGATCGCGCGTTCGCGGTCGCTGTCGACAATCCGTGCGACAAAGCGACGGTCGAGTTTCAATTCGTCGCTGGGCAAATCGGCCAGATAGGTCAGGCTCGCCTCGCCCGTGCCGAAATCGTCGATCGACAGGCGGAACCCCATCTGGCGCAGCCGGGTCAGGTTGTGCACGGCGGCGGGGCGATTGCCGACGCTGCTGGTCTCGGTCACTTCGACCGTGATCAGGCGGGGATCGACCTGCCGCCGTGCCACGATCTCGGCAAAATTCGTCACCAGTTCAGGCTTGTCGACCATCTGCCCCGACAGATTGACACTCATCTGAAAGCGTTCGCCCCGCGCGTTGAGCGCCAGCGCGGCGGTAATCGCCTGGTCGAGCACCCAATAGGTCAGCGCGTCGATGCGGCCGGCCCGTTCGGCCTGCAGGATAAATGCATTGGGCGCGATCGGCCCGCGCGTCGGATGATTCCAGCGGATCAGCGCTTCGGCGCCGCAAATGCGGTTTGAGGCGATGTCCCACTGCGCCTGATAGGCCAGCCAGATGTCGCCGTTGCGCAGGCCCTCGTCGATACGCGCATGAAGCGACAGTTCCCACGGCGCTTCGGCCAGACGATGCGCTTCGAACAGTTCGATGGCCCGGCCGTTGGCCAAGGCATCGTTGGCGCTGGCGAGCGCCGAATTGACGCGGGTGGCGGTTTCCACGCCTTCGTTGCGATCGAGGCCAAAGTGGATGTTGGTGTCAAACGTGTGCGGCCCGACTTGCAGCGGGGCGGAAAACAGCGCGCGCAAGCCTTCGAGATGGCCCAACTGCATGTCGAGCGGGCGGGCTTCCTCGGTCCAGGCGAAATGGCCGCCATCGGAATGATAGATTTCCTGCGCGCCACAGCCGGCGGAAATGCGCCGCGCGATCTGACGTGCGCATTCGCCATGCAGCGCGCGGGGCAGCGTCGCCAGCATTTCCTCGTACCGCGCGATCGCGGCAACGACCACGTCACACCCGATCGCCAACTCGCTGTTCGACAGGGCGAGCATATTGGGCAAGCCCGATGCACTGGTGTGCTGAACCTGCTTGGTCCACTTTTGCCATGTCCGCACGCTGGCAAACACCGCGATGAACGTCATCGCCACATCAGGATACGCGACCAGACCGACCATGCGCAGTGCCACGGGCAAAAATATCACGCTGACCACGGCGGTGCCATAGGCCAATCGCTTTACGACAAGCCGCTCGTTCCTGTGACCGTACCAGACCAATCCGAACACAAGCAGCAGCAGCGCAAGCTCGGTCAGATTCAGTCGGATCGGACGTTCCAGGGCAGCGGCGCCGGCGATATCGATCGCAACCGGGGTGACGACGCTATGGCCGAAATAAAAGCTCGATTCGCGGCCCTGGGCAGACGTGATAATGACGGTCTTTCCGGACAGGATCCCGGCGGGCGCACGTCCGCGGATCAGGTCGTCAGCCGACACGGTCGGGATAGTGGCGGGATCGACCGAGAAATCCGGATAATACCGCGATTGCAGCCCGGAATGGACGCCGCTCAACTGCGCGCTGAACGTCGGATAGCGAACCCCATCGACATCGAACCAATAGGGGCCGGTTTCAACGAACAGCATGAAGTCTCTCGACCAGCCGGAAAGTGCCACCTGACGGTTTCGAATGAGCGACTTGTCGGGAATGTCGAATGCCCGGTCGTCTTGCGTTACCGGACCCTTTGCGCGGACCACAAAAACCGTGCTGTCCGGCAATTTGTCGAGCGCGACCCGCATTTTGGCATCGTCGGCGGCATTCAGGCCCAGTTGCAACTTTGTGTCGAGGTATATTCGCGCGGGATTGCTGGTTCGCACCAGATCGATCAGGCGCGCTTCGCGTGCTGCGCCAAAGGTCTCGATATTGTCGTTGCTGACCACCACGATCGACTGCGGCGCCGGGCGATGCCAGGCTTTGTAAACCGGATTCCAGTAGAAATGCGCCACCGGTTCGCTCGCCACCGTGACCCACACCGCAAGCGCGATGAGCAGCGAGAGCCACAGAGGTGATCGCAGGAGTTTACGCATTTGTCCTTGGCGCCGTCGGAAACCTTTCCGGAATTAGTCCGAATTGGTTGACATCCTGTTACTTTGGTTATGTCCCATCAACCAAGCAAACGTCTGCCATATGCGAAACCTTAACGAAGGTTTCGCCGATTTGGCGGCACTTCAGGTCAGGTCGCGATCAGGCGCGCCAGGCTCTTTTCCAGCATCAGCAATTGCCACAGCGTGCGGCTGGTATCAGCCCGTCCGGTCACGTGCGTATCGACCAACGCGGCAATCCGCGCCGCTTCGAACCAGCCGGTGGCTGCCAACGCCCCGCTATCGGCGATGCCGCGCGCCGCATCGACCAGAGGTCCGCGAAACCACGCCGCGATCGGCGTGACAAAGCCCATCTTGTGTCGGAACAGCACATCCTGGGGCAATGCAGGCTGCATGACCTGCTTCATCAACCATTTGCCGGTCGTCCCGCGTACGCGCATATCCTCGGGCAGGCGCGCCGCGAATTCGATCAATCGGTGGTCGAGCAGCGGCTCGCGCGCCTCAAGACTGACCGCCATGCTGGCGCGATCGACTTTGGTCAGGATATCGCCCGGCAAATAGCACTTCAGATCGGCATATTGCGCCCGGTCGAGCCCGCTGCGCGCGGGGGCCTGCCGCATCAGCTCGACCATCGGCGTTTCGGCACGGTAATCGCCGCGCAGACGTTTGAACGCGCCGGAATAGAGCGCGTCGCGTGCCTCTGCCCGGGTGACCGACAGCGTCCGGGCATAAGCGTCTTCGCTGTCGAGCGCGAGGCTTTGCAGCGTCGCCTTGGCCCGCAACGGACGCGGTGCCCAGCCCAGCGCCGGCCAGGCCGCCCCCATCGGTCCAAACAGGCCACGGCGCAACCCGCGCGGCAGCGTGCTGCGCACCTGATCCTCGCGGTGATGAAACGCCAGCCGGCGATAGCCCGCAAACGCCTCGTCAGCGCCGTCGCCCGACAGCGCCACGGTGACATGCTCGCGCGCGAGTTGGCACACACGCCAGGTTGGCAGCGCCGACGCATCGGCAAACGGTTCGTCGAACATCGAAGCCAGCGTATCGACGGCGGCAAAATCGTCCGATCCCACCATGCGACGGTAATGTTCGGTGTGGAACTGCGCCGCGATGCGGTCGGCATAGGCTGTTTCGTCCAGCGCGGCGACATCGAATCCGATCGAGCAGGTCTTGACCGGCACAGCGCTGGCCCCGGCCATCATCGCCACCACGGTCGAGCTGTCGACCCCGCCCGACAGGAACGCGCCCAGCGGCACATCGGCGGTCATCCGCGACGTGACCGCTTCGCGCAGATGATGCAGCAATTCCTCGCCCAGCGCCTCGGTCGAACCCCTTGCCCGGTCGGCAAAGCTGACGTCCCACCATTGCACCGGCGGCGGCGGCGCCGCGCCGTGGCGCAACAGGCGATAATGCCCCGCCGGCAATTTATCGACGCCCTTAAGGATCGAGCGCGTGTCGGGGACATAACCCCAGGCCATGAAATCCTCGACCGCCAGCGGATCGATGTCGCGCGGGCATCGGGGATGGGCCAGCAACTGTTTCAATTCCGAAGCGAAAATCACGCTGCCATCGCCCAGCGTGGCGGTAAACAGCGGTTTGACGCCCAGCCGGTCGCGCGCCAGCAACAGCACGCGCCGGCGCAAGTCATACAGCGCGAAGGCAAACATGCCGTGCAGGCGCGGCAGGCAATCCGCCCCCCAGTGCTGCCACGCGGCGATAATGACCTCGCTGTCGCCATCGGTGCGGAACACCGCGCCCGCGGCCTGCAATTCGCGGCGCAATTCGCGGAAGTTGTAGATTTCGCCGTTGAACACCAGCATGACCGTGCCGTCGCTCGACGCCATCGGTTGCGGCGATCCAGCCAGATCGATAATCGCCAGGCGCAAGTGACCCAGGCCGATCCCCGGCGCGGTCCATGTGCCACGCCCGTCGGGGCCCCGGTGCGGTGCGGCGGCCAGCATCGCCGCAATCCGCGCCGGATCGACCGGAGCCTCGGAATGCGGAGCAAAAATTCCGGCAATGCCGCACATCGCAGGGCTAGCCTTTCCCCGTTGCCAGGCTGTCGATCCAGCGATCGACCGGGCCGACCGCCGCCGTGAACGCGGCGATCGCCGCCGCCGGATCACGGTCGAGCGTGTCTGACGCCGACAGGATCAACACCGCCGTCGCCTGCCGCCGGAACAGCAGGTGATCGACCATGGCATGCAACCGCAGCGCCAGATTGCTGCCGGTCAGCAGCGCGCCGCTGCGATACCATGTCAGACACAGCCGCCGTTCCGGGCGCGGACTATCGGTCGGGGCCTGGATCACGTCGCTCTTGGCGATGCCCATCGGCGGGCCCGGACGTTCCCACGCCCAGCGCCCGCCGAGCGGCAACGCGCCCTGACCGAACCCGGCCGCCTCGTGCCCTTTGCTCTGGTTGGCGTAAAGCGCGAACGAGACGTCCACGGCCTGGCCCGCCTTGTTGCGGAACCGCATGTGAAAATGCTGGTCCGACCCGCCATGCAGTGGGGTCCAGGCCGCCCCGGCATCGCTCGCTTCGGCTTCCCATCCCTCGACGGCCGGCAAACGCAGGCCGGCGGGCAGTTTTGCCACCAGCAGCCCTGCAGAGGCACCCCAACCGAGGAACGCCAGTGACAGCGCCAGCAGGGCGGCGAATGCGGCGCCGGGACGCAGGCGCAGCCGCGCCAGCCGTTGCACCACCGGATTGGCGGCAATCGCCTCGGGATCGATCATCGCGCTGTCGATCGGGCGGTCGAAAAAGCGCCAGCCGACCGCCATGCACAGCGCCATGACCAGGGCAAAGAACACCCAGCCATAAAACACATGGTCAAAGCTGCTGGCAAAGCGGATGCCGTACCAGCCCGCGATCCAGATCGTGCCGAACGCGCGCAAACCGTTGGCCAGCACCGGCACGACCACCGACACCGCCATGAACGCCGCGCGGCGCCCCCAGCGCAGAAAGCAGACATTGGCAACCAGCGCGCCATAGGCGACCATCGCGATCAGGAACTTGACCCCCGAACAGGCCTCGGCGACCTGGAAATAGCCCGCCGGAGTGGTGATGAACACACCACCGATCGTTGCCGGAACATGCGCAAGCCCCAGAAACACCATTGTCAGCCGCGCCGTCAGAGTCTGCAGGACAGGGATCATCTCGTCCCCGACCGGCACCAGAAACAGCATGTAGAACAACGGGAAAGCCAGCCCGACGACGACCTCTGGCCCCAGCAGCGCAGCCAGCGCCGCTTGCGCCATGACCACGACTGCCAATTGCCGCGCCAGCGACAGCCCGGCAAATTCGCCCAGCAGCCAGAACATCGCTGCGCCGGCAAACACGATCAGCGCCGGCCACCATGCCGTCGGGGTCAACCGCAGCACCTCGTGCCGCCGCTGCGCCACCAGCCAGCCCAGGATCGGCGGGATCAGCAGGATATGGTTGTACGTCGAACTGTCCCACCATTGCCCGACCATGTCGCGCCAGTCGCCAAAGAACAGCACGACAAGCGCCAGCCACGCCGCCGCCAGCCAGGCCAGCGGCGCGCGCCAGGACGCGGGCAATGCACCCCCGCGCGCTTCGGCATCGGGATAGACCGCGTCAGGCTGCATCGGCCCACCCCATCATCGCCGGCAAGGGCGCGAGCACCTGGTCCCACCCGGCATGCGCCAGCACGAACCGGCGCGCCGCCGCGCCCATCGCCTGTGCCGCCGCACGATCCTCGATCAACGCCAGCACGCGCGCAGCCAGCCCCGCCGCGCCATCGGCAACCGCAAAATGCACGCCGTCCTTACCCGCGACGCCCGTTGCGGCGGCCGTTGTCAGCACCACCGGCCGTGCCATTGCCATCGCTTCGAGCACTTTGTTCTGCACCCCGCGCGCGATCAGCAGCGGCGCGACCACGCAGTCGGCGCCGGCCAGCCAGGGTCGCACATCGGTAACTTCACCGGTTACCCGCGTGCCCGCCACGCCGTCGAGCACACGCACTTCGGCACTCGGCGCGCGGCCGACAATGGTGAACGCAGCATCGGGATGGCGGGCGCGGATCACCGGCATCACGTCGCGCGCGAACATCGCGACCGCCGCCACGTTCGGGGCATAGTCCATCTGTCCGGTGAACATGATCTGCGGCCCCGCGCCCATCAGTGCCGGTTCGGGCAAGACCGCATCGGGGGCAAAATGCGCGGCGTCGATCCCGTTGCCCAGCGCCGCGACCGCGACGCCGGTGGGATCGGCCATTCGGGATACAAACAAGTCGCGTTCCTGCGGCGTGACCAGCAGCGACAGATCGGCACGATGCGCGGCACGCTGTTCGAACGCCGACAGCACCCGCGCCTCGCGCGCATGGATCGCGCGCACCGGCCAGGTCCGCGCGGCCGCCGCATAGGCAGCGAACTTGGCCGAATCGACGTCGACGAAATCCATCACCACCCGCCCCCGGTAATCATCCGGCACGTATTGCGCCATTTGTCCCGAAAAGACGAAAATCGTCCCGATCGGCCGTTCGGCAAGCACCTGTCGGACCCATTGCGCCAATTGCGTCGAGGCGAATGCCGCAACGCTGATCGGCCGCCCGCTGGCCAGCGCCGCAATCGCCGCGAGGCCGAGCGACGGCGTTCGCGGCGCGAGGCAATAGCCGGCGGTGATTGCGGCGATCGCGTCGACCTGCCCCGGCAGAACAGGTCCGTCGAGCAGGCTGCCGCAATGGACCGGGACGCGCGCCGCCAAGGCATTGAGCAAGTGCCAGGACCGGATGCGGTCGCCGCGATCGGGAGGCCAGGGAATGCGATGGGCGAGGAACAGGACCTCGTCTGACGGGTTGGTCATGATCGCTCAGGCCAGTCCATTGGCGATCAGCGGGCCCAACCGGTTGGCAATCGCCAGCGGCAATTTCTGCCATAGTGCGATCTTGGCCCGGTAACGCGGGCTCAACGGATTGACATCGCGCGGCGCAACACCGTCCGCAGTCCAGTGGGCATAGGCCAGCGGCTGCGGGGCAAAACCCCAGTTGCGCTTGAAATGATACGCGCCGCTGTCGACCTTTGACCGGCCGAAATCGAACCGGACGCAGCCCCGCGTTCGCGCATGGCACATCAGCCGGTAATACATGACATCGTTGGCGCGCAGCGCGCGCGCGGCATGCACGCCGCCGCCCCAATAGGGCATCACCGCGCCGCGATGATAGAGGCTGAGCACCGAGGCGACCGGTTGCCCCGCGTGCAGCACGGTCAGGATATCGGCGTCCGTGCCAAACCCGTCGAGCACCGCGTCGAACAACGCGCGCGGAAACACCGGCGTGCCGAGATTGCGCACCGACTGGGCATAGACCGCATAGTGCATGGCGCGATCGTCGGCATCACGGCCGACGCGCATGGTCATGTCGTGCGCCAGGCCCTTGCGCACCTCGGCGCGCTGCTTGCGCGGGATTGCAGCCAGTTGCGCGTCGTCATCGCCGGCCAGCGGCGCGACAAAGCCGGCATGACTGTCGTTGCGGGCGTGCCAGCCGGACGCCTGCGGCAGAGGACCACCGCGCAATTCGACCGTGCCGCACGACAGGCGCGCGGCCAGGCGCGTCGCCGCCGCTGCCAGCGCCTCGACATGCGCCGGATCGCCGATAATCCCGCCGTCGACCGCAAACCCGGTCGATACCAGTGCACGGCCGAACAGCGGCGAATGCACCGCGTGCAGCGGCAACAGCGCCGCGATCGTGCCCCCGGTTTCGGCAATCAGGATATGGGCCGCATGCCCGCTGGCGCGTTCCACCGCGCTCAGCCATTCCACCCGGTGGAACGCCCGCGCATCGCCCGCATCGGCCACAAAGCGCGCAATCCGTGGCGCATCATCGATCACGGCGGCACGCACGCGGCTGGGCAGCATGTGCATCATCGCGGCAACCGCTGCGACTCTGCACGCGCCAGCGCGTCCATCCGCCCCCAGGCAAAATCGCCCAGCAGGCGTTGCAATTTGCCCGCCATCGCACCCAGCCGGCTGTAATGGCGCAGCCGCGACCGCCAGGGCGCATGGCCGACACGCGGCTGATCCGGATCGATTTCCCACGGATGAAAATAGGTCAGCGCCGGCCGGGCATCCCGGCCGTTGACCCGGCGCAGCGCCCAATGCGACACGGCATAAGGCAACAGGCGGAAAAACCCGCCGCCGCCCGCCGCCATGCGCCGCCCGGCCCATTCGACTGTGGTAACCGGGATTTCGATCAGATCGCTGTCGGCCACCGGGCGAAAGGCAAAACGCGGTGCCTGCCGCCAGCCATAATGATCGTGAACGATCGGCGCGACACTCGATGAATAGCGATAGCCCGCTTCGGCAAGCACCGCGTGCGCCCACGGCGTGCGGGTGTCGATCGAAAAGCTTGGCGCGCGATAGCCGATGACCGCCTGCCCCGTCACATCCTCAAGCACTGCGCGCGCACGGGCGAGATCGGCGGAAAACCCCGCGCGATCGAACGTGAAGACGCGCGCATGGTCCCAGCCGTGGCTGGCGACTTCATGCCCCTGGTCGACGATCCGCCGCATCATCGCCGGGCAGCGCTGCGCCACCCAGCCAAGCGTGAAGAACGTGCCTTTCACGCCGGCCTGATCGAACAGCGCGAGTATCGCATCGCAATTGCGCTCTACGCGCAGATCGAGGCCGTCCCAACTGGCGCGTTCGATCACGTTTTCAAACGCACCGACCTGGAACCAGTCCTCGACATCGACCGACAGGCCGTTAACCGGTGGCGTCAGCGTGACCATCCGAATCCGATCAGGCCGCGCGCACTTGCGCGTTTTCAGTTTCGAGCCACTCGATCAGCATCGTCAGCACATGACGGATCGCTTCGTTCTGGTCGCCGGTGCGGGTTTCCAGCGCTTCGATCCGGCGCGTCAGGTCGACAATCGCCGACAGCAGCGGTTCAAGATCGGGCTCCGGCGCCGCGACCAGTGCCGCGGCCCCGCGCATTTCCGCCAGTTCCATCACCGCCTGCTGCAATTCGGCGATCTGTTCGTCACGAGTCGCCAGTTCGCGTGCAAGATCTGCCAGGATTGTCGCATGGTCGGCCGCCGAGGCAGGCGTGGCGACAGGCTCCGCCGCGGCGTCCGGCGCGATCGGATCGACCGGCTCTGCGGCCGCCGACACGCTTTCGTCCGAATCGCCGGCGAGATCGGCAATCACTTCATCCAGCATCGCGCCATCGAGCAGGCTGGCCTGATCGACCGCACCCAGCAGCAGCAGCCGATTGGCCAACTGGTTGACGCGGCGCGGCACACCGCCGCTGGCTTGCGCCAGTCGCGCATGGACGCCTTCGCCGAATGCGGGATTGCCTGTCCAGCCGACGTGTTTCAAGCGATGTTCGACATAAGGCCCGACTTCGTCGGGCTCCATCGCATCAAGGTGATGCGTCGCGATTACCCGCTGACGCAATTGTTCGAGCACCGGTTCATTGAGAAGCTTGCGGAATTCGGGCTGGCCCAGCAGCAGGATCTGCAACAGCGGATGCGCGCCAAGCTGAAAATTGGACAGCATGCGCAGCTCTTCCAGCGCCGCGACGTGCAGGTTTTGCGCCTCATCGACAATCAGCAGGCAACGCCGACCGGCGCGCGCTTCATCTTGCAGGAACAGTTCGAGCGCGCCGAGCCCGGCCGCCTTGTCCAGCGCATCCGCGATCGGCAGGGCAATGCCGAACGCCTGGCACGCCAGCCGCACCAGTTCGCCGCCGTCGAGCCGGCTGGTCACGATCTGGCCAACGGTCAGCCGCTGGCGATCGATCGAGGCGACAAGATGCGCCGCCAGTGTCGATTTGCCCGCGCCGATGTCGCCGGTGATCACGATGAACCCTTCGCCCTGCGACAGGCCATAACCGAGGTAGGACAGCGCCTTGCGGTGCGTCAGGCTTTCGAAATAGAAATCCGGATCGGGCGCCAGTTGGAACGGACGGCCGCTGAACCCGTAGAACTGATCGTACATTGGCCTCAATCCTTACCGGAAGTTGTAACGCAGCCCAAGCTGCCCGAGCGCTTCTAGCTGGTCGGGCGAAATCTGCGGATTGACCCCCAGCACTTCGACCGCTGCCGTGCCCACGAGCCTGTCGGTCAGACGGTGGATCAACATGCCGTTTACCCCCCAGTCGCCGGTATCGCCAATCGCCAGTTCGTCGGTGTGATACAACGACACAAAGCCGCTCAGTGTAAAGCGGGTCTGCCGGTCGATCTGTCCCCCCAATCCGGCGTCGACATACCAGGTCTGGTCAAGCGCGCCATTCTCGCTTGCCAGCACAGTGTCCGCTGCGGTGAGGAAGCGCCGCGAAATATAACCGGCGCCGACATTGAACGTCAGCCGTCCGAACGTCACGGCATAGGCGGCATTGACACCGCGCGCGCGGAACACCGCAGCATTGGCCGAACCGAGCACGCCGGTCACACAACTGCCGCCGGTGGACCCCAGGAAACAGCCGCCGACATTGCCGCTGAAAGGGTCGCGCGTGACGGTAAAGTCGGTCGGCAGCGCCTGCAGCGCGGTCAGCAGCCCCGAACCAAAGCCATAGATCCCGTCGAACACCGAGACATTGATCGTCGATCGGCTGTCGGGCGCGTGAAAGAACGATCCGTAATAGGTCGTGCTGTCATAGCGTTGGCCGATAAAGGCCGACGCCATCGTGCGCTTGCTCGGCCGCCAGACCACGCCGACGTCCCAGGACAGCCCGTCGGTCTGATAGGCGATCTGGCGCGGGCTGTTGGGATTGGTGACATATTGGCCGTTGCCGGCCACAATCGGATTGCCGTTGGCGTCGACTTCGGCATTGCGCTGCGCGACTTGCACCTTTTCCCAGCCGACATCACCGACCAGCGCCAGATCGCGCGTCACGGGCTGCGTGACTTGCACCCCGACTCGCTCGTCGATCAGCCGCTCGTCAAGGTTCGACATGTCCTCGCGCAGATAATTGCCGAGCAGCGCCACGCCGAACGGCAAAACCTCACCCGGACGCACCCCGACCGAGGCGCTGCCCTGCTGGGTCAGCGAATGCCCGAACACATCGACCGGTGCGCCGCCGCCCGCCGGGACATAGGCGCGGATCTGGTCGATCTCGCTATAGCCGACGTCATACGAGCCCTTGATTCCCAGGATACCGGCATGGGTAGACAGCGACGGCCCGCCGTAAAGCGACCAGATCTGATAGATCGACCCGACATTGTCGACCGGGTTGAGATATGTGCTGCCGCCCGGCCCGATCGCGCTACGCGTGGCGAGACCGCCAAAATCGAATGTCAGCGTGTGCGGCACGATCTGCGTCTGGGTGCGGGCGATACCCGTGAACGTGTCGGACCCGCCTTGCCCGCGCGTTTCGGAAAAATGGTGTTCATAGCGGATCGTCGCGATGCCCGTGGTGCTGTGGGTATCGATCACCGCGTCGACACCGGCCGCCAGCGTCGTGTATGTCAGCACCTCCTGCTGGGGGCTGATCTGGTCATAGATCGTCTGGTCGACTTCGAGATAGGACACGATGCGCGTGCGCTTGCGCTTCTTGCCGCCGCTGCCGGGCGCGGCATAAGGCGCCGGGGCGTTGGCCCCATCGGCCGCCGCGGCCGTCGTGCCGTCGGGCGCGGTCGCGACATCGTCGCTGCTGCCGGGATTGGCATATGTCAACGCCGGGGCGCTTTGCGCCAGCGCGGCTGTCCCCCCGCCCCAGGGCGCGATCAGCGCGAGCGCGCTGCCGGCGATGTGCCATACCCCCTTCATACGGACTACTCCTTGTACCCGTAATAGGTACCGAACCGGCGCCCACTGGGCGAGAAATGCGCAGCGTTGAGCAACAGCTTGATATCTTCGCAGCCCGACAACAGACCGACCGCGTCGCGCAGCGCGGCCTCGCTGGTCATGTCGGCGCGCACCACCACCACCGCCTGCCCGACATGCAGCGCCAGGGCACTGGCGGGAGAGGCGGCAAGCACCGGCGAGCTGTCGAAAATGACAATCCGCCCGCGCGTGTTCGCGGTCAGCCGATCAAGCACACGCACCGTGCGTGCAGAAGCGAGCAATTCGGTATCCGCGCCAGAGGCATTGCCCGCCGGCAGCACGAACAGCCCCGGAACGTCGGTGCCCAGAATGCAATCCTCGACCGCGACACGCGGATCGGCCAGCGCGTCGAGCAGCCCCGGCCCGCCGGGCAGGCCCAGCGTCGACAACACCGAAGGCTTGGCAAAGTCGGCATCGACCAGCAGCACTTCGGTATCCTTTTCCGCCGCCATCGACAGCGCCAGATTGACCGAACAGAACGTCTTGCCCTCTCCGGGCAGCGCCGAACACACCAGGATACGCTCGCCACGGACACCTCTGTCACGGCTGCGCGATTCGGCCGCGGTCAGCAGCAATTGCCGCTTGATGATGCGGAATTCTTCGAGCAGCCCGGTCACCGGACCTTCGGGTTCGATCAGGCCCTGTTCGCGCAGATGCTTGCGGTCGATGATATGGAATGTGCCGCGAAACTCCTGCGCGCGCGTCGCGCCTTCTATGCCCGTTCCATTCGCGCGCGGCGCGGCGGCGGGCAGCGCTGCGGGATCGAACGTCGGCAGATCGAAAGTCGGCGCTGCAACCTGGACCTGGCCAGGCGCTCCGGGCTCGGCCGGGTCGGCCGGCGCACCGGCCTGTGGCGCAACCAGCCGGCGCCAGTCTTCGCTGCCGCCGGCGCGTTCGATCAGCGATCGGCGCTTGGCGCCGCGCGCGGGCGGCGCGTCGCGTCCGGTCGGGGGGAACTGGCGGTGATCGGTCATCGGGTCATTGCTCCGTCCGCTCACGCCACCAGCCGGCGTTTCATGAATTCCAGCGCCAGCAAGGCCGCCAGCACCAGCACGAGCCCGGCAACGCCGCTGCCGAACCATTTCAACTGGCGCCGCCGTTCGGCCAGTGCCGTCTGGGTCAGCGCCAAGGTGACCGCACCCAGCACCGGCAGGCCGATTGCCCGTTCCAGATCGGCGGTGGTCGCAAACGTGCCGCGCAACTGGCCCAGCGCAAACGCCGTGCCGCAGCCCGCCGCCAGCCCCGCGACCAGCACGCCCGCCAGCATCAGCGGCCGGTTCGGCGCCGACGGTTCATGCGGCGCGGTTGGCGGGTCGATCACTTCGAACTTTACCGCGCTGTGCTCGTTTTCCACCTCGCCGCGCAGCTTCAGCGCTTCCCGGTCGTGCAACAGCTTGTCATATTCTTCCTTCAACACGTCGTAATCGCGATTGATCCGCGCAGCCTGCGCGGCGACCGCCGGTTCGCCGTATTGCTGGGTGGTCAGTTGGGCCAGATCCTGTTCCAGCCCGGCCTTGCGCGATTGCAGCGCAACCATGCTCGCCTCGCGGTCGGCCTTGATCGACTGCAACGAAGCATATGCGGGATTGGGCGTGCCGCCGCCGCCACGGCCGCCTTCGCTGGCGGCGGCGCGCGACAGTTGCGCGATCTGTGCCTTTTGCGCGATCACATCGGGATGGCTGTCGGTCAATCCGCGTGCGTGCATCGCGGCAAGGTCGGCCTGCGCCTGTGCCAGCGCGCCTTTGGCACCGCCGCTGATGCCCGGCACGGAAATCGTCGGCGGGGTGCCTGCCATCTGGCCGTTGATCGACGCCAGCGCGCTTTGTGCCGCCAGCAGGTCGGATTCGACCCCGCGAAGTTCGGCGCGCGTGCCTTCGATCCGCGCGGCGGCCGTGCCGGTGCCCGGCATCATGCCGGCGTTTTTGGCTTCGAACGCCTCGCGCTTCTGCTCGGCGGCTTCAAGGTCTTTTTGCCGGTCGGCCAGTTGCTGGTCCATAAAGGCCAGCGTGTCGCTCATCTCGCCGCGCCCGCCCGACAGGTTTTCCTCGCGAAAGATGTCGATCATCTTTTGCGCGATGTCCTGTGCCAGCTTGGCGTTTTGGGCGTCGGTGTACCCACCCCTGCCCGAGGTCGCGGCGATTTCGAACAGGTTTTCCTGGCTGTTGGTGACTTTTACATCGTTGGCGAGCGCGGCAACCGCACCCTCCATCTGCTTTTCGTTGGTCACTTTATCGCCCAACCGGGTCGCGCGCACGACCTTTTCCAGATTGACCGCGCTGGTCAGCGTCTGGCGCACCCGATCGATGTCGCGGTGGCGATCGGCGCCGATGCCGATCTGTTCGGACAGCACGTCGTCGATCCGCACAAAGATCCGCGCATGCGATTCATACTTGTTGGGCATGGCGCCCACCGCCAGCCATCCGGCCAGGCACACAATCCACGCCACCCCCAGCGCGATCCAGCGCCGGTTCCAGACGGTATACAATCCCGCCCTGATCTGATCGACAAGTCCCCCCATGCCCCGCCCCCGCCGTTCAGAACGCGCTCTCGGGGATGATGATCACATCGCCCGGCATCAGCATGACATTGGCACTGGTATCGCCCTTGCGCAGCAGATCGCTGATCCGCAACGCATATTCCCTTTGCTTGCCGGTCTGCTTGTCAAACCGCACCAGCCGCGCACGGTTGCCGGCGGCAAATTCCGACAGCCCGCCCACCGCGATCATCGCATCGAGCAACGTCATATTGGCGCGATACGCCAGCGAAGCCGGCTTTTCGGTCGCGCCGACCACGCGCACCTGCTGGCTGTAAGTGCCGGAAAACTTATTGACGATGACCGAAACGATCGGTTCCTGGATGAACTGCGACAGTTGCAGCTTGATGTCTTCGGCCAGCATCGACGGGGTCTTGCCCACGGCCGGCATGTCGGTAATCAACGGCGTGGTGATCCGTCCGTCGGGTCGCACCTGCACCTGGGCGCCAAGCTCGGGATTGCGCCAGACGAAAATGGTCAGTTCGTCGAGCGGCCCGATGATATAGTCTTCGCCCGGTCCTTCCTGCAGCGACACGAATGAGGCCGAGGGCAATTGCGCCCCGCCGCCTGCGGCACAGCCGGACAGTCCAACCGCCGCAAGCCCCAGCATGACCATGACCGAACGCCGGCTGGCCGCATGATCGAGAGGGGCAGGCAGGCTGTCGCTGGGCATGAACCATCCTTCAACAAACGTCATCGCGCATCGGGCCGCTGCTGTGACAAGCCGCGTGTCCCGGCTGTCTCCCAAGGGGACAACCAAGGCGTATATTCACGCCTGGCTATGACCAGGAAGGGTAAAGATACCGTTAGTGCTTCTGAGTCAGCAAGTGCTGTCCCGAGACGGTACAACGCATGACCAGAGCCTTAACCAAACCCCACCAGCACCTCTTTTGCCGGCCCATGGCCAAGAAAGGCGGCCGGACTGGCGCTGGCCCCATAGGCGCCGGCGCAGAACAGCGCCACCAGATCGCCGGGTTCGGCATGGGGCAGCGCCAGCGCATCGCCCATCCGGTCAAGCGGGGTGCACAGGCAGCCGACGACATGCGCGATGTCGTCGATCGGGGCATCAAACCGCGTGGCGATGGCACAGGGGTAATTGCGGCGAATGACGCTGCCGAAATTGCCGCTGGCGGCCAATTGATGGTGCAGACCGCCGTCGATCACCAGAAACGTCTCGCCCCGGCTGACCTTGCGATCGATGACTTGGGCCAGATACACCCCCGCTTCACCCACCAGCCACCGGCCGAGTTCGACCACAAAGCGCGTCTGCGCCAGCACCGGCGCTGCCCGCGCCAACGCCGCGCCCAGTCCCGCGCCGACCGCGCCCAGATCGAGTGCGGACTGGCCATGAAAATAGGGAATACCGAACCCGCCACCCAGATTGCAGGTCGGCACGCCAACCCCGGCCGCTTCGGCCAGTTGTGCCACCAGCGCGATCGTCGCGGTCTGTGTGGCCACGATTGCCCCGGCATCGAGCGACTGGCTGCCGGCATAGACATGAAAGCCCTGCCAATCGACGCCCGCCGCGACCAACCGCCGCGCCAGTGCCGGCACCGCTTCGGCATCGACGCCAAAGGCGCGCGGGCCGCCGCCCATGCGCATGCCGGCCCCGGCCAGTTCGAAATCGGGATTGACCCGGATCGCCAGACGCGGCGCGAGCCCGGCCCGCGCCCCTGCCGCCAGCGCGCGATCGGCCTCGTGCACCGATTCGATATGCAGTGTGACACCGGCCGTGATCGCTGTCGCAATATCGGCATCGCGCTTGCCCGGCCCGGCAAACCCGATCCGGCCACCCGCGACGCCGGCCGCCTGCAACGCCGCCAGTTCGCCGCCCGACGCAATGTCAAAGCCGTCGACGCGATCGGCCATGAACGCCAGCAGCGGCCCGAACGGATTGGCCTTGACCGCGTAATGCAGCGCAACGCCCGGCACGCTGGCCCGAAACGCAGCGATCTGTGCCGCAACCCGCCCGGCGTCATAGGCGAACAGCGGCGCCCCACCGACGCGGGCCAACAGGTCACGGGCGCGCACGCCGCCAATCGCCAGTTCGCCGTCGATCGCGGCAAAGCCCGGCGGTATGGGCCCCATCGGTTTGCTGGTCAGGGTCATGCCCCCGGCTTATCCACCAAAGCCGATAATTCCCGGTAAAGGCCTGCGCGATCCAGCTTGCCATTGGCATTGAGCGGCAAGGTGTCCCGCCAGTGAATTTCACGCGGAAGCATAAAGTTGGGCAAAATCTGCGCCAGCGCGGCAGCAAGCGCCGCACTGTTGAGCGCGCCCGTCGGGCTGACAAACAGATGGATCGCCTGCCCCAGATCAGCATCGAGCAGCCCGAGTGCAACCGCTTCGCCCACCAGTCCGGTGGCGAGAGCCGCTTCCTCGATTTCCTGCGGGCTGACCCTGTTGCCGGCGGTCTTGATCATCGCATCGCGCCGGCCAACGAAGTGAAGCAGGCCGACGTGATCGCGGCGCACCCGGTCGCCCGACCACACCGCCGTACCGCCCAGCCGCGAAAACGACGGCGCCGGGCGAAACCGTTCGGCGGTGCGTCCGGCGTCGCGCCAATAGCCCTTTGCGACCAGCGGCCCGGCGTGGACCAGTTCGCCCTCTTCACCCGGGCCGGCGGGTTTACCGTCGTCGCGTACCACCAGAACTTCGGCAAACGGGATCGCCGTGCCGATCGCGGTCGGATGCGCGTCGATCAGCGCGGGATCGAGCCAGGTCGACCGAAACGCCTCGGTCAGGCCGTACATCGCATAAAGGTCGGCCGCCGGGGCCAGTGCGCGCAGCCTTCGCACCAGCGCCTCATCAAGCGCGCCGCCGCTGTTGGTCAGGCGTCGCAGCGGGGCGATCGCGCCGGCCGGCCAGTCGAGCGCGGCCAACTGGCGCCACAACGGCGGGACCCCGGCCAGCGTGGTGATGCCATGCCGCGCCACCGCCCGCAGCACGTCGCGCGCCAGCAGATAGTCATGCGGCACCACGCAAGCCCCGGCGGCCCAGGCGCAAAGCACTTGATTCTGGCCATAATCGAACGCCAGCGGCAGCACGGCCAACACCCGATCGTCGGGCGCCAGCCGCAGATAATGCGCGACACTGACCGCCCCGAGCCAGAGATTGGCGTGACTGAGCATCACCCCTTTCGGCCGTCCGGTCGAACCGCTGGTATAGAGCAGCGCGACCGTCGCATCGACCGGCGCCGACGACGGCGGCAACACGGCGCGGGCTTCGAGCGCGGTCGACACTTCGGCATCGATCGCGCTTTGTGCCTCGGCAAAGTCGTCCGGTTCCAGCGTCGCCATGCGCGCCGCATTGGCAATCAGCAGCGCGGCGCCGCTGTCGGCCAGGATATGGGCGACCTGAGAACGTTTCAGCAAAGGATTGACCGGCACATGCAGCAACCCGGCGCGCGCCGTCGCCAGCGGCAGCAGACAAGCCAATTCGCCCTTGGGCAGCCAGCTTGCCACGCGGGCGCCGGGCGCTGCGCGGCTTGCCAACCACGCCGCCAACTGGCCTATACGCCGATTTAACGCGGTGTAGTCCATGACACGGTCGCCCAGTACCAGGGCCGGGGCATCACCTGCCCCGCGCAAGGCCAGGTGATCGAGCGGACGAGGCTCTGGATCGGGAATGGAAACGGCAGTCGCGGTCACGATGAAAGTCTATCACGCAGACCTGAACGAAGCGCAAGACGAGCTGGCGATGTGTGCGACCGCGCCCGGAGCGACGCCGTTCGACCGGTTCGACTGGTTGCAGTTGATGGCCGACGAATGCCTGGCTCCGGCGCGCTGCTTTGTCGCCGTGGCGCGCGACGGTGACAACAGTGCCGTGCTGCCCTTGTGCGAAACGCGCGACGGGCTGGGCGCGCCGGCCAACTGGTACAGCTTCATCGCCCGCCCGCGCTTTACCGATGCCGCCGAGGCACCGCGCCTGTTGACCGCGATCATGCGCAGCCTGTCGGGCAGCGGCGCGCTGAATTTCGCGCCGCTGCCCATGCCGGAGGCGGCGCTGATGCTGCAAGCGGCACGCGCGGCCGGCTGGATCGCCCGCCTCAGCCCCTGCGACACCAACCATGTCCTGCACCCCGGTGGCCGCGACTTTGCAGCATGGTGGGCGACGCGCCCCGGTCAACTGCGCGAAACGGTGCGGCGCAAGCGGGGCAAAGTCACCCTTCGTATCGCGCGCGATTTCGATCCCGCCGATTGGGCCGCATACGAAGCAATCTATGCGACAAGCTGGAAACCGGCCGAAGGGGCGCCGGACTTTCTCCGCACGTTCGCCAAGGCAGAGGGCGCCGCCGGGCGGTTGCGGCTGGGGCTGGCCGCGACCGGGGACAAGCCGGTGGCAGCGCAGTTCTGGACGATCGAGGACGGCACCGCGTTCATCCACAAACTCGCGCACGATCCGGCCGCTGCCGCGCATTCGCCCGGCACGGTGCTGAGCCATGCGATGTTCGCGATGGCGATCGATGAAGACCGCGTCAATTCGATCGATTTCGGCACCGGCGATGATCGCTACAAGCGCGACTGGATGGACGAAGTGCGCGTGCGGTATCGGCTGGAGGCATATCATCCGCTTGCAGTGCGGCACTGGCCGATGCTGGCAAAACTGCTGGCAAAGCGCCTTGCTAGGCCGAAATGAGGCGGATAAGGCAGCGTGATGAACGACAACAGCGATGCAGGTTTGCGCAGTGTGCTGGGCGATGTGCTGGGGCTTGGCCCGGTGCGGACCGCCGCACTGACCGCTGAAAGCCCGCTGCTGGGGGCCCTGCCCGAACTCGATTCGATGGCCATTGCAACGCTGCTTGCCGGCATTGAGGACCGCTTTGGCGTGATGTTCGACGATGCCGAACTGACGGGCGAAACGCTTGCCAGCTATGGCAGTCTGCTGGCGCTGGTGCGCGGAAAACGCCGGCCTTGATTGTCACCTGGCCTTGCCCCGGTGGCAATGGAGCGGCCGAGGAATTCGCCGCGGTGATTGATCGCGCGCGGTCCTTTCGCCTGCTGATCGTGCCGCCGTTGCTTGAGGAAATGAACCGCACACGGCGTTTTCTGATGGGCACCATGCGAGCGCTTGACGGGCATGGCATCGACAGCTTTCTGCCCGACTTGCCCGGCACCAATGAAAGCCTGCAGCCGTTTGTCAGCCAAAGCCTGCATGGCTGGCGCATGGCAATGGTCCGGGCCGCGCGCCACTTTGCCGCCACCCATGTGCTTGCGCTGCGCGGTGGCGCACTGATTTTCCCCAACGTGCTGCCGGGCTGGGTGGTAGAGCCGGTTTCGGGCGCAAGCCTGCTGCGCCAGTTGCTGCGCGCCGCCGTCATCGCCGCGCGCGAAGCGGGCCGGCACGAAGACAGCGCCGCCCTGCTCGAAACCGGGCGGACCGAAGGAATCGTGCTGGCCGGTTACGATTTTGGCCCGGCGCTGATCGCCGGGCTCGATAGCGCGCGTCCGCTCGATGAAGGTCAGCGCGAAATCCGCCAGAGTGAACTGGGCGGCGCGGCGCTGTGGCTGCGCAGCGAACCGGGCGATGATCCGGCACAGGCGGCGCGGCTGGCGGCGATCATCGCGGCGGGGATTGCCGCATGACCCGGCGCGCGATGGTCTTTCCCTGCGGCGGGGCAAAGCTTTACGGCATGCTCGATTGCGCCAATGCGCATGGTCAGACCGGCCTGCTGATCGTGTCGGGCGGCAACGAAATCCGTGCCGGCGCATTTGCCGGGCAAGCCCGACTGGCGGCGCGACTGGCCGAGGCGGCCGGCGTGCCGGTGTTCCGCTTTGACCGGCGCGGGATCGGCGACAGCGAAGGCGACAACCATGGCTGGCGCGGCAACCGCGACGACATCGCCGCCGCGCTCGGCACGTTTCGCGCCGCGCTGCCGGGCATGCGCCGGGTGGTCGGCTTTGGCCTGTGCGACGCGGCGAGCGCGCTGATGCTGCATGCCGCCACGTTGGGCCCGCACGGGTTCGACGCGCTGGTGCTGGCCAATCCGTGGACGATAGACGAAAACCTTGAGGATGCATTTGGCCACAGCCCGGCCTCGTTGCGGCAGCGTTATCTGTCCCGACTGGCCGATCCGCGCGCGGTGTGGCGGCTGTTGAGCGGGCGGGTCAACCTGGTGCGGCTGGCGCGGGGTCTTGGCCGCGCGGCACAGACGTCAGAGGCACCTTCGCCGCTGGCCGACCTGCTGCGCGCCGGTCTGGCGCAATTCGATGGGCCGGCCACATTGCTGGTGGCGTCAGGCGACCGGATCGGCGCGCGCTTCGCCGCCCTGTGGCCGGATGATGACCCCCGCGTGGTCACGCATTCGGGCCGCAGCCACAGTTTCACCGACGATCAGGCCAGCGCCGACTGGCTGTTCGAACGCCTGCTGGAAGCCACCGCCTCGCGCCACTGAAATCCTCCCCGAACCGCCAGGCGATTCACACATCTCGATTACGTGGATCTTTATCCATACAAATCATAATGATCCGTTCGTGCTGAGGCTGTCGAAGCACGCGCACTTGGCAAACCTCATCCCGCACGCTTCGACAGACTCAGCACGAACGGATCTTTTTAAATCAAATACTTGTCTGTCCAGCGTCCCAGGCCCGTCACCCAACGCGGTGATTCTGGGACCGGCGAAGATATCGGCGGAATAATCGACGCACCGGATATGTGTATCCCTTGGCCCCGAACCAGCGAGGAATTACAGTTGCTTACAAACTCGCCGCGAAATCGCGTTCGGCCAGAAAACGCTCGGCATCGAGTGCGGCCATGCATCCGGTTCCGGCGGCGGTGACCGCCTGACGATAGGTGTGGTCCATCACGTCGCCGCAGGCAAACACACCGGGGATGGCGGTCTTGGGCGTGCCGGTCTGGACGACGATATAGCCGGCGGCGTCGAGTTCCAGCTTGCCACGGAACAACTCGGTCGCCGGGGCGTGACCGATCGCGACAAAGGCGCCGTCGGTGGCGACTTCGCTGTGGGCGCCATCGTGCGTGTCGACCAGCAGCACGCCGGTCAGGCCTTTGCTATCGCCGACAAAGCGTTCGACTTCCTTGTTCCACAACACGCTGATCCTGGGGTGGGCAAACAGGCGGTCCTGCAGGATCTTTTCCGCCCGCAGCGAATCGCGGCGGTGGATCAGCACGACTTCGGTGGCATGGTTGGTCAGGTACAGCGCTTCTTCGACCGCGGTGTTGCCGCCGCCGATCACCACGACTTTCTTGCCACGATAGAAAAATCCGTCGCAGGTGGCGCAGGCCGAAACGCCCTTGCCCGACAATTCCTGTTCGCCCGGCACGCCCAGCCAGCGTGCCTGGGCGCCGGTGGCAATGACCAGGCAATCGCCTTCATAAATATCGCCACTGTCGCCGATCGCGCGGAACGGCGATCCATCCAGTTGAATCTCGGTGATCGTGTCCCACAGCATGCGTGTGCCGACATGTTCGGCCTGCGCCTGCATTTCCTGCATCAGCCACGGCCCCTGGATCACATCGCGGAACCCGGGATAGTTTTCGACATCGGTGGTGATCGTCAACTGTCCGCCCGGCTGCAACCCCTGCACCACGATCGGCTCCATCCCGGCGCGCGCGCCATAGATCGCGGCTGTCAGACCCGCCGGGCCCGAACCGACGATCAACATGCGGGTCTTGTGCGTAGTCATTGTTATCTCCGTCTTTCGCTCGCGCTGCGCGCGAGGCAGACCTCCCGCCCCGCCTCCCCGTCCGACCACCATAGCCTGATGGTTATTGTTGGCGGTCGGACGGGCAGGCGGGGCGGGAGGTCTGCGTTCACGTCAGTGAACCTGAATAATGCGTTGGCGAGATAAGCACGCCCGCTGCGGAGTCAATCGACCAACCGTGCTTCCATGGCCGCGACTTGCGCGGGACCGATACCCAGCACGTCCTGCGCATAAGCTTCGATGCTGCCGTAACGTTCGCGGATCGCGGCAAAGGCGGTGTCGAGATAGACCGCTTCCACCCCCAGAACGACGCGCATCGTTGCGTCATCCAACCCCATGTCGGCCAGGCTGTGGCTTTGCGACGCAATCCGCGCCTCGATATTGCCAGCGGTGTTGGTCAACAGGTAATCATCGATCAGGTCGTCGTGATGGACGCCCAGCAGATGATGGATCAGCGCCACGCCCACGCCGGTACGGTCCTTGCCCGCCAGGCAATGCAGCAGGCTGGCCCCGTCACGCGTGGCCAGCGCCTGCCCATACAGCCGCCATGTGCCGGTCAGCACGTCGCGAAACGCCATGCCGCGATAGAGCCGGATCATCCGGTCGCGCGCATCGTCGGCAGTGCGGATCCTGTCGGCCGCCTCTGCATGCGCGGCCTGTCCTTGCAGGCTGGCGGTTTCGCCGGGATGAAACAGCACTTCGCCGGCAAAATCCTCGTGCCGCAGACACGGAAACGCAGCGCGTTCGCTGTCGCCGCGCAAATCGATCACCGTCGCAATGTTGAGGTCCCGTACCCGCGCCAGATCGGCAGGCGTCGCCCCGGCATGTTGCCCCGACCGCCACAAGCGCCCGCGCACCAGCCGCCCGGCCCGCGCCGAATAGCCGCCGTAATCGCGAAAATTGTGAATGCCTTCGAAAACCAGAACCCGTTCGTCGTTCATGACCACGTTATGCAAACCCCTGCGCCAGAAATCGCTCGGCACACCCGGCCAACAGCGCGGTGCCCAGCGGCAACGCGGCTTCATCGACCATCATGCGCGGTGAATGGATGCCACGGCAGGTGCGCAGATCGGCATCCTGTGCCGCGACACCGAGGAAGAACATCGCGCCCGGCACTTTTTCCAGCACATAGGCAAAGTCTTCGGCGCCCATGATTGGATGCGACAGCCGGTGAAACCGCACCGGCGTGCCGATTTCGCCGGCCACCGCTTCGCCCAGATCGACCGCGCGCGCATCGCACACCGTCACCGGAAACCCTTCGAACACCTGCACTTCTGCCGACAAGCCGTGCGCGGCAGCGATGCCCCGGGCAAGCGTGGTGAGTTGTTCGTGCAGCGCCACACGATTGCCCGGCGACAGCGTGCGCAGGGTACCTTTCAACACGGCGCGGTCAGGAATGACGTTGTGGGCGGTGCCGGCGTGAATCTCCGCCACTGTCACCACCACCGGGTCGGCCACCGGAAAACGGCGCGTGACCATCGTCTGGATCGCGGTGACGATTTCGCAGGCGATCGGCATCGGGTCGAGCGTCTGGTGCGGCATCGACGCATGACCGCCGCGCCCGTTGACGGCAATTTCGAAACGGTCGGCCGACGCCAGCAAAGCCCCGGCACGCCCCGCCACCAGCCCGTGCAGACTGTCGGGCATGATGTGCAAGGCAAACGCCGCGTCGGGCAAGGGATCGAGCAAGCCGTCATCGATCATGAACCGCGCCCCGTGCCAGCCTTCCTCGCCCGGCTGAAACATGAACGTCACTTCACCGGCAAACTGGTCGGCGCGCGCGCACAGCACTTCGGCCGCGCCGGCCAGCATTGCCGCATGGGTGTCATGCCCGCACGAATGCATCGCGCCGGGCACATGGCTGGCAAACGGCAGCCCGGTTTCCTCGTCCATCGGCAAGGCATCGGTATCGCCGCGCAACAGCACGCGGCGCAGCGGGGCGCCGGTGGGCGCGGTGCCAGCCAGCGTTGCCACCAGCCCGGTGGTCGAAGGCCCTTCGCGCCACGTGAGCGGCAGATGCGCCAATGCGGCGCGCAGCTTGTCGCGGGTTCGCGGATTGTCGAGGCCGAGTTCGGGCTCGGCATGGATCGCGCGGCGCAACGCGACAATCCGGTCGGCAAAGCCTCTGGCCTGTTCAAGGATAGCGGTGTGCAGCATCGGGGATCTCCTCTGTGACACCTTACCGCTTGCGTCGAGCCCGCAAAGCCCTTAATCGTTCGATTAAATGCTTTCGTGAGGATCTGTCATGCCCGAAGCCTATATCATCGATGCCGTTCGCACGCCGCGCGGGGCGGGCAAGCCCGGCAAGGGCGCGCTGACCCACCTGCACCCGCAGCATCTGGCCGCAACCGTGCTCAAGGCGCTGAAAGAGCGCAACCATCTCGACACCAGCACAGTCGATGACGTGATCTGGTCGACCTCGTCGCAATACGGCAAGCAGGGCGGCGATCTGGGGCGGATGGCGGCG
>Ga0116227_10005607_pt1 | contig 26305 bp, 20 predicted proteins | sample S1TSphgellanicum_FD_89693 | JGI IMG/M metagenome (GOLD analysis project Ga0116227, IMG submission 89693) | Host-associated microbial communities from peat moss isolated from Minnesota, USA - S1T2_Fb - Sphagnum magellanicum MG | ecosystem: Host-associated > Plants > Peat moss > Unclassified...
TTTTTGATGGATTTTGTTTTCTGTGTCAGTTAAACTGCCCAGACCTTTTTTTTTTTTTTGCTCGACGGGTGCATTATGCCCCAGGTTCACACTATTTTCATTGATTAAAATAAGATAGGTGTTTTGTTTTGTTTGTGTTTTGTGATCACACACCTTAACCCTCCCAATTTGGGTCATGTTTTTGTCCCATAGCTATAACCATGATGGTTAGTTAACCACGTACTATCTTCTAACCATCCAAGATGTGGATGATAAAAAAAAAAGAGTTTATTCAAAGCTCTCTCCTCTCTCAAAACTTTTGATCACACAAGTGTGGGATGATAAAAGCAAAGTTTATCAAATCTCTAGTCAACCTTGTGATCACACAAGTTGCACGGGATTATTTTTTTTAAATTATTATTACTATTTCGGGCGGGGTTGTGACTTTTGTTGGCCTAATCCTTGGGCCATAGTGAACTTGCATTGACCAACGCACCATGCCGGATGGATGATTTGTGGATGAAAGAAACTTTTTCCATTATATCCTTGACTCATAACAAGTTAAGGTGGTTAACTTTGCACAAACCTTTTACACATGGTAACCACTTATGGTCCCTACATACTTATCTTTGGTTCATACTTCCATAAGTAAGTAACTAGTTACCTAAGTAGGGGAAGCGGGGGGGATTGGAGGGTTTAAACTTTACAAGTTAAGTTGTCAAAGTGAAAACTTGGTAATTTGATTGCCACAATAGAGTCAAAAATGGGTTTCCAATGGATGATGCATTAGCAAGTGAGTGTCATATGATTCTAATTCTAATTGTTGAAGTGCCAATTGCTCATAATATCAAGGCCATCATCCCCCCATGCAAAAACTACCACATGTAATGATAATTAAAATATTTGATAGTTTCAAATGTAAGTGTGTTTTCCCATGCTTTTCATGTTTAGGTTCATGTTGTCAAAGCTTTCAGATGCATTAATCATATAATTATTCAATACCAAACAACACACGAACTCCACATATTCAAAGGTGAATAACAAAAAAACCCATGTGTGTCAAACCAATTTGTAGGTAATTGAGATCCAGCATAGATTATACCCATGTAAGCATTATTTTTTTATATACAATTTTGTAGTTTTCCATGAGTATATCCCAATGTCAACTCTTTTAAACTCTTTTCCAAGTTGGTGCGTCAACTCTCCAAATGAAAAGATCAAATATCCTTAAACTACAAAGAGACATTGCTTTGCAATACAAATTGTCATATTTGCCTTTCAAATTGTGTGATTTAAAATTTCAAAACTCTTTAGAAAACTAGCTGACTACAATATAATATGCTTTTCCCTACAGCAACAGGTGAAACCTCAAGAGGATTTGGCATGAACTCTCTGTCCTAAACCCACAAGAGAATTCTCATTCATGCATTCCCGCAAAATGCATGGTATTATTGCCATGGTATTTGAGGTGAGCACAAAAATCACCTCAAAAAAATGGCCCCACTGCAATGTCTGAGAGGTACTGTGATCCTCACGAGTGTCCAGTTTGAAGCTGAACTCACTACAGAGTGGGTCATGTAGGAGGAAGTTGAGCTCAGGAAGTTAGTTGCGGGAATGCCAGCCAACACACCAGCAAAGATCAATGGAACTGACTTGTATTTTGTTTCTTCATGATGTTGTCCATGACATTTGGACACACCACATACAAACAAAACTGAAGGTCAAATATATGAACAAAGCTGTCTATGTGTGGGTCACGAGCTCCATCTGTGGGGAAAAAGAGAAGTGAGAAGGCAAGTACCTCAAAAGACCAGGCATTCATTCAGGTGCCCTGGATTATTATGCCTGGTTGTGGTCCAGTGGCACATGGAAAATGAATACCCTTCCCACTGAAACAAAGAGCACTGTGACTAGCATACAGATTTCATTCTCAAATCACTGAGGTGCAATTTGACAACCTAGCATAGGCTATGACAATTTAAAAATAACCTCTCACGTGCGCTCAGATGAGAGGGTCACAAGCACAAGAAATGCTGAAGCTTAACTAGAGTGCACTCTTCAGCCCGAGCTGAGAGTGCACACATTTCCTCTTTTGTAAAGCCACTACACACATTTTCTTCTTGTAGTATGCCAGCAGTCCATCAATGATGCTCATCATGGCCAGGTTGTCCACCCACTCCAGTAACCTTCAACTGCAACACCAATCATGCCTCCACTGTTATTACCCACATACTTGGTGTTCTCAACGATAAATAACTAAACAGGTTGTCCTCCCTTCAGACCCCAAAATGCTCTCCATCCAGTAACCATCTTCATTTGAGGATTTGAACATGCATGCATTATAACTAAGATCTCACAATGGGAATGAATTCAGCATCCACTCTTCTCAAGTGAGTAGGCCAACCAATAGAAAGCAAACCATTGCCAGAGGTGGCATCTTCATAGCAACATAGCCCAAACAAACAACACCTTCTAGAATTGTGTACTCCTTTTAACTAATTTGATCAGATGCCAGCCGACCACATAAGGAAACATCCATGCTATTTCCAAAAACACCCTTGCACATATGTAAAATTCTGTTGTCACCTGAAAGACTTGTGAGCAGACTGGGCACTCGTATGGTTTGCCCTTCTCCAGATGGAACCATGTCACATCATGCTCATCCTCTGCATACCATCCAGATCAGTTTCAGGTCGTTTTCCTTAAGCAATAATTCTTCAGAGTGGAACAATGTCATTTCCAGTCTAAAGCATCAGTTGTTTCTGTCAGTAGGCTGTCTCCATGTCAAATCTCCAGGAGTTCTCTTGTATGGACATCATGTTCATAAACTATTCCCACCAGATTATCCCACTGGAGCTCAAACTTGGCATGTAATATAAGACCAAGATGCTTACCACCAACACCTCCTGAACACCCAACTATCCGTACATCATAGTGTGACTCCACAATTGCAGGTGCATCCTGTACAATGAACGAGCAATGAAAAACGCTACAAAAACAAAGAGATTTCAGGTACAGTAAGTGATGTGCAGTTAGGATTATAATTCCTGGCATGTTGAAAAGAGAAATCTACAATAGAGATCACAGACACTGTAGAAAATTGTTGGCCTAGTTTTGCAACTCAAGAGCTTGACAGACCACCCCCAGAGCCATAAACTCCAACACCTTACATGGGTTCCAAAGGGTCCACGAGGAGGATCCAGATCAAATCGCTTTTTGCCCTGCAATTCATATGCAAAATGTCAGCAAGACCTCCAAAATAAACCAAAAATCTGTGTACGTGATAGCAAAATGTGCCAGCAAGTAAAACCAAAAGATCCTTTACCTCACGCTTTGCTTCCAACTCCTCCCGCTCAGCTCCCGTTGCAATTCCAAATTCATCCAATTGACCTAAGCAATCAGTGCAGGATGACATCAGGTGATCTTGCACTTCCTTCAATCCTCATTCTTGTTGCCTAAACTGATGGAACAAAATCCTTCAGACCTACACCAGAGATCTCAAACCTTTAAAGAGCCTCCATCCATTTCCAATAGAAAACATTGCTAGACTGCAGAATGAGAAGGTATCACAGATCATTCCAGAAATCTTCATCTACCACGAGTCACATTTGTCCAGATTACTTGTCCAGGAGAAATGTACAGATTGCTGGAAAACTATAAGGAACTTTTCTCAAACTCTTTGTGAAGGTAACAAGGGCCAGTGAAAAGCAAGCAGTGCAACCTGTTTCTAGACTAGGGCTTAAACAGGTACAACAAGAATACAGCAGGGCTAAACCGCTGCATTACAAAATGGACCAAACAGGCATTCCTTCACACTCTAGAAAGCTTGTTAATCAGGGACAGTCGGTTTGTACAGTTGCACAATCAAATGAGCTACAGAGTAGGGAAGAATGATGAACACCACCTTCCTAATATACCCTAAATTCTCTTGCTTTCATTGTGTCTGCATTATAACACCTTGTCTTGAATCCAATACTGCAACTGTTGTATACTGGTTTGCCTGAAAACTTGGGCAGATTTACATTACACACTCTAAGCACACCCAGAATCAGGAGCTGATGAAGTCATGACAGCTCTTCCTTCATTGCGATTAACAATGAAGGTGGTGATGGGTTTGACACTTTTTTGTGAGTGCGTTTCGCCCACTTGCTCATAAAGTTATTACCACACTCGTTCTTGTCATGAATGTTACAAATTCTGCACTAATATTCTTATTGCAGATTGCAAGCACCCTAGATGACAAACACATGAAGCGGCCCTAAGATTTGTTCAGATCCACATTGGCTGAGATCTAGTACTCTCGTGAGTCCTTCCCTTCAAATGTCTCCATTACTATAAGAATCTCTACCTATGCGATCGTGCCTTGCTTAGTTCGGAAAAAGATCCTTCTCACAAGGTCGAAGTAGCAGCCTTGTTTAAACAGGACCTTAGCTCTTGCATGGTTTGTGACCAAGACAGATCCCCGAGAATCAAAACTGCGTATTGCATTTCCGCAAGGATGCTGGTGCAAGCAAGCAGCAAATATAACCTACTATGGGACAAGATCGCAAAGAGAAAGATGAAAACAACGCCGCAACAGACGGATCGTCCAAAAGCTTTCCACAGAATAGAGACGGCATGTGAGGCGCTAGGGAGAGGGGGGAGAAAAGGTAACGAACATCATCAATGGTTTGGAAGTGATGGCAGTCGAAGAAGAAGCGGGGGAAAGAAAACGGAGAGAAACAAACATAGACAGCGAGCTTACCACCTACGCCGCCGCCACCACCACCGTGACTCGTCAAAGCTGCCTTGGTTTGGATCCATCGCGTCACGGGAAGAAGAATGGCAGGCCCAGAAGCAGACTGGAGAGGAGGTAGTAGTTGTTGTGTGTGCTGTTGCAAAACAGGCGATGATGCACAGGCACGTAGCAGAAGCCTTGCCGCCGCCGTCCCTCGCCACATCGTACCGGTTTTGTTTTCTCCCGTGCAGACGGGATCCTTCCTCCGCAACGAAAGAACCCGACTCTCCTACGAACCTCAACAATGCACCAACAACGGACGACTCCCTAGGTTTGCAGACAGACAGACAACGGAGAGAGAGAGAGAGAGAGAGAGAGAGAGAGAGAGAGAGAGAGAGCAAGCGCGCGAGAGGCGGCGGCACGTGGATGAAAACGAGATGGAATTGCGAGAAAGAACGACGACGCGAGCGAGCGAGCGAGCGAGCGAGCGAGCACACACAAACGGAAAACACTGTTCACTCGTTGCAAAGTTATCCCGGGTCTCGCGGAAGAAAGAATCGTCGGGAGTCGCGGGATGGATTGCAATTTGCTTCTCCGCGTGCGCACAACAAACAGAACAGACGCGATGCCGACTCAGCGAAGAAAGAATGCTAAAAAGATTGCATTCCTGATCTCTTCTTGTTTTTTGTCTCTTCGTGTCCGCCACATCCGTCCGGGTGTAGTGGGAGGAATCTTTTCGCTGCTGCCGGGATGGAGCTGCAACCACAACCTTGCTTCTGCAGCAAAGCAAACATAGCAACTGCGATGATTCGAGAACTTCTTGTCGGCGACAGAAAGACAAGTGCAGTAGCGGGAGAAAAATGCATGTGTCTTTGACACCAAACAGAAATGCTGCACATAAATCCATTGCAAAAACATGCATCACTGCTGCTTCTTGGAGAGAAATGCATCTGTCCTTGAAACCAAAGAGAAATGCACACAAACTCATTGCAAAAACAAGTATCATTGCTGCTTCTTGGAGACAAATACATGTGTCCTTGAAACCAAAGAGAAATGCACACAAACTCATTGCGAAAACAGGTATCAATGCTGCTACTTGGACAGAAATACATGTGTCCTTGAAACCAAATAGAAACGCTCATCACTGCTGCCTATTGGAGAGAGAGAAATGCCTGTCTTTGAAACCTTAGAGGAAATGGACATCACATTACTTGCAAAAACTCCTGCTTCTTGGAGCAGCAGCTTATTGAAAACTCAGCTTGGACATCCCTTTGCAAAGTTGCAAATCAACAACTATGCTTCCTTCTCCGTTTTCAAAATCTCGTACTGAATTTTCAAGGCCGAGCTTTGAATTGATTGAACTGCTCACAATGGGCTTTTGTTTCTAGATGAGTGAGAAGTCATCCCAGATTTGCTGGAACCATTTTAGGCCATGGCCTGCTGCATAAGCAATTTGCAAATGGAGCTCAAATAATACTCTTGTGAGACACCCCATAAACTGCAATCTCTCATTCAGGCCATGGCTCTACATAAGCAATTTGCCAATGGTACTCATATGATTCTCATGTGAGACACTCCAGAGACCGAAATCTCTCTGCTGCTTTTGAATGGCACTGCCCTACTTTCCATTTTTGTTAGCCTACATATTTCCAGCAAGTGCAGAGAAGAGGGCTGGAAAATGAACATGGTAATAGATCACCGAACACTATCAAATGCTTTTCTCCCCAGACTAAGAACCAAATACAAGAAATGTAAACCAAAGGTAAGTAAAGCAGTGGTTGTTGACAAAGAGGAGAGCAAACCAACAAGAGCTTTTTTTTACAGGAACCAAGCCAATTGCACCAATGGGGTCAGAACCCGACCACACACCTCTTAACTGCTATCTGCTAAACCCTGGCTAATTTGCTTATAAAAGCTTAAGCTAAAATTACAAGATGTCTACATGCACCTCCTACATAGGAGGCAGTGGGCGACGGCAGGTTGGACATTCCATTTTGATGTCCATCCATCTTTGTAGACATCCTGTATGGAAAAAATGGTCACATGGCGTTACCTGCATCATCACCACATTGTCATCCCCCCCACCTATTTCAGTATCACCTTCCAGAGAGCTTCAAAGCAGTCATACCCTTCAACTCCAAGTCCTAAGGATGATGAGCAAAGCCCATCTCTGTTTTTGGAAGAGTAGATCACACTCAATGGGTTGGTGAGAGATGATCAACCCAATGAGAAAAAATGTGACATTGACAAAATGGTAAAAGAGATGGTCCATACCATGCACTCAGTGGACCGTTGTGCCATGTCCACTGATGCCATGCAAATCACACAATCTACAACGGCAGTCTCATCAGCTCCTGCAACTCGTGTATTTGACCTCTCTACCCTCCTGAAGTAACTGTACTTCTCTGGAAGCATCTGTTACCCACAGTTCCCACCAGCTCATCACTACCTTCTCCATTTAATCAAGTTAAAAAAGCTTCCTAAACAATCTCCAAGATAGAACATAGAAAAGCATGTTTGCCTTCAAAATCAGCATTAACTTCTGTTGAAGGGCCCATGTGCTGTTTTTATGCTGAGACTCCACATAATCCCTTGCACAAGATAGGAGAAGAATGCAGGTGCTTTACCTGGCGAGGAATGAAACAACGGGGACCAAAATAATGCTGGAGAAGTAGGATGGCAGACTGAAGTCCTAAGAAGGTGGCGAGGCCAATGCACCATCTAATGTTGGTCTCCACGCCCATAAAGTTGCTAGGACAACCAAATGCGTAGAGGGGTATGGCAAGGCGTGTCACTGTGATGCCCACAATATAGTGTGGGTGCAGTGGCTTGCGTGCATCCCGCACCACATTTGCCACAATTTGTGGTATCCAAAATGAGTAGAAAAATAGCAATATGTAGCGCAACAGGTTGTGTAGCTCATACATGATCAATATGCCCCCCAGTAGGAACCCATCTGCATCCCACCATTTTTACATTGGCTATTGCCTCTTGATGACAATCAACATGCATTCATTTCAGACTTTGGTCCCATTATCATAATTTGTGACCACAAAGACAAATGTCAATCCTTCACTGTGGAGTTCTAATTGTATACACTTGCAAAAACCTAAAGATTATGTTGCTTGACAGAAAATGGTTTGGTTCTCAGAACATGGATACTAAAAGTTGTACTGTACAATAAGCTCCTACCATGAAATGGAGAGGATGAAACTTACAGAAACGGGAGTAGAGGACAGACAATTCACGGCGCATGGTCTCCCAGCCCTCCCCAGAAGCCACAGGCCTTCGAGCTTTCCATATGGCAAGCAAGTATCTCATCTCAAAAATGGCAAATATCACAAACTTGAAAAATGCTGCTGTGGCAAAAGCATTGAACAGTGATTCTGCAATTATCCAACCCACACATGGAACTCTACTTGTGTCAAGCCTTAATCACACTCCTTACCAATCCTATACCACACCACACCATTGCTGTATCTGCAATGAGAACAGAATTTAAGACCAACAGATGGTTCTGTAACCAGTGGGCATCAGATAGTGCAAAAAGAAGAAAAAGACCAATTAAATGTGCCACTCATCACCTTCTTGAAGGGTAGCTTGCCTGCCCTCTCCCGCTGCTATAGAGACTCGGCCCTGACCTACAGCCAGCTGTTCTTGTTTAAGCCACCTCTTCTATGGTCATGGCTACCAGGACCCTACCCTGTAGCTGGGCTTCTAAGCCTTCCTCACTCTAAGTCCCAATCACCGCCTACCAAAGCAAGAACTCATGTTGTGAACAGATATCAGTGCCCAACATAAGCTACCAACAAAAAGCCCATCTTGAAACTAAATGTTTAATCAAGCACAGGGTGGCAGATTCATCAAGAGCATACCAACAAGGATGCCTGCAGTGAGATGCAGAAGACACAAATATGCATCCATTATTGCTTGCTGCCCTACCATTAACAATGACACCTTGGCTGCTCCCTGAACCTCCCAAAAGAGAGAAGTATTAGCAACATCAAAAGGTCAGAATAATCAAAGAAAGATCAACAGCACTATGCCTTCTAGACATTCAGAGATGCAGATACCTGCATTTCCAGAACACAACCAAACTTTGTCAAAGGAGGCTGAGGAGAAATAAAGATGTGCACAGGATGAGAAAAGATACAAAACTGATAAACCACTCTATAGGTTTGCAAAAGGCTTTAGGTTTACCGATTGTGTATTGCTGTGCTCCATCTGTCGTATCAAGAAGAGAACCTGCAGAAATGAAATCTGAGAGATCTCTGTCAAGGACAAGGTACTGTGCTTACCATACCACACTGCCATTTCAGCAGATATGGACTTCTTCTGTTAAAGAGACTAGATGATGCCCAAATCATCCACCTAGAGACAAACCCTCAGATCCCCAACCCTTCCCATGTGGGCTCTGTCATGTCTACTTCCAAGCATCAAGCATGGGCATGCTCTTCCCAAATCCAGAGTGCTTGGCTCAAATTAGCTACTGAGATTCAGTTGGAAGTACCCTGCCATAAAGTAGGGGTGGGGGTGGTAATGAGTGGAAGGTGGATACAAAGGTAACCATCAATGTGTAATTGACGGCCTTGTTATAGTACACACTGACATTAACAGATGTGGCATTCACGACAAGTGGCGAGAAGCACTCGCCTCGCTCATTGTCCATCATTGGAGCTTCCACAAGCCCCTGGATCTCACAGACCTGCTGTTCATGCTCCACTGCTGCCCTCACACCCCCGCTTAGAATTAGGTTTAGGTGTAGCTTGCTTGATTTGTGTGTTCTTTTCCACCCACCTTTTACAGCCCCTATTGTTGTGTTACAATCCTCTACAATGATTCCAACCAGCTGTCAGAAAATCCCTTTGACAAAGATAATTCCTTTCTTGAAGTCATGACCAAGATAAATGCCATGCTACTGACAAAAACCAACAGTAGAGAAATATGACAGGCCTTATTAGTAGTTGGACATATTGTCTTTCATGATAAAAGTCCAAAAAGTTGGTAGGGACTCAGGAATCTCATTAGATGGACTGTGTGGGCAATGAAAGATTGGATAGCAGGAAAGTGCTCACGCTTGTTGTCTGACAACACAGTGGAGACTTGAGTCACCAATTGAATACTGCAAGTTTTCCCCATCTCAGCTATGCTTGCTGAGCATTAGACAAATGCCAACAAGCCATCCACCCCCCACATTTGCAAATATGAGTCAGTAGTGCAAGTAACTGAATACAAATCCAGGGACCAATTTGTGATCAGAATTTTACAACAATCTTGTGATCATTTTGCAATTCAGATATGAGAAGAGAAGGGGGAGAAAAACGGACAGACATGATTTCTTCAAGTGTGGAGAATAATCCCGGGGGGAATCTTTCAACACTTGTGATGAAAACACGCCTAGCTGCATTTTAACCAAAACACAAACAGAGACCTAACACTATCAGGGCTTAGTCTTCCATCTACAACCCTTTCTCCATACCCCACCTACTTATTGTTTCCCAATTGCTGCAACAGCCATAGCATCAATTATAATAGATACAATTCCTTTACTGGTTTACACCACAATAAAAAGTTTTCCAAGCAGCAAGTATCAACTCTCAAAACCTGCAGAATCCAAACAAGTGTATTTCTTACCAAATGGTAGGGACTCGACTGTACAAAGTCCTCCTCCCTGTTCATGTCACTGTCCATAGAACTGCATACCAAAAAATGAAGTCATTTCGTGGATAGATTTGAATTTGCTTTTATCCTTCCAAGGTACCCTAAAAAGTACATAACCCTAGAAACGGAAGAATCACCTAGTATGAAGAGAAACAGACCTGGTCAAGACCATGCGGAGTTGACGAAAGGGCCAGATGTATACACCTTCCATTTTCATCTGCAAATCTCCATCACTTATGTACACTCCATCCCGGAGCACAACCTCGCCCTGTTCTGACCCCCACCCCAGACACTGTGCATCCATTAATTCCAAGAACTAGACCATCAATGATCCAAGCACCTCAGCCTTCTTCAGCGAAAGTTATGCTCCCGAAATGAAATCATGGAAATTGCTCTACAAACAAGGTACCTGAACATAGTGTATCCCATGTAAATCAGTTGCTGAGCTGATGAGCTCAAATATAATATTTCCGGCTGTCTTCTTGAAAGCAGGAAATTTGCCAGAGAGATTGCCATTGCGCAGTCCCCAAGTTCCTGCAAAAAAAACAAAGAAAACCAGAAAAAATATGGGTGAGAACAAGCAAGAGGGTGCTGCTTCAATGAAGGACAGCTTACAGTTCTCAACTTGAAACCCTAATAATGCTAGAACAATTCTACAACATGGTTGGATCAACTTTGAGGTTTGCTTCTAAGGTTTTTGAAACACGGAAGTGATGCATTCTGAATGGATATATCACAGTTGAGACACATAAACAATGATGGAAGATTCATGGAATAAAAGCCGTCAGGTTCACACTGTTTTCTATCAATACATGTAGTTTGTAATTTCCTTCACAAAATGCAACGCAAAAGGAGTTGGAGCATTGGAGTTTTGTTAAACAAATTGGCTCTGAAGGAGGGAGAGAGCTGCCACCAAATGGCAAAGGGGAGAGCGAGCACAGCTCACCCTTGTATGTGCCCGTGATATTTAACATGCTGTAAGGCCCCACTGCCCCTCCACCTCCCTCTGTGAACAGCCCCTGTACCAAAACCAAAACCACAAACCCCCCACACATGTACCACAGCCATTCAAACCCTCCTTAAGCCTCCTCCCCTACCCATACATGTACTCACTGTCTACTCCGTTCTCACCATAGCTCACCCACCGTATGCAGGAAACCATTGCATGAACACAACTATGTAAACAGACAAAAAAAATCTTCAAAAGAAAACAGGCCAGAGACAGAGACAGAGACAGAGAGAACGTTCTTCACCTACATGTCCAGACAAAGTACAGAGGCATCATCCATACCTCGTTGAGCCATAAGGAATTATCGAACGCAAGGGCGCCATCTTTGAGCGGTCTATAACCCGCAGCTGTCCCCAACAAAACGCACTCCAGAGCTAACCATAAATACAAAGACATGACATACACTCTCCTCAACCCATTCCCCACCCAGTTTCTTTCACATCCTACTCCCTTGATCCTCTTCGTCCTCCTCTCCCCTTCCGCCACCACTTCCTCTCCACGTCCGCTCTTGCCACAAACCACCGCCGTCAGCGCACTAGTTGCTGCAGCAGACGCACCAGCCGGAGCTAAGAAGAAGAAGAAGAAGAAGCAACCATCCTTGAATCCACCGTCGTCGTCGTTGTCAGAGTACATAGTCTACAAAAACTCCCCAATCTTCCGCTCTTTTCTCCCTTCATTGAACACCACAACTCACGTAACCGAGGGTACTCAATTCGTCGTCAACAAGTAAGTGGCGAGCATCAAATCGCGCGCAGGAAATCGGGGGTTTACAAATGGTAGTAGAGAGAGGAGAGGGACGCGAGCGAAAGAGCGAGCGAGCGAGCGAAGGCGAGGGGGGATGAAGCGACGCAACGACAAAACGCGAAGAAAAAAAAAGAGATGGGGTTGGCGGGCCGGTCCAAGGGACGCGCTTCACCGTCTGCAACCGGTCATAGTTGACCGGCTTCATCGGTTGGCACCGAAAGCCAGCAGAAGTAGCGATTCATTTTTGTGGCGAATATTCGCCATTTTGCTAAAAAATAGTTTTAAAAAATTATTCTGTCGTAAATGACCTTTTTTTAAAAGATAATTGTCAAAAGATTGAAAGAAATTCGAAAAATTCACCCAAAAATCGCCATAACTGCCTACAAGTTCCAGAGTTTTTTCTTTTCATTTTTTTGGGTATCCAAAATTTGGCGAAATTTTATAAAAAAATTTGGCAAATATTAGTGGAGTTTACATTACAAAAACAAAAATTTCCAAAACTTTCTCAATTTCTTTGTCGAAAAATAGCGAAATTTCGCCAGGAAATTTTTTTTATAAAAAAATCACTGCCTGAAACATGAAAGGTTATTTAAGATTTTTCTACTCTCATTTTTTTATCTCGCCAAATTTGGCTAAATATATTTATGGACAATCATCACTTTGAGAGCAACATAACAAAATTGAAAAGAAAAAAAAACATTGAGCTAAAAAGGACATTCTTTTTTGGGGGATATTTTTTGTCAATTTTCTTTGACAAAAAAATAGGGAAATTTCTAGAAATATATGTTCTTCTCGTGTAAATATGAATAATTTTGCAAATTTCTACATAAATTCGCCAATTTCTTGATATTACAAAGTTGGAAAAAAAAAAATTTTTAAAAACAAAACAAACCAGTTCTATGCAATTCACCGTCTGAGCCGGTCACATTTGACCAGCTACATCGGTTGGCATAAAGGAGGGCCATGTTTTATCATCCAGTTCCACAGAACTCTCATAATGAAAGCTACAATTAAGTTTCTTTTGTTGTTGTTGTTGGGTGAAGTGGGTGCCATTGTTGCTCCCACTTACACTTTCAAGTTCCCAATTATTGCCTTCTTGCCTTTTCTTTTATTTTTTAAAAAATTATTTATTTATTTTTATATTTTTGTATTTTTTATATTTATTTTTAAAATTTTTATTAATGTAGTTTTTCATTTGGTCAAGTATATTTGTGGTGTTCTGAGAAATGTTCTGATTAGTATTTTGAGGAGTGTTCCTTAGGTTTAGGGTTTACAGTTTAGGGTTTACTCTTATAAAAGAAACCTCCTATCCCAGTTCTTCAAAAAAAAAATTTAGAATGGTTTTGGTTTCACACCAAACTCGTAATCTGGTTCTGGGTCTAATTTTTTCACACACACACACCAAATTCTGGTTTCGGTTTTGAAAATCAGAGAGTCGGTTCCTGTTTGGTTCTTATGGTGCCCATTCACACTTGGATGTTAAATCAATGTTAAATGAAAATCTAGGTGGCATCCTAGGTGGCACCCAATGTTAAATGGGTGCCGTTAGCTTAATGTAAAAAGTGAATGTTAATTTAACATAAAATCTTCACCATAAGTAAGTTTAAGTCTTAAATGACTAAACCCTAAACCCTAACACTAAGTAAGACTGTAGTAACCCAGACTGGAACCCAACAATTAGTTGCCAGTTAAACCTGGGTTCAAGTACTTGTTTACCAAAATGCGAAAAAAAAAATTAAAAGGGAATATTTTTGTCCAAAATATTCTCTTTTTCTAGAAAATAAAAGGTCTAGAAATTTGGGGAATTTTTATTTTTTTTGAAAAAAAAACCCATCACATTTTTATTTTTTGATTTTATTCTGGTAATATTTTTTAATATTTATTTTACTATTAAATGCTGAAATCCCTCTCTGGATGCTAGCCAATGATCAAACATCAGAAAATTGAAAATAAAATAAACTCACTGGATTTTAAGTCCCTTGTTTTCTTTTGATGATTTTACATCTGACATTTTTCAAGACAACAAGTAGGTAGGTGTGTCCTATTGCCTAGCCTATGAATATGGATATATCTGCATTTATTTTGGAAGCTTCAAAGCACAACTGATGATGAGACAAAAATGCTTTTTTTTTTTCTTTTTTTTTTGGTGTTGTGGAATTCTAAAAAAAACACAACTCTAATTGATAAGACAACTTTGCATTTTATTAGAGTTATTCTTCGTAAAGTAACCCTGTCTTCACCCTCTCTTTGGGCCTCCTCTCACCCCCTATCCCCTCTTTCAGTGGTATCTGCAAAGTAAAAGACATTTTAATAAAATCACACTATGAAATGCTGCAACTCAGTAAGAAATGCTGAAACTCAAACATTTAATGCACAAGGTTCGAGAGTTATTATAGTTGTAGAGGTAGGAGTAGTGAAAATATATGTAGCAGCAGTGGAGGCGCTCACCTAAGTGGAAAGACAGGATGAAACTCATTTTACCACCAAATTTGATGGTTTTCTGAGTTTCACCCCCTGTTGAATGCTAATGTACTCTTTTTCAGGTTTTTTTTTAATCTCACCCTGTGTATGACGAAACTCAGGGTTATGGTGCTGTGTTTGTCTTACTTTACAGATAACTCTATTACATTTGAAAGTTTCAAATCACAACTTGATGAGACAAGTGCATTTGCCTTTTCATACGGGCCTTACATTACAAGAACAAGGATTGCCTTTCAGAGTGAAAGAAAAGCTAGTGTGAATAACCCTTCAAAGTCAAGGACTCAATAGAGACTTGCCCTTTGCTAAAAATCCACAAAAGTATTTTCTGCACAAAATTTCAAGAGTAGGAATTGACATGTATAATAATGCATCACACTCTATTCATAGCTAAACATATAATTTCAAATCCATTTTTAGAGTGAGAGCTTTTTTTCCTTTTTCCATATGCCATTTCAATTGAAGCATTCATTGAGTTATCATCATTTGGTTTTGAAGCAAAAGCTTCTTTTTTTTTTGTTTGGCCATGAGTTAGAACAATTAGACAAGAAGGCTTCAAAACACAATTGATGAGACAAGTGCAAGAGAACTCAGAACTATTCGAGGCTCCCATTCTAACAAGTTTATATATTTTTCTTTTCACTTCTCTGCACAAGCATATTCCATAGGCCTTGTGTGTTTGTTGGCCTTGTGTACTAGGGCAAGGATATTGTGTTTAGATTGATTATAGAGTATAGTAGCTTAATGGATTTTGGCCCCTAGGTAATAGGTCTATTTTTATATGAGGATTTTTGAAAGATGATATTTTGGCTTGTGTTGAAACTTGAGATTGATTAATTATAGGGTTATAATATCTTGAAGGATTTTGGTTTCTTTTAGAGGATTTTTGGAAGATGATATTTTGGCATAGTGAAATATTTGAGTTCCCATAATTCTTATTTTGCCTTAAGATATTTTTTAATGTAAATGGGCAAGGCCATCATGGTGTGACACACCCCTTGTTCATGTTTTCTACACTGATACTAAGTGCTTTTCATGCACCCAAATAAAAGAATTACACTACACTTTGCATGACACTAAGAATCACGTGTACAATACTTACTTTTCTTGCAAAATTTCCAAGGAATCCCAAGCCCCTTGGATACTACACTTGCACATTATCATTGAGAATTTAATGCCTTTCCTTTACAATCATGTAATTGTATTGTTGTTCGCATCTCTCACATTTTGTTATGAATGAAACATGCTTTCAACAACTTAATTAAAATAATATTAATATTAATAATAACATAATGCCTTTCAAAAGAGCCTTGTTTGTTGTTGTTTATACATTTTGTAAAGATCTGAATTTAGGGTTTCTTGTTTGTTAATGGTTTTTTTTTTTTTTTGTTGGGAATCTTCAAGGGTTGGTTTCCCAATTCTGTTTGTAAATAAGATTGTCAATTGTATTCTTTTATGTGATGCGATATGCTTTTGGCTTTGGTCGAAAATGTTTTCGTACATTGTTCTCATTGTCCCCATGTGTCTCCCATGTTATTCTCAATAACTCCGCATTTATCCCGTATTCCTTTGCTTTGTAGTCTTATTCTTTAAGCTTACATAATTGGGGGGTGAAATCCAGTAGTGACGTAAACATTTTATCTTGAGAGTGTCTGCGAAGTATCTATCTTCAGCTGAAACTTGAAGAAGAGAAAGCTGAAGTTGAGAGGGGGCAAAATCAGTCCACGAATTGAACCAATCCCAAGAAGAAGTTTCTCCAATCGGCCCCATGGGTTTAGGGTTTAGGGTTTAAGGTTTCTCAATTACGCACATACTTGTACAATAATAAGGGGCATACAACACTATGGCCTTGCCATTTATTTATATTAAAAAGTATTTTCTGAAGGCAAAAGAAGAATTATGGAAACTCAAATATTTCACCACACAAAAATATAATCTTCAAAAAAAAAATCCTCTACAAGAAAGAAACCAAAATCCTTCAAGATATCATAACTCTATAGCTAATCTCAAGTTTCAACACAAGCCAAAATATTATCTTTAGAAAATCCTCGTTTCAAAATAGACCTACTACTTACTACCTAGGGGGTGGGCCAAAATCCCTTAAGCTACTTTTTTTTTTAAAAGTATGTGGAGGCAGGGCTTCTTTTTTAGGATTTTGTGATGTAGCCAAAATGGCAATTATTCAGAAAATAATTTAGCCAAATTTGGTTACATACTAGATATGAAAGTAGCCAATTTCTTTTTAAAACTAGAATCATACTACCAAAATAAAAATCTCAAAAATTGTCAATTCCAAATTTTTAAAAAAAAGAATTTGAAGGTAAGTCCGGTTCAATCAAATTGGATGGATGACTTTAGTCAACATCACAAGATAAGACATCCAAAATAGGGGGTGTCATTGGTAATTTTTACGTTTCAAGATAACCTTTGCTAAGGAAAGAGGTTGGGGACCCTTAAAAACAACAAAGGGAAATTGGGATGACATCAACAATTAGGGGATGATTGACCCATCATTCTACCATTGCCCCCCAACTTATGGGTAAAGTTTGAACCTTAATAATCAACTAAGGCTTCCTTCCTATGGGGTTCATTTTCCTTACATGCCTACATGCAACAATAACAATAAGTTGATAAAGGATCATGGGTTTAATCAAGATAAAAGGAGTCACTTTTGGACATAACCATTGCTTAATTTGTATTGCAATAAGTGGTTACTTAAGTTGACGTTGAAATATTCTACTGAACTTGTATAACAATATTTTTTATGTATTGTGTGAATATTTGTCAAATTTTGAAATGTAATAAGTTTGGAGGACCCAAGGGCATTTTAAAAATAATGTACCCAATTTTTTTATGTTCATCTTTATATTATAATGTAATGCAACATTGTTTAGGGTTATAATCATTTTTTAAAATTAAAATTAAATATTTAAATCATTTTAAAATATATATTTTGCAAAAAAAAAACAAACATTGTGGGAACTCCTTTTGAATGGGTATAGGGGGTAAAGTGGGGTTAGATAAGGTTGCAAGTCTAAGTGTAGGTTTTGTCATTTTAAAAGTTGGGCAAGGTGGGGTGAAATGGGGTGGGATAAAGTTATTAGATGGAAATTTAATGAAAAAGAAGGGGAGGGTTGGGTATATAATTTCTTCCCTCTAAAGGGGCTTGTTCTTAGGTATGGTGATTTGAATATGTATGTTAAAAATAAGGGGGGCCGGGGTGGCATTGGATTTTTCTAGTTCTCAATGTGTTTCCACCATGATCCCATTGAATTCCCAATGAATTTTCAAATTTTTTTTCAAGTACCCAAGGTGTTCCCAATAGCACTTTATTTTTATGCCATATCAATTTTTTTTGAGGGGAAGGTGGGGGGCTTCTTGGATTTTTCTTGTTCACAATGTGTTCCCATTATGTTCCCAATGAGTTTCCAACATGTTTTTCAAGTTTCAAAGATGTTTTCCAATAGCACCTCACTTTTATCCCATATTGTTCTTTTCTTATGGTGTTGAAGGTAATGGGGGGATTTTATTTTTTTGGCTCGGTTTTTCTCATCATGTTCCCATCAATGTGGCTTTGTCAAAACAACAAGAAAATAAAACTATGGGGGAAACCCATGAATTAATGAATAGAAAGAACAAGAGGGAATATTGTTAATAGGGTTATATTTTATCCAATATCCTTTGCCCAAAGTAGAATTCTCACTTATGTAACTAAGCCAATTTAATATTAGAGAAACAAGAATCCATAAGCATCCTTTTGATGCTTTTGGAGCTGAAATAAATGTTATAAAGTTGTGAGGTTATTAAGTTTGAGAGGTAAAAATGGGGGGTTCAAGGTCAGGTTTTTGTGACCCAAACCCAAGTTGACATCATTTTGTTGGAATTGACAAAAGGACTAAACCATGAAAAAAAGTTTTGCTAGGTTTGGAACCAAAACCATATCCGTGCAAAAATGTTTTTGGAGCCAAGGCCAGGATATGTATGTAAAAAATTTGACTTTTAAAAAAAAGGTTAATAATAGATTGAAATTTATAATTAAATATTAATTTTAATTCGTTGTTCAACTCTATACTTAGATAGACCCTTATTTTAATTTGTTCTAAAATTTTATACTCATAATATTTAGCATGGAAGAATGTGCGATGTGTACATGGAATCGAATCTAGTTTAAAAATCAGGTTTGAAACTTCTTGAATTTGAAAAAATGTGATACAATTGGAACTAAATGGTTCAATTTTTGGACGAACCCAGCTCAAACCCTTACCCAAAAAACTTTCACATTAATTTTTAAATGTCAAAACTAGATCAAAGGTTCTCTCAAAAATGAAAAACTGCACAACATTGGTGTAACCCTCCACCTAGTGCATCCAATGCCACAAAAATCACTCAAATCCATCAAGAAATGATCAAGATACGCCTTTTACAAATTAAAAGGTTACATGTTCAGAAATGATCAAGATATGCCATTTACAAATTAAAGGGTTACATGTTTGATAGTAATAGTTAAAACAATTTATGTGTTGAAACTTAAGGTTTTTGGACATTGTTTTATTTATGAATAGAGTTCAAAGATTTTTCTAAGTAGAACTTTAGTTCACACCTAGAACTTTCAAAATGGGTAAGAATTGAAAAAGATATAAAGTTTGCAAATAGTGGGGGCTTAATGTTTTTTCTTTAAAAATCTCTTTGGACAAGTTTGTTCTCTTCTTCTTGCTTCATTTTTATTGCTCCTTTGCTTCTAGAGTTCAAAAATGTTTTGTAAACCTTCACTTGATGCACCCATGGTCATGAAAATTTCTTGAAATCGACAAAAATGAATTAAAAATGCTAAATGTTTGATGATAAGAAAATACTTTACATCTCATCTTAGGAGAAGGAGTGCTTTTACCCCTTCATAAAAGCACAAATACCCATTTAAAATATTAAGTGTAAAAAACATTGAACACTCCCTTGCTTTTACCGCAATAGAAAAAGATTTTGACCTCTTGGGTTTATGGTTCAACACTTTGTTATGAATCGTGAGTGCCATTGTTAAAGCCGATGCCATTAATTAGTTGCCAAACCATGAATAAAGTTTTTTACTACATTTTACTTTTACATTATAATGCTTATTGTGAAGCCTTCACTTTTAGTCTCATTAAAAAATATATTATTTTTCCACGTGTGGAATTTCTCACCTTATTAAACTTTGCAACATTTCTTTATGTGACTTTTGCTTATTGTTTTGACATTCTACATTTTTTAAATAAAATTTATCTTTTTTTTCCCTTTTTTCCCCTTTTTAAAACAAAATACTAAATGAAAATAACTTAATGACCATTAATTCAAATTCAACTTGGTGGCCACAAGGTGGTTTTAGTTGTGAAAGGAAAATAGTCACATAGTGGCCACTATGTGATTTTCGTTTTTTATGACCAAAATCAAATTAGAAACCACCATGTGGTTTTCTTTTTTGCAACCAAAACTAGACCTAAAATTGAAAAAACAAAAACAAAAAAAACCAATTGACAACCACCAAGTGGTTTTTTTTTTTCCTTCACAACCAAAACTACCCAATTGCCACTAGGTGGTTTTGCCTCTTCATGACCAAAACCATAGTGGTCACCAAATGGCTTTCTTTTTTCACAAGCAAAATTGCATGGTGGCCACCGTGTGGTTTCAATCTTGCACCTAGTGGTCATTAGGTGAATTTTTTGGTTCATTTTAAAAGTTCATGTCTTATTTGTTTAACAAAGTAATTCTTGTTTTCTTTAGGTAGTTGGAATGTTGTCCATATTGAACTCCATTTTGAAAAGTAACAAAAATACTTATGGAGCAAATAACATGATGTTTCTAACCAACGATGTTCATTGGAATGTTTGTCAATCTAAAATCAAAGGTTTAGAAATCAAGTTTTCTTCATGCTTCTATTGGAACAAATGATGAACATGTGTTGTTGACCATTGAAAGAAAATGGTTGAAAACGATTGTGCAAATGCCAAAGTCTACATTCCTTGATTTGACTCATCCAAAATAGGCGCAACTTTTGATTTCAATATGCAATTATGATAAATTCCAATTGCCAAGGAAAAGACCTTATATGCCAACTTTCAGTGTATCTATGGTAGTTTTATATGTAATGCAATTTTTGAATGAAAGTTATTCCATGTGCAAAAGGTATTATTAAATGTACATAATTTTGAAGTTCAATTTTTATTTTTTTTCCAATGTAAACAATTTAACACTATAATTTTTCAACACATGTAGTTTTTCAAGTTAAACATTTTTTTTAAAGACGAGTAGTTTTTCAAGACAATTTTTTTTTAATCAAGTAATTTTTCAAGACAAATAGTTTTTTGGGATAAGCATTTTTCAATGTAATTATGTTGTTCATGTAGAATGAGTTGTAGGATTGGCTAATCATACCTTGTGTTTTGTAAACCTTAAATGTTTTTACAAAACAAATGATCAATTTTAGGTGTGTCCTTAAACCATTCCCAAATTAAGAGCTTGTCAATACTTCATTTTGAAATGGTGTAAGTTGGTTTTGTATAAGTTTTGCCACCTTCATCTTGAATTATTGTAATGTTATAAATAGGCCACATTTTGCATGCTTAAAATGTAAGCAATAATATCCATATCCTCTTCTTTTGTTATCACATCTAGTTGGTTAACTTACTTAGATTCGATCGTCCTTTAGATGGTCAACAATGGAAGTTAGAGCTACATTCCATAACCTAGTGGCTTTCTAAAGAAAGTTGCCTTTCTTTACACTAAATCCATGGATTCCTTTAACGACTTATTTGTCCATTTTCTTCTTGCATTTGTAGTTAAGGGCCCTATTCACTTTTGTTGATTTATGTTTTATATGTAATGCAAGTTGAAGCAAGACATTTTTGTTGTTCATAGTTGGCTAGTCCAACAAACATGAGGCACATTGAACATTATGTCTAGTTGGTCATCCTAGCCCTAACATTCAACAAGTGGGGGTGTGCATTGAAACCCCACAAGAGGTATGCCCTTTTCTTTCATATAATCAAAATGAGAAAACAAGAAGTGAATTTAGGTTAGGAAATGAATTCATTGTATATGTTTTAAAAACTTTAATAGAAGTAATAAATTCAAAGAAATCTACAAAATCTTTTCACTCTAAATTCTCATGTATTAATGTTGTGCAGGCTATTTTTGTGAATATCAAGCTTTTATGAAATGAAACCACATATCTAGTGCAATTTGAAAATTGAAATGAACTTTATTATATTATGTGTACCATAAATATGTTTGTGGTTCCTTGAATTTAAATGATTAAATTTTTTTAAATAAATATTAATTAACACTAGGTTTATGAAAATATAATATTAAAGCCCAAACACCAAAATTTAAATCCAAATTAAATGCACCATAATTTGGGAGATATATTATATTTTAATACTAAATCCAAAAAGGCTCAAAAGAGGGTCATTGTAGTGTGCTTTCACCAAATCTACAATAAGCTCGACTTTTTTGCATTTTTTCCTACTTGTGAGACTACAAATTGTTATATTTAGCAATAGTATAATAATTTATTGAACTTTTCCTTGTAAGCTTTGTCTTTGCACAAAAGTTTACACTAATTGGATTAGTCTTTTACTTTCACATTTATTTCACATTTATGCTATCCTCTTTTACTTTAGGTCTTAACAATGTTGCATTTAGAACTAACCAACCAACCAACCCCAAATCAAATGGGTGCTCATCTAACACACTTGTTCATACTTTGAACATGTTTTGAATAGATGAGAGGAGTGAATGACTTCTTAAACAATTGGATCGAGTTTCACATACTAGAATTGAAATTGTGATGCAACATGTTTTGTAGGGATCTCTTTGGTAATCCTTAGGTTGCTCATGAATTTTCAGTTGTATCCAAAGCAAACAATAGGTTCTTTGATTCCTAGGTTGGATTGCTAGAAAATGCATTTCAATGTTTTATGTTTGAATGTGCATTGTAAGTTAGGGTTTTAGCCCATTTCTGGTGTTGTTGTATCGCTTTCTATGTATATTCACCAAGCATTGCCCTCACATAATGCATTGCAAAATTTGTGAATCTGCCCTAAATCATACCCTCAACCAAATACTTAAAGCTCCATGCATTGGGATTTTTGTAGATTTGTGCTCATATGCATGCATTGGAATGAATTTGACAGCTCTAAACACATCACCAAACTCTGCTATCATACAATAATCTACAAACTCTATGGATCTATCCTAAATCACACCTTCAACAAACACTTAAAAGCCTAGTGGGATTTTTCTAGATTTGAGTTCATTTGTGTGCATTGGAATGTGAACACTCTAAACCGCCATCACCAAGCATTTTTTAAAGATAAGGGTACATTTCTTTTTGTTCAGGTTTTAGTTAAGCAAATTCAGGTTTTGTAGAAAGAGTGACTGAAGTACAGAGACCGAAAAAAGATCTCATTGTATACAATTGTTGTGAATGATCTTCGCTCAAACCAGTAGCATTCAAAAGAGTCAGAAGTTCACCACCTATTGTTACATGTCATTTCAGTTAGTGAAGTGCTTGAAAATAGGTTCGGAGAGTCATGGATTTGTGCAAAAACATTCATTTTGCGTAGTTGTTATTTGTTGTCACATGGATTGGTGGAAGAACATTCATTTTTCGTGGTTGTTATTTGTTGTCAAAAACTTCATTTATAATGTTGTAGCTTGTAAGTGATTGGGGGTGGGTTACATGTTTTGAGGAGCATCTTCAGAGTCTCATGTTTCTTGCTACAAGATTCCAAAAAACACAGGATTTGTGGATTGATGCCAGCGCATTTATTCTTACTTATTTTTGTACTTCAAGATTTGAAAACCACAAGAGCTCTGGATTGATGCCACGGTTTGTATTTTTTTTTTTTTTCTGTTCGCACTTATGATTCAAAAACCACAAGAGCTCTGGATTGATGCCACGATCTGTGTATATTTTTCTCTTTGTACTTAAGATTCAAAAAAGATAAGAGCTCTGGATTGACGCCACAGTTTGTAATTTTCTATTCTGTTTTGTGTTTAAGATTTGGAAAACACAAGAGCTTTGGATTGATGCCACAGTTCATATTTATTATTATTTACTATTTTATGTTCTTGCTTTTAGATTCCAAAAACACAAGAGTTGTGGATTGAAGACAAAGTTGGTGTTTTTTTATTGTGTCTGTACTTTGGGCTTGGTGGATTCCCGTTGTTGAGTTCATTTGACAATTTGGGTGCATGTTTGTCTGTGTCACTTTGTCAGTTTCCATAGTGTTCGATACCAGTCCTATTTGCTGTGGGGGGCTTAAATGTGAACCCTAACTTGATGTCAATTTTCAGCACCAGCAGGGTATTTCTTTGCTGCCAACAATAAACAAGCAACCACTGAAGCATCATGCCAACACAAACTCTAAAAGCAACCATCAAAGCATCATGCCAAACACAAACTCTACAAGCAACAATTGAAGCATCATGCCGAACAAAAACTCTCCAAGCAACCATTGAAGCATCATGCCAAACACAAATTCTTCGAGCAAAACCATTGAAGCATCATGCCAAACACAAACTCTCCGAGCAAAACCATTGAAGCATCATGCCAAACACAAAATCTCCGAGCAAAACCATTGAAGCATCATGCCAAACACAAACTCTCCGAGCAAAACCATTGAAGCATCATGCCAAACACAAACTCTCTGAGCAAAACCATTGAAGCATCTTGCCAAACACAAACTCTCCAAGCAACCACAGTTCATGAAGTTTGAGGTGTTCAAGCCTACAACCCAAAACATTATCAGATTCAAAACTGCAACAGCGAATGATTTGTTTTCATGAAGAAATATGTACTGCCTTCATCAAAAGTAAGATGCACAAGCATGTGTGCAAAACCCTCTTCTTCTGCAATAGCCCCATTGTCTGCAGTGAATGAAGATGCAGAAAGCATGTGTACAAACCCTCTTCTCATTCTTCAATGGCCTGATTGTCTGCAGCAATGTAGATCAAATCATAGAATCTACAAATAACAATACAGTACACAAACATAGGCAAGCCTTGGAAGCAAAATCTTCTGTTGTTGCCTTGCAATAAGGGGGGAAGTAAAAAAAAAAATGGTGCTGAAGACTTTCGTACGAGCTCCAGAGCTTTTCTGAGCCAGAAACCCTGCATCCCATTATAACTATAGTACATAAATTGGTACAAGAAGCTCCTGAGGATCCTCTCCGTAAAACCTTCGTGGATTCCTCCTCACTCAGTTCTCACAACTCTCTCAAACAATCTCATCTTAAAGCTTCTTCAAATCTCCATTTGCTAAACCCTACAATTTGCAGCTTGTTGTTGATTCCTACCAGCATACTCCTGCATCACGCATAGCAGAAACCAAACTCAGTTTTCCGATGGTGTTTGAGAAGAACAAAGCGTTGGTGCAATATTCAAAAGCAGGAAGGAAAGATTGATGATTCTTCGGTGCAGGAAGAAGAATCACAGCCATGGCGGGGGAGACAGACTTACCAACAGATCACTTGGCTGTCACTGCGGCATTACTGTGCAGAGATTTCAACCTCTCAATCAACGGAGTACTCTCGTTGCTCCTCCGCCTAGACTTCGATACGTTTTCCTCCCGCATGGAACCTGACAGAATCTTGGCGAACAAGTCGTTGGATATGGTGAACCTCATAGTTCCACTCCATTGCTGCTGCTCCTGCTGCCGCAGAGAGTCAGCTTGACCCCGACGAGGAGCGTGCGGATCTTCACTACTGTTGGATTCCTTTCTCGGAAAGGGAAGAAGAAAGTACGTTTCCCCGGGCGTGAGTATCGTTTGAGGGGGTAAAATCTTGCCCTCGTGCGAGAGCAAGAGAGAACTGGAGTGGCAAACAAAGTGGCCGGGATATTCTTGAAGCAAATCGGCGATGAGCATGGGATTGTAGAATGTAAGGACTGAACCATTCCCTCGAAGGACTGTCACAAACTCTCCATCCTCCTTAGCGCCACAAAGCGCAACGTTTCCCATTCTGAAGCACACTTCACTGTGTGTGTGTCTCTCCCAGTTGCAGGCCTGATCGTGGCGCGGAGTACAACTTCCGCCAAAGGCTCTGTGCCTTTTCCCCCTGAGCGCACAGAAGCAAGAAAACGACGTCCAAAACGATAGCTGTGTGCGGCGGCGCGTTCTACTTGACTATAGTGCAGACTATCTGCACCGCACCGGAAGCGTCCACCAGGGAGAAACTACGGATACTCCTTCTCCAACCAAAGAAGTACCGAGCTCCGTTTCTCAAAGAAGCAGAAACTGGTAAAAAAAAATACAAAGCAAACGCAGTCACAACAACAACAAACTACACCGTCCTCAAAACACTGCGTAATCACAAACCGATTCGTTATAGAGCTTCAAGCAAAGTTACAAAACCACAGAAAAAGGAAAAAGAAACACACAGATGATCAATACGCTACAAACAGGTATAGAACGCCTGCCTCCACAAGGACTTCACACCGACCTCAAAACCCGCTCAAACAACAAAGAGATACCAGAGTTTCGAGAAGATATCGAAAAACAACCGTAACAACACGAAACGACTTCCTATTTCCCGACACGAAAACTCACGAAACCAAAACCAAAAAAAAAAAAAAAAAAAAAAAAAAAATTTTAAAATCCCCCCACCCCAAAAAAAAAAAAAAAAAAAAAAAAAAAAAAAAAAAAAAAAAAAAAAAAAAAAAAAAAAAAAAAAAAAAAAAAAAAA
>Ga0116227_10005608_pt1 | contig 26298 bp, 18 predicted proteins | sample S1TSphgellanicum_FD_89693 | JGI IMG/M metagenome (GOLD analysis project Ga0116227, IMG submission 89693) | Host-associated microbial communities from peat moss isolated from Minnesota, USA - S1T2_Fb - Sphagnum magellanicum MG | ecosystem: Host-associated > Plants > Peat moss > Unclassified...
AAGAGCTCAAAATTTTTTTTTTCCAAAAAAAAAAAATTTTTTTTTTTTTTTTTTTTTTTTTTTGGGGTAAAAGGGCATGCATAATGGATATGGAAAATGGCAATGTCCATGGGACATCAACTCAGGAATGCACATGAAAAAACATGACCATAATTCACATGGTTTTCAAGCAAAAAGATCAAATGCTTCAAGTCCAAATACACACTCTTCTGTGAAGTTGTCACACATTGTTCTATGAAGGTGTCACACACAACTTATACAAAATGTTTTTAACAAAAAGTTATATATATATATATATATATATGTTCTAATGCTATGTCTTCCATGACTAAATATTAACTACCAAAAATTGTAGCCTAGATAACAATACGATTGTAGCCTTGTTGCCACCAAAATTGTAGCCTAAATAACTATGTAATTACAACCTTGCTGCTAAGGTGGCAAAATCCAGCCAGTTGGAGTTGTTGATGCCATGTCACAAATTGTAGTTCACCTTCATATACAACCTTAGCAATTTGATCCACAAATTTGGTGGTGGGCGTAGAGTGCAGTCTCAAACTTTTGCAAAACCATGCACACACACAAAGACAATTAAGCAACCATGCATTGAAACTAATTCAAATAGTTGATGTTATGTTGAATTGAATTCATTCAACACAATTTGCATCAAACCATACCTTTCAAATTTCAAGATTATTTGATCATGTGGAAATTGACCCTAGGTGCAACGACTCAAATTTGCAATTGTGTAAAATAACATCCCTTCCAATGTTGCCATCTAAAAATGAAAGACAAAATGTGTGTGTGTGTGTGTGTGTGTGTGGTATGACAATGATGCATAACTCAAAGTTGTGATTGTGTAGACATTTCACAAATTGGGCCAAGATGCCTCTTGTTATGATAACTTGCAATCAAAATGGTTTTTGCTTTGCTTACTTTTGAATATCTGTTTGAGTTGGTCATGGTAAGGGGTTGGACCAACAAAGTTGTTCTTTTGGTGGCCTTTGTTTCCATTCAGCATTTGCAAGCCAACTCATGTACATTTTTAAAAAACCATCACCCTCGTTTCCTTGTACAGGTGAACCATGTATTTCAATGGGTGAGGCACTCTTTGTTGAGGTGCGATTTCCCCAAATGTGGTGCTCGCTGGATTCTAAAACTTGGATCCTCACAAATTGCTTCTTAGTAGACCATCAATTTTTTGCATTTTCATGCTAAACACAAAAGTTTTGCATTCATTAATTCAAGTTGAACACTAAATATCCATATTGAAAAAACACACAGCAAAACAATTAATCAAGTAAGTATCCATTTGGAGGGACTGACAAGCCAGGGATCCAACAGCTCTCAATTCTGGCCCACAAAGTGGACAATTTGTCCACTTTTGTAAATTGAAAAATAAAAAAGCCAGTGCTCCAATTGCTTGAAATACACTAGCTGGTTGGGACAAACTGGAACCCATCTGAGCTGTGAAGTAAATGGACCTAAGCTACAATTATTGTTGGTTTTGACCCTTGAGCCTTGGCAGGCTGCATTTCTGAAAAGGAGGAAGTTAAGCACCCTAGATTGAAATTACAGTTGGAACTCACAGCCTGCATTTCCAAAAAGGAGGAAGTTAAGCACCCTGGGCTGAAATTTACAGTTGGAACCAGCAGCTTGCATTTCTGCAAGGAGGAAATTAAGCACCCTAGGCTGAAATTACAGCTGGAAATGGCACCTTGCATGTCCTCAAGGAGGAAATTAAGCACTCTAGGCTCAAATTACAGTTGGAACTGGGAGCTTGCATTTCCACAAGGAGGAAATTAAGCACCCTAGGCTGAAATGACTATTGGTTTCAGCAGCCTGAATTCACAAAAGGTACTATCTACTCGGTGCTGCTGCTAGAAGTGCTCAAGCTACCCAAGTGTAGCACCCAATTAACCCAGAAATGCAATCAATCCTCTGAACAATCAATTTACTAGTTCAAAAACCATATCCGACAAGTACTCATTAATGGATTAGTTTTGTATTAGACTAACAATAGTGTTTTGACCTCCTTTTAAGTGCACCCAAAACACATTGAGCTCTGTAAATTAAATTAACCAAGGGAGGGGTCTTGTCCCTCAATGCAGCCAGTACAAACATACTGGCTGCATTGCTTCTTCCTTTCTCTGTTTACTGCCCATTTGCTCCATCCAAGATGTGTCTGTTCATGACGAGACACATTTTGGAGCTGCCCAGACACACTTTGGGTCCTGTTATACAGCATTTGATGGACACCAGATGTTCACTATATGCCCAAAATGTGCATGGGCAGCAGCAATCCATCTTTTCCAAGAAAAAGAAAATGGTAGATTGTGCTAGGGAAAACAGTGAGAAAAGAACCCGATTTCACGTCTTCCCAAAGACCAAGGTATGATTGTGAGTAAAAGAGGGCGGGCTCTCCAAGTTTTGTTGACCGACTTTGTACAAATAATTCTGAGGCAGAAAATACTTACACCAAGAGGGTTGCTGGAATAGCTCAGTTGGTTAGAGCGTGTGGCTGTTAACCACAAGGTCGGAGGTTCAAGCCCTCCTTCTAGCGGAAACCTCTTTTTTAGTAGATTCTTGAGTTTCTTGAATTTTTTGATTTTTGAATTTTAGGTTTGCTTTAGCTCTCACATAATTAATAAAGTGGAAAATTCAAACGCAAACTTGTCTCAATAAATACGTTTGGGCATCATACCTATTTTCTTAGTTCTCAATTGTCAGGTTTAGGGTTTGATGGGAACCTAATTAATCATTTCCACTTCATGGGAGGTTTTTTTTTTTTTTGGGTTCTTTTCTTGGTTTAGGGTTTTTTCTTCTCATGGTGTTTTTTTTAGTTTTTTTCTTTTTTTCCCCCCCTAATTCGTTTTCTCTACTTAGGATTTCTTGTTTTTTTTTTGGTTCCTACTCACCTAACTAATAAAGTGAAAACTTCAAGCACAAACATGTTGCAACCAATATGCTTGTTGATTCTCATTTTCATGGTTAAGGTTTAGTGGAAACCTTATCACTCATTTTCTCTTCTTGGGACTTTTTTTTTTGGGTTTTTGGGTGGTTTGGGGTTTTTTCATCTTCACACTTTCACCTAACTAACAACCCATTTTCTTAATTCTCATTTTCATATTTAAGGTTTAGTGGGAACCTGATTAATCATTTTCTCTTCTTGGGTTTTTTTTTTTGGTTTTTTTTTTGTTTTGTTTAATGTTTTTTTTTTTTTTTTTTGTTTTTTTTTTTTTTTGGGTTTTTTTTTTTTTTTTTTTTTTTTTTTTTTTTTGTCTAGTTTTTATTTTCTCCTTTTCTTTTGCTTCCTTTTGTCAGCATTTGTTAGTATATGTGATTTTATTCTCTTTTGGTATTTTTTTCCTCTTGTCTATTTTCTTTTCTTTTCTTTTCCTTCCTTTTTCAACAGCATTGTCAGTTTACGTGACGAGATTGCTGGTGAAGGGGACTTTTTCCATTCTTCTAAAGGGGTACAAAAGAGTGTCTGTCCATTGGGCAAGAGAATCAAGAACAAGAAGAAACAAGTGAGGCTTTTGGTGACAAGAATTTGAGCTTTCTTTCAACCATTTTGTGTGTCTTTCAAGGAGACTGTTATAGGAGCTTGCTTGCTTGCTTTGCTTTGCTTTGCTTTGCTTTGCTTTGCTTTAGCTTCTGAACTCCTGAGCTCCTGAGAGGGGTACAGAGAAGCTGGGATTTTACAAATTAGTAATCGCAAAATAGGCTCTGGGATTGATTCTTGCTTCTTGAAAAAAAGAATGTAGCAATGTGCACAACTCAGTTCGCAAACAAGTACTGCACCATTCTGTTAGCATTTAGCTAGTAGTCGTTCTTGATATTCAAGCCCTTTTTCTTCGTTACAAGCAGAAATGACTGAGAGGTTGATGATCTGTCGTAGAACATCATCTATATGTATTGGGTTGGTGGCCATGTCTTGGTTGCTGTTGCTGCTGCTGTTGCTGGGAGGACAGTTCACACAAGCTCTTCCATCCAACAAGACAGCATTCACTCTCTCCAAAAGACTGAATCGTGAGGGACCCTACTTGGGCCTCGTGGTGCCCAATCCTTACGAGATTGCTCCTCTGCTTTCGGATACTGTGTTTAAGCCACACCCATTCATTCCGTATCTCGATCTTGCAGGTATTAAAAAAAATGCAGACTCTTCCCTCTCCATCTCCTCGCCCCTTTCATTTTTTTCTGAGATGGGTCTAAGTCCAATCTTCGTTTTTGGCGTTTCTCCCTTCTTCTGATATGATTCGTGGAAATGGGTCTTCTTGGAAATGATAGTTAGATGGGTGTTTTTGCCGTTGACTCAATCACTGAAATATAGGTATCCAGAAGCACCCATGCTCAGTTTGGCATTCCTCACAGTCAGTACAGTACCTGTTTGTATCAAGGATTTAGAGGAATTCAAATGTGAGAGTCTGTGATTTGTCAATGCTGATTTCTGTTCACAAGTCTCTTGGGCCATCCCCCCATCAACAGTTTAGGGGAAGAAATGAGATGAGTCTCAATGAGATGCAACAAAGTGAAACCAGAGTTCTAAGACAAGAAGAAAAATTGCTAGTTGATCTGTCTCAACCACCAGCATACTTGGGTTCTCTACAAATTGTTCAAACTTTGTTTATACTCCTCAGTGTGTGGGCACCCAGAACCTGATACAGGTGTTTTGTGTTGCAGGAAGGAGATTCCATTTTGGCACCATTGAGGGAACAAAGGTCATTGCTGTGATGTGCGGACTTGCTATGGTATGCCTTCACCATATAAACTGCTGAATTTGTGGCAATTCATTTTTTCCTCTGTTGTCACTCATGTGACATCCTGGTCAAGCAAAGGGTCTGAGGGGGTGGAGGATGGGGACCACCCATTGCAGATCATGAAGAACTTATGTAGCTAGCATCACAAGCTCTCACTCGCAACTTTTGGATACAAGGGCACTTGTGACAGGCAAAACCACAAGCATGAGATTCTTTTAGCTTGTTTCTTGTGGTGATAAAAGTGATGCCTCTCAATCACTATTTGCACAAGATCATGAAGGAGTACTGAATTTGATTTTTGTGTTGAGGATCAGTTAAATTCAGGCATTACTACTCAGCAGCTACTGGACTTTTTTTATGTCACTCGAGTCATTGTGTTTGGCATTGCGGGTAATGCTAATCCAAACCTCAGCGTTGGAGATACTACTGTTGCCAAATACTGGGCCCATACTGGCCTGTGGAACTGGCAGGTGCAGCACTCTCTCATCTATTTACTGAATATGCAAACACTGACCACACTGTCCATTTGCTTGCTTCTGTTTGCTTGTGAGGATCAACTACAAGATTTTGATCCTCCCACAAATGGGATTATACTGATGCAAGTGTTATTTTAGTAGTTCAAGATGAAGTGTAATGAGAAGCTTGGGACAAACAAGTGTCAGTATCATTTTTTAACTGAGTGTTGCACAAGAGCAAAGCTGCATCATCTCACTCTAATGGCAACCTATAGAATGCAAGGTCAAACACTTCTATAGAATTTGCTTACTTAGTGGGGGTTATTCACATAATGGTAATTTTGTTCCTGTTTGTTGATTCAGAGATATGGAGAAGGGCCAAATGATCCTCTTTCTGGTGAGTCAGATGGATCTTATACACGCAAATATGGCTACTTGGATATTGCAGAGTATAATGTGCCCCAAACAGGGACAAATCTACTGAACAATATCTGGTATCAGCCAGAAGAGGTCTACCCAGTGACAGGTGTACCAGAAGTTCGACAACGTGCCTTTTTCATTCCTGTTGATGAAAAGCTTTTTGAAACTGCCACAAAACTTGAGGTAAGCTCTCACACCAGAAACTAAAGAAACATTCAGTTCAAGATCATCTGCTGTCATGCCAACATTGTGTAGGTATATAACTTCCTCTAGTTGAATCATTTTGCTGATGCCCAGAATTGGTAAAAAGAGCATCTATGGCTTTTGAAAAAGATGTGAAAGCAAGAGTTTGTCACTGCCATTCATGATGAAGGTAATGGGTCTGATACTTTGTGACTGACGCTTGCAAGGTTATGACATACTCAGTCTTGTTTCTTTCTGTGGTTTTTTGGGTTTAGTTGAGCTGACAAAGTTTACCTTCAAAGTGCTATGTGGAGTTTCCTCTGAACCAACATCATGACTGAGTCTTCCCATTGCTTCTGGAAACCTGAGAGAAACTCAAGACACATAATTTTATAATGGTTTGCCTGAAATTTTGGTGGAGTATTGTATGCACCCATTGTGTCTACACCCATTGTGGGTGATGAAGTCAGTGGTGGTTTGATGACAGCTTGTCACGGCCATTCTGGCATCATGAAGTTGGTGGTCCCAACTGTGAGTGACTGTCATGAAGTTATGATTGGACTCATTCTTGTCATGTTACTTTTGGTTTTGCTGGAACTGACAGAATGGTTAACCTTCCAAGTGTTATTGTGGAGTTTTGTCTGAAATCTCTTAGATATGTTCTTGAGTGGTTGTAGAGAATGTTCTGAATCCAAATAGTTACCAATGATGTGTGTTCAAAGGGTATGTTCAGGGTGCAGGAGGCCCTACACAATACCCTGCATGTAGGCCTCTCTACTCCTTGGACTCAAATGCTCACTTGTACAAGGACAAGCTAAAATATAATGATGCTTAGAGCAACTCCACCGGTGCTCTGTATGTGACCCTGCAAATTAAAATTGGATGAAGAAAAGTCAAGACATGCTGGTTTGGCTCAGCAAAATGGTTTTGACCCAGCAGTTTTTGCCCATTTTCCTGACGCTGGTAATAGGCACAGCAAAACCTAACACCTGCTGTTGATTGGCTGGATAGTTTGATTGGTCCACATGGGTTGCTTTTAGTAGTCTTCCACCTATTTCTGTCCCAGTTTTAGTTTTATGGGTGGGGTTCAAAAAAAGTAAATAACTAAACTTGGATGTGCAGAAATATTTTTACAGGGTCACATATTGAACACTGCTGGAGATGCTCTTACCTCACCCTCAGAAGCTTGTTGTATCTTAAATGAGGATACTAATTGACTCCTTTGTTTATACATGTCTCTTGATTGCGACCAAACTCTTAATTGGTAGAGTCTTCCTGTTGCTAATAAAAATGCAATACAAACTCAGGACACAGATGCTTGTGTAACACTTTGCCCAAAACTTAGTGCAGATTACTTTATATTTAGCTACACACACCATCTGGAACTGATCAAGTCAGTGGGGAGTCATAGCAGCTTGTGAATGCTGTTCATGATGAAGCTGATGGTCTGGTACTTTGTGAGCAAGACTCATAAGGTCATGATTGCACTCATTCCTTTTGGGTTGGTTCTGGGTTTTGGTCAAGCTGATAGAAAAATTACCACTTTCAAGTGTTGTGCTATGTTATAGGCCTCATCAAAGAAGCAGAGTTGGAGAATTGGAATCTATGTCAAGCTGTAGAGTATCTGCTGAAATTAGCTGCATTGGGTGTTGCAGGGCCTTGAGCTAATTTCATGTGTGAACGCTACCACATGCCTTAATCCAAAGCCCAAAGTTGTGACTGGTGTCAATGGTGCCTCAGCCAATATATTCCTTGATAACCTTGCATATCGTGAATTCCTGTATAGCCACTTCAATGTTTCTCTGGTGGACATGGAGACAGCAGCTGCAGCTCTGGTACCTTCAATCTTCTACTCACTCTGATGTTTGCTTTGCATTTTTCGTCCTGCACTGTCTCTTGATTCTGTGCTCTTCATTTCATGACATTATTGACAGTCCTCTCTGGTTCATCTTTTAGGATGTTTCAACTATTCCTGAGTTGTCTTTTCACCTCAAGGCTTCTCATCTTGTGTGCAGGTTTGTTATGAGGCTGATATTCCATTCATTGCCTTCCGATCACTGTCAGATCTAGCAGGCGGGGGTACTGGTCCCAATCAAATAGCTATTTTTGGTGATCTTGCAGCAGACAATGCCGCCTTGTTTGTAACTAGTTTCTTCAAACTATTGGAGTGAATTACCTCTGAATCCTCCATATAAATTTGATCGGTCTATGATCCCAATTTCCCAAAAGCACCTTTGTCTGAAACACCCAGTGAACATTTATAGGATGGTCACAGGAACACCTCCGAAATCGAGGCTGCAGCCATATAGGGTAAGGTGAAAAGTCATATGGTCACCTGTACTTGGCAAAATAAGCAGCTCTTTTTCTTCTGTGTTTATGAATTGTGCAAAAAGGCTTTCAGCACTCATGGTGCATACATCCAAAACTGGAAAACATCCACCCTTGTGTGCTGGTTCCACACTCTCCACATCCTTGCTTCATGGGTGGCTCAAAACCGTGCGGGTACAAGTTGTTGCTGAATGACTGAGCTCTTATTGCTGCAATTTCCTTATTTCGATTTCTGAAGGTCAGTGACTAAGAGGATCTCCAGGGCTGCTCAGTGTGTGACCCTACACAATAAAATTGGATGAAGAAAAGTCAAAATATGCTGGTTTGGCTCAGGAAAATGGTTTTGACTCTGCATAATTGAACAGTTTGCCATTGCTAGTAAAAGCTGGACCAATGCTGTGCACATGCAAAAAAGAGTGTTATAAATATGATCTGACTGCTGCTCAGGATTTCTCATTGGACCACCATAATAATTGGTCCAGGTGGTTTGCTATTGGTAGTTCCCCACCTATTTGTTGTCCCAGTTTTAGTTTTATGGGTGGGGTTGAAAAAAATAAAATAACTAAACTTGGATGTGAAAAACATTTTTGCAGTATCCCATACTGAGCACTGCTGGAGATGCCGAGATGCTCTAAGAGCATCTCCAAAGGTGCTCAGTATGTGGCCCTGCACTGCAAAATTGGATAAAGAAAAGTCAAATTATGTCAGTTTGGGTAAGCAAAATGGTTTTGGCCCAACATTTTTGTTGCCCTATTTGCTGAGGCTGGTAAAAGGGCATAGCAAAGCCTAACACCTACTGTTGATTGACTAGACAGTTTGATTGGTCTAGGCGGGTCGCTATTAGTAGTCTCCCACCTATTTGCAGTCCCAGTTTCAGTTTTATGGGTGGAGTTGAAAAAAAGTAACCTTGGCTGTGAAATATTTTCCAGCTTCACAAACTGAGCACCGCAGGAGATGCTCTTAAAGTGTTGAGTGGCTCTCTTCCAGGGACCCACAACATCAGAATCCTCAATGAACTTCCTGGTCAATCAAGTGCATTTAATGCTGAACTCTAAGACAGCGCATTGTTGAATCAATTAACAGCGTCACAGTTTTTACAGTGCAGTGCAATGTACGCATATCAATGTATCTTGGGTACCGAGCACCACACTGTACTTTATCTGTTTCTGCAAATTTGATGTACATGTCATAAGTGTACCGTGCCTCCCCTGGCTATTGGGAACCATGCATGGTACTTGTAGTAGTAGTACGCTGGCCTATTACCTCTCAACTCATAATGGCACAGCACATACAAGATGCTGAATGTCGTGTTGCGACCAATGTTGTAAGAGTACATGGTGTGTAAAGGCCCATGCATAATTTAAATCATTTATACTTACAGGGCCAAATTCATCATACTTACCATTGTCTCATTAATTCCACCCACATGGAAGTAGTGTAAATCATTCTCATATACTTTGGGCGTTTTCTTATTTGTAGCCTTTTTTTGTCTTTTTCTTTTTTTGTGTCATCAAGTGCTGAAAGTTTACGACCAAAGAAAAAGGATGTTTGTAATGTGTCGATTCAATGCATTCATTTTACATCACAAATTTAGGTTTGATTTTGAAAATCAATGGGTATTTCATTCTTTTCTTAAAGTGTATATTATGCAAAGATTGGTGAAACGTTTGGCATGGAAAAAAAATCATGTTTACATTTTTGCATTTGTTATTTTTCATGTTTTATGTAATTACTCAATTTAACATAGTTTTATAATACTATTACATTGTGTGTATGCAACCAACACCTATTAGGTCATGATTATCAATCCTAAACATGAACTTTTATAGATTCTTTGATGGTATGATGAGCCTTAAATGACTCTAAAACATGAGATGCCAAGCATGTACGCATTGGCTTTGCCTTTGGTCATTATGTTGGATAATGGCTTACTAACAAGGTTGTACACGTTGCACCTTAAGCTCCCTATAGTTTTTATTCATTGGAAAGTATAGAAAAATTGCCTAGACAATTGATCATAATGGTGGGAGCTAATGGATTCTCTTCAATCGTATTTGGATTTTGATACTACTCATCAAGACGTTAAACATCACAACCAACCCTACCACATGTGCAACAATTGTCATAGAAGAAAAAACATAGGTCTTCATACTAATGAAAGTTTATTCAAGTCCACAATCAAGCAATAGATTTTGAAAGTGCACAATAACAGACAAAAATCTACCTAGAGATTTAACAAGAACATGGCACTACTTTAAGAACAAACAAGGACAAGGGTTCTTGGATGAAGCTTTTATGGGAATAGAGATATATTTGAATATTTCCCTTAAATTTTTTAAGAAATCAATTTTTTACATTTTAAGCCCATGATTAAGGTGGAACAAGGTTTATTGGTTCATCAGTTGAAAAACCCATTGTTCTTTTATTCCAAATCATCAATGTTGACATCAAGGGTATTACAATGTAAAAATCTTGACAAAAAGATGGATCTAGAATCACATGTTACCATTTGGGGATCACTCATCAATCTTGTTTAAAGTTACGTTTCCTTAGTGCAAATGTGATGAGAAATTGAAGGCCTCCAATGCATCCACTTGCACTTTGCCAACAAGTAAAAACATCATTGAATGGTACAACTAAGAACACCTTGCCAAAATCATTTAAAAGTTGCACCCAATTTAATTCCATAAAACACAATATTTTAAATTTATCTATGTCTTTATCTATGTTTTCCCCACCTTTGCACATCAACAAACATTTCAATACCAAATCACATTTTAGATTATGAAAACCATGTTTGTCACCCACAAAGTCATTACATACAATGAACATTTGGCTTACTTGTGAAAAAAAAGATACACATAAAATCAAAATTTTGACTTTCAAAATCAAACTAAACAAAACATCCATTGTAACCCAAGGAAATCATCAAGTTGTTACATTCAAGCCTTCATCAACTCCTTGTCATATCCAAGTAAATACCACTTCATTAATGGTACCTCCTCCAAAAAATTCATTCTTAAATTGTGTTCCTAACCAAAGGAACCCCTTATGTTACATTCATGAAACTTTTTCCTTATGCATTCATTGTCCAAGTTCAAATTTTTGTTGATCCAATTAAAAAGTCAAATATTATAAAACTTTGGGATTGTATTTGTAATAAAATTTGAATGAATAAAGCATATCCTAAATGTGTCCAACATTGTCTTGAATTTTGATGGGGTTAAGAAATTAAGGGTGTTATATTCATTTTGGTGTCACCCAAGATGTTTTCACCCTAAAATAATTGTTCAAAATAAAATTGCCCTATGTTGTGGAACACAAATTAAAAAGGGGAAATGAAAAGACATAGGTACAATCTTAAAATCCCACAACAAGAGGTCAATGTTGTATTTTTATGACCAAATTTTTGTTTGATTTCCACAATTGAAATCAAACTCATCTATCAATACCATGTAACAAATCAAAAGAGAAAATGAGGTTAATACCACCTTGATCACAACACAATGGTTACAAATTTCTACCTACTTCTTACAAATCATCAATCAATTGTTTGTTTTAAACCTTCCTAATTTTAATAACACAACCTAAATACACATCATTTGCAACATTACAACAAAATTCAACAACATCTACATTAAAGTTTTTAGCTTTCGTTAATAAATTGCATACTAAGTCTTTCAAAATTCACCTATTGCAATTCCACAAACTTGATCATGTTACATATCTTCAAGCAAAACCATTTCTTTCTTACATAAGTACCATAGTACATGAACGGTTTTGGCATTATTTTTTTTTTGGCCGAATTTTTGAAAAATTATTTACTACTTGTGTCAAAAAAAATTATAATTATCACAAGATTAAGAACATGCAAGTTTTCAATTGTTGGGTTCAAACTACAAACCTTAAAATTTCAAGAACTTAAGACTAAAACAATCTAGACACATTAGATTGTCCCATAACATAACAAGAATGTGTTTATTATTTTCTATAAATATTACCTACTGAAATTTTCAGAATTAAAAAAACAAGGGGTGAAAACATGATAAAGTATTTTTAAAAAGTAGTTAAAAATAGATAGTGAAAAAAAGGTCCAATAGAAGAAAGTAGGTCGAAAATAATTTAAAATAACATAATAAAAGCATCGTTCTTTTCTTAGAATTCATAATGAGGTGATTACAAAATTTGAGAAAATTTGGTGCAATAAAAGTAGATAACAAGTATATATGTTTGAAAATGATTGGTCAAATTGAATTTTAAAATATTTTTTAATTAAAATTTTGATGTATTCTACTATAATATTTAAATGTTGAGAACTTACAAGTAGATTTTAAAACTACATCATGTTGAAAATGAAGAATATTCAATAACTCATTTACTTTCACCTACTTGTACAAGTTTGGATAGCCTAAAAATTAGAAAAATATATATAGTTATTTTTTTAAAGTCTACTTGAATGCATATTAAATATGTGTTTAATTAACATCATTTTGATAAAATTAAAGATTATCCTCATGTTGATCATTAAATAAAAAAATGTTTCTACTTTCAATACACTAAAACTTGTTTATGGCTACTTGTTTTCTTTTGTGATAAGGAGCAAAAATTGTCTACTTTACCTTGTTGGCACCCCAAGTGTTGTAATTAAGATTTAAAATTTAATTATTTATTCGATTTTTTTTGCCAAATTCAATTAGTGAGTACAATAATTATAATATGTAGATTGATAAAGCTCACACCTCTTATAAACAAAAAGTTTACACTAGTTGTAAATTTCTAACAACTAACAATTGTCCTTTCACCAAATGTGTTATTTTTGTTAGAAGTCTACCAACATTGTTTTGTGGATTAACCCACCACATGAAATCACAAAAGCCCAACTTTTGTTAATAGATTTAAGTCTCACAAAATGCAACACAACAAATTTCAAACTTCCATCAATATTAAATTAATTCACCATATTATGCACATATTCATATGTTTAATATGAAAATTGAGTCATCTTATTCACACATTTCATGATTCTATTGGGCCAAAAACATTATGTTCACAATTGATTTAGATTTTATGTGTAATAAGTAGGTGGTTAATTTGTTGAAAACTTAATTCAAGTAGTGAATTATTGAAGTAGTTAATAACAATAAATTAAAATAATAATTAGAATTTAGATCTAGACATATGCATGCCATTATTTATTTCATCTTAATCATGAAGTTGAGCACATGTGTGGTTTAACAAATTGTTCCAACATGGTATTGGAATGCTCTAGCTTACAAAGGTGTGGTGAAAATTGTTTCTACATGTGTCAAGCTATGTGAGCACTTCCTCATGCCACAAGGCATGTATTTTTACATTGGTTAATGTGAGTTGTTACATGATGACGTAGGTTGAATTTTGTTCTAAAAAATAAAGAGGTGATAAAAGTTGAAGTGATTGGGTTTATTTTGTTGTGTAATTGTTTCATCATACCGGTTTTGTGTGTGTTTTTATTTATATAACGTTATTATAAAGCTTGAGTAATGGCAGTTGCTAAGTTTGTCTTAAAGTCTAGCAAATATGTGTTTCTAAAAACAAATTTGAGCATTTTATGTATGATGTTTTAATCATGCACAATCACAACCATCCAAGTCATCATTCATTATACCTTCAATTATAATTATAATCTCAAACAAATATATGGTGCCATTTAATTCAATGCAAACATAAAATTTAAATTTAAATTTAGTTTAAATATGTGGATATTATTTATTTAGACAATAATAGTAGTGTGGGAAAATTTTAAGTTCTTTGATATCATACCCCTCAAAAAATATTTTTTGATGAAGATAATGGGAAAATTTAACACGTATTCTTTTTAAATATTTAGGAATAATTTAATTTTCAAAAGTTAATCTTCAAAATGAATTGATTATTTTGTAGACTTGTGTTGAAGATGCCTTTCTACTATGGTAATTGTTTGAATTCTTATTTTAATGGAAGTTGTGAATAATGATGAAAAAATTCATAATTTACCCACATGCTCATACATACCAAGCAAACAACCATCAATGAGCAAAAACATGATTAAATATAATAAATATATATGTAGTCTATAAATCAATGTGTGGGCATTTTGTGATCACAAACTACTATTAATAACTTATATTTAATCCCTTTTTATATAATACATTATATTATTCCTTTTTTTAATACTTAGGATTAATGCATACCATATATTTATTTTATTTTTCTTTTAGAATAAGAATCATTCTATTATTTTCTTAATTGAATTATAATTTTTACACCACACCCAATATATGGGACTTTATATTTTCACTCACATAAATTTGAAAAAAAAGTCTCTTAATGTAAACACATGAATAAAGTGGACACATAGATTATTTTGTCAATGTTGGATATAAATAGATTGAAAGTAGCAAAAAACAGTCATAAAACTACTATACATTGTTAGTTTTCACCCAAATGATGAAAGTCAAAATTATCTTTTGATTATTGTAGATTGAATTTCAATTTCAACTTGTTTTACTAAATTTCCTACATACTTCTTTGAAATGAAAATAGGTTTGAAGCTCACTTTTTTTTTTGAAAACTTTTGTAAAGTATGTGTGAAATAGGTTCTAACAAATAGAAAATAAAACAAAATTTTGGTAGAGAGCTTGAGAATATAATTTTTTTATATTTTAACCAAATTTATGTACATATTGAATCGAGTATTTTATGTTCAAGTATCAACAAACATCAATATTTCATGTTTTTTGGAATCTACTTTTGATCTATTTTATAGGTTCATTCACTAGGAGGAAAACCTCACATTTGCAACTACATCTTCAATTTGTTTTCAACTACAATTTGTGATTGGTAATGACAAACTCAATTGGAATTTCTTTTGCAAATAAAATATATTATTTACAACTAAAACCACTAGAGTTAATAAATACAAGTTGAAAATGACATTTTTGTTGCAAATTTGACCACATGTCAACACCATGACAATTGCCACTTTAAACCACTTTAAATGCAACATGACATTTATTATTATAGATGAAGGTTGTTTTCAACTATAACCTTAAGGTGAATGAACTACATCTGTTGAGTTGCATAACATCATCAACTTTCTAGTTGTAAGTTCCATTGTGCTAGAAATAAACTAAGCAAAAGGTTCAAATCAATTTAATGACATATGGCACATCCATGTCCATAGGCTAAACCACATGGCGCCTAGGTTATGCCATTTAGAAATAGGTTAAGTTAAGCCACATGGCACTTAAAAATAGGCCAAAGTTAAACAATGAAGCACTTAGGTTAAGCCACAACATTAAACACCTAAAATACGCTATAGGTTAAACCCCAATAACCTATGTGGCCCTTAGGCTAGACATAGACCTAGGCTATGTGGCACTTAAGTTATGCATAAATTTAGATCACATGGCACTTAGGTTAGGCTTAGACTTAAACCATGTGGCACCTAAGTTAGGCCTAGATTTATGGTCAGCAAGTTAGACCTAAACCACATCGCATTTAGAATAAGCCTAGACCTAGGCCATGTGGCACTCAATTAGGAAAATCCTATTTCATTTTGAGTTTAACTTTTAGGGATAACCTTTTTGATTAGTTCATCCCAAATGACAATTCCATTTTCATGTTTTAAAAAAATTTCTAGAACATCTTTAATGCATTTCTTTATATAATTTAAAAACTTGAAATGAAAGACAAACAATATGGGATAAACATTTTAGTTGCAACTTAATCATAACTACTACCTATTAGCAACTACCTAGCTACCTACTTAGCCTAATCTAATACCTATTAATTTAATTTATTATTTATTAATTAACCTAGCCTACCAACTAAAGTAACATGGTGCATCTAGGCATAGATCACCTAGGCCATGTGGCACCTAGGTCTAAACCACCTAGGTCATGTGGCACTTATACTTAAATATGTCACATGGCACATAGGTCACCTAGGCCATATGGCACGTAAACTTAGACCACATATGTCACATTGCACCTTGGTCAAGCATTTTCTCCTAGTGATTTGATTTTAATTTTTTGCATGTAGATTTTCACTAATTCTAATTACTTTAATACAAGTCCACCTTTTTTATTTTTGTACTTCCATGCATCTTGATGTTATTTTGATGTTCTTATATATGCGTGATAGATGATATTTAAATTGGAAAGATTTATTATTTGTATATACATTATCATGTAAGTACATGTGTTAAACATTTTAGAAATGACCAATAGGGGCAATTACCCATGGCATATATTGGATAAACAAAAAAATGCCAATACAAAATATAAGTGTCTAGGAGTTTATGGTTTTTCATAAGTGTGTTAAATATTCAAATTACCAAACTTGGAAGTTCAAGATGAAAATGATCTTGATGAGGAATAATGTTTAACAATTTATGTGATCCAGGTTGTAATAATATCAAAGTACATAATGAGTTAATATACATAGTTCTAAGAAGAATTAAGGTTCTAACTGCTATCAATTTGTCTATTTTTAAAAATATATATACCATCACCCAATTGTGAATTGATCCTCAAGGCCATGGAACAAACTTACTCGTTTCCATATTATAAATGATGCATTTCAACTAATGTTGAAAGAGAAGTATAATCAAATTAGATTATATGAAGGGGGTCAATGCTAGAATGTCTTTGTTAGATTTAAGATGTTCAAGTTGAATCTTAAGGATGTGACTTTTATTTTATTCTATAATGTGCAAAAATATATAGGGTGCAACTTATTGACATAAATAAATAAAAATTATTTGATTGTAAATAGGGTGTTTATAATTCATTATGATAATATTTTTAAAATACCTAGCTTATTTTAGGATATACCTAGAATATATTCACATGTGTCATTAATTCATAGTAAACTAAAAAATATCATATTACCTCATATGTTTCCTAAAATACACAAATAATGACTTCCCCAAGGGTTGAGTTAATTGGGATAGCTAGCAAGCCCTAGAAAATGAAATTGTAAACAAATGTTTACAATATTATCCAAGATGAGAGCTACAACAAGATGCAAGCCGACATGGCAACATCAACCAAGGATGAAGCATTTGTGATACGTTTTAGAACCAACACCCCAAGCAACTATCAATTTGGAAATTTCACTATGTATTCTAACATGCAACAAATTAAATATTGTAACAACAACAATAATCAAAACCAAAATGTGATTTATTACAAGTAATGTGGAAAACCTTGCCACTTTACATGTAATTGTCACAACCTTATTTAGGAGGTTGTGAAGAGATCTATACAATGCTAAAACAAGATCCCTAACACTTTAAACAACAATCTAAAAAATGAAATAAACATTTTTGAGGTAAATCTTGCTAAATTAGATCTTGGCAAGGAAGAGTGGCTAGTAGATATCAGTGCCTTTTGCCATGTGAATGGAAACCAAAGTGTCTTCACAAATTTAGAATTTTCCCCATGCACATCAAGGTAAAAACATAGTAAAAAAACCACCCAAAGGAGTGGACACCCCTTAAAACTACATTTTTGTATGTTTGAAAGATCACAAGTGAAACATAATAGTTTTGATTCTCATAATTTTTTTGGAAATATTTTTCATTAATTGCAAAATTTACATGCTCGAAGTTTGACACAAATCAAAAATGTTTTTGCATGTTCAAAACATTCAAACCTCGAGAATGGATAGTCCTTGTTTTTTTAAACATTTTTTTTTCCTACCAAATGTGCACCATTCCTTCTAAAAATTGGAAAGGATTTTAACATTGATGATTAGAAGGGTAAAAGGACTTAAACTGATGAAAATTGTTTTTATAACCCATTTGAACACATTTGGATTAGTACTTTTGACCCTAAAATTATGGATTTTGAGAATGTGCCTTTAACAAAAGTTGTTCATATTTATGTGATAGAAGGCATGAATGCATAATTTATCTATGAAGGAAGGTAGTTTGTTTGTTTTGTTTTGTACCAATGAAATCCACTAAACTGAGATGCTTCAGATCATGTTCTTGGTTTCTTTGGAAAGCTCTCAAGGAGACGGGGTGCATTAGATTAGTTTCATGGCATTTGGATTTGCGGTGTAAATTTTTTTGAATATTGAATGATTTTTTCATTGAAAATTAAATTAAATCATAGCTGAAAATTTTGGAAGAATTGAAATGTGCCTTGGTATTCTTGGAAATATCTTGATTAACAGGATTTAATGGAATTTATTTGGTAAAATTTGGATTCAAAATGTGGGAGATATTGATTTTTAAATGATTTATCCACTGAAAATTCAAATAAATTCCAAAAAACCCAGTTTTGGAAGGAAAAATCAGTTCAAAACGGGTTCACTCTTGGGCCAATGGCATAGGCCACACTAATATACATGATATAAAATCAATTTGTAGTCCAAATGTATTTATATTTAAAATGCAATGTTAAATGGGGTACCCAAAATGCCAAATTTAAAATTATAAATCAACACAAAAATGAGACATGTCATGTGCAATCCTTGGAAAAGGACTTTTATCTGGGCATCCTTGGCTCCTTTGACCGTGGTTTCACCCATCACACACCATTACTATTGGAAACAAGGCTTTATATTTAAGGAACAAACATTGTAAATCTTGGTCCCAATAATGAATTATAAAAAAATTGTTATGTTTATTTTGTGGCCCGGCTCACTTGAAATTTATCTTATGTAGGTAAGATAACAAATGAAAGCACACATAAATCTTGTGTTTGAACATGAAAAATCCCTTTGTGTATGATGGATTATGTAAAATAAATGCCCATGGTGTTCCATAAATGTCTAGTTTCAACAAGTCTTGTGTTAGGTGTGTTGAAGGAAAACAAATTAAAGAGCACATTGTCAAGGTTAGTGATAAAAGGGCTACATGTCTTCTTGTTATTATTCATGCAAATCTTTGTGGGATGATCTAGCTTCAATTATTAAAGGGGTTTTTTTATTTTGTTTCTTTCACTAATGATTTTTCATAGTTTATTTGGTTGTATTTCTTGGGGCGCACCAAGTCCTAGACATTCGATTCTCTTAAAAGCTTTAAGGTTAAATTCGAAAAGACATTGAACAAGAAAATGCTTATATTTTATAGTGACCATAAAGGGGAGGGGGTTTCTTGAGTAGATAATTAATGCACTTTGTGATTTAGAAAGCATTGGTTGAAAGTTGACCTAGGCTTGCACTCCACACCAAAACAATGTCTTTGACCATAAAAACTATACATTATTTGAGAAACCTTGCACCATGGTTGTTGATGCAAAAACCCCTAATTTTTTTTGGAATGAGGAATCACTACTACAAATTACCTAGCAAATCATTCCCCAACTTGGGAGCTAATAGGAGGTTGTCACCTTATCAACACAAATATGGTAAAATTCCCAATTTTGTTCATCTTTACATTTATGAACGTTTTGCCCATGTGCATGTCCATAATAAACAAAAAACAAAGTTGGACTCCAAATTAGTAAATTGCATTATGATTGGTTACTCAAAAGACACTAAGGGTTATAAATGTTATAACCTTGTCAGTCACTAAAGTCTAAGTGAAATGACAATGTGAAGTTTGATGAACATCGATTTTAGTACTTTGATGCAAGTACATGTGTCTAGTTTATTGTTTCCATTGAACCTTTGACCAAGACAATGTTGCCATTGAACTAGTCTTTGACCTTGATTACGCTTCAACAAGTTTTCCATTGCTTGATTCCCACCTACCTTTATTAAGTCCCATGCCAATTGTTCAAGAACTCAAATCCCACATCTCCAACTTTCTCCAAGTGTATTCAATTGCACATGCTTGCTTTTGTCACCCATAAAACATCATTTCCCAGCTTACCCATTTTGAAGTTTGTTGATGACATTAGCATTTTAAAAAACATCATTCATCTTGGGTCCATGCTCCTTCTACATGGCTTTAAGGTGTTTCCATGGTACAATGTAGACAAAAAGGAGTCATAGTTTGACAATTTTCATTGCAACACATTTATTGTGTGTCTTTTTAAATATTTGGAGAAGATTTTGTGATAGAATTATGCAATTAAAGGTCGATAACATCCAAAATTGTGCACATTTGAACAATGCAATGGTTGATTGGAGTACATTTCTAATTTGTAGGACCTTGTCACAAAGATTATAATATAACAAAAGGACTAAGAAACATAAATTTTAATGGGAATTTGTTCATGAAAATTTTCACATACATAGAAACAACCATAATGAACAATTTTTTCCATGAAAAATTCAATTTGTTTTAAAGACATGATGTTCATATTAGATGTTCAGTAGTAAATTATGTTATGATAATGTGCAAAAGCATGGTTAGGTGGTTCAAAAGTGATGTTTGAGAATCCATAATCTAACATTAACAATTTTTATTTGTAATTTTAACAATTATCAAACCATAAATCTTATAATTATCCCCTACATTCTTAATCATAAATATTAATAAACTAACCTATGAATATCCTTAAACATGTGATTGATCAAAACATCCATGCAAAAGATTAATTTTTTAAATGTGAATTGGACTTTCAAGGATAAAAATTTACAACAATCACATCATTTAAAATTTTTAAAATTTGAATATATATATATGGAAAGTTTCAATGCATTTCACTAATAAAAAATTTATTTGATTATTTTTCATTTTTTTGTGTGACAAATGTAGGCTGTCATTTCAAAAGTCCATTACGAATCCATAATCTTCTTAGATTCATCTAAAATTGTATGATGATTTCAATTAAAGTCTATGACAATAGGAATGATTAAAAAATTGACAATGTTAATTTTGAATATGACTCTAAATTTTACATTTGTCTATAATTCAAAAAAATTACAAGTGTGACAATCCAAACTATCCACCTATTCATGTTTTCACCCTAATGTTGATGATTATGATCTTTTTAAGTTGTAAAATGTCCTCTCATTGAAGATGTAGTTGGGTTAAACATTATATTTATCATTCTACAAAGATAAAATGAAAATTTTAAATTAATAAAAAATAATAAACTATAGTTAAACAAGATTTTTAAATATTTGGCATCAAATTATTGGTGTACAATTATATAAAGACAAACATATATGAATCAATTGCATATTCATGGTTTATATAACTTATTTTTTTGTTAAGGCCCAAATCAATTATATGTGATCTTTAGAAGAATTCAAAATGAGTGAAATTTTATGTGCGAGTATTTTTGATATTATATATCCTAATTTTGACATAATGTGTACACCATACCCTTTATAATTATGTTGTTATAGCTGAAACCACTAACAATATTGTTGTTGTTGTTGTTGAATGTGCGGGCGAAGCCTTGAATTATTCTTAAATTAACATCACTAATTGAAATGGAAATTGAAATGGCATCAATACGTTACGATGGAATGTGTTCTCTAATCAATCTTTTAGCAAGTTGTCGTCCAAGTCATGCAAAATGGGTGTACACATTAAAGATAGGTCTTATTGGCACCAAGTGACTTGTAAAACATGTCTTATGGTGCATGGCAATGAGTAGATAAAGAGTCTAAACTATCATGAAACTTTTGTTCTTATGATCAAATGGACAACAATCCACACTCTTGTTTCCATGGCTACTTAACAAGACTAGCAAAGTTTGCATTTAGATATAAAGTTTGCACTATTAAATGGCATTCTTAAGGAAGATGTTTACTTCATGCAACCTCCAGGGTTTGTCACCTGTCTAGCCAAAAATCCAAAGTGTGTAAACTTTGTCATTTTCTTTACATACTCTGCCAATGTCCACATGTGTGAAACAAACATACTAATATTCATTTGCACAAGGTCAGTCTTATAGCATGTATTTTTGACCCAAGTCTATATGTGATCATAGAAGGAGATTTGCTTGTGTTACTTGTCATTTGCATTGATAATGTTTTATTCATGGGCAACCGTTCCTAATTCATTAAGGACCTATATTCCAAGTTTGAGATGACCATGTTAGGATGCCTCAGGTTGTATCTTGGAGTTTAGTTCATCTACATTCCTTCTAACTTCTTCATGTCACATCAATGTTATGTTTTCAAATGTTTTCACAATCTTGGATTGGAAGATTGTTATGGCACTTTGGTTCCCTTGGATCTCAACACCAAATTCCCCTTTAATATGGGTGTTCCATTAGTTGACCCCACTTATTATCGGATCACTATGGGCAAGTTTTTGCATTTTAAAAATGTAATGTGCCTTGATATTGCCTTTGTAGTTGGTTTCGTTTCATGGTTCATAACTACACCTCAACACTCTCACCTAGATGTGGCTCCACACATTTTCTATTACCTTAAATTTCATCCATCTTTGGTGATTCACTATCAAGGGGGGGGGGTGGGGGGAGATTTGATTAGGCATTTAAGTTGTTCAAATTGTGATTTTGTAGGTGATGTGGAAGGACAAAGATCTACGTTGGGATTTGTCTTTTCATTAGGGAGTGGGCCAATTTCGTGGAGTTGCAAATTGGCAATCTAAAGTGGCCCAATCATCCTCAAAAGGTAAATATCATGCTTTGGCAAAAGCTGCAAAGGAAGCACAAAGGTTGTGACATTTGCTTAGAAAAATGGGTGTAAAATTGGATGCACCAATCATTATTTCATCTAACAGTTAGTGTCCTAAATACAATGTTGATCACCTATGTGGTTCAACAAATTGTCCAAAGAGATTCAAATTGAATGTTTTTCTAGTGGGAACAAGGTTGCAATTTTCATAAAATCTTATCATTTCATTGTGTGCAAAGACTCATTGTTTCTAACAAAAGAATTCAGAATACACAAGAACCAAGACAAGTCCTTTCCAAATGGCCACAGGAACGTCATTAAATGTTGGTGTGACTTGCTTGGGCTACATGTCTTGCCCATCTGAAAATGTTTGCATTCGTGCACCATATTCATATTTTGAGTGTAATACATATTTATGTTTATAGATACACAATATTCATATATTAGTTTCGATTCATGAATTCCCCAAGAGGGGTTCATTATGATTTGATTGTTGAATGATTTCCTTTCAGTTTAGGTGCACTTATGTGTTTGTGATGGAGCCACAGAGGTTTAAATGTTGATAGGTAGTGCACAACAAACTTCCTCAAAACTGAAAAAGAAACAGTAAGAGCTCTTGGGACCAAAATGCTTTAGATTGTGAGTGTATGTTAGCTGAAGAGCACGTTCTTTGCAATGTTGTTGTACTTTCAGCATAGTTTTGGGTCCCTCATATAATTTTTAGTGTATGCATTTTTGTTTTTATTTTTGGTCAAAACCAAATGTCTGTACTCCTGCTGCACAAGAAGAGATTTCCTGTGAGATGAATGATTGCTTTGCCAAATGCAAAATGGTGAGACTATGCAAATGAACAAATTCCCAAGAACCAATTCCTGAAAAGCCCCAACTGGTCTTGTGCCTGTTTTCTTTTGTTCACAAATTTTCGTGACTTGGTGACAGGAGAAAACTAGTGTGGATCATCATACAAAGGATTTTCATGAAGAACATGTGTAGAGGAATCTTTGTGTGAAATGACCAGATTTCAAACTCCAGTCAAATCTGCTTAATCCCTCTACTGAATCATCATCAATGTAGGTACATCACAAATTGAAAAAACAAAAGAAAACCCCCAGGTTGCATGTAAAATAAGACCTTGCACCAACATTCCAAACAGGAAATTGAATCTCATTTGAGCAATGAGAACCCAAGCTCACTTCATAGCAGAAGCTCCATTGAGTTGAAAATCAAGAGTAAAAGAACCTTGTGTAGTTTTTTCCCCACCAACTTACATGTGATAGTTTCTTGCAAGGAGAGAGTCATCACGATCAAAGGTACTAAATCTGATAAACGTCAGATAAAACTATGAATAAACTCAGTCAAAAAATAGTGTCAGATACCATGCTTACATCTGTAGAAGTGCTGACTGCAGTCACTCAGGAAACAGATCCCTACTGCCATGTGCAAACAGCCCACATATCTTGAAGGCTTATGTTATCTGATTAGTATTTGGAGGCATTGTGAATCAATTCCTAAATAGTTTACTATTGCAACATGGGATGTACCTTGAAAGCAAATAGAAGCCAAAAGTTGTGGATGTGGGTGCTGAATTTTCTCTCCTGTTAACTCATATCTTAAATCTTCTGCATGAGAAAGTTTGTCGGATTTTGGCCCCAGTGTATTCATGATTTTGTTGCCATATTGGACTCAAAAAATCTTCACTTTGCCCACTTGAGAGCTTCAAATCCATGTTTTAGGCAATCTGGATTTCAGCACAGTCTAGCATTTAATATGCCCATATCTGTCCCTGCACAAACCCCAAGACATAATCATTTTCTTTCATAATTCAGGCTATCATGACAATGTTTTGCAGCTACTGATTAGTGTTTTATTTGCCAATTTTGTGATGTAGCCAAAGTGGTGATCATCTAGGAAACAAGTTAGCCAAATTTGGCTACATACCAGAGATGAAATTTTTAAAGAAAAAGGATCCTTCTATATTCTTAGCTACCTACTGGAGCTTGTCATAAAAATCTGGCAATTTAGAAAAAAAAAATAATCAAAAACTGGCAAATTTCGCCGATTGATTTGATGAAAAATCCTTTGTATAGGTCGAAATCATATTTTTCAGGTCAAAATTTGGCAAAAACTTGCAAGTAAGAAAAATTGCTCCTACCCATTCTACCATGCTGCTTTTGGTCCACTCTATATGAACCATAAAAGTAAGGGGACTGAGAGCCTCTTCTCCTGGAGCTTGGGGTCAAACTTCTTTTTTGGGTGTATGGGTTGAAGATCTTGATTATTCATAATCTTTTAAGTCATATATATGGGGCTTACCTTCTAGATGGCAAGAATTTCACATGAGCTCCAACACAACAGCAGATGCCCCCCCACCTCCATTACACACTCCTGCCACCCCATAGCGTCCATTTCTCTCCCTGAGAACCTGCACACAATCAACAGGTTAACTCTGCTTTCTTAACAACCAAAAGCCAGGCTTCCAAAACATGGCCGAAGGGTCCATGTGATTTTGGTAAAATTCAGGCAACAGCATTCAGACTTGCAAACATGGCACACATAGGAGCATAGGCTTGTAAAAGCTGGTGAGGGCTGCCATCAGATGGGACTGCATAGACACTGTACGATCTGTGCCATCCACATTGACCCACAAGTCTCTCTTTCCTAGGTGGAGACTACAATCAACAGAAAGGTTGATGCAAAGACTAGGAGAGAGCTCAAGATGCTATGAAGAAGTAGCAACAAACCCCAAGAAGGGTGGTGAGGATTCGTGCTCCACTGCAACCAAGAGGATGTCCAAGTGCCACAGCACCTCCATGAACATTTACTGTCTCCTGATTGCATCCAACATAGAAAAAGATCAAAAGACATACTGGCTATCAGAGATAAGCATGAACCTATAAACTTGTCTGCGTGAGTTACCTATTGCAGAGATTGAAGTCACCAAAGAAGAACAGCATGACTGCTTAGCTATGGTGTCAATTCTACAACAAAAATGGAGTGGAAGGTGAGAAAGTACAGGTTTGAGGCCCAGAAGTTGCTGGTTGGCCAAGGCTACCACCTATGACAGGACAAAACTCATGTTAGATGTGCTTTTACAACCTTCCAACAAATCCTAACCTAAAACCAAGAATTCTTGGAACTGCAGCCAGAGCGCTACTTCTGTGCATACACAATAGCAAGTGCTGCAAGGAATGCTCTAGGGCTCTGTTTAGAGATGATGGACCTTCCATATTGAGTCAGGTCCTCAAGGGCTTGCATTCTTTGATCATTGATCTAGACCTATGAAGACTAGAAGTTTCAGGATGCAAAGTTAGGAGGTTGCGATTCCAAGACAAGTGAGGTGCATTTATATCCATGAGATTGCAGAGGAAACTCCACTGGTGCATGTGTGCTGTGTCTCTCCATGTGGAGTAAGCAAACAGGGTCAGTGCTGAAGTTCAGAAACTCTTAAAAAATGTAACATAAACTGCCCAGTGGACAGTATAATTTTGAATCATCCAGTGTGACTTGATTTAAGACACATCAGATGAGTATCCTAGGATGATGAGCCATGTCTGACCATGAAGTTCCACTTTCTTGCAATGCTAGGGTGGGTCTTAGCAATTAAATTAGTAACTCAATATCTTACAGTGTGG
>Ga0116227_10005609_pt1 | contig 26296 bp, 14 predicted proteins | sample S1TSphgellanicum_FD_89693 | JGI IMG/M metagenome (GOLD analysis project Ga0116227, IMG submission 89693) | Host-associated microbial communities from peat moss isolated from Minnesota, USA - S1T2_Fb - Sphagnum magellanicum MG | ecosystem: Host-associated > Plants > Peat moss > Unclassified...
CCCCCCCTGCCTCCTTCTCTTCTTTTTTGTTCGTGCCCCTTTTTTTGTGTAGTGGGGTTTAAACCCCCCCCCTTTCCCCCCTCCCCCCCCCCCCCCCCCCCAACCTCCCTTTTCTTTGATTAGGTCTCGTTTCAAATCAACATTCTTCTGTGTCTCCTCTCCTGCACCATCATGTTGCTTAAGGTGAAGTGCAATGTGGGCCTCCTTACTTAACTGCCTGTGACTCACCTCCCTAATCAATTCCAGATCTATTTGGGTGGGCCTCCTCCTGTCCTTCACTTGTGTTATACACCATGGCAGCCAAGCCACCAGCCAGCCAGCCAGCCAGCCAGCCAAAGGAACACTATCAATTGTCTCTCTCTGCTTGCTAGCTAGCTATCTAGCTAGCAATTGTGTAAAGCTTTCATGTTTTTCCTTCGCGAGACTTTAGAGGAGGGTCCAAGGTACAGGGACCAATGAATTCAAGCAATCTTATTGGTTGAAAGCTTCAACTTGGTCCCCAGGCCTTTAGACTAGGGTCCAAGACCAAAAAGTGACAAGATCGAGGCTAAACCTTTGCACCTGTTTTGGAGGGAAAAATCAATTGGCTCTGACCCAAAAATAGTGCTAAAAGGAGAGCTCATGATTTGGAGAACCAAGAATCAGGCTAGGGACCAAGGTACAGTCCAATTCAAGGACCCAATTTGCTTCAAATCAATCCAAAATTGGTTCCTAGGAAATTGGACCCTGGACACTCGTCGAAAGTGGGGCCTTAACATTATAACTGCCAAGTAAGAAAGAGATTTGTCCTCCTTTTGCATGCAGCAACTTTCAATTTGCTCTCTCTCCCTTTAGCTTATGACCCACCAGCTGCTGCTGCTGCACAAACAACTCAAGCAAATGAACTACTAACTGTTCCTGGACATCATATCATAACTCAAAGGAGTCAGATAGGCAGATAGATGCTGCAATCAGTTACAAGATTTCAAGACTAAAGAGTTTCAGCTTTGAATCCACACATGTAAAATATATGATAAAAAAATCCCCTGAAGATCTTGGAAATGATGCATTAGGAGGAGGAGGAGGAGGAGGTGTGAGGGTGAATGGATTTGGCCACCATCCGAGCTTGTTTGTGGACCCTTTTGATGTGATGAAACTCTCTCTTTCCCCCCCCACCCCCGCGCCCCCGGCGGTTATTGTGCCATGGACAAAGCACGCTGTCCTTGAACAACTGATGTTGGGTGTTAAATGATTCTCAAAAGAGCAAGTTGGAAAAAAAAGCCAAAGTTTTGGTTCATCTTGTTGGACTTAAATTCACAAGAATTTGATCCTTGCAAACTAACTATGGAGCAAATCAGTAGTCAATTCCTTAGGTTACTATCATGAATTTGGCTAAGATCTTTGTATGGATAATGGCCACTTTGACTACATCACCAAATTGTCCAAAAAACAAAACGTCGGCCCACATCCAGTAGGTGAACGTCTAACACTACTAAATGGGCTGATAGAACTCTAAAGTATGCTTTCACAAGCAAGAAAAAAATAGCCTTCACATTTCTTCAAAGAACTAAATTTTGTGAAGGAAAATGTTGAATCTTCAAGAATATTACATTCGTCAAAATGAGAATTTCAAATTTAATTAATTATTGGGACAGACATGTAGACATGTGTTGAAGTGGCCAAAGTACAATCTTGAAAAATTTGTCTTTCAAAATCCAAAGGCAAGATGAGGAATTTTTCTTTACAAAGTTGCACATGGGTGAAAGCACAACTAAATGGATTGCTTGGATTGTCACAATAGAAATTTATATCGATTGTACATGAAATTAATATATAAGTTATATTCAACATTAGCATTGTCAATTTTTTAATTATCCACATTGCAATAAATTTTAGTGGGAATAATATTGGAAAATATGGATAAGTTTTTCAAAATAAAAAATTGAACACATAGTGAACTTTTGAAATAATAAGATTTTTATATCATGCATACAAAATTTACCTGTGGATTCAAAAAGTATGATTTAGTAATGTCAAAATAAAAATTTAAAAATAATCTCACATCAAATGAGGTGTGTAAGAATAAGATACAATGAAACTTTTTTACTACAATAAATTTTTAGTTTTAAGATTAATTTACAAAAAAAAATTGATTTTAATAATTGACACTTCATTTCATATTCAAAACTTCAAGTTTTCACATTGATTTTTTGATCCATCACATGTCATGTGATATTCGCAAGTTGGTTTACAAAAACAAATTACCAAAGGCATAGGAAAGTGCACATTGGATTGCATAGTTTGATATATGTCACACTAAAACAATTTTAGTTAATGTAAAATTTGGACTCTCACATGTCACTTTTGAACCATCTAATCATGCTTTTACCCAAAGTTGATCCTTTTATATGTGAATAATTAAGATTAAGATTTGGCCCTTCAATGATGAAAGCCAAAAGTTTGGCAAAATATTAGTATTTTGGTTCTAAAACACCAATTATGGGGGAAATTTTGATCATTTCATTGGAATTTAAAACATTTTATTTCAAGTCATGAACAAAATAATCAAACAAGTGGCCTTTTAGATTGAAAAGTGAGACTTTAAAAAAAAATTTATAATACCCTAATACCTTTTTAGGTTCGTTAGTAATTAATTTTCTTGGAATTAAAAAAATGCTGAAAATGCTGAAAATTACAAAAGAAGGAAAAAAATTGGTTTCATTATGTTAAAGTTTTAAAGTTCAACAAAATTGCCCAAAAGTTGTTGCATATTCATTGTTGAAATGAACTTTTAAAAATAAAATAATTATTCAACACCCAAATGCTCCACTTGAAAATGTGCTATAATATCTTCCTTTTACGAAGGAATAAAGAACCAACCCATTTTTACAACATAATAAAATTTCTTTGCAAAGACAATTTAAGCTTTCACCAACTTAATGTGACCATGTTAGGAGGAAGAGAAAGAGTCATTGCTCATGAGAATTATTTATAGTAATCAAGTTTTTCTTTTTTTTTTACTTCCAATTTTGTTGTATTAAAAAATCATCTTTTCCAAAAACATTAATTAAATTAATCAAATTCACACTGTAAGAAGAAAAGAATTCAAAAGTTTCCCATTTTTGTTAAGAAAACACCAACATTTGTTGAAAAGTAATATTTGGTAGTAATGGTTTCTATTTTAACTTGATTTTAAATTGTAGTTACATTCATTTTCTGAAAAAATGTTTCTTGCTTCCAAATATTGATGCCCATGCCTAACAAATCAATTACAAATATGGAGGTTAACAATGTTGTCCAAGTGTGATCAACAACTATGTTACAATTCCAATCTAAATGAAGATGGAGGATTGTGAAAAGTTGTTGTTTTGTGTCCATTTGAAAAATATAAACCTCTTTATGAAAAAGGTGCCTTATGGCGTCTATGAATGAGGCCTCAAATAGCCATTTATTTTTCAAAATGCACATCATAATTCTTCAAATCCTATCACATTTTTTCTCAACATTCAACACCTAGTTGGAATGCAAAATATGTAGAATTCAATGCTTTAGTTTTAAAAGTTATGTAATATGAACGAGAGAATATTATAAACTTTTTTGGCTTATGCAATTAAATGTGTAGTATGCAACTACAAGATAATTGTATACTATTTTAAATCTTTTAGTTAGCATAAGAACAAAGGATTGAATAAGGCAAAAAATTGAAATGTTTTCCCCTTTACTTGACAAAAATATCTATTTTTCAGATTTTTTATTGTTTAACATATCCAAATTCATTCAACATTTTTGCCTTGGCATGAAATTATTGGACTCCTCCAAGAATAACTAATTTTAATGCACCCTTAGGTTTGTCAAATGATATTGAACTAAAAAACTCTTACAAATTATTGGTTTTACAACAAATGTAAACTTAAGGTGCACTTTGTGATTCAAACAAAGAAAGAAGGCAAGGGAGTTCCAACATGAAACTAAAAATTTAAAATGAAATCAATTTGCACAAGTCAAGAAAAAAGAAAATTAATGCACAAATGAAATCGTGAAAAACACATTTGCATGACTTACCATAGCCCAAACTTGGGAAAAAATCATCACTCTTCCTTCTATAATATACTTTGTAGATGACAATAATGACTACATTAAAACGATAAAAATATTGGGATTTGGGAATTTTGAATTTTCCAAATTATGAACCCTTTTATTTCATAGGTGCATAACTTCTTCATATGGAATCTAATTGAAAAATTATTGAACAAAAAGTTGTAGATTTTGAAAATAATTTTCCAACAATGTATCAAACTCCCCAATTGAAGGTGATTTGATGATTTTGATTGATGTTTTAGTTGTTAAGAATTGAAGTATTAGTTTGACTTTTGGCCACTCAATTATGATTCAAATGTCCAAATTGGGAATGTGACCCCACTTTAAATATCTTCTCTTCAAGACCTTTTGAACAATTTGAAATGATAATTAATTTGGACAAGGACAAGGTTTGATCCCTAAAACCTTGTTACAAAGTTATGGTTTGAAATTCAAAATTCTCATGTGTCAAAATGCACATAGGAGCCTTCAGGATTCCTTATTGCACTCCCACACACTTCCCTCTCACAAGGGGAACATCTTTGGGTGCCTCCAAGTGGGGATTTTCTTTTTTGTAATTGAAAACCACATGAGTAAAAAATATAAGGTGCCATGTGTTAGGTAAAGTTTATAATTTAAATTGTTTTAATATAAGATTATGTTTATTCTCAAAATCCAATTACACAATATGCATTAGTAATATTAGAAAAATAGAATAAAAATGTAACATATGTATAAGATATTTTAGAGTTTTGTTAATTGTTAGTAGGTTCAATTCATAAGATGGAATGAGTGTAAGTTATATGAAAGGGAGCATAGTAGGTAGCACAAATGAAACAATATTTATCTCTAATCGAGACAAGGAGTTGATAAAGAGTTAAATGCAAGAACTTGGTTGTCCACACATTTGGGTTGTAATGCATGCCTTGTTCATTTAAGTATGGAGCCCAAAAGTCTCATTTTCACTTTATATATTTTCCTATGGAAACAAACCAAATGTGTAGTATATGTAATGACTTTGTAAGTGCCAAAAATGGGACAATTATCATTTGAAATGTGATTTGATACTAAAATGTTTGTTGAAGTGTTTTTAAAACTAAAATTTTCCATTTCATGCATGATGTTTCTTTGATTACAAAAAATCACCTTCCTTTCCTTCATACTCTTCTCATTTTCAACTAAGACAAATATATGGGGCCAAATTCAATGTCACTATAAGATTTTAATTAAATCCAATATGCCTCTCATTGTGGTCCAAGCAATGGCGAAGCACGCGTGAAACGATTAGTCTACAACTTTATTTGGTTTAGTTTTCTTCAATGTTCTTTGTTTATTTTGTGTAATTGAAATGAGTGAAAATTGTTTGCGAAAATCATAAACTCATCCTAATAATTTTGAAGGTCTTGCTCCTTTTCTAAATTGGAAATTTGAGTGGTGCACCTTGATTTAAAACCATTATTGCTATAAAATTGAAAATGATGATTGATATGACTTGGCAAGCTTTGGGTTGCATCAACAAAATAATAATAACTAAAATGCTAGTTATTAAGGATAAATTCAAAAAGTTGTATAAAGAAATTTAATAGGACCCATTACTAATTAAGTTTCCTTGTGAAATAAGGAAAAGCTTGACCATTTTAATCACATAAAAAAAATAATGATTAGGTCTAAAGGTTATAAAGGTGCAATCAGAATCAAACAAGTCAAAAATCATGTCAGACACCCACCAAAACTTTTTCAAAATTGTAACTTTGTTAGATATTTTTTGTGCTATCACTTTAATTCCATATTAATCATGGGAAGTTATGCTAAATGACTAATATGAACATTGAAAAATTCAAAAAAGAAAAAATTTAAAAATATTTTGGGTTTTGGTTTTAATAGAAAAACCTTTGAATTTGAACAATAATTGCATCAAAATCAATCAAATTTATAAGTTACTAAACTAAAGACTTTCTTAATAAAAAAATTTTGATGGGGAAAATTTGAAATGATGTTAATATGTTACTCACATTCAAAAAAAATTCACATTTTGAAAGTTGTGGAATTGGATATTTGAAGAAATTTAAATCTATTAAATAAAAATTTAAAATTTCAAGAGTCTTTTACCACATCCAAATGGAGTGTAATGTACATGACATCTAAAGAAAATTTTTAATTTATGATACAAGAAAATAAAACATAAAATAGTTAGCATATTTTCATATAATTTGAAATTAAAATAGTTTTTCCAAAATGAAATATAAAATTTGGTAGAAGATGTACACTTTTAAGAAATTCTTAATTATGCATCAAATTTTAATTTTAAAAATGTGATGTATTGAAGAAATATATGTATTTTTAGTAACATATTGTGAAAAAAATCATTCAAAAAATCCATTCTATGAAAATTTGAAAATGACCACAAAAAGGATTGTAGTATTCAATGAATCCTTTGTCATTGTTGGCTCATTTGATTGTGATCACACCCATAATCATGTTTGTTTGTTTGTTTTTTTCCATTTCCACTTCCAATTTTGCAATGTGGCCACATTGGCTATCATCCACAAGAAGAATTAGCCAAATTTGACTATTGGTCAAAAAGGAAAGTAAAAAAATCTAATAATCATGTTATATTATTGGAATTGATTGTCTAAATATGGTGATTTCATAAATGTTTTGCTGAAAATCTATTGATTTCAACACATTATTTTCACAAAAATCCTTTGAATTAGTCACACTAGACTTCTTTTTTTATGACCAAATGATAAAGAATAACATTTGTTCTAATGGAAACAATTATTTACATGAACAAACAATTATTATAAGGGGTGAACTACAAGAATATACAATTAATTGTGTTGTCCTAATACATATATGTTATTGGAGACATGTACAAATATGATTGGGGTTTTCAAAGGATGTAGGTGGAGATTGAGATGCTCTAAAATCACTAAGGTCTAAAGTAGTGGGACAATGGAGATTTGAAAGTCCAAAAATCTAAAGTTGCACAAGAATTGACTTTAAGACAAACTCGTAGAGTGTAAAATTGTGTGCTAGGGATATCTTTAGCATAGAACCTTGAGGTCATCAAAGCTTAAGTTTTGTAAGCATCAAGGCTAAGCTTACATATGTGACTAGGGTTGTAAACAACTTTATAGTACAAACTAGAAGGGTTATTTGCCACTTGATCTTACACAACCTTAAATGCACACATTGTAAGTTTTTTTTTACCATCAAGTTGGTCATTGGACAACTATTTTTGGCACTACCGAAGTGGAAGAGACCTTGCATCCATGTAAGAGTTGGACCCTTGAACTCAATCCAAGTGCTATAGTTTCTTGGTCATAGCTTGACCACGTACGATTAAATAATTTATTTGGATAATGTAAATTGAGAACAATTGAAACTTTTTCCATAGATTGTAAATAAATTCCTTGGAATCGATTACCTTACCATGACCAATTGCTCCATCACCTTTGCTTGTTTTGTTTGGTAGGTATGTGGCAATTTACCACATAAAAGGTGATCATTTTCTAATGAGTTGTTTGTTTGGTATTTATTTTATTTTATTTTTTGGCACAAGGGTAGATGATGTTGTGTTAAGACTATGTTGATGGCCTCTTGTAATTTATAGTAGGGCAAAAAAAGTATGTTTGAATACTTGGTCATTTTACCAAAATGTACATAGGGTAGATTAAGTTATATATGTAATTCATTCTACATACCATGTACTTAAACTAATGTTTGACATAATTAATTTTCAAGGTCGCCAATTGGAAAAATAAAATCTTAACCCTGCATTTCCACTTTTCAAAAAATTGAACTTGATACTTTCCTATATGGACCAATCCAAACCCATGATTATTATTTTTTTCAAATTTCTAATATTGTGTCATGGGCTAGTGGCACAAAAATGATTTAAAATTAAATAGCAATGATAGGTAGGACATTTAAAAAATTGTAATCATGCTACTATTTGGTGACCTATAGGAATAAAAACCATTTAATCAACAAGCTTTTACAAAGGTCACAACCCCAAAAATAATTCCACATTTTGGCAAAATTTTGCACAAAAAAATGATGGTCTAGAAAATTTTAACAAATAAGATTTATTGCAATTATTACGTATTGTTGAAATTTTGGAATATTTAGATCAAGGCTATTAGACCTTTTTTCTGAAAATTTAATTATTTAAGCAAAGATAGGTGCAATACTTATTTTTGCATTTTTGCTAAGTTGTTTGATACCCAAGTACAATGCCAACATATAACTTACATTTTACCACCCCAACTTGATTTGGTTCAACATCAATCACAATGGGAAAATAGACTAAAGTCATATGCACAACTTGTAATTTCATCGAGTTGACATATTCAAGCATGACTAGTTCTATAATTTGAATAAACTATTAGTCATTTAGAAAGGGACTTTTAGATTCTCTAAAAGTTGAACTTTTCTTAATTTATTATTCAACTTTTAAATTAAGCAAATGACTCATATTGAAATTAGGACAATTACTCACCATGATAATGCATGGAATTTGATGACTCGTAAAAATATGAATAGGTAGGATAAGGCTTTAGGAAGATGTTCAATAAACTTCATTTTGTTTAGTATGTAAGGACTTGTTTGGACTTGTGTGATTATGGACTTTGATAATTGGAATGAAATGTTGTGTTTACATTGAGTTTTCATGCAAACTTTTGCATTTTCAAGATTCATATTTGGAGTGACAAATTTGGAACTTTTACACACAAGCCATGACATGATATTACACATGATTTCACAATTAAGTAGCAAACTACCTAGTCTCTATCATGTAAATACATTTAGGTATAATAATTCCATTTAACCATGTATATTAAACTTTTTTTTACGCATGTGGGCAACCATAATAATGTTTGAGTTTTCACAACATAATAGAAAATGAGTCTTTTATGGCCAATTTTGCTTATAAATGTTTCATTAGCTAGGCACTTGGCATAATTGACCATGGAATGTTCATTTTCCTACATTGAAAGAAGGGGTACATGTCATAGATCTAAGGCTAAATTCCAATGATAGTGCAATTTTGCCTTTTTAAGTATGACAACTAAAGGGAGCCTAAATATCCATCCCTCATTTAAATTCTTAGTTTCTAACCTATCCCTTCCAATGTAAAGAGTTTTATGAAGGAATTTGGTTATTAAGGAGTGTTGATTTTGAACATAAAACATTTGAGAAATTTCTTAGTGTATTTGGAAGACATTTTTTATTTGTGAACATGCTTCCTAGGAAAGAAGAAGGACCTTACACCTACTATCTAAATTTGGGAGGGACTAGTTACATGTCTATGTTAGGGTAGATTATAGTTTAATAATACTTGGCAACCCAATAATATGTAATTATTGATAGTAAGGTAACCATTACCTTAATTATTCATGAAGGTGATGTCAACTTTAGCCAAGGTTTTAAAAGGACTAAATGGTTAAGTTAATGCCACAAAATTAAGATCTAATGGAGATATTTGGATACGATTGGCATTTTTTTAAGCAAAATTTTTCCACTTGGCAACAAGGGAGGGCATGTCATTTCTACAAAGGATTTTCTAGGGGAAGATCCCCCAAATTTGTAACATTTTGAGGAAAAGGTTGATGTTGCCATTTTTAAATACAGGTTCTTGCAAGTTGTTAGTGCATATCAAAGTTTTTAAAATATTATCTTTTATTTTTGACATGTAGCTAGACTTGGTTAAATCTTCTTGTGGAGGATTGCAAATCCACCTACTTTTTAAAATTGAAAAAAAACTTGGATACAATAGAGGGTAAGGTAGCCACTTTTGTAAGCTAAAGTTTGTGGATGAAGAGGATACACAAAGGTGTATTCATGATTGGGGTACCAAAAAGGAATGTTTTATATTTTAAAAATTGCAAAGGACAACTTTATACTTTTGTTTATCTTACATTGTTATATTTGTAATGAATTGATGTATGTTAATATATAAATAATTTCTTTTTAAATTAATAAAAATAATTTAAAATAATTTGGACATTATATAAATGTCATTTTGAGTCCTATAAACTAATTATATCAAGTGTTTAAACTGCCTTTTTTTAAAAGGAATAAAAAAGACTGCATAAAGTCGTACAATTGATTTCAAATTTTTTGTACAACAAAAACATGTTCCATTCTATGAAAGTACATTTTCATTTGTGAACTTGATGAAAAATCAAATCATACAAAAATTTGAAAGTCTTTAAATTTTGAAGGAAATGGTTGCAAAGCAAAGGACTCATTTTTTGAACCATTTAGCAAAAAAATTATGTTCAATGGGTTCAAAATGTCTAGCTTTAAGTGTAAATCATATGTGTAGGAAATAATCTTGCCAAAAAACATGGTTGATTGTCCATTGAAATTCATTTTGGGATTTTTTGCATTTTTGGCTATAAACTAAAATATTGATACACAATTATGTATGCATGTGAAAAATCACCATCATCACATGGACTATTTTAAATTGGACTATTCAATTTTTTTCACTTAAATTTGTTTCAAATAAATGTTATTTACAAAACGTGGCCCAAAAAGTAGCCCTACAAAAATCCTAGAATCCTTTTTCCTTTTTTTTGAACCCCAACCTTGAATAAACTCATAGAAAAGTGGAATTTCTCTCTCTTTGTTTTTGTGATGTGTGTGTATGTAAAATATGTTGTTTTGGAGATGAGAAAAAGTGTGTGTGCACATGGCAAAATGGTGCAATTGGTAAAATTGTTAGAAGATTATTGGGGCAATCCTTTTTCGAGGCTAATTTAAAGCTTGGATATGATAGTTACTTGCCATTATCACTAACATTTCAAAATGTTGTAGATGTTAGTAAGCTTGGTTGTATGATATATAAGATTACAAAGTATCATACCACTTTTTTTGCACATTAAAAAAATTTGTTTATATTTCTTTGGAATCTTGTGGCCTAGAAGTAATTTGTTTACAAGTATTCATTGAAGTATTAATATATGTTGTTACCATTACTAGTTAACAATGGTAGTAGAAAAATCAAATCAAGTGTGAATGTTTTTAATTTAGATTACCATTGTCAGATGCATGATAATTTACATGACCAAAAAGTTTGCAAGTGCATGAGAACTAAAACAAAATGTAACAAAAGTAGGCATAAACCTAAATACAACCATAAAACATTGTATCTAAAACAAGGCCACAAAGTATGCAAAGAAAAAAATTCAAATATAAAACTTTACTTAGAATATGGAATGTTTATAAATATAAAATGAAATAACAAGGTTAAATTATAAAGTTATACACTTTAAATTGGTGTTGAACAAACTGAAAGTAATATGGGGAACCTTTGTTTATACACATTCAGGGGACTAAGATTTAAAAGCTTCCACAAAGGCTTCCATATGACATGTTGTCAAAAGAACCTTCTTGATCACATTCCTAAACACATTATGGATAAAAGAAGGATAATATGGCGAACTACCTTTGTTTATACACATTCAGCAGACTAAGATTTAAAAGCTTCCATGGAGGCTTCCATACAACATGTTGTCAAAAGAACCTTCTTGATCTTGTTCCTAAACACATATTATGGATAAAAGAAGGATGATGGTGGAAGAATTTATGGATGAAAAACACGATGGGACAATGATGAATGAAATTCATCAATGATAAATAATGTTAACCTATACTAATGTCGGCCAATGATGATCATCATGGTGTTGGATGACGATGCATGGGTTTCCTTTAGTTAATATATTACCATCCATGATAACCATTTGTTCATGATTGTCTTTTGCAGGTTGTTATTAAATATGTTGTTGAATCAATAGTCATGTTTTTAAAGTGAGAATAGGTATTAATAGGTGTTGATCCTTTTCAAATTTGGTTACCATTTAGTGAATCTTGTTCCTGAATTGATCTTTTATTGTGTTGAATTGGTTTTTATGTGGTCTTTTTGTTAAAGGTAACATGTGTTATCAATAGTTGGTATTACGATGTTAAGATGATGATTGGTGGTAACACTTGGGGAATTACTAACATTCTAGTGTATTGACTATTGGAAAGTTGAACCAATGGCCCCAATAGTGAAATGGTGTTAAGATAAATCAATAATTGAAGTGTTTGAGTGCCATGGGTAAAGGGTGAATTTGACCATGAGAGACAACAAGGACCTTATTGATCCAACTAGGAGTAATTTAAAAATTTAAAAATTATCTACATTGTCATTACTAGTTCAAAATTGTAATAAAATAAGATTTTCCACCATTAGTAATACCTATAATGTTTAAGGTAGACCATGGGATATTCCATTAGGTTACCATCATGACTAGGGTAATGAATATAAGTTTTTAGAAAAGGTTCGGATGTAATCTCTATAATAGAAACCACATGAAATGTTAATTATGCAATTTTGATGTACCATATCTAGTTTGAAAATTACTTTTATATATGAATGAAATAAATATATCATTTGTGACATTGTGTTTAATTATTCATGAATTTGGAGTCATTTCATTATTTTGTTAAAATCTTTTTACATACACAAAACACTTGTTGAGTAGTACTTTAAAAAAAATATTATTATGAAGTTATTTTTTGTCACTCAAGCTTCCCATTAAATGCTTAAAAAAAATTGAGTTCAAATATACTTTTAAAAAAATGCCATATGTATTGAACTATTCCAAAATCTTTCTAAATTTTCACACATATTGGAGGCATCTAGTCAAAATGATTTTCAAATGTTCTTAATGATTATAATAATTTGGAAGCTGTGGCTCAAAGCAAAGTTTTAAATTTAATTTTATAATTTAATGTTTGATGTAAAAGTTTCAAAAATTCTTTACATTATGGGTCATATTTGGTCTCAAAATTAGTACTAAACTTGACAGACTACTTGAAAATTTTGTATTAAAAATAAAAAACTTGGTATTATTAATCAATACAAGGCCACATGTCAAAATGCATTCCTTATAAAGGACTTTGTACTCGTGCAACTGTGGCTCTTTTTATTGTGATTGGACCCATTATATCAAATTGCAAAATGAATTGTAGAAAATTTGGCAACATGACTACCTAAGGGAATGCAAGAAAATATGGAACACCACTAGGAGTTAAAGAGGGAGAGGACTAAAAGGGAGGTGTCCACTATCCACATAATTTCATATTGTTAGGTAAAGAGAAGAACAACAAAGTGTTATATATGCAATGGCCATGCCATTTAATTAATATCAACAATGGATATTTTATGGTAAATTGGTCATAGCTAGGAGAAACATTAAAAATTAATTTTTTTAAATGTACATCATCATGTTGTTGGAAAAGAAAAAATTTCATTTTTTAACATCATGTTAGTTATGAGGAACCTAAAAGGATCTCACATTAAATGATAATGTGTTCGAGGAACCTATATAAACATTTAAAAAACTATTACCAAACCAAAACTAACAAGGAAATGTTGTAAAATCCCTTTCAATTTTTGGAAATTTAATGACTTTATTTTCAAAAATTAAAATAAATAATTCCCTTTTCATATTTATTCTTCACGTTTGTGCAAAATTTCAAACCAAAAAATAAAGACAATTTGTCATGACATGTGCATTTGAATGTTTTCAATCACATTGTCACATTTTGAAAAAAAAACATGAATTGGTGTATGGTGGGTGCCTTGATTATTTTTGGAAAAGGTGGTTACATATTAAGTTTGGTGGGTTATGGATCGGTGACAAAAACATTTAGGGTTGGGTGCACATTCAAAGTGGTGGCAGATAAAACAAAATGTCAAAAAATGAATGTGATTCCTTTAAGAACCAAATCCGGATGAGTCATTTCACCTAGTTTCTTTGGGGCAAAATCCCTTGAAGCTACTATATTCTATAGTGATTTTCAACACAATATCCTTGCCTTATAAAACATGGCCAACAAATTATATGACTATGGAGGTAACAATACCCTACTAATACCATAATTATTCAAGGGACCATTAGTAAAAAAAATCAAGAAACAACAAGGCGGAAAAAGATTAATCCTTGGATAAATGCATGTTATATTATGTTGTTATGCAAAACTTATGGAAAGTATCAAAAGTATTAACACACAAGATTTCACTCATTTTGAATTTTTATAGAAATCAAATATGATTGATTTGGTCCTTAAAAAAGACAAATTATATAAATCATGAATATGCAAGTGATTCATAATTGTGTACTTATATAAATATACACCAATAATTTCATAAGCGTTGTTTAAAACACCATGTTTAACAACAATTTACCATTTTTCATTGGGAATGAAATATTGACATTCACCATTTATTAATCCCATTGACTTGAACTAAATAAGGATGAACCTTAAGATGCATTGGAGGTTTTGTTGGTTATGACCTTTTAAAAAATATTGGTCATGAGGATATTAAATTCATTACATTTTTTTTTGCATTTATATTTAAATAATTGTTGTGGGGATAGATGCTTTGTTAAGTACATCAAATCGATGACCCTTTTTTGCAATTGGATAGGAACATGGTAAGTTTCAAACAAGTCCATCACAGTGAAGTTGTAAATTACCTAAATGTGACGAGGATTCTTCATAGAAAGGCTTGTGACTTTTGGAGCATTTTATTTGGAACATGTTATATATATAAGAATAATGAAAATCACACAAATCATTCACAATGTGGACAATTTAAGTGCCATCTATTGGTGGTTGCAATTTCAACTTAAAAAAATAAATGTGTATGTATATTCAATGCAATTGAAATTATAATGGTGTATTTTGATGCTAATTGGCAAGTTAACATTTGGGTTTAAGGTTAATAAACCTAAAGCTCAAAATGTGTTTCATGTAATGTTATGATGATTTTTGGTGCTGCTTTGACAACCCATATTAAAAACATGTTCATATATCAATTTTTTGCAACATGATATCCAAACCCTTAAAAATGATAATGTCCATGTACATACCTACATATTTTCTTTACACATTTATTTATCTTTTTCCTCAACTTTTTGTTTGGGAATGTTGCAATTTTGACTCTTCCATTTTAATGTGTTGCTTATTAAAGGGTCTCTCCCATCTCCCCCAAGTGTGTAAAAAAAAAGAATTTGAACTTTTTAAATGCATGTACCATTGCATGATTAAAATTCTATCTTGATTATATTTAGTTGAACTTTTTGCCATAGTTAATGGTAGGCACCTCAAAATGAAATAAGGTTATTTGTTCGGACAAGGTCCCTCACATTGGTTTTTTTGGTTGTTAGAATTGTGCACAAAAATGGTAATCTTAGACTTGTGGAAGCGATGGAACTAATTTCTTAATCAGAGGGGTCCACACAAGGGGAGGTTTTTTTAAACATGTTTTGTGTTCATGTGCTCACACAAGGGCCACATAGAAAGTGATTTAGTTTAAGGTTTAGGAAGAAAGTGGAAAAAATAGGGTTTATGGAAAAAACAGTGAAATTAGGGTTTAAGGAGAAAGCAAAAAAATTAAGGTTTAGGGTTTGGTGTGGAGGCGGTTTGATTTGTTTGTGGTTTTGCTCGGAGGTAGTTTTGCTATATGGTTTTAACATGAAAATGATGTGGTGGCATGTGGAACTTTTTTGTTTAGAACATGGGAAATAACTACTGTTGCGTTTTTCAAGTTAGTGCATAGTTCAACTTGTTTGTGTGTGTTTAATGGGGAGGCAGTTTGATTTGTTTGTGGTTTCACGTGGAGGTAATTTTGTTATATGGTTTTAGCATGAAAGTGACGTGGTAGCAAATGCATTTTTTTTGTTTGTAGCATGGGACGTAACTATTATTGCATTCATCGAATTGGTGCATAATTCGATGTATTGTTTTCTTTTTCAATATTCTTTGTTCTTTGGTTTGTTTAACCATACAACTGAGGTGGTGGCATGAAATGTTTTTTGTTTAGATTGTCGTAGGTAGTTATTATTGCAATTTTGCAACTGGTGTGCAGCTTAATTTTTTACTATTGTTTTTGAACATTTGTTATTGTTGTTGTTGCTAGTTTTGTGTGGTTTGTTTGAATGTGGAAATTAGGTGGTGGCATGCATAATTTTTTTTTGTTTAAAGCATGGCAAGTGCGTTTTTTGACTTGGTGCTAATTTTTTGTGGTTTGTTTGCTTTCTTATTATGTAGCTACAAGTAGTTTGTTGTTGTGGTCTTCATGTGTAGGTGTTATTGTTGGGTGGTTGGTGGGGGTTATGGTTTGGTGATTTGATGGTGGCTATTAGTGATTAAAGCTACAAACCATAGATTTATGATTATTAGGTTGAGTGTTTAGGAAATTGTGAGCTCTCTAAGCACATTTCAAAATCTAGTTTGCAAATGGTCTTTAATGACAATGATTTCAAAATGGTTGCTTGTAGTGTTAGGTGGGAGCACTATTTTGACGTAATTGTTGTTGCTATGTCTTTTGTCATGTTGAAAAAACAAGGTACAAGTTTTTTGTTGTGTAATAAGGATTCTTCCTACATGAAATGAAGTATAAAGTAGGTTGCAAAAATGTTTATTCTTGAGCAAAAAAGGAAGAATTTTTCACTCGAGAGCGATCCTTGATGTAATTGTTGTTGTTATGTCTTGTGTCATGTTGAAATAACAAGGTACAAGTTGCTTGTTGTGTAATAAGAATTCTTCTTACATGAAATGAGGTTTAAAATAGGCTACAACAATGTTTATTTTTACGTAGGACAAGAAGAACTTTGGTGGGCTTGGAAAGAGGATTTTTAAAATTTGATTGTCATTCAATGAAGGTTTCTAGTTATTACAATGAATAACTCCAAGCAAATTACTATATGTTATTGTCAAAGCTTGGCAACTTATTTATCTTTAGTCAGTTGGGTGTAGAACAAAAAAAAGTTTGTATACGGTGTTGACTGATAACCATCTTGCAAAATTGTTGTTTCTATTTTGAAATGGGAGTAGTGTGAACATGTGATTGTTATTAGTAGTTGTTGATCTAATGATGCATTTAAAAGTTGTCACCACCTCAAAATGTAGGTTTTGAAATGAAAAAATGTTTGTACAATGTTTGTGAATATCTTGAGCTTGATGCGAAGAGTTGAGTGAGTTAAAAAATATCATCAGAACCATTGCTAAAAAGAATTCCTTACCAAGAACAATAATAGTTCAGATTGTTGTGCTATGTTTTGGGAATTTATTCATTTAATAAGGATTTTAGTTAGTTTGTAGTTTGTTATTAATTTCTTAATAAATGTTGGTTTGTATTGTGCATGTATGGAAATGTAAGACATGGAATTTTTAAAATTTTAACTTGACATCAAAATTTTATATAAAGAAGCAAATTTTGTTATTAATTTCTTAATAAATGTTGGTTTGTATTGTGCATGTATGGAAATGTAAGACATGGAATTTTTAAAATTTTAACTTGACATCAAAATTTTATATAAGGAAGCAAATTTCCAAACTAATGTTAGGGTTGAGAATATAAATATTTTTCAGTTGAATGTTGTGGTTGTTTTTGTGAACCTAGGTTGATAAATTTTAGACATAATTTGCAACAAATAATTTGGTAAGTAAATGTTTTCTTTTGAGATATTTGGTTTTTGTCGCAAAAAAAAGGAATGCATATTTTGAATGCCATATTTGTAAGATTGTTTGAAATATATTATTAATTAATCAAACATTAATGTGAATTGTTCTAGAATGTTTTATAATGTTGCAAAATTTAAGATTATAGGGTTTTGTACAAAGTTTCCATGTGGTATATCCAAGTGTGAAAATGGCACATGTTAATGTTTTGCAGTTGAATTATTTCTATCCGTGGAAATTATTAGTTTTCCTATAATAATATGAAATGCGTATTGCCAAGTGTTATCATGAGATTTTTTGTATTGGAAATCTTAAAATGAACCCTAACCCAAAAGTTGTATGTTTTAATTAATAATCAAAGCTTAAACCTAATTCTTAGACATAAAGTTCACACCTAACCCTAAAAGAAAGTTAAACCCTATATTTTCATTAATATTTTAGAAAGAAAACAAAAAGTTCCAACCCTAGCCCTTGCTATTAGAAAAGTTTTAATTCCTGACCTTGTATGTATATAATGTTGATATTGGAACTAATTTTTATGGTCTTTTATAGTGAACAATGTCTTGCTTATATAAACTCTCCCTCCATAACCATAATTTTTTAATAATTTTGTAAGTGTTATGGAGATTTAAATGTATGGGGTCTAGAGTTTTACCCACAATATGTACAATTGGTTGAAATTTATAGCATTGGAAGACTTGTAACCTTTTTGGCTAAGAATGTTTGGAGTTCTATGTTTGGTGAACAACTTTTGACAAACTTTTCAACCATTTTTGTGATTCATGTGCATGATGTTGCAATTGTTAAAAGATTGGTGGAAATCCACAACAAACATACTGAAAGGCGGGATTCTGTAATGAATTTTGAAGTATGTAAAAGAGACTTCTTCTTTTCATTTTGGTTTACAAATTTCTTTTATGAAATTTCCAAGCTGTTAATTATTCACATTTTGTTTTTAGTATAATAATCCTTTGCAAATTATTTCATAGAATGTAACTTTGGAGGTTTTTGGCAAGTTGGTTATTCCCATTGGAGCTAGTTGTTTTGAAAATTTTCCACACGTTGTCAACTTCCATATATAACAATTCAGAATGATGGCCATTACTATTATAACTCCAAAAACATAGTTGGAGTTGAAAGTCAACCTTGGATTTCCTACAAAATAAAGCATTAGATTATGGATCAAATATTTACTTGGTCATGATTTGATAAGTCTTGAAAACTTTAAACAAAAACAAGGTTTTTTTAAAGGTTGTTTTGAAATAAGAACCCAAAAGGTATATTCATCTTAAGTTAATAGTTGAAATTGTTGGATTTTATATTTTTAATAAAATTGACCATAATTTAAACCTTACGACTTGTTTGTTGTATATAAGATACTTGTATGTACATATGGTAGTTATGATTTCATGCTATTGGTTTTGAATAGATGTGTGTATTTTTTGTGGACAAGACCATCTTTTCAATTGTAGATATTTTTATGTACATGGTCATTTGCAATTGTGTATATTTTTTGGAAACTTTGATTTGGGATAATCTAATGTGGGAAAAAAATTGAGCTTTTGCAAACTTACTTGTGGAAAACTAAAAAAAATCTTAATTGATTGAAGGTTATCTTTTTTGGCCAAGTTTGAATTGACAAATCTATTGGGATTTTTTTTTGAATCACCTATTAGATAATACAAAAGATTTGTATCACATCTTCCTTAATAGATTAATATTAATAAGAACGAATAGTAAAATTATGTAAAAATAATAAAATATTTTAAAACTTAAAAAATTAAATAAAAATATTTAATGAGATACAATAATAATACAATAAATAAATAAATTGTAGAAATATAAAAAAGTTAGATTTCCAAAATATTTTATAAATAGTATAAATAATCCTGACAATAAAAAAAAATTCAAAAAAATGAGATGATTTAATTTGGAGTTTCACATCCTTGTCTTTGTTATTTAACATAAAAAGAAAAATATAGAAAAATAATAAATATTTAAATTTACAAGTAAAAAACTTAATCATTATATTTGAAGGAAAATCAATAATTAGTCAAATCAAGTATTATTAAAATATTAAATAAAAAATGGACATAGATATTGAGTTGAGAAAAGTTGATTTGAAATGATTTATTAATTTTCACTATAATGTGGGTGATTGTTTATTTGATGCAATAACACATTTATAAAAATATTCTATTAGTTCTATAATGATATGGAAAAATAATATGTCACATTTACAAGAATGTTTAGGGCTTGACACATTGAAATCTTTTGAATGTTGTAGGTGAGAATTAAAATTTGAATTTTTGCATGATCTCCACCGTGGGAAAACAAATGAAAAACATTATATTCAAAAAATGTCCATTTCAACATTAGATGGTGGATCATAGGGTGATTTCACTGCTATTTATTGGATATTTGAATTTGCATCATTCAATTCATATTTGAAATTTAAAAAATGGTTGGATAATGGTTCAAATTCAACAAGAAAATGCATCAACAGTTTTAAACTTGGTATATGGGAATAATCATTTTGAACTTGCTGACTTGCTGCTATTCAAAAATTACAATTTTATTCCTATTTTTACTCATAATGATGACAAAAAAAAAGAGAAAATCGTTAATCATGATATGGATATAAAAAATGAAACAAAAGCCTATGATAAAAGAAAAAAAACTTAATTAGAATTTAAAAATAGATAACAATTTGTTACAAATTTAAAAAGTTGATTTTGATTACATGTTTGCAAGAATTTGATATTCATTATCCAGATTTGTGTTTAAACACATTACAAATCAAACGACATTTCAAGAAATACCTTGAAAAAAAAAGAAAAAAAAGTCATGTAATATTGATATTTGTTCTAAAAATAATGAACATTTTTCTAATATGTAATTGAAAAAAAAGAAAAAATAACAATGATAAGAAAAGAAAAAAACCTTCAGCAATTAATTCAATAAAAATAGATATTAAATGTTTATAATAAAATGCTTCTTTTCTCTAATCTATTAATGAAAAAATTAAAAATATTCTTAAATATAAAGAAGATATCAAATATATTGTTAAACATGTATGTTATTGTTGTCAAAGGTTATATTTTAAATATCATATTTTTGTTGCATCAAAACCATATATTGAAAAATTCCTGGATGGATTAAAAATGAAAAAACCTATCAAAGACATATTAATATGTAAATCTTGTAAAAAGAAATTTGACATTGGAAAACCTTTTGACTTATTTTTATGAAATCATATTATAACTAATAAACCAAATATGAAACTTCTTTTAATGTTAAATAAAATAGAAGAACATTTAATTGCACCACATTTAATATTCACACAAATATTTCAATTACAAGGATATGAACAATATGGTTTACATGGAAGTATTGTCAATGTTCAACAAATGTGAATATTATTCAAGCTATTTTACATTGAATGATGTATGAAGATTATTCAATTTTTTTCTTCTTAAAAAAATTAGAATATAAATTTATATATATGTCTGGTTATGTTCAACTTAACATAGTTATGAAAGCATTATGAGAAATTCATAAAATGCCTTTGTATATAGCTACAAATGTTGCAATAAAACCAAATGGGCAAAGTTTAATAGAATTGGCAAATGCAAGTGGAAATAATGATTTTAAAATTGAACAACTTCGAAACAAATAATAAAAGAAAACTTTGAATAAACATTAGTACAAAACATATTAAATCTTAAACAAAATATTGATGCTAATTCAAAAAACTTAACAGTTGCTCTAGAAGAAGGTTTTCAACCACTTGGATTATTTTGTGATCCATATTTAGAAGAATACAATTTCCCAACATTGTTTTATGGCAATCCAAGACCATTTTTTACATGTTCATATCAAAAGATAATGCAAGCTGAATTAACAAGTATTAATAGAAAATTTGCATATCATATAATAATATATATTTCAAAACAATCAAAATTTTAATACATTTTGTATTGTCTTTCATGTGGATTCGTATACAAAAAGCAAAATTATTTGGTCAAATCTTCACAATTAGTGACATTTCAAAAAATTGTAAATTTGGATAAAATATTGAAATATGATTTAGGTTATAAAGAATTAGGTCATATTATGACATCTCTAAATTATTTAGATCTATTTAAGATATTTTTGCATTGATTAGACAACTTGGACCTCCATTTTTTTGGTAAAATTTACAACAAGTGTAAATAATTGGCCTATTTTTGTAAAGACATTAAAAGATTTACATGTTCAAAATCTTAATATAGAAAAGGAAATTTTATTAAACATACAAAATCTTGTTTAGGGCTATGACAAACATAAGATGAATAGTTTTCAAAAACTTCATAAAAGTAATAATCATTTATTTAGTAAAATAAATGATTATTTTTTATAAAGAAATCCCAATCCATAGGTTTAGCCCATGATCATGGATTGTTATGGTTTAAAAATGCTCATAAATTTGGAATTTCTACAAATGAAAAAAATGAAAATTATGTTGATAAATATTGAACAACTAATCAAAGTATTTTGAAAATAGAAATTCATCGTAGTCAAATACACCAACACAAACAAACATGTGGAAAAAAAAAACAACCAATTTGTTGATTCCAATATCCAAAACCATTAGTGAGATTTACAAAATATTATCACCTTTAAATGAAAACGATAATAATTCTAATCTTTGTAAAATAACTTTCCAAATTTTCAAAAAACTTGTTAACATGGGATTAGGTGTAGACATTTCATTCGATCAATTTTAATCATATTAAGAATTAAACAAACAAACTTATTTACTTGCTTTAGAATGTATAATATGAAAACCAACATTGATATTTTATGATACAAATATGTTCCTATCACATACATTTTCAAAAACAAATTTAGGTGCTGAATTTCTCATTGATGTTTTCAATAAAAATAGACAACAAGCTCTATTCATAATTGCAATTTATAAACCACCACAAATATTGAACACATTTTTTTTCATTTCCATTTTAAAAAACATAGTTACAAAAATCCCTACAAATTGTCCAACCATAATAATTAGAGATTTTAATATAAACATGTTAGCATATACAACTAAATCAATAACATATTCAATGAACACCCATAATTTCTGTATTACATTTATAGAAAGCACTTGACACTTAATAATACACAAATGTACCATATATGGACCAATGCCACAACACAATAATATAATATTGGATCAACACAAACTTATTGGACATATCATAACCTTGTATACTTTGCATTTAAATTACTTAATTTTATTCCTCAATTTATTATACCATCCATTGATGAACAAACTTTGAACAAAAGAAAAATTCAATCCAAATGAAATTACAAAAACTTTTAAGAACTAATTTTTATTTCTTTACAATGTTATAGTATGAAAAACACGCAAATTCTAAAGATTCAAATATCTATATAAGGTTTTAAAAAATCTTTGTGACTTCTAATTCTTCAATCATATAAAAATATAAGTGCATATATTGTCAACAAATATCAATACATGAAACAAAATAAATAAATAAAAAAACATAACACCAAATAATTTTAAAACCCAACATCTGTCATTGAATAACGTGATAAAGATTTATAAAATACATTTGTATATAATTCTAATATTTTAAATAATGCTAATGGTCAATTGCTTATTTTACATTTCCATTTACAAGACTACATCATTCTTAAAACATTTAATTAATTTTCAGGGATAAAAACCACTCTATATTCAATAATTTTGGCTCCATCAATCCGAAAATTGTGAAACATGAAACATGCACATTGTCTCACGGAGGGTTTTTCCAATGGTAGGAGAAGTGTCGCAAGGAGCCCCACACATTTGCACACTTGGTTAGTTCTGATTTCTAAAGGTGCATTCACACTTGGTGTTAAGGACTCTAGTATTAAGTCCCGTATCACCAAGCTAGTCATTTAGAACCTAAACCTATTTTATCACAAAGATTTTATCTTAAGTTAACATTCACTTAATATTAAACAATCACCCATTTAACATTGCGTACCACCTAAGATGCCACCTAGATGTTCACTTAACACTGATTTACCATTAAGTGTGAATGCACACCTTAAGGCTCTTAACTTATCAGCATGAGAATTCATGTAATTAATTCAAGTTGATTGTTCTAGGTTCTTTTATTTACTTGAAAGAAACAAAGCAATCTAGCATAATGAGGTATATTAACGTACTTAAAAATAATTTCTCTCACTCATTCAGCTATAATAAAAAAAAAGTCATCCAACAAAGCATCCCAATACCCAACCTCAAGTAAGCTCCTAAGGTAATAAATGATAGATCAACTAGAGAATTCATGAGTTTATTCAAAATTGGTCAGCTATGTTCTTAATTGTAAAATTCTTACATCCCCAAATGTAAAATGATTTGAGCTAAAAGATGAGCATTCAAAACAAACGACCATTTATGGACCATTTAAGATGATCATTCCTCACCTCCCCACCTCCCCCCTTTACTTACATGCCTACAACCCCCCCCCCATAAAAACACACACCCAACCGCCCATTAACTTACGCCTTTAGTTCACCACCACATAAAGGAGGACAAGAGGACACAGGTGACCAGTGCCACCTCCCTCCCCCCATTTGCCAACGCTTAACTTTGTCACCACACCACACTAGGTTTTAGTACTTGGCCCTTGTGGAAGGGGGGATTGGGGAAGGTGGAGCGGGTGAGGGGGGGGGGATGGTAAATAATCCAACCATATGAAACTGAACTGAATTAAATGCCATTGCCATCCTCAACAAATAGAAGAGTTAACAATAATAAATAGACCAGGCCATGAAAATGATGATGGTGAAGCAAAATAAGTAAAAGGAGTGAGAGAGTCAGACCTTTTTGAAAATATGAAAAAAAAGTGTCACAAATTACAAGAAGAAGAAGAAGCAGGGGGAGGAGGAGAGCATGTGTGCACATACTGAAAATGCGTGAACTATGAAAACCAACAAAAGGAAGAATGGAACAAAGGAATTCTGAATGGTGCTCCTCCTCTCTCAACAGGGCGGTTTTAACAATTTGTTCTTCTTTTTTGGCCTTCCTCTTTCTTGTTGCATGCATCACAGTTTGCCGCCCAAATTGAAATCTTTTTTGTTTTGGAAGTTTTCGATACGGCATATATATATGTACTAAGTTCAAGTATACCTATATATATCTCTTAAGGACCCCTCGACCGTTTTGCTAAACGAACAATCCATTCCCCATACTCACTCACCAAATAAATAAAGAACCCCTCCCTTGGGTGCTAAAGAAAATTCAATTCTTTTGGGGAGCCCCCCACCAATAAAAAATACATTAAAAAAATAAAATGCAATATATTGGTTGTTGAGTGAAAATGATAAGTTAATTAATTTAAAAGAAAATAATTTTTAATAATTAATTTAAATATAATATAATATAATATAATATATGTAATAATCTGATGTAAATTAATATAGAGTGACTTTGATATGTATATATTAAGAAGTAAAAAAAAACTAGAATGATAAAAAAAAAGGTTAAACAATTATTTAATACCTCTAAAATTGATCATTTGACACATGTAAATCTCAAACTTTGCACTAAGTGTCCCTCTAAATCTGATTACATAAAATAATGATGAACTATTGAAAACCGTATGGAAACATAAGAGAGAGAAATAAAAAAGTAAAAGGGTGGTGGTGGAAAGGGATGTTACTAAATAAATTGATAAAAACCTCCCCATCTCCTTTACCATTCCTATTACATATGATATTTTTCTCACATTTTTCAAAGTGCAAGTTAAATTAAAATTTAAAAAAAAATCGATTTAAATATTAGAGTACATTCCATAAATCCAGAGCTTTGCGCCACCCCCCCCGCCCCCCCCCCCACCCACGAGGTTCTAGTACTAGCCTACTAGAGAGAGCAAGCAAAAGAAAAACCCTCTCTCCCTTGGGAGCGAAAGAAAAACCCTCTCTCTCTCTCTCTCTCTCCCTTGAGAGAAAAGGAAAATGATCTGATCTGATCTGATGGGTGGGGGGCGGGCCGGGGGGGAAGGGGACGGGAGGGAATCTTTTTGTTGGTGCATAACTTATAAATGGGGAGTGTCAGACAAGAAGAGCTGCCACCACGAGCACACACGATAATCGCTCCATTTTCCTGCCAACATTTTCTATCTGTACAACAATCGTGGGGGAGGGGGGATAAAATTATATGTCATAACTTTCTTTGCAGCGCTTCAGGAATCAGTTTACCATGGCCTCTCTTTTCCTCCTCTTTTTCCGGTGAAGGAAGGAAGGAAGGAAGGATCTGTTGCTGATTTTGCTGTTATCGTTCTGGTTGTTATTCGTGTTGTTGTTGTTGTTGCGGTGTTTTTTTTTTTTTTTTTCCTCTGGGTTTTCGGTGCGCTTCAGGAGTCAGTACACATGACCTTAGTCCTGACCTCCTCCTGCTCCTCCCCGACTTTCACGGGGTAGCTGCTGGCTGATCCGCCGTTTTCTCCTCACACCCATTTCCCCTGAAAAGTAAATCCGCCGATGCTGCTGCTGTTGCTGCTGTGTTTTCTTCTTTGATGATCGTTGTTGGATCTTTTGCTTTTTTTTTTTTTTTTCCCTCCCTTCTGAGAATTGGGTACTCGGTTGTTTTTTTTCGTGTTGGGTGATGAAGAAGTAGCAGTAGCGATTGAGGGAGCGAGCGAACGCGCGG
>Ga0116227_10005610_pt1 | contig 26295 bp, 17 predicted proteins | sample S1TSphgellanicum_FD_89693 | JGI IMG/M metagenome (GOLD analysis project Ga0116227, IMG submission 89693) | Host-associated microbial communities from peat moss isolated from Minnesota, USA - S1T2_Fb - Sphagnum magellanicum MG | ecosystem: Host-associated > Plants > Peat moss > Unclassified...
CTGAAAGGCCGAATGTGGTGGAAGGGATAGGAGTTGGGAGGTCTACAATCCCTTTACCAAAAAGAGTGTGGGTAGCAAAATGTGGACCAATTAACCGCCCCCCCCCCCCCCCCACATTTATAGCCTTTATTGATCATAGGGTTTGGGTATCAATGGAGATTGGTTTTTGTTGGGCCACTAAGTTTAATTATTCATCATAACTAATACATGTTGGTTATGATCGAACATATTTCCAAATGGATTAAGTTGGCCCTACTATGAAACAAATTAAATAATGAAGGGGTTGCTTATGTATTTTTGATTGGGTATTGAGTAGATTTAGTGCCTTAGTAAAAGTGTTCATAGCTTAAGGCATGAAATTTCAAAGAGAATTTTAGGAGTTGTATGAACAAGCCATGATTGACCACAAGATTAATTTTTGTGAACATCCTAAAGCCAATGGCGTAGTTGAAAGGATGGTACAAATGGTGAAGAAAGGTTTACAAAAATATGGATGACAAAAGGGGCATATAGGTGATTGGGACATATAGTACCAAAAACTACATTCTCTAAACCACTAGAGAATTCCACCCAACAAGATGTTGGGTGGAAGACACCATGAATAATTCCACCATACAAGGCCATACCAATGGATTTAGACCATTAAATCAAACAATACAAAACCACATCAATGGATGATGTGCCACAAATTATATAATTTGTGCATAATATGGATATGTACATCTAGGTATGCTTAAGTACACATATGTACACATAGGTTACACATAGGTACGCATAGGTATGCCTTACACCCTTATACCTAGGTCATTCATATGTTAAATTAGGTCATATGTAGGTCGTACGTAAGTTGTACGTAACCTATAACTTAACCTACTTTGGTTATAGATAGGCTATGTCATATAATATGTAGGCTAGGTCATATGTAGGTTGTGCATATGTAAACTAGATCATACATAAGTCATCCATAGATTACAACTTAATTTTAGACCTATGTCATACAAAGGTTAGGCTGACTAGTTAAGAGGTTGTACATATGTTAGGTTGTATTTATGTGAGTTATGTTATACATAGGTCATAGGTCCTTAGGCTAGGTTGTACTAAGCCTTTAGGTTAAACTAGGTTGTGTGTATGTAAGCTAGGCCCTATACACATAACTAAATCAGCCTATGTAGCTAAATTAACCTAGGTTTGCTCGTCTACATTGGTTACTATAGGTGAAAACTAGCACTAGAAGAATATTCTCTTTTGCAATTGGATTTTGCGACTAAAGTTTTACTTACACAACTAACAAGTAGTTGCAATATAAGCCAAAAACTAATTGTTTAAGTAAAAAACTAGTTGCAAAACTTGGTTACAAAAACAAGATTTCTTCTAATGTAAGTAAGCCCATGTTTAAGGTAGCTTAATTACATTAACCTAGGTTGACTTAAATAAGTCAAGGACAACCTAAATGAACCAAAGATAGCTGAAATGTAAGATAACTTGGGTGGAATGTATATTGACCTAGGTTGCCATTTGTAGTAATGATATAATTGCCATGGTTGGCCAAGGGATACTGATTTAACAAGCAAACATCCCTAGCCTCCATTTTCCTTCACTTTGTATTTTTCAAGCATGAACCGCAATTATTAGCATATGTTTGTAAGGATGTGGCCAATGTGATTAATCTTGACGATCTTAATGTGTGCATTCAAGTTTGTGAGCAAAATGTAGCCTTTTTCAAAAGTACCATGCATATGGAAATAGAGAACTTCGTTTCACAATATTGAAATACATTACAGTATGCCACCATTTGTGGATGTGGGTATCGACCTAAGGTTCAAGGTTTGAACTTGAAGATAATGTTTATTTGTAGTAAAAAAACACTTACTACATTGGATGTGATAACCGATTGTGTCATTCTATGTGTGGAGAAAGTTTTACCTTCTAGGGTTTTATTTTTGGAAGGTTGAGATGGTCAAGCATGGAAACACCATGTGCAAAATTGTGCACCATGTCACCTTCCACATGTTAATGGCCAAATGGATTCATCACTTGCCATAATGTTAACATGTTCATAATTGTGCATTACGCCACTTTCCACATGTCAATGATCAAGTGGATTCGTTGACATTGGCCATAATGTTAGCATGTTTATAATGCATGTTATGTGGAAAATCATGAGGTGTAATAGCCATGTTGGCTTGTGCTTGTTGTTTTAGGGGATGACATATGGGTTGTCTTACACTACCACTTTTAAAGGTTCCAATAGATGATTGGGTGTGTCCATGATGCACCAAATAGACATGTTATAATTTGTGTTAGGCTTTAGTATTAGGACATAGATGTGCTACTAATTGGGACAATCGATGATTTTTGGAAAGTAATAGTTTGGCTAAACATAAAGGATTGCAATTGGGCAACTAACAACGGGGTTCACACTACACCATGTTTAGAATCAAACTCCTTTCATGGATTACCTTACCATATTATGTTGTATTTGATCATGGATTTGGTTAATTGGTGTAGGAAGACCTTAAATACTCCAACTAGGGGGGTGATTTGTGTGCATATTTTCATGTGTGCAATAGTGTTAATTTCAATTGTGCTAGGTGTTAATCTTGTAGTGCATGACACATTAACAACATTCAACAATAGGTTAAAAGGCATTCAAGAAGGTACCCAATGAACCTTCTAATTGAACCTCAAAGATCTTTCATTTTTTTGTTGACAAGACCTCAAAATTTTCTTTTGTGTATCTTTATTATTATTTTTTTAATTCCTTGCCCTATAATGAAAACAACCTACAAAAGCAAAAACTTGGATTTCCCTTTCAAGTTTATTTATTTATTTGCTACTATGTAGCTTTATAAACTTTTCCTATTCGATCTTTTGATGATAAATGTATTATTCCTTGTGGCATTGGGATTTGGGCCTTCGGTGTTTAAATATTTTGTTCTAATTCAAAAAAGTTCTTTTATGCTTGGTCTACGTTAATTGCCTTCTTACAAAAGATGTCATTCCAATCAACACAATTATTTGTGAATATGGGTGTATTCATGGTTGGGGTACCAAAAAGGAATAACCTATTTTTAAAAAGATTATAAACGACAACTTTGGATTTTTGTTTGTCTTCCATTATAATAGTTGTAGTGGATTGTTGTACGCCAATAAATAAAATGATGTCTTGTTAAATTAATAAAAATATTTTTAAAAAATTGGATATTATGTTAATGTCATTTTAAGTCCATTAAACTAATTATATCAAATGTTTAAACTGTATTTTTTAAAAGTAATAAAAAAGAATGTTAAACAAGGACATCCTCTAATCCATTACACCTTTCATCTCCTCAAGTGCTTTAGACTATATTTTTGGTGGTTCCCCACTAAGATCTGCTTAATATTGCTCTTTGTTTAACTTTGTAAAATTGTCTTATTGGTCATAGGAGGAGATTCATAAACAAAATCAAGGAAAATTCCCTTGTCTACTTTGAACTTTCTCCTATACCTTGTGTTAGCAACTTTGTGTTCATCAAACAAGTTTGTAAATCCTTTTTCAAAATATCTTGTACCAAATTCCACCAAACATGATGGGTCCATTAATGATTAGGGTACCAAAAAGGTATGACCTACCTTTAAGGGATTGAAAAAGATAAATTTGGAATTTTTTAAAATCTTATATTATTATAGTTATATTGAATTGTTGTATGCCAATAGATAAAATGATGTTTTGTTAAATTAATACAAAAAATTAAAATAATTTGGATACTATGCAAATGTCATTTTGAGTCCTTTAAATTAACTATATTAAGTGTCGCAACTACACTTTCTTTTAAAGTAATAAAAAGGAATGCATAAATGCATATAATTGATTTCAAACTTTTTGTGTGATAAAACCATGTCCCCTTCTATGAAAGTACATGTTGATTGATGAATTTGATGAAAAATCAAATCATAATTTTTTTTCAAAATCTTGAAATTTTGAAGGAAAAGGTTGCAAGGCAAAAGACAATGGGCTTCAAAATGTCTAGCTTTAGGTCCAAGTCACATGTGTGCATAGGAAATAATCTTGCCAAAAACCATGTTTACTTTTCCATTGAAACTCAATTTGGGAATTTTGGGATTTTTTACGTTTCTACCTATAAATCAAAATTATATACAAACACAATTATGTATGCATGTGGAAAGTCACCACCATCACATGAATTATCTTAAATTGAACTATTCAATTTTTTTCACTTAAATTTGTTTTAAATAAATGTTATTTGCAAAAAGTAGCTCTACAAAAGTCTTGGAGTCCCTTTTCTTTTTTCTAGAACCCCAACCTTGAATAGGCCCATATGGATATTAAAAATAAAATTGGGTGAAATAAATCTCGTACAAATACATTAAGCTCAAGACTTTAAATGCATGGATGTATGTATCATGGTGTGGGAAAAAGGTGGAGATAATGGATTGACCTCATATCTTGATATTTTGGAATGATAAGAAAAATTGTAGAGTGATTCTAGATATATAGACTCAAATTAATTTTTCTATTTATTAAATGTACTTTTGTAAATTTTAAACTTTCAATATATGGGTGAAAACACATAACTTGTTGGGGGGGGGGGGGGGGCGGCCAAGGTAGGAAATCAAAATTGATTATTTGAAAATATTATAGTTGGTGGGTTATGAGTGATAAAAAGGGTGTGTGGGGGGGGGGGGGGGGGGGGGGGGTTGCTTGGGTATGTAATTTCATGATATGTGTGTAAAATATATACTTATAAAATGTGTTACAATTAATTTTTGATTTTTAAAGAAATGTTTGGGCTTTATATTTTGATTTTCACAAAGTTAATACTATATAGTATTATTTTTAAAAAGAGATAAATTTTAAAAATTAAATTCAAAGAATAATCGATATATTTATGGTATATGCAATTTAATAAAACCCATTTCTTATTTTAAATTGCATTAGGTTTTGGTTTAAATTAGTCAATAAGAAAAAATTGAACTAGAATTTTTTTAAATGGCCCTATTCACATTTCTTGTCATATTCCATTTCAAAATGATTATCTGTCAAATTTTTAATTCATCACATAATTATGATCATCACCTTTTAAAAAACCAGTTTGTAATATGATAATTATCAAACTCTTCACATGGCTCATAAACTTATTCTAATTATATGAAGCACAATGTTTAATAGACATTATAAATTTCATAAAGAATAAAAATAATTTCCATCATTTTTTTAATATATTTGCATTTTTACAATGTTGTGACATACATTTTTTTGTGCAAATTATATATTTTAACATCACATCCTATGAAACAAAAAATAAATAAATAATTTTTTTTGGCATTTGACTTTTAAATTTTTTGACCTATCATAATGTGCAAAAATATTATGAAAATTTGTTATAATAATGACATAATTGAAGTTCAAACATGGCACCCTTTGAAAAGGGTAGAATGTGACAACAATCTTGACCCCCCCAAATATGCTAAATCACCCATATTGTACTTTCATTTTTAATATGTACGTCCTAAAATAAACAATATTCTTGGTACAAACATATTATTCATCCAAAAGGGTTTTTTTTCCCCCCAAATATGCTTTCACCCATATTGTACTTTCATTTTTAATATGTATGTTATAAAACAAACGATATTCTTTTTACAAACATACTATTCATCCAAATTTTATTTTATTTTTTTTGTTTATTTATTTTTTTTTTCCCAGCCATTCACCACCAAAGGCCAATTCACCTTCACAAAACAAAGTACACAAGTAATGTGCAAGAACCTTATATATAAATAGACAATACACCTTAAATAGTTGTTTCATTGAACATAATTAAGAAAACAAGTTCAGACCACCAAATCCAGAAATCCCCATTGGCCTGAAATTGTAAAACTTCAGGCCTCTACACAACTCTATTTTGCAAAACATTGAAAATAATGGAAATGGTAGAAAGTTAGCATTATTTGAAAAGGAACCATTGGAAATACTGGAAATAATGCTCCCTTTCCTTCATTTTCATTATTGCTCCTTTTCCTCCATTCCCATTATTGGTCATCTGAAATTCTCCCAAACCTAAGAAACCCTATTGTTACACATTTAACTGTTTATTACTTCACTCAAGAAAAATAAAATTTAGAGCTCCAAATCTAGTAATTTCATTTCTTTGGCCATAATATCATTTTTTTCTTCACACCTCAACCCTATTCAACACCCTTTTTATATTAATAAACTAATACTAATTAGCCCCTGTTTGTATTAAAACAAAGGGGTTTGTCACACTGTGTGGTGGCCTTGCCATTTACATTTTTTTAAAAAGAGGTATTTTAAGGCAAAAGAAGAATTATGGAAATTCAAATATTTTACAATGCAAAAAAAATAGAATCTTTAAAATAAATCCTCTAAAAAGAAGCCAATTTAATCCTTCAACATATCATAAGTCTATAACTTAATCTCAAGTTTCCATACAAGCCAGAATATCATTTTTCAAAAATCCTGGTATAAAAATAGACCTAACTACCAAGGGGCCAAAATCCACTAAGCTACTATTTACTCTATAATGAATCTGAACACAATATCCTTGCTTTGGTAAGCAAAGCCAATAAAATACACTGAGCTTCATCGTCCTCTTCTTCGTCGTCGTCTTCTTGTCGACGAGATCGTCTTCGTCGCAGTATCAGTTCTACGACCTCTTTCTCCCTTTTCTCTTCGCCTCTCGCAAACTTGATTTTCTTGGTCTTGTACTGGTTTTTCCCTGGGGTTTTTCGATTTGGTTTTTTTTTTTTTTTTGGGGGTGTTTGGTGTATGTTTGTGAAGGTGGGTGAATTCTGCTTTATTTTCAAAAGCTCCGGCGTGCATGAAGTAATAATAAGTACCTAGGGTTTTTCTTCTTAACAGGTTTTGAAGAACGTCGATCAACGGCGGGTCTTCCTTGTGGCATTCTTCATGATTTGTAAATTCCGGGTTAATATATTGTGGAGTTCGGAGAGCTAATTTTGTTGGGTTTGATTTTGTCTTGGTGAAGCGATGGTTCTCTGCTCTTGGTTTTGGGATTGGCGTTTTCATTTCCCTTGAATCATCTTTTATCTGCAGCTGTTCTTGTCCTCCGATTTAATCTGCGTTCTTGTTCCTTTCAGTTCTCTGAACATTTCAAGAAAAAGATGTACATGATAGCACAAGTGGCGCACTCCTCGCTTTCTCAACTACATTCATTTCAACAATTTACACCTTCCTTGTGTTGTCGCACAACTTTGTGCATGCTTGTAACTCATGGTCGTTCTTCAGGCCGAGTACGTTCTGGGTGAGGAAGCTTGTGCACGCTTGTGGTCGTTGAATATCTCTATGCAAATTATATATTGGTTTACCAACGCTCTCTCCCAGAATTTCTGGACACTTGAGAATGTCAGAAAGCGGTCCAGGATTGAGTATTCGGGCACAAAAAGTTCGCGGAATCATTAACGCGTTCGACAGCAACAAAGATGGCTGTCTCAATCGAATTGAAGTGGTGGCACTCATGACTGCTGTCAATCCCCACGTCAAGCTCAATAAAAAGCAGATAGAGGGCATACTCGACGTGATCTTCAAGACATATGCTGAGTTCATTCAAGAACCCGAGGGCTTAAGCTTCGAAGGTCTGCTACGGACTTATGATGACGGAGCTGGAGATCTTGACAGGGATTTCGATGTCCTAGGTCTAAATTTGGATTCGATTCCTGCGGACGGAACTCAGGACCCACATGCAGCAGCCGAGACGACAAAACTAAGACTTCCTCCTACAGATCAGACAGGTGGTTCCGCAGGATCTAAGCTTCCAGCGGCATTTATTGCTGATGGAACCTCATCAGCGAATGCAGCTAAAAGGTCATCCAAGTTAGGAGCATGGTTGAGCTCTCCGAACAATGGCATAGCATACGATGATACCTGCCACTGCCACTGCTGCTCCTGTTCCTGCTACTGTTCCTGCCTCTTCCCTATTGTCTCAGTTGCAGGGGCAGTCAGTCAAGTGAGTCAGGCTGTGATTCAGGCCGTCAGTAAACAACCCAACACAAAATCATAGAGCTTCTGTTGACTACTAGCCTACTACTACAAACTTGCTTCTGTAGAATTACAAAGGTACGCGACCTTGCACAAATTGTTCAGACGCTTGTGAACAAGTAAATATTATTGTTGCAGTCTTATCCTAATCAGAGAGCTCACATCATAAGCTTCCTACAACTAGGGAAAGCCCATAGAACATGCAGTGGTTCCTAGTGGAGGAATAATCTAAATTTATTAAATCTACACTGATCTTTATAGAAGTGTTACTGTTTGAGTTGTGTAAAGGCTGATCTCCTACAGCATGATGATATATTATGTTATACATGATCTATATACAGCAAGAGGACCACGTGGGGCTGTGTTTTTTATTTGGCAAAAATGTGCAAAAACCTCCATGGATGGATATTTTGATGACAAAAAAGTCAGAATTGAAGTTGTCAAATTTTGACAAATAAGTTCTCCAAACAAAGCAGGATTCCAATTTCAGAAATCTGCTTTCCTATAATCTGACCTCTAGCTTAAATTGGGTCATTCCTCTTCTGGACTATCTACCTTGACAAAATTGGAAAAAAAGAAGTCCTGATGTGAGGGATCCAGCCAAAACAAAACTTGGGTACTTTAACATGAAGGTCCTCATCTGATCCAGTTCCCCATGGCCAAGAGCTTCTTTGCTTCACTGTTTTCCCCCAAGGGCCATTTCAATCCAATCCCCCAAGAGCCTTTTTGGTTCACTGCATTTCCCAATAGCCATTCCCCAGGATAGTGGTTCTTAGTTTTTGTTTTTGACATACTGTTGCCAGGGGGACTATGCAGTGTAATAGGCCAAGACATGAACTTCACCTACATATGATCAAGAGGTCTTGGGATCCAACCCCAGTATTACAACATGTAACACCGTTAACCAGGGTGCAAGACCTTGGAAATTGGTATTGCAACACATTGTGCAACACCATTCTAAGGCATGGGAACGAAGTAAGCAATCTCATCATCCCTCTTCTGTCTGCGTAAACATCCCAACATAATTGTGAATTTGCCCTGGCTTGTGTGTAGGTGGTGAAGCAAAATGTTACCACCAATGAAATTGCTGGATTTGGTGATCTGAATTATTTTTTTTGACTGAAATAATGGATAAATGTGTACCAGGGAACTTTGGTTGGTTTGTGAGAATTTTAGAGGATCAACTGAAATGGTAAAGGGGACTATTATTTTCAATTTCCAGCACAATAGGCTTTTTTAAGGGTGCATTGGACTTTTGTAATGAATGGTTGAAAAAACTTATCATTTGAATTGAAGGGCTGTGAATTTTATAGCCCTTCATTTTTTTTCTTTGCATGTTTGGTGAATATGTGTGAGACAAGAAGATGATTTATTTAACAACCTACACATTAAAAAAAAAGTTACAATATTGTAGTCAAGAGTAGCAGGTTTGACAAAAATAATATTATTTTTAGACATGTTGAAACTTTCAAAAGATTTTTTTTTTGAAGAAAAATGGAGCATCTTTTGAAACATTCTGGAATATCATATTTGTTGAAATGAAAATTTCAAAATTAAATAATTATTCAGCAAAGGCCTGCTGAACTTGCTATTCAACTATGGTATATTGAAAGAAAATCAATCTGAGTCTAGCATATATATGAAAACACAACTCCAATATTCTTCATGCCACTCCAGATATCAAAGATGTTAATCTAATCTATGGCTTCCACCTCTTTCTCACACAATGATACCCACGTCAACGCATTGAAAATATAGAGTTTAAACCTCTTTCTAAGATCACTTTTCACCCAATTCTATTTTGAAAATCCACACTCACAAAAAGTTGTGCTCGTTGGAATGAGAAGTACCTTTGCCATAGGCTAACTAATGTAGGCCAAGCAACCAAAAAAACTCATGTTAAGAACACAATGTTGAAGCGCCCAAGGCTCATATCTCAATGCTATGTGTATTATAGTGATCATCAAAAGATTGAGTTGTAAAAATCTATGGAGCTACATAGCAACAAATAAAGAAAGACACTTGAAAGGGAAACCCAAGTTTCTACCTGTTGTTGGTATATTTTGTTCTAGGGGAAACAAGCAAGAAGATAATAAAAAGAAATTTAGAAAACGGATTTGGGGTCTTTCTTCCCAACAAAGAAAGAATCAAAAAATAAATCACAAAAAAAGGAGAGGTCTTTGAGATCCTTGAAGGCTCAATGGGTACTTTTCTTGGGTGTCTGCCAAAGCTGATGTTGAATGTTGTTTGAAGGACATGTAAATCTTAAAGAGAACTTGCAGTCCACAATGGGAATAGGCATCACATTTTCGTGCACATCACGAAAACACTGCACATTCTTGTGCTGCTAGTATTAATCCCAAGGTCCCATGATATATAATATTATAACTAAATGTTGCAGCCTGAGTGTTGACTTTCATTAGTAAGGTGCATTTTTCAGTTGGCATTTGTTTCGAAGGGCTGCAATATTTTTGGCTTTCAAATTTGACCTTTTTTTGAGGTTCATAGTATTGCAACTTCCAAAATAAGAGACCTCTAGAGTGATGAACCAATCTTATCACAACTGGAGTATGGTGTTCTTGAAAAACGTTTAAAATACGAAAAATGTCTCGTCTTTTTTTTTAGGCCACAGAGAATTCCGTGTCCGTGTCTTCACCCTGCCTTGGGCCTCCTCTCATCCCTTAACCTCTCTTTCAGTGGTATCCGTAAAGTAAGGAAATTTTATTAAAACTCAGTGTGAAATGCTGAAATCAGCATTTAATGCACAAGGTTCCAGAGGAATTATACTACCTATACAGGTAGGAGACTAGGAGCAGTGAAAATATCTGTAGCAGCAGTGGAGGCGCTCAGGAAAAAATAAAGGCAGCATGGAACACAGTTCCTCCCGCCCTTTGAATGCTAATGTACTTTTCTGCAGGTTTTTTTTAATCTCACCTCACCTCTTTATGACCAAACTCCGGGTACTGGTGCTGTCTTTTCCTGACTTTATGGATAACTCTAATGTTAAAAAAACCATTGAGGTGTACAGTACCTTTCTAATCAAATAAAAAATCATTTGAAAGAAATATTTCTCAAAAAGAAATGATAAATCATTTAAAAGAATCATTTGAATACACCTTCCTATTGAAGGCCAACATTACCCTAAACTAACTATTTGAATCATTATCACTTGCCCATTCTATGAGTTTTCCTATATACTCATGAATTTTTTTTTCTTAAAGAACCCTAACTTTACATCCCTTTCAATCAAAAGTCAACCTATTTTGTATTTTGGTATGAATGAATTCAAAGGTGCTCCAATTTCTTTGACATTTGTTATTCTCACTTGATTTAAAGCTTTCATCCCAAACCCTTGAAAGCCTAGAGTTTCTAATCCATATGAACTCCACCAAATATTGGTAGGCATTTCCTTGACAACTGAAAACATTGACCAGTCTACAAAAAGTCCGTCACTTTGTCTCAAATTTTTTTGAAATCCCATCATGATTGCTTTTGCTTCTTCCATTCTCTCCATTCTAGATCCAAAGTTAATCCTACACAATGCATTGGATTATTGGATGAAATGCTGTTAATCATCTAATATATTAATTATTTTTTTCGCTTTTCTGATAATTTTCCTTCCATTACATTGATTTTCTCAATTAATTGACCACAATATTCATAAAACTTACTCATTATTTATTTTCTAAAATCAAGAAGTCGCATTAGCTTAAAAATTGGTTCTGTCTCTATAATAATTAATGTTAAGAACTTCTAAAATTACACATCAATCTACATCATATGTTTCCTCTGGATTAAACCCCATGTTTCCACTCTACACTTATTATCATTTGTTGAATTGTGTTTTAACTTTTTGCAACAAGTTTCCAACATAATGAAATTTGCTCTAAATCATGTATAACATTATTTTAATAATTCAAAGTCATTTTCCTTACTTGAAAATTATTTAAACAATGGTTGGTTCTTATGATGATTGGTTATAAATGTTATGTTAAATTCGGCTTCTTTAATCATTTTATTAATTCATTTTATTTTTCAATGTTTTCAAGGACAAGATCAATGCATGAATTGTGCAATCACTATAAGTGATTGCACAATACTTATCCTCTATAATCTATCCAACATTTTAGAACATTGTTGCATTATTAGTTACAATATTTTCAATTACTTGACAAATAATGTTAACAATGTATGTAATCACCTTATCCTTCCTTAATGTATCAATTACTTTTTTTTTAATCACTTTTTAAACACACACACATTGATGTTTAGCAATGATTTGGAATTGACGCTAGTTCAACCATCACATGTTATGGTACATTATGACATTAACATCTTCGACCTTATTCATATCGTCTCTTTCACCTTTGATCATTTTATTTCCCAGTTGGCTTCTATGAGGTTGTTTAATCAACCATCACAAAAGTTCAACTTGGGCTCTGTTTAGCTTACCTCTTAGGTTCATCCCCCTTGTTAAGTTTTGTTGTCCTCCTAATGACATCAAGATTTTTTGTGTCATTTTATTTTTTTTGCCTCTTTTTTCTACAGAAGGCTTTAAACAAGGATGTTCGGCATATAAACATGCTCCCAAGATTCAAAGATGTCGAAGTGGCTTTTGGTATCCTCTCTCGATGTTTCACCTAGAAGCCTTCCTTTTTGCTTCATTACTTCCCCTCCTTCCAAATTTTTGGAATCAGCTTGTTATTTTTTATTCCACCTTGATGACGTTTTTTAAAGGCTTTTGGGTCCAAGCCCATTGAAATGCCTTGAGGCCCTCTTGTTTGTTAGCAGGTGGTTCTTTCCATTTCTAGTGGGGGCAAAAGGTTAATTTCCTTGAAGGTCATTGCTCCAATTGCATTTCTTGGGAGTGGGCTTTAGTAGCCCCTATCATAACTTCCAAGTGCTTGAGGATTTTCACATATTTTTGTTGGAGGCGATAAGTGCAAGTAACTCAGGGCCCCTCCCTTTCCAAATGCATTTAAGATCAACGTGAAAGCTTTTTCCTTTGGGGGCTATGGCATGTGTCCCCCCTTTTGAACAATTGGTTAATAAAAACATAGATTACTTTCAGGAGAATATTTCAAAGAGATTACACAACCATTCTTACTAGCATCCTTTTTAATTTACCTTTCAATTCGCATCGAACACGTTTAAATTTGTGTGTAAGGCTGGGTTTGAACACTAGGTTGTTAACCCATTTAGGCATTCATTTCTTTTGCTTACCTTTAGATGTTTTCTCCACTGCATTGTGCATTAAGTTGGGTCTTTCCCATCTTTTAGTCCTTGGGGTATCACATTGCATTTGTAACTAGCCTTTAAATCCTATTGGGATCCACCTTTTTTGTTACGTTCATGGTGGGGAGAAGATGGCTTCACATGATGTTGTGCAAAATGTTTTTGTGGCCATTGCAAGAAATGTAAGATTTCATGTCTTGCAAGAGTAAACCTATGTTCTTCCACCCCCTTCCCTACAATGTTTGCGTCATCGAATCAACATTGTGTTATTAGTCAATGGTGTCTGCACATTAGCAAATGTTGTCATTGCCAACCCCACTCAAGTTGATTTAGTTTCACGAGCTATTTTTTTTCATGGGGTTACAATGATAGTTGTGACTCAAGCAAAAGAATGGTTTTTATCACAATTGGTTCTTAGTGAACATGTTTTTCCTTGTAGTTACAAAGGTTTTCAAATGTTTACACCAACAAGCGAATGAGTTTATTCATGGATGTGTCAACATGGCATGGAGAGTGAAGGGCACTAAAGGCCTTCCTCTTTCATTTTTGCACACATTTTATAAGCAAAAGGTGTCAGTGATGTTACAACCTGTGTAAGCCATCTTTATTTTACAATGTGCTATTGCAATAGGCGAGGGTTCTTTTAGGCTAAGTGCCCTTTTAGGAGGTCCTCCCCTTTCCTTATTTGATATGTTTTTGGCAACATGAAGGGATTCAAGGACTTGATGTCCCCATCGTGGTTCACCCTTTTAGGTGGTTCATTTGTCTTCTTGTACTTGGGTCCTTCCATTTTGTTCCTTGTATCCTCCTTTTTCTAAGTGCTTTGGTTTATTTGTAATTGATAGGGTCTCATTATTTTGATTTCTTTCACAACATTCAATTCTTCGATCAAATCAATTTTCACTTCCTTTATGAATGTTTAATAAGATTGTTCACAAAATTTCACAACTTGGACAAACATATTTGAAACCATAATGTCCAACAACAATTAACATTGTGTGTCGCATGTTATTTATTTTTTGCCCAAAAAAATAAAATCATGGATCACAATTTACCACTAATCTATACTACACATTTAAAATTTTCATATGTGGTGGTTGGTCAAAACATTTCCTCAAAGGTACAAATTTTGTGATGGATATGTCAAGCTTTGCACAAATAAAAGAGGCCTGCTAGACACCAAGGTTAAACACAAATTATTTACTCAGTGGTAGGGAGAACAGTTACTAGCCTCATAAGGTAAACTTATTCCATACGTATAAACTTAGTATAATAAAATAATAAGTTTTTATTAAAGTGGCGCCTAATTCAATAGGTACCTAATTCATTCCTTCCCACATAAAAGAAAAGATAGATCACATAACAAGGTTAATGTAAACTGGGGCTGCACAGCATTTCTTTTACAGGTAAATTTTCGCCAAATCCCTACCTGAAAAATACGATTTCAACCTACAGGAAGGATTTTCCATGAGAAAAATGGCCCAAATTTCCCAGATTGCAAAACAAAAATTCTATCAATCGCCAGATTTTATTATTAGTTCCAATAGGTAGCCAAAAATATAAAAAAGATTTTGATTTTTTCCTACTTCCATATTAGTACATGTGGCCAAATTTGGCGAAATCACTTTCGAGATGATAGCCACCTCGACTACATCACAAAATTGGAAAAAGAAACCCTGCTTGGGCACTCCAGAGTTCGGACTCCTTATTATTGCACCTCAAGCCTAGCCTATGGAAGTGGGTTTGGAATTTGTCTACTATGGAAGGATATGAAAATTTGAAAATTATATCTTATTCATAACCCTGAATACATGCAAGAAAAACTCAGGCCCAAAGGCAGATTTGTTTTGACATTTTGGTAAAAACAAAAGGGTACATGACCTAAACCTTAAATTTTGTTTGTTTCAATAATGAAAAGGTGTGCTTCCCAAAATTTATTTATTTATTTATTTATTTTTTTGGGTTTGCTTTAGCCAATTTAATTGGCTGAACACCACAAAAACCTGAAATGTAATAACTTTGAAAGTTCCCCAAAGTTTAAGTTTCTACATGACTATGTAATGTCTATCGTGTGGCCCAACTATAGAGGTGAGAACTTTGAGCAAATCAAATGGGATAAAATTGAGAATTGTTAACATGTGGTAGAAGTACACGTGTTAGGAGTGGTAGGCACGTGGTAAAGATATATTTCAAGTTATGGCTTTGGAAAGTCATAACTTTTATGTTACTTAACAAAATTAAGGGATTCAAAAAGCTTACTAGAGCACCCAAAGCTAAGTTCCAAATTATTTTTACATTCCATCATCAACTAAATTGTCCACCATGATGTCATTGTCTTGCTTTTGAGGAGGGTGGGGGGTTGTTGGATTTTTGTTGTTCCTATCAAGTTCTCACTGTGTTCTCAATATGTTGCTCAAATTAACAATGTGTTCTCAACATGTTCCTCAAGTTAACAATGTGTTCCCCACCATGTTCCCAATCGCACTTCACTTTGTCCCATATGTTTTGCCCAATGTTGTCCTTGTAGAACCTATATAGTGGGGCCAATATTGAGACTTATGTTTATATAGTTGGGGTTAATAATTCTAAATTGGGGACTCTTCAAAGTTTTGGACTTTTTTTTGTGATGGACCAATCAAAGGGGTTCATTGCAAAAAATAAATCTGAAGTTGGAAGTCACCGACAAACTAATTAACATGAATCATGGAGCCGGATCTTCTGCATGTAACTTGTAAAGTAGCCACTCTCCATATTACTTGCACAAAAATAAAACAATCATCATCATGTAACTCCTTATTGTGTTGAACTCCTCATGGTTGGACTTTTGCTAGGAAATCTCCTCCTCCTCATTTCTCATGCCCTTAGAGCATCTCCACCGGTGCTCAGTATGTGACTCCAGACAGTAAAATTCATTGCGAAAAAGTCAAAATGTGCCAGTTTAGCTTAGGAAATTGGTTTTTCTGCACCAAATTCGTGCACCTTCCGTGGCTGGTAAAAGGCGCAACACATATGCACCTCCAAAAAAGAGTGCAATGAATTGGACCTGACTGCGGCTCAGTATTTCTGATTGGTCGATCATTATGATTGGTCCACGTGGTTTGCAATTAGTAGTCCCCACGAATATGCAGTTCCAGTTACAGTTTTATTGGTGGGGTTGCCCCAAAAAAAAAGCTAAACTTAAACATTTAATTTTATTATCCAGAGTGACATACTACTGAGCACCAGTGGAGATGCTCTTTGACACAAACTTGTCATACACTTATTGCAATAGGACACAACAGTAGTGAGCACTAAGTAGGGAGTGAAGTGAAAAAGGAAACAAAGAAGGGATAACAATCCTGACTTGAAACTCCAGATCCACGGGTTCATGTGCCCCCAGCCCTCCGCAACTTACATCCAAAATCAAAGCTCAACTACCCAATTGTGCATAACAAATAAGTAATGAGACCTGGAGGTGGGGTCTGCACTGGGTGGAAGTTGAGAGAAGCTATCGTCACTATTATGGCTTTTTAGACTTTAGAATATGGAAGAGAATTGCATCTTTTGAAATACAATATTAACCTTTTGGTTGAAAAGAAGTGATCATGATTGAAAAGGGGGCTCAGTGATGGTGGGACAAATTCGGCATGGAGAGAGCATAATTGTTTGGTGAATCTATAACATGTATACCAGAAGATGAAGATGAATATGTGAATGAAATTTCCTCCAAAGTCATGCTGTTGGAAGTATGGAGCCCAGTAATGACGACACGCTGTGGGGATGTTCAGCTGCCAGTAGGAGAATGGAGATGGTAGTAGAGTACCTATTTGGCTGCATGAGGTGGTGGATGGTGAGGCTTTATATGAAAGCTCAAGTTTTAAGTATGTCTTTCTAACAAAGCATGTGGCCCCGGGGTAATCCTTGTAATCATCAAGTTGGTTACATAGCCTGTTCTAGAAGAGCAGCCTGCCTTATGGGTTACATCATAAGCCACCATCAGCATTGAACATAAGTAGAGGTCACGCACCCCAAAGTGGAATAGAAAATTTTAGCACTGAGTTCTACAAAAACCATCAAATACCAAGCAACCGATAAAATTTTCGGGCTAAGGTCCTGAAAGGAGATTTCAGAACCAAATTTATTGTCTATTTAATCTCATTTGATTTCACTTGTCTTGTTCTAGACATAATTTTGTTCTTTTCGATGGCTTCACCTATTTCAAACAGATTTAATGAATTATGTGGAAAACATTTGGCTGCTATGACTATGCTATGTTGCTGAGTTGACCGATGCGCATTGTTTTTCTTCTTATGTGGTAGGATTGATCAATTTGGGTTTTCCATGCACTTGATTGTCATAGGGTTGACATCTAACTGACAAGTTTAAGCATTAAAGTTCATTGGATAATGTGAACAAGGTTTAATATGAGGGTGATTATCATGTGCACAAGGTGATCAAGGGGCCCACTGAAGTACTTATGTGTTACGAATAAACATTTCATTGCTCAGAAATTTTGCATTCAAACATTGATTTTCTTTTGTAGTTGTATGACACCTTGATTGAGTTAGCATGAGTGGCTAAATATCTATGTAAGGGTGGTGTTAATTTTTGGTGTTTTGACTTCTTCTGTTGTGCATCCTTATGAATTTTTTTCTTTATTATGTTTGTTCACTAGTATGCACCAATTTTCATACATCTAACCACTCTAAATAACAATACACTTTAACACCAACATCAACTTTATTGATGTTCAACACCCCTCAAGAAAGCATTGAACAAAATTTTAAATAGTAACATGATTTCAACAAGTTTTTCAAACATTAAGAGTGGAGGAGTTTTTCTAAAAGCATTTACAACCATTAAGTCACAAAAATAACTTTAGGAACAAACATGTGAGGAAAACATAGCAGCAAAAAAAGTTTGACAAAAAAAAGTTTGATGTTTCAATTTGCTCCCCATGCCAATTTACTTTACTAGTTGTAAGAGGATTAAAACTTTGGAATTCAAGTTTTAGTTTCATCCAACCAATTGTAATTGCATCTCTTCATATTGCATGTGAAGAGATGCATATGCTTCCCATTTCAATGTTGAGCATTGCACAATACATTGCTCAAAAGTTTTTTGGTATGAAAAGAACTATCTTAGCGTTACATTTTGCCGTAACTACTTTGTGCTAAAATTATCATGATGGTATTATTGCCAAAGATGGCAACTAATGGTGATGGATGGGTGTGAAGGAGAAGGGATTTTGGCAATGTCTTGGAGTGTTGTGTGCTACATTTGTGGCATGTGTCTTTTGTTTTTATTGTGCATGTTTGGAAAGAGCTCAAATAGCTATGTGAAAAGCATAGGATTATTTGTTAAGCTGAGTGATGTGCTTAGGATGGTGATTAGGTAATGTGTGATGTGCATAGCATGGTCTAATCAATAAGAGGCACTACTGCTTCTATGGAAGGCATTCCAAGCTTAGGGAGATCCTCAATGTTTTTGAGTTGATAGTTGATTTTGCATGTTGGTATTTGTAGAGGTGTGTGAAAAGCAAGATATGACACTTAAGATTTCCATGAAGTCACAAAAAATGGAGGTATGTGTTTTTCCAATAGCCTTGAAATTGAAAAATATTTTTATATTTCAAAAGCAGAAAATACAAAACATGTATGAAATACATGTACACTTTAAAAAATGATTTTATTTTGTATTATAAAATAAATTTTGGCATTAATTTTTTTCAATTTGAATTTCAATTCATCTTCATTTAACCATTTTACAAATTGATCCTTGTATTCAAAATCAAACATTGTGTCCTTGAGTTGTAAACTACTAAATACAAAGACAAAATATGATGCCTTTTCTATTTCTACCATATTTTGATGTTCATTATGAATAAAATCAAAAAGTATTCTAATTTCATACATAACAAACTTTTGGAGCTCTAATGAACTTTTGCATTCATATGAATTCCACCAAACATGTGTTAGCACTTCCTTAGCAACAAGAAAAGCTACAAGATCTATAAAAAGACCTTCCATATTTTTACATGATGCCAATTTCTTTTAATATTAACTTGATCTTAAATTTTTGAATGAATTTTGTCTTTTATCATTTAAAAACCTCTTATTACCTCTTTGTCTTTTTCTTGATCCCTCCCTCCATTTTGGATCAAGCACTATTCTAGCAAAATGAATAGGGTTATGTATAATAATCAATGATCTTGTAATTTTTATTTTATTTTTTGTCCAAATGATATTCACCCATCAATTCCATTCTCCTCTTCTATTAATTGATTAGTTTATTCAAAACAAGTAATCAATAGTTGGTTTTCCAAAACCAACAAAGGGTGTATATATAGGTTTTGCGATTTTTAAAATGAAAGTTATCATTTCCCAAAATTGAATATTCAACATTTTCTCTTTCCTTCAGTTGTTGCAATTTGAATTGATGACCATCTACTCAAGAGCGGCTTTTACTTGTAAAAGTTTCTCCAACATGATAAAGTTAATACCAAAGCATGTATCACTGGGATAATTTTTTTTTTAATTTGAAAACAAGATAAATCTAAACCACCCTTAAAACTTTAACCAATCTCAAAGCTTTACTTTCTTGCATTATAAGTAGCAAGCTAGAGTTGAAAAAGAAACTTCAAGAAGGCAAAGTTACAATGCAAGAGAGAAGATGGAAAAAAGACCTTTGTCCTTTTTTTAAATAAAAAATTATATTTTGACAAAACCATCCTTGGGTGATACAATTAGGAACCACTTCAAAAAATAGTTAAAAAACCAAAAGTGGCCAAATCATTTTCCTGGGCCCTTTTCTTTGAAAGTTTTCACAATTATAAATTTTTTTTCTTGTTTATCCATTGCATGCTTTAATGTATGGTTTGAAGTTTATTTTAGAATTAAAGAAATTAAAATTGTTTAAGAATTTGTGATCCTAATAGTGATGATCCTTTTTGGAATCACATTCCTTAACTTTGGAAATTCATAATTAAATTATACTTACTCAATTTATCGCTCAATAGAAAAATAAAAATAAAATGACTTCAAAATTACCTTAGGAAAAACATTCCCAAGAAAATTCCTAAATCAAGTTTCAAATATGTGTTCTTAACCAAAAACTTCAAGAAAGGAACTAGTGTTACATTTTTAAAACTTTTTCTAAATGCAATGATTAGAACCATCAAAATACACAATATTTTTTATATTATTGAAAATTAAAAGTTAAAAATCTATAAAACTTAATAAATGTATCATAAAAAAAAATATGATAATATGTATTTAAGTATTTCCTACAATCTTTTAAAAGTTCAATGAGTCCAATAAATCAAGGTGTGATGTTCTTAATGATACAACCCAAAGATGAGTTTGCCAATTTACATATCTTTTATGAACCTAACCAATGAGGCACATGTGATGCCCCAATATGCTTCTATGTGGTGCCTTTCTTACACTTAGTACATATATATATAATTAGGTTTAGGGTTTTCAACTTAGGGCAGCCATAGGTTTATTGAAGTTTAAACTAAAACTAAGCTAGGTTTGAAGAACTGCCATTTGTTTCCTGTTTTTGTACTTTAATGACCTTGAAAATGCAAAGAAATGTGTTTTCAAGGTGTTGGATAACAAATTCTGTGACCAAAGATTTCCATTACACAAATCTCCTTGCCTATTGTAACACATGTTCAATAAAGATCTAAAAAGGAATGAGCTAATGATGTTGAATTTTGGAAGCTCTAGGCTTTTGCAAAGATATTAAAACATTGGGGTTGGGCAATTTGGGAAGGTCAAGAGAGTAGCTTGATAATGGGAAATTTTAAGTCTTTAAGCTAAGGGTTTTGGGAATGCAACTTGATCTTGAAAGAATTAGGTATTAGGAGTGCATATGAATGTTCTTGATCACAAAAGAAGCTCATTGTTACCTAGTTGTTAATAGAAGGGTGATTCATTTCATCAATTTTGAAATGGGTAATTACAAAAAAAAATTAGACGGGATCATGTTGTACTAAGAAAATTTAAAGCAATGCAACGAGAGTTTTATATCATTAGGATTGGTTTTGTTGTGTTAGTGGGAGAAAAGAAAATCCAAAAGGAATGAGCATTGAGAAATTTGATCCATCATTGCATTGGACAACTAAATCTAAATGGTGCATGGAAGATAGAAAGAGTGAATATATGTTTAGTGGAAAATAATTTGCATAGTTGTAGGATGTTGTGATGTTTCTATTGTAATTTTGCATTTGCAAAAATTTCAAACAACTCATGTGTTGATGTACACTCTATAAGTTGATGGTAATTAAAATCCCAATATTTTAATTTGTGATGATGAGGCAGAAGTTATCTCTAAGTTAGCAAATTGATTGGTAAAATAGTTTGGGAACATATCATTATTTCCCAAGGATTTTTGGGCACAATGGTTTATGGCAAGGAGAAAGTGGTTGGTGCTTGAAGCAAAAAAATGCTGCACTTACTTCTTGAAAATGGTGGCAAAGTATTCAAAAAGAATAAAAAATAGACTGCAAAGTGTAGGGTAAAGCCCAAGGATTAGGGCATTGTCAAAATAAGGGATCATGTGAAGTGTTAGCCTCCTAAATTGTGGTAATGCCTTAGTTCAAAGGCTTTACTCAACATAAAGAAATGAATGGAAATTTCTTTTCACTCATGTCATAAGTTTTACCTTTCATTTATTATTATGGGATTCTATTAATGAAGTGCACACTTCCAATTTCTAGAAAATGAGAAAATAAATATCTAATAAATATCTGCAAGAGGCAACTTACATGGAAATTTGTTTTAAAATTTAGTAAAAATCATCAAATACAACACAATTAGAAAAAAACCCACAAACCTGGAAAGGTACTAAAGAGTCTTTGTGAGATATCAAGTGCAACATATATACAACTTTTGAGTACATTTTGAGAGGTGAATGAAAATGTAAAAAAATTGAAAAATTGATGCAATAAATGCAACATAAAAAAGAGAAATTAATATAATTTTAGAATTTTTTGATTATGCAAACTCCTAAAATGATATGTTACAGAAGCTTTTATTCCAAATGAGCATATTATAAATTAAATTAATGTCTCGAGAGTTTGAAAAGATTGTTTAAGAAAATAGAAAACTTTTAATAAAAGCTTACTAAACTACAAAAGACTAGATAATCAATATGTGTTTGACTAATGAAGAAAACTTGAAATTGAGTTTGTTGCTTATGTCAAAAACAAGAAAAAAGGACATACATGAAGAGCTACATAAAATAGATAAAGATAGAAAACAACTACACAAAAAATGTAAAATTAAGCAAACAAAAAAACTTTGGATACTCCACACGATCCAAAAGCCATATATCTATTACAAAGCCTATACAATAAGAAAAGTTAGCAAGTCAAAAAATAACATACAACATTTTTAAAAACTACAATCTCAAAAACAAGATCAAACAAGCTTAGAAATGTTAAAGGAATGCCCAAAGAGCTACATGGCTTATACAAGTGAGATGAACCTAAGAAAAGGAAATTAGTCCTTTGCAAGCATAAGATTGAAAAATAAAGGGAGAAAAATAATTTTAAAAACATGCCAAAAATGAGAAGAATTAAATCGCACATAATAAAATAGTTAAAATCCTTCAAAGATAAAAGGAGATTAAAATTTGCAACAATGCCATCAAATTGAAGAAAATTCTAAGGTAATGCAAAAGAAATACAATCAAGTATAAAAAAATTTCTAGGTGCAAGTTTGAGCCAAGTTCTTCTAACTTTTAAATTGCAGTTTTGGTTTTGGCACTATTTTTCAAATTGGAGAAACTTTGAAGAATTAAAAACTACATATATGCCAAGAATGCAAAAACAAAGTTGGTTGATGAGAAATAAATGCAAAGCAAACAAGCTTCCATAGAAACTCAACTAGTAGGCACTAAGGTTTCCACAACCACTAAACCACACATATGTATAGTTACAAATAATCTAAATTCTTGAAAATTAATAATGAATGAATCAATTTGATGTCAATAGGTGGCATGAAGTCATCCAAAACTTAAGATGAACAATTGATATTGCATACTTTGAATCTAGCAACTATTCAATGCTAAAAATGAAATCCAAGAAAAGCACCATTTAACAATGGCTAGGCTGGGACTTGAAATGTAGGGTTTTCATCGATGGCTAGATTGATATAGATTGAGAAAAATGTTTTTGGATCAATGGTTGCATTGAGGTCGAGTACCAAAGTTGGCCATGTGTACTTTTTTTTGGTCAATCAAATGACATATAGCTAAAGAGTAAAAATAACCATCTTGATTTAACTTGGTATGTCCATGAAATAGGAGTAATGGTGGATAGTGCACTCATACTCAAAATGGAAAGGTCAAAATGAGTGTACATTTATGCTTTAATCCAACAATGTATGATTCAAAGTGTCAAGATGAATCAATGGTTAAAATGCTTCAAGGTATGTTTATTTTTGGCCATTTAGATCTTGAGTAAACAACCAAAATGATTCCACATTTTTGTATTTTGGACCATCAATTAGTCCAATCATACATATTTTGTGTTTCAAAGGCATGAAATTTGAATGGGGCTTATCAAACTCCATGCATCAACAATGCGGATTCGATCGACAATATCAATGGTTCAAATTGTTGGAAGTTAATGATTAAGATTGGCTTGGAGTTTTCAAGACACTTTAAATAATGGTTCTCTTGGGAGATGGGGCTTTTCTTGTGTGTGGGTTTTTTTTTAAATATATATACAAAAGCCCAAGTGTTTGCCCACTAGGGGTTCTTTGGGTCATATTTTTTGTTTTGGAGTGGAGATTGCAACTCTCCTTGCTAGGGTCTCCCCTCATTTTTGTTTCACAATAGTGGATCAAAGTTTTGCCTCTTTGCTTGGTGGATTTATGCTCAAATTTTGTTGTGGTTGAAGTATTATTGTTTACGGTTGTACCTCTGTATTCTATTGGCAAAAACCTTAGCAAACATCTTTAATGTTGGTTAAGTTGATTTATTTTTTCTAGTGCTTTCAATGGAATTTTCATTTGCTCCAATATAGTCTCCAATGTTGCTGCCTGGTTGAGTGAAGATGTTTGTGAAGGCTTTTTAAATTTCAATTTTCTTTTTTGTCGTTGTTGTTGTCTTGGTCACAACTCCAATGATTGCTTTAATACAATTCGCCAGAAATGAAAAATGTTTCAATTTAAATCATCAAATTTCTTTGGTTCAAATAGGCAATCAAAAATATGTAATTTTTTTTTCCTTGCATATTTTATTAATAGTCAAATTTGGCTAAATGTGTTTATGGATAATTGTCACCTGAACTAAATCTCAAAATTGGAAAGAAAACACTAATTGAAGGGCATTGTTTGAAGTGTGACGCAACATGAAGAATCAAAGAATTCTTAGTTTGAATTAATTTAAAGAAGTTCATACTTTTCTTTCATTTGTTCTAATTTGATATGCTTTGATGTTCTTATTTTGTGTGAAATGTCAAAAAATATTTGAATTCACCATCTGAAATGAATTTGTTAAAACTGCCCATCACCCTAAAATGCAAAACGAAAACTAAGTTGTTATTAAAAATTAAGTAAGCCTGTCAAAACACACCCCTGAGAATTGAACCCCTAAAGGACCATGCAGGTTGGCCTTGCCACTGGAGAGCCCTGAAAAGGACAAATGTAAGAGAACTCCCCTCATGGAAGCAGTGCTCTTTTTTTTTTTTGCCAAAATTCAACCTGAAAAATATAATTTTGACCTATACAAAGCATTTTCCATGAAAAAAATGACCCAAATTCTCCAGATTTCAAAAAAAATAAAAATTCCAGATTGCCAGATTCTTATGATAAGTTCCAATAGGTAGCCAAGAATATAGAAGGATCCTGTTTTTTTTCTGCTTTCATATCTTGTCTGTAGCCAAATCTGGCTAAATCATCTTATGGATGACCATCACTTGAGCTACATCACTAAATTGAAAAAAAAAATCCCCTGCATGGAAGGGAGAATTGAGGAGGAATTGTCCACAAAGTGGTGTCACATGAACATCTTTTGCACCAAATGGGACTCCAATGTATGGAATATGTCTTGCAATGTACTTCTTGATTTCCTCTTCCCAGTAAAGGGGGTTGCTCCGCCGACCCCCAACCCACACACATGGTTACTCTAAAGAACCATGCAGTTAATTAACAATTTTCTAGTCTATCACTAGTAAAGGCCAACCCAAAAACTTATGAAAGCACCTCCACTAACTTTTCTTCTCCACGTATGAAAAAAAAAATTCTTCCGCCCAAAAAGACCACCACAAAAAACTACTCAACACATGGTACAAAATAATATAGGTAGAGACGGTGAAGAAACTCCCAAAAAGAGGCCTTTCTTCACCAAAAAGAGGCCAAAGTAGAATTATAGTGGACAAATGTTGATCACCTTCCCACACTTGCTACTATGATGATTTGCCAGGTGAATAAGTAGTGCCCAAGGAAAGAAATAATTTGCTCCTTTTTCGTGCATTGGGGGGGGGGCACATTCCTGGAGATATTTTTTGTGATATCCTCGGCTTGAGCTGGTTGGCCAACCCAGCACCCAAAGAAAAGAAAATAATTGTTGGGGGTGGGAAAAAGAAAAGAGATGGGTAATAATTTTCTTTTCATGGGGAAAGAAATTAGTTTTAAAATGGTCGGCAGTTTTTAATGCAGTGTAAAGCCCTTGGGGGCAGGCTTTACCAGATTTGGACTCTGTGCTTGGCTCTGCCTTGCAGGGCCCTTATTCCAGGTTTAGGGTTTACTCTACACACAAAAAAACTGGTTCTGAACTTTGTGAGCATCATTGCTACATGGCACCCATGTAGTTTGGCCCCATGAGAAACCCAAATTTGTTTGGCAGCCTCTAGGAACTCATTGTCTAAAATATGACTACTGACTTTTCCTCCTCCAAATGAGTGATTTTTTTGGTGGCAAAAATTTGCCATTTTGTGCCCCCAAAAAAAAAAAAAAAAAAAAAATTTAAGACAAAAGGTAAAGAAAAATTTTGAAAAAAAATACAAAAAAAAAAAACAAAAAGTCGAGAAAAAAAAAAAAGGGTTC
>Ga0116227_10005612_pt1 | contig 26293 bp, 15 predicted proteins | sample S1TSphgellanicum_FD_89693 | JGI IMG/M metagenome (GOLD analysis project Ga0116227, IMG submission 89693) | Host-associated microbial communities from peat moss isolated from Minnesota, USA - S1T2_Fb - Sphagnum magellanicum MG | ecosystem: Host-associated > Plants > Peat moss > Unclassified...
CCGGAAAGTGCCCGCAACAGCGTGGTTTTACCGGAGCCATTCGTGCCGATCAGCCCAAGCCTGTCGCCAGAACGCAGCGTGAAGGAAATGTTGCGCAGGGCCTGCACCACCGGACGCCGGTTGCGGTCGACGCCGAACCGGCCGGCCGCGGCGCCGAGAACGCTCTTTTTCAACGAGCGGTTGTCGCTGTGATAGAGAGGGAAATCAACGGAAATGTTGAAACTGCTAAGGTGGGTCATTGTTATATCCAGTATGCAAGGCGGCCACGCGTTCGCGCAAAAGCAAGCGCCGATACCAGGACAAGTACCACGCTGACGATAAGCGCCTTGGCAATAACGGTGAAAGTGAGATCATCGCCGAGCAACGGCCCCCGAACGATTTCCAGCAGATAGTAGAATGGATTGAGCCGAATGAGGAGATCGGCGCGCGGATGCCCTGCCAGCACGCTCGCATTCCACATCACCGGGGTAATGAAAAATGCAATCTGCATTACCGATCCGATGATCTGCGGCACGTCGCGAAACCGGGCGCAGACGGCGCCGAACATGAACGCTAGGGCGAAACCGTCAATTAGCCATAACAGTAAACCTGGAATGGCAAGCAGGCAATAAAATGAAATATGTACCCGGAGTAAAATGAACAGCAGGAAGATGACGATGATATTATGACCAAATACTATGGCGTCCCGGATTACACTGCGCAATGCATGTACCGTAAACGGCATGCGCGTGCCTTTGATAAGGCCTTCCGCGCCTGTGAAGCATGAGCCGGCATCCAATACGAGGGAACCGATAAAATTCCAAAGGATAAGAGAAACCCCGAGATATGGAAGGTAGGAATGGATGTCGGTATGAAACAAATCGGCGTATAGAAACCCCATCGATCCAATCATGACCGCGGTCGACAATGTTAACCAGAATGGTCCCAGAACAGAGCCACGATAGCGCAGCCTAATATCTGCCACGCCCAACGCCCAGGCAAGCCGCCAGAGCACAAAGCCCTCTCTAATATCTTGTGTTGCCAGGCGGAATCGTTGCGCCCAGCCACGGTCTGCCGAGGTTGTAAACAGTGGCTGGCGCCGCGTGGCCCGTATCGCCCGATCAGTTCCGGTCAGATCCGCCATAAAATCTCCCTGGCGCGGCAAGCGAGCGTCGTTTGACCGCGCAACAAGCACGTAGAACTAAGTACACCTACTTATACTTACGCCGAAACACGGCAATTGCCGTGAAAACAACTTTGGAAATGACTAGTCTTTTTTATTTCATTTGGAAACACTCCTGTTTTGGCTTGGCATCTTTCCCCGGCATATCCTTGCATTTCGTGGTAATTGGACATACGATTACGGTACCGAAATTCGGAGAGACCCCGTGAAAAGCGATAACGCTTCATTTTGCGTCTTGCCATGGATCCACATGAATGTGAACCCGGATGGCGTCGCCACGCTTTGCTGCCAGTCGCATCATCGTATCCACGCCGGCGATGGCCGTGACTTGAATTTGCAAACACATTCGTTACAGGAAATTTGGAATTCTGATGGAATGAAAGACATCCGCCGCCAAATGTCGGCGGGCCAAAAATTACAACACTGCGACGCCTGCTACAACAACGAACGTTACGGCCGCGTCAGCTATCGCCAGAATTCGAATCAACGCTGGATGCGGGACGAGCGGCGCGCTGAAGTGATCCGTCAATCCATCGAACAGAGCAGCGATGGAACCGCGCTCCACACGCCCAGCTATTTTGATCTTCGTCTCGGAAATATTTGCAATTTAAAGTGCACGGCATGTAAGCCGCTCTACAGTTCGCAGATCGAACGAGATGCGGTGCATTCCCGCTGGATCACGGATGCCCCCTATCATCGCCTTGCCCACCGATTCGCCACCGACGGTGACTGGAGCGAGGCAGATGAACTCGTCGATGAGATCGTCACCATGGCCGGCGAAGTATCGCTCATCCAGTTGGCAGGCGGCGAACCAACGATTAACAAGACACAGATGTCACTGTTGCGCAAGCTTGTCGCAAGCGGCAAGGCCGTCGACATCGACCTCGAAGTCGTCACCAATCTCAGCACCGTGCGTGATGAGATTTATGACCTGTTTTCCAGCTTTCGGTCACTTTCCATCGGGTTAAGCATCGATGGCTGTGGAGCAATCTACGAATATGTACGCTACCCTGGCAAATGGATTTCATTGGTCCGCAACGTGGCGCGCCTGCGGGAACGCTGCCCCGGGGTACGGATGAGTATTAATGCTGTCTTGCAAGCGGTGAACGCTGTCAATGTCGTCGCGCTGTTTGGGTGGGCGGACGAAGCCGACATCCCGATCAATTTATCGATTGGCCGCGGTCTTGATCTTTACAACGACTTCCGTATCCTGCCGAGGCCGCTCCGCGCAGCCATCCGGAAGGATTTTGACGAATATTTTCTGCGGCGCTCCAATCAGAATGTGGCGGCGTTACAACAAAACATTCAGTCCGTTTTCGATGAAATGGAGACAACCGCCTTTGTCGAGGCGGAACAGCGCGATCGTATCGTTAACTTCATGCATTTCATAAACGATATGGATACGTCTCGGCGGCTATCGTTCCGGCTGATCGCGCCGGCGATCCATGACGCGCTTGTCGCGGAAATTGGACATTGGGTTGAGGGAACACGTTATGCCTGACGGGAACGACGTGGCTCTAAGCGCGATAGCGTTACGAGAACGAATTAATGAGTGCGACGTGCTGCGGATCGATCTGATCCGCATCCGGGGCACCGGGGAAGAGTCGGAGGATGTGATCCAGCACCTCCTAACCGCACCGGCCGGGGCGATGCGGTTAGCCCGGATCAACGCCGAAGCCAGCTTCAGTGCCGCCGCCGGGAGACTGGCCGAGGGGGCGGAGGTGTTGGAAATCGCGTTTAACCGGCCATCGCCACGGGAGCTGGTTGCCGCCTTCCTCACGCCTTCCGTCACCGCCTTGCGGCAATGCCGGGCAGGGCGATGCGGCGATGACGCCAGCGCCGTGATTGCTGTTGGCAGCAGCCTGCTCGGCCATCTTGCCGAGGTGGTGGAAGCGGCCTGCCAGGCCGGCTTCGCGCGGATCGCCTTCGAGCCAGTATTTGTCACCGAAGTCAGTGATCTCGGACAAAGCATTTTCTTCGAGCGCGCCGCGTTCAACGCTGACATGGACCGGGCCATGATCGCCGGCAAAAGAAGCGGGATCACTGTACTGGGCGTCAAATTCGGCAGCCAAGGTCCGGCGACCAGCCAGCCCGTCAGCGGGCACCGTCGCATACTGGTCGTGCCACTAGGCGACGACAGTTTGGCACCCGCGCTGCTGCCGCTACGGCACATGGACTTGGCGAGCACACATTTCGCACCGGCGGTGATCGCCTCCGCCGAATTTCGCGCCCGCGGCCAGGCCATCTCCGCGGCGCATGATGCCGCCGCCCGCCTGGCGCCACTGCTGGAGGCCCATAGCCTTGACCCCGCGTTTTATGCCGACGTCGCTAAGCGCCTTGACATTGATCTCTCGCCGTTCGCCGACGCTCCCACCAGCCTGTCAATAACCGCCCTGAACGAAGAAATCGACAGGCGCTTTCACCAGCAGCATATCGATGGCGGCACGCAGTTGGTGCTGGATCTGACCAAACCGTTTTTGGGATATAACTGGGGACCGGCCAAAAGTTTCTATCTGCCGGACCAGCATCAGTTCCGGCGCGATTTTAATGAGTCTCAGACGCCGGTGATTCTAGTGACGCTGGCGCCCGGGCGCGCCTATCAGCTGCGCACGGTCATTCACGATGCGACACCGGGCGACACAATCGATTTTCTTCAATTGACCTGCAATCAATACAACCCGCTAAACCAGCAGGTTCAGTTCGAGGGGCGGGACTGCGTGCATGTCTGCTCTGTCCCGGCCGAGGTGATCGACGCGGCGGATGGCTACGTCCGGATCAGCTACAGCATCACGCGCAAGTCGGCCGGTGCCTTGGCCAGCATCGGCCTGCGGTCGCTGGCGGTGGCGCCGGCAGGCGGACCGCCGCCGCGGCGCGTAAAATTCCGCGCGATGGTGGCGCGGGTGGTAAGCGCCATGACGGCCGACTGGCTGGCCAAAGGCTTTGGCGTTGCCGTTGAGGGGCCGGCGGCCGCTATGCCGTGCCCCATATCGGCTGCCGGCGAATTTGTGCGGTCGGTCGGGACCGCCCTGCCTGGCCGGGAGGGCGAGATTGCCGCGTTCGGTATTCAACTCGCGGATATGTGCGCCGCCGGCGCGACGGCAGCGGCGGCCACCCGGCTATACGAACATACGCTAAATGTGGAGGGCAATATTGTTGCCCTGATGTTGCCATCCCCGGTAGAGCACCGCTACACCGGCATCGAAATCGCGTCGCAATTCCTGCAGTTGGTGACCGGGGTGCTCGCGCGCCAATGCCCGCGGGATGTGGTTGGCGCGCTGTTGCGAGCGCTGCCAGAGCAGGCCCCAAACTACAGGCCGGGCTGGCTGGCGCTGGCGAATTGGCATCTTGCCGCCGGTGACTATGATGCGGCAATCCAGTCAGCGCGGTCGGCCGTGCATCGCGATGTCTGCTGTATCGCTTCTCAGAATGTGCTTCGGGCCGCATATCAAGCAAAATACCCAGCAGCCAGCGAGCCGGTGATCGACGGTGTCCCTATTTATGACCTGTCCGACCGGTTTTGCAGCACCCCGTTCGACCGAATTGAGACCGCCAAGGACGGTATCGTCTGGACCTGCTGCCCCGCATGGCTCGGCGCACCCGTCGGCAACATGCACCGCATGCGATGGGAAGAGTCCTGGAACTCCGACCAGGCGGCTCTGGTTCGTCAATCGATCCTCGAAGGTGATTTCAAGTATTGTAACAAGGGCGTCTGTCCCGTGATTCTTGCCGACAACCTGCCACGCAAATTTGACGTCACAGATGCGCATTTCCGGTATTATATCGATAACAAAATCGTCAAGCTTCCGCAGGGTCCCCGCGAGGTCAGCCTATCGCATGATCCGTCCTGCAACCTTGCTTGCCCGCAATGCCGCAACGATTTTATTCTCGCTGATCGCACGCAAAACAGCGAATTCTCAGCGACAATTGAGCCATTCATCAAACCGCTGATAGAATACGCGCATCTCGACAAAAGCACGATTATGATGTCGGGGGACGGCGAGATATTTGTAAGCCCGCATTACCGGGAAGTCCTGCGGCTGTTCGATGCGGAAAAGCATTCGGGCGTGACGTTGAACCTGTTGTCCAACGGTCTGGTGTTCGAAAATGGCTGGACAAAGGTTCCGAATATCCACAAGCTGGTCAAAAGCATCACGATTTCAACGGATGGGGCATCAGAACCGGTCTTTCGGCTAATTCGTGGCGGTAGCTGGGAGAAACTTTACCGCAACCTGGTGTTCGTTTCGGGCTTGCGCCGCGGCGGCCGGATCGAACGCTTCAGCATTAACTACGCCGTGCAGAGTGGCAATTACAAAGACATGCGGCGGATGGTCGAGATCGGACTCGATCTCGGCGTAGATCGGATCGCCTTTGCAATTCTGCGCAACGGCGGAACTTATGAGGCAGCGGAATATGCTAAGCTGGCGATCTTCGAGGCAGCGCATCCAGATCATTGCGATTTCATACGCGAACTGAGCGATCCGATTTTTCAAAGCGCTATCGTGGATATATCGCAATTCGCCGGTTTCCTGCTGGATGAGTGACGCTGGCCGACAAGGCGAATGGGCGGGACGGTCTGGTGGCAGCCGTTCACCGCGGCGGATCGCAACGCCCCTGTCCGTCGATACTCGTGCGATTGAAGCGAGCACCGAAGCGGATGCGGCCCGTGCCCCAGGGGAACGCGGGCAAATACCGGCACTGACCGGACTTCGCTTTTTTGCGGCGTTTTTCATTTTGATAGCCCATACGAGCGACTGGATTGGTCAGTTCACCGACAGCCACATAAGCCAATTCATTTCTTTTATAGCCATGTATGGCATGCCTTTATTTTTTGTTTTGAGTGGATTCGTTATTCATTACAATTATCGGAATTTATTTATCGAAAAACCGCTTGCGCGTGCGATCTGCGAATTTGCCGCTGCCCGATTTGCACGTCTCTATCCTCTATTTTTCTGTTTTTTCCTTATGGCGATTGCGGCCGATAGTTTACCTTTGCAACTTTACAGCGAGCCGAATGCCGCGCTGCCAATTCTTACATATTATCTGACTCTGACTCAAAGCTGGTGGTATATCATATATGGTCACAGATCCATCATATATTGGATCTTTTCCGTATCGTGGTCGATCTCGACAGAAATGTATTTCTACTTGGTCTATGCGGTCGTTATTTTTGTGATGCTCGCGGCCTGTCGTCGTGGCCGCGCCTTTGCCGCCATCGCCGCTTATACCATTCTGGTGGCCGGGGGGCTGGGGCTGGCGCGCTATCATCTATCGGCGCTGCTGAGCTGGGCGGATCATCATATTCCCGATTATGTACCGATTGAGCCGGAATTTGACCAGTCTTTCTATCGGTGGCTATTCTACTTCTCGCCTTATATAAGAGTGCTCGAATTCATCCTCGGGTGCCTGACGGCTGAAGCCTTTCTAAGCGTTATTCATAAAAAAGTTTCGTGGACTGAGCAATTCTGCGGGAGCCTCGCGCTCGTGGTCGCGCTGGCGTATCTCGTATTGTGCGGATTGGTCTTCAATGGCGTCTTCAATTGGCCAATGATCACGGAATACGTCCAGTTCTTTTATCTGAACTTTCTCTGCGCCCCGGCCATCGCGGTCATCATATTTTGTGTCGCCCGCTATGATAGTATCTTCGCAAGGGGGATGTCGGCGCCGCGCCTGGTTGCGCTCGGAGAAACCAGTTATTCGATCTACTTAGTGCATTCCTGGACATTGCGTTTGTTCGAGCGTCCGGCCTTGCCGTTTACACCTTATTGGGCCGCCGATACGTTCTGGCGCATGCTATGCGCCATCGGCTTCACGTTAGTTGTATCCTACGCAACCTATCGGCTGATCGAGGTGCCGGCACGCCGGCGGGTACGCCGAGGATTAAGGCATGTTATCGCCTTTGTGTTTGATCGGCCAAGGCGGCAGAAAAGGGTTGCTCGAATGGCTGCGCGCCCCCTCGCGCCAAGACATCATTCGCACGCGCTATACACGGCGACCGCGCTGGCTTTTTTGCCTGTAATGGCGCTCGCCGGGGAGGCGGTGCGATCACAGACGGTAATGGACCAGCTCCATCACCTTGCTGCCTTCGGCCGGCCTGAAATTGAGGTCATCACGGCCAGCTACGGAGCGAATTGCATCGGCTTCCACGTTCCATCTCAGTTCCCCAGTCTTGCGGCGATTGGAAATGCGACTGCACCGGCACGGCAGATTTGTGACGGCCGGCAGAGCTGTGATCTACAAGTTTCATTTCAACGTTTTGCCGACCCCGCTCATGGCTGCGGCAAGGATTTTTCGATTTCATATACCTGCGGCATCGGCGAGGCAGCCCGGTCGGCCTTTGCCAGTGCCGAAGCTTTGGACAAGCATGTACTGTTGCAATGCCCGGCAACACGACACATCGGCAAACCTTAACCGCCAATTCGTTTGGACCAGGGGTGACGCCTGGGAGAACAAGGGCTTGCGCCAAGACATTTTGATATCGAGATCGGATTCGAAGGTATCCGCGATAATCCAGCTTAAATGGATGGTCCCGCGGCATGCAGTCATAGCCCGGAGCGTTCATGGTATGGCGCTACGGCGCCGTAGTCCGTGCACGGGGCTGATAGCGTTACTGGCCTCGCGGCTTCAGACGCCGCAAGTTGCGGTAATTGGGCATTGTCTCTGTTCCTTACACGAAACAGCAGGTGAGGGGTCGGGACGACCAGGTCGGGATCATAACCATATGCCGCGCCAATTCGTGTAACCGGGTTGTCGCGCCTATAAAAAAAGGGCACATTGTAGCCTTGTAGATCAGCATCGCTCAGCCAATTGGTGAGCAGGAAGTGAAACTCCCTGGCCGGACAACCTGCCGGATTGCAGGTTATGCAATTCGGAGCGGAACCATTCCGTTGTGTCCGGCATAGCTATGGGGCGTTTGGTTTATAGGCTGCTGAAATGCTTGAGAGTGATCTTGGCGAAATGGAGTTCTGTGGATCTTATTACGACTGTTTAATATTTCCGTTATTGTATCGCATCGTTCTCTAAGCTAGCTAAAGCTCATGGGATATGGACCTTCAGGCCTGATGTTACTCGGTCAGTTCGTAGAGCAGGTTCCTCAAAATGGTTCGGTTCTCGAGCTTGGGACGCAAAATATTGAACCAGGAGTGCAGCACGAATCGGTAATCTCTTGCGCGCGAAAGATCCATCGCGGCGAAAGTGCGGCTCGGCAGGCAGCAGATCGGTACGACGGCACGAACCGTTGTCCCATTTCCGAACTGTTCCGCGGCTCGCAATATCGATATCGCTGTCTCGATCTTTATAATGGCGAATTCACGATCGTCGCTGATCTAAATAAATACGTGGTCCAGGAGAAGGAGCGCTGCACTTTCGACTTGGTTACAAATGTAGGAACCACCGAGCATGTAACAGACTAAGCGAACGCGTTTCGCGTCATGCACGACTTTGCCAGGGCCGGTGCGAACTTCCTCCATAGTGTTCCGTTCACAGGTTACTTCAATCACGGGCTTTACAACTATCATCCAATTTTTTTGTGTTTCTAGCCTCGGCTAACGAGTATGAGATCGTTGATATATCGCTTTCCGACCCGTGGCTTGCATACACAGTTCCAGAATTTGAGTCTCTCGGGGGCGCCCACCATTGGGCGTGACAGGTCATTTACAGCGGGGACATCGGTTGCCATTTGCGTAAGATTCACGATCGTCCATTTGAGTTGTTCACTGACTTCGATCGCGCTGTGATGGGACAGCGGCCAAGCCCATGGAGCGAAATGGTGCGAAAACGGCATGACCTGCGGATACGGAATGCGGCAGTAAATCCCGGAAGTGTAGGAGCGAATCGCCTGAATTTGAGTTGGGTCAGCGGGCTGGTTCCAGGGGATCTTATTCGGCCGTCTGATTATAATGGGCATGTGGCAATCGTCACGGAAAGCCATGGAGATCATGTGACCGCGGTAATGACGTTTGAGGTAAAGGGATCCTTCTCAATGGGAGTTGGTTTCCAGGGCGCAGCACGGAAAACCCATTTAACAAGCAACTGAAAAACCAAAAATTTTGATCATCGGCAGTCCGGTCTTGGCTTCTGGTCTTTGTTTTTGCTTGGCTGAATTTAAATTTATATCTTTTTTCGGGTGTTTTCATTCCGTGGACAGAGTCTTTCCTCATATCGCCACCAGTTTCGAGATGCACACCAGATGATATCTGACTCACAAAGGATGCCACACAATCATCTTGCGAAGAGATTTCTTAGTTTGCAATCGCAATTTTGAATATCGAGAGTTTTAAGCATCAAACTCCTTGACGGCTTCGGTGGTAGCGTCAAACATGCCGCTTGAACGGAGTTCCTCTACGAAATGTTTAAGAAAACGCATGCTCTCTTATTGCCGCTCCTATGTTTTCTAATGTTCTCTGTTTATGCTTTTTCTGTCCTGTCTTTGCACCAGGATACGAAGATCAGCTTTTGTTGCGAGTACGAGCCTATGTTATTCGCCATCTCGCGCCGGCTATACGGGACGCCCTGGGGGTTTATCGATTCCGGACTATTCACGTATTTTTGGAGCAATCATCAACTCCCGGCGGCTCAGTTCGTCGCGAAGGCTATTCACGGCGCCGCGACGCCAAGTCATCAACTGTGGCTATCGAACGATGGCACGGGTGTTGGCCCTATCGCAATGACGGAAATCGCCTTTGTCTTGTTCGGCGCGAAGGCGCGCGCGTTGACGTTGTTATTCTTGCTGGTCAACGGCATGTCCGTTATTTGCTTTCTTGCCCGCTTCCGGGACGCCCGGGGTGCCGCAGCGGCTTTGTTGCTTTTTATTCTGACTTTACTACTATTTACCCCATTGGCCGAACCGAACCTAGCTTTTCAGGCCCCTTTGGGCGGCATCCGTTATTATAGCGTCGCCGGATTGCTACCGGCGCTACATTGGTGTCTTGATATTGGAGACTCTGGCCTAAGGCGCCGTATCGCATTTCGCTGGACGCTTCTGGGAACGCAAAGCGCCATACTCGCCTTTGCTATACTGGTGCGTGGCAGCCCCAGCTATCTGCTGGCGCCGGTCGCGGCCTGCGCGTGGCTTGCGGTGCGAAGTGGCACCAAATTGTCGTGTCTCCGCAAACCCGTATTGTTACCGGCTACGGTTCTTTTTGTAGGCTTGATCCTGGTTCCACCATTGGCCTACACGAGCTATATTTCCACGGGACGGCTCTACACAGTCAAATGGCACCGCGTTTTGATCAGCCTCGGCGTGAATCCAGCCTGGCCGTTCCCCGGACTGCGTGAGCACTATGATTGTCCGTCATTTCCCGGTGGAATCGCTCCCGGTTTACTGGACGCGAATGGACAGTGCATATTTCAAGATTATGTAATGAAGCATGCACTCTCAAGCAAACTATTATATGCACAAGCGATATATGGCGATCTCAATGCGTCGGCTATCGACGAGAAAGTCGAACGCCGGGCGTTTTTTGATATTCTTCGTTCTTACCCAAGGCAGGTCGTTATGACCTTTATATATTACAAGCCTCTGATGGCGTGGCATCAATTCATCTCGGTATTGCGGCCCGGCAATGCCACGACGCGTCCGGCAGCGGCGGCGCTGCTGGCTCAATTGTTGCTGCTTATCGGGGTGGTCTGGGCGGTACCAGTTGTGGTCACAACCGCGGCGCTGCGGCGGGGGCTCGCGTTCGGTGGGTTATTCCTTGCGGCGTCATTGGTACCACAGTTCGCCGCGTGGAGCGCGCCGGATACGATGATAGACGTATTGGTCTTCATTTTTTGCCTTGCAACCGTGATAATCGGCTGGGTAACCGCGTCGGTAATACTTGTCATAAAACGCATCTTGTTTCCACTCATTTTTGATACAGGACGCGCATAGGGACGGAAAGGATCGCAACGCCGGGATGAGTGATTTGAAGAGTCACGCGGTGGCTAGGACCTGGGAAACCGGCTGCAAATTTAATGCTGAGATGAAGCTTGCGAGCAAGTCGTCGTCAACACATTACGGGTCTTATGCGCCAACTGGATCAGAATAGAGGCCGCAAAATTGGCCCTCAGGAATCAGGTTCGAAACATAGTCAGGCGGCACTGGGTTTGAAATCCGTTTCGACGACAGTATTTCAAATAATTTGTTAGTATTCATAAGTTATCCGGATTCTTTGAAAAGCACCCATTGACGCGGCATCTTTAAATAAATAGATTTGGATGGTCAATGATGCTAAATTCTGTGAATTAAGAAGGCGTTCGGCGTTATAAAAAAATTGTTCAAATACCTAGGTATTTCTCATTACGATACCTACGCATCTTGCAGAATTTGCCTACCTACCTAGCCTAAAACCATATTGTTTACAGAACGTGTTCTGAGTGCATTCACCCGCACTTAAGGAGTTGGTCGATGGTTGATCTTGTAGCCCGCCGCGACGAATCCATTGTTAAACGTCTCACCGGCCAATTGCCGGCTGAAGGACGAAAGGCGCGGTTTGATCCGCCACGGCGTACGGAGCATGTCAGGTTATGAGCTTGATTAGAGGCGAGTATATCTCTGTCATCGTTCCGGTTTACAATGAAGAGGCATCGCTGCCTCTTCTTGTTGAGAAAATCGTATCCGTGCTCGACGAGCAGAGCCTGAAATTTGAGATCATCGCGGTGAACGATGGCAGCCGGGACGGTTCCGCGACCGTGCTGGCGGCACTCGCGGCGCGGGAACCTCGTTTTAAAGTCGTGAATTTTGGCCGCAACTGCGGCCAGACGGCCGCGATGATGGCGGGATTTCACCATTCACGGGGGAGCGTTATCGTGCCGATCGACGCGGACCTGCAAAATGATCCGGCCGATATTCCCCGCCTGCTCGACAAGCTGGCCGAAGGGTACGACGTTGTCTCCGGTTGGCGGCGCGATCGCAAGGACGAGGTTGTGAAGCGCAATTTCCTGAGCCGCTGCGCCAACTGGGTCATCTCGCGGGTCTCCGGTGTGCATCTGCATGATTATGGCTGTTCATTGAAGGCCTACCGCCGCTCGGTGGTGGACCGTGTCAAGCTCTATGGCGAGATGCACCGTTTCATCCCCATATACGCATCCTGGTATGGCGCGCGTATCACCGAGTTGGAGGTGATGCATCATGCGCGCCCCTTTGGCCGCTCAAATTACGGCCTCAGCCGGATTATCAAAGTGACGCTCGATCTTATCGTCGTATGCTTTCTCGATCGTTGGATTGGCAAGCCAATCTATTTGTTCGGCGGTTTTGGGCTGGTCTGGCTTGCTGTCTCATTTGTTGCTTTAATTTATGTTTTCTATCTAAAGCTGTCACAACATCTTTCAATGATCCTCACGCCGCTGCCAAGCTTCGTTGCGATGTCGTTTATGATGGGTGTGATGAGCATTTTGATCGGCCTGCTCGCGGAGATCGTCGTGCGCGTCTATTTCGAGGTTCAGGCTAAACCAATGTATTTAATCAGCAGCACGGTCAACTTCGAGGATGCTGGCAAAATATCGCCCGCGATGAGCTAAATGTGCGGATTCGCGGGTTCAATCGGCGAAGGCGATAAGCGGGACATTCACGCGATGACGGCGCGGCTCGCGCATCGCGGGCCTGACGACGAAGCATTTTATGAGGCACCGGAACACCGCCTGCATCTTGGCTTCCGCCGGCTGGTGATCCTCGATGCTTCCCATGGCCGCCAGCCTATGCACAGTGAGGATGGCAGTCTTACTGTTGTCTTCAACGGCGAGATTTATAATCACAAGGCGTTGCGTGAGGTGCTGGAGGCGCGTGGGCACCATTTCGTCAGTGACCATTCGGATACCGAGGTGTTGTTGCACGGCTATCGGGAATGGGGGGATTCGCTACCCCTGCAGCTTGAGGGCATGTTTGCATTCGCGCTCTGGGACAATACAAGCCGGCGGCTATTCTGCGCCCGTGACCGTTTCGGTGAAAAGCCGTTTTACTACGTGGCGCGGCCGGGCTGCTTTCTGTTCGCGTCCGAAATTTGCGCCCTGCATGCCCACGCCCAGGGCGGCGACGAGCTCGACCCGGCAGGGGTGCAGAAATATTTTGCCTATGGCTATGTCCCGGCGCCCCGAACCATTTACCGGGACACGCGCAAGCTGCAACCGGGCGGCGCGCTGGTGTTTGACGCCGCGACTCAGCGGATAAGGGAATTTCACTATTGGCGGTTTGCCATAACTGCCGGGGACGAAGCGCCGGCGCACCGCATTCCCGCTTTGGGCGAAGAACTGCGCCATTTGCTGGACCAAGCCGTGCGCCGCCGGCTGGAGGCGGATGTGCCGCTGGGCGTGTTTCTCTCGGGAGGCCTCGATTCCACAGCCATGCTGGCGCTGGCGGCCAAGGCGCGCGGCGTGGCGGGGATGGATAGTTTCACCATCGGTTTCCGCGAGCCATCCTATGACGAATCCGCCCATGCGCGGCACGCCGCCGCGGCAATCGGCAGCCGCCACCATGAGCGTATCGTCGATCTCAATGCCGCCCGGGCCGAATTGCCGGCTTTGCTGGGCCGGCTGGATGAACCCTTCGCCGATCCCTCATTATTGCCGGCATATTTGCTGGCCCGCTTCGCCCGCGAGCAGGTGACCGTAGCACTCTCTGGTGATGGCGGTGACGAGTTATTCGGCGGGTACGATCCGCTGCTGGCCCTCGCACCGGCATCGCTCTACCGGCACGTGATACCACAGCCCCTGCATGCCCTGATGCGCCGGGGTGCGGAGGCGCTACCGCGTGGCAAGGGCAATATGAGCCTGGATTTCCGCCTGCGCCGCACCTTGCGCGGCCTCTCTCATGCTCCAGCACTTTGGAACCCGGTCTGGCTCGGCCCGCTCGACCCGGCTGCCTTCGCGGCCTGTTTTGAGGAACCGTTGACGCCGGACGCCCTATTCGAGGAGGCGGTACAAGCGTGGGAGACCTGCAAGAACCCCAGCCTGGTTGATCGCACGCTGGAATTCCAAACGAATTTCTATTTGCCGGAGATGATTCTGGCCAAAGCGGACCGCGCCAGTATGTTCGCCTCGCTGGAAAGCCGGGCGCCCTTTTTGGACCGCGACCTCGTGGCCTTCTGCCAGCGTCTGCCGCATGGCTATAAACTGCGCGGCGGGCAACGGAAGTTTTTGCTGAAAGAGGCGCTGCGCGGGATCGTGCCGGATTTTGTACTGTCGCGGCCCAAGAAGGGCTTTGGCATACCGCTTACCAGTTGGCTCGGCGCGCTCACGCCGAAGCACATGGCGCTGCCAGCGGCAGCGGGGCTTTGCGCCGATTATGCCGCGGCGCGCTGGCAGGAGTTTGCGGCGGGCCGCGAGGATGAGCGGTTGTTTCTGTGGGCGCATTTGTGCCTATCACTGCACGAGGGCGCCATATGAGGCCCATACGGCTGACCGAGCGTGTCATACGCTATGGCCTGTGCGGCGTGCTGGTGACAGCTACCTACGCAGGACTGGTCGTGGGTCTGTCGCATTGCTTGCCACGGCTCGGCCCTCCGGGCAACGCGGCTTTGGCCTTCATATTCATGCAGCCTATCGGGCTGCTATTGCACAGTACCATTACGTATCCGGAAACCATCCACGCGCGCCGGCACCTGCCAAGGATCGGCCTGCGTTTCGCGGTCACCAACACAATCGGATTTGCCATATCGGTCTCTGGAATGGCGCTGGTCACGCTCAGGTTACACGACTCCTATTTGTGGGGCATCACTCTTGCTTGCGTGGTCCTCCCCACCGTCAATTTTGTAGTCTATTTCTTTTGGGCATTCCGGCCCGCGCACAACCATCATAATTCGATCCCATTATGACCTCGTTCGCTCAGGACCAATATGACAGCGCCTACCCGCCGGGGATTGAAGGACATTTCTGGGTATCGGCGCGCAACAGCATCATCTACGACACGCTTGCCACGGCGGGCATGACCGGAGACAAGTTACTAGACGTCGGGTGCGGCCGCGGCATTGTTGTTGATTATCTGCGCAGCCGTGGCATCGATTGTCACGGCTGCGAACTGGCGGCGCCTGGGCTGCCGGAGGCGCTAATCCCGTATGTTCACACGGGGATCAAAGCCGAGGCGCTGCCGTCGGATTTCCGCGAGAGTATTCATGGTATTTTGTTGCTTGATGTGATTGAACATATCGATAACGCGCCGGACTTTCTGCGGCACATGACAGCCGCCTTTCCCAGGGCGGAAAAGATCTTCATCACTGTGCCGGCTCATCAGGTCCTGTGGTCGAACTGGGATGAGCATTATGGGCATTATCGGCGCTACTCGCCGGCAAGCCTGCGCGAGGCTGTTCTGGCCGCTGGCCTGCATCCCGCGAGGCTGCGCAGTTTTTTCCATTCTCTTTATATTCCAATGCGCCTGATGTCCTTGCGCGGCATGAAGCGGCATACCAAGCATTCGGCTCCGGGTAATCCGGCCCTGCATGGAGTGATCGCGAGATTCTTTTGCTGGGAAGCCAGAACGCTTCCGGACTGGATGCCCGGAACGTCCCTAAGACTAATTGCCGACGTTCCTGAAAAGTTAATTTCAGAGATGACCTAGGTCTGAGTCCCAATTTAACCATGTTCGACGGTACTGGGGAGATAGCGTTGATGGTCGACTATTACACCGAGGCCTTCTACGACCGCGCTGAACAATCCGCGGCAGCGGCGGCGGCCATTGTCACCATCCTGCGGTCACTCGCGCCGATTGGCAGTGTTGTTGACGTTGGTTGCGCCCGCGGCACATGGCTGGCGGCGTGGCGAGCGGCTGGTTGTGAAGACGTCATCGGCGTTGATAGCGGTTATGCCGGGCGCGAACGTATGCTGATCCCAACGGACCGTTTCATCGAGGCCGATCTGAGCCGGCCGTTTCGCCTCGGCCGGCGTTTTGACCTTGTGCAGTGTCTTGAGGTTGCCGAGCACCTTCCCCCGGAGCGCAGTGCCGGGTTGGTCGATGACCTGACCGCGCTTGGCGCCATGGTCCTGTTCTCCGCGGCGCCACGCGGCCAAGGCGGGGCGTGCCACATCAATGAGCAGCCCTACCAATTCTGGCGTGGCCTGTTTGCCGCGCGCGGCTATACGGCATTTGACTGCGTCCGTCCTCCCATCGCCGGGCGCCGTGAGATTCCCTATTGGTACCGATACAACATATTGCTTTATGTCCGGACGCAAGACGAGGCGTCGGTTCTGCCAGGGTGTTTGCCAAATGGCGTAGCGGTTCCCGACCTCTCGCCACCGCTGTTCCGTCTGCGGAAAGCGTTGTTCTCTCGGTTGCCGCAGTCACTCCTCGATCGCCTTGCAGGGCTGAATGCCCGGCTGCGGCCTGGGCGGTGATCGTGGTGCTGAATTTGTATTTTACTGGCTTCAGGGACTGGCTCCCTCACCGTCCAGAGGAGCAATGTAAATGACCCCGGTACCGCAAGCCCCCGACGCGATTGTCGCAGCCGGTTCTCCGGAAAGGTTTGGCTATTCTTGGGAGACTTATGCCGAGTTGCTGCCCGAGCACGAAGAGCAGTTTCGCCAATGGACGGCGCCGCTGCAGGCAGCGGATTGGCGCGGCAAGGTGCTTCTCGATGCCGGTTGCGGGATGGGCCGCAACAGCTATTGGCCGCTGCGCGATGGCGCTGCCCGTGCTGTCGCCATCGACATGGATGACCGTACCCTGGCCCGCGCGCGCCAGACCTTGGCATGCTTCACCAATGTGGAAGTGCGGCGCCAGAGTATTTATGAGATTGCCGAGGAAAATGTTTTTGACATCGCCTTCAGCATCGGCGTGGTGCATCATCTGGCCGAGCCGGCCGCGGCGGTGGCGCGCCTGGTGCGCGCCGTGCGCCCAGGCGGCGAGGTTTTGCTCTGGCTGTACGGGCGTGAGGGCAATGGCTGGATCGTATGGCTGTTCAACCCGTTACGCAAACTCGTGTTCAGCCGCCTCCCGCTGCCTTTGGTCCATGCCGTCTCCTGGCCGCTCACCGCCGTGCTTTGGCTTGGTTTGCGGGCCAATTTCAGCCGCTCGCCCTATTTGCGCCAGATCCGCGATTTCAGCTTCAGGCATTTGCGCGCCATCGTCTTCGACCACATGATTCCGTCCATCGCGCTATATTACAGCCGCGCCGAGGCCATTTCATTGCTGCAGGCAGCCGGTCTAACTGATCTACGCGCGAACTGGACCAACAAGATGTCGTGGACCGTGATCGGACGCAAGCCGCTCTGACTGTGATGCCACCCGATAAGGCGTAATACCATGTGTGGAGTCTGACTCACGAAACACGGCAACCGTCAATTGCGGGCGGAGCGAAGCAATTCATCTTTCTCTTGGTGCTGTCAATAGACAAGATGGATTGCTTCGTCGCGTCGCGCGACGCGCCTCGCGATGGCGGGGTGGACAGGTCAAAGCCCGCGCCACTTGGTATAATAGAGCGGGCCCGGTAGGATGAACCCGCTACGGCGTTAACCTTGCCGCGCCCCGTGAACCGGAGTTCCAAGATGAGAGCTGAAGATTGGTTTGGTCCCAAAATTTTTTCTGGTCCGGGCATGTTCATTTTTTTTGCCGCACGCAAGTATGGGGCGATGCTGTCCGGCGAGAGTGCATGCCGGCGGCATGGCAAGCTGTCCACAAGGAAGGTTCATGAATGTCCAGTTTTGTCACGGTTAGCAGTTCATCCTTTCTGAACGGAATCGGCACTGGTACCCAGATCACCTATACTGACGGTGAGTATGCCACGCTCAGCACTGTCATTGCTGATTTGCAATATCTTGGCATTGACCAGGTTAGGGATGGCATTTCCAATGGCGCGAGTGGTTCCGCCCCCGTTTCGAGCTACATCTCGGTCGCGCAAGCCGGTGTTAAATTTACATTTCTGATTAGCAATAACGATCATGATAATGCCGATATTCTGGCGCAACTAACCCTGTTTGACCAGGTGGAAGCAGCCGCGCCCGGAAGCATCATTGCCATCGAGGGCGCCAATGAGATCAATAATTTTCCCGTGACATTCGACGGTAGCACCGGGCTTGCCGGGGCACTTGCCATGCAAGCGGCGCTGTTCGCGGATGTCGCCGCCGATCCGGCGTTGGCGGGCGTCGCCGTCGATTATTTTACCGGATATGACGCGGGCACGATTGGATTGGGGCCGCCGAGCCCGGCGGCGGGGCTTGCCAATTACGACACCCAGCATCCCTATCCGCCAGATGGTGAACCGCCGGCGCGCGCGGTCAGCCGTGCACAGGCTTTGCCAAATGCCGCCTCCGCGACCGCGACCGCGGTTTATACCGAAACCGGCTATTCAACGATGCAGGTGAATGACTATACGCAAGCGGTCTACACGCTGGATCTGCTCTTCGATACGGCCCAGCAAGGGATAAGCAAAACCTATTTATACCAATTACTGGACGCCTACGCCCCCGGTTCGCGGCAAGGCGATAGCGGCTTTGGACTATTCGACTATACCGGCGCGCCCAAGCTTGCGGCCACGGCGCTGCATGATCTCACCGCGATTATCGGGGGCGCTGGCACCGGCACTGTTTCTACTGGCGGGGCCATTTCCAGCGCGATCTCTTTCAGTGTCACCGGCTTGCCCAGCACGGGCAATGCGCTGGAGCTGACCGGAAGCCCGGACGATGTGATCGCGCTATGGGCGGAACCCGCGATATGGGATGAAGAGACCGGCACGAACCTGACCGCGCCGACGGAACATGTGACACTTACCCTCCCAGAAACCTATTCGACTCTGGCTCTGTTCGACCCGCTCTCGGGCACGAGCGCCATCGAAACATTTTTCGATACGAACCACGTCACCATTGCGCTCTCCGACCATCCCGTCCTGCTGGAAATTCCCGATGCCGCGCCGTGTTTTTGCGCCGGCACCCGGATCCTCATCGCTGCCGACGCGCCGCGCCGGGTGGAAGAGTTGCAAATTGGCGATCGTGTGCAATTGGTCTCCGGCGGCACCGCCCCCATTATATGGATAGGCCGCCGAAGGTTTGATTTACGCCGCCACAAGCGGCCCGAAGCCGTGCAGCCAGTGTTAATCGCCGCCGGCGCGCTTGGCGGTGGGCTGCCATGGCGCGATCTCATCGTCTCGCCGGATCATGCCATTTACCTGGATGGGCATCTGATTCCCGCCAAAGCCCTGCTCAACGGTTTTTCAATCCGGCAACTCAAGCGCAAACAGATCACCTATTACCATATTGAGCTTGCCGAGCACGGCATATTATTTGCGGAAGGGGCGCCAGCCGAAAGCTATCTTGAGACCGGCAATCGCGCGGCTTTTGAAAATGCGGGCGGCGCCATACTTCTGCACCCGCAATTTGCACAGGCGCTTCGGGAGGCAAAAGGCTGCGCGCCATTCGCGGAATCTGGGCCGGCCGTGGCGGCGGTGCGCCAGCGCATTTTGGACCTTGCGGGAATCCCCATGACGGCCGATCCGGATCTGCAAATCCGGCACGAGAATGGCGCCGCCATCATCTGCAGCCATAGCGCAATTCCCGGCGAAATCTCCGCCGACTCGCGTGACCGCCGGCGCCTGGGTGTCAAAATCGCCGCTTTGCGTATCGGGGGCAGCGCCGTTCCGCTCGGCCATCCTTTGCTGGTGGAGGGCTGGCATGGATTGGAACCGGATGGCCGCTGGACGGATGGCTGGGCCGTTTTACCAAAACAACTTATCGGGCACGCCGCATCAGTCGAGATCAGCCTGGCGGCGACGCTGCGCTATCCCGCACTTGCGCCCGGGGAAATCAGGGTGAGCAGGCGGCCTGGATAATGATGGGCCCGAAATCTGGCCGGTTTAATATCGAGTGACGCAGACTTTGGCTCTTGAAAAGTCACAGACGATTGCGAGCGAAACGAAGCAATCCATTTTTCTGTTGGTGCGACACAAAGACAAGGTGGATTGCTTCGTCGCGTCGTGCGAATGCACGCATTCGCACGACGCTCCTCGCAATGACGGGGTTGATAGGTCAAAGCCCGCGCCACTTGGCATAATACCTCTCAAACGCGAGCCTTACTTAAAGGTGCTCTTAACGTCAGCTAGAATGTGCCCGGTGGCAGTAGGAAAATATCCGGATGCGCCGCGTCGGCGTCGTAGAGCAGCGTCAGGACATTCGGGATCATTTGCGTGGTCTTGGTCTTGTCGTCGCGCTGCAACGGGCCGCTCAGCGCCAGCATCACCTCATGGCCCGCGGTGTCGACCCCGCGGAACAGCAGCAGATTGCCATTGGCCAGAAGGGTGTTGCCGGTAACGTTCTCCGGCAGGAACGCTTCATTGCTGAAATAGCTTTGCAATGCGGCACCAGTATGCAGCAAGGCGATCGCCGTATTGGCCTTATCGGCCCTTGACCAGGTGATGTTGACCTCGGCCAGGGATTTGCTCTTGTAGCCAAACACGTAGTTGATCACGGCACTCCCGCTATCCGGCACCAGCATCGGCACGGTGATGCTGACCGCGCTGGTCTGCTGCATCGGGTTCACTTCAGCGTGCACCTGGCCACCAGAAAGGCCGAAATCGGCTTTGATGGCTTTCAGCGTATGGGCCTCATCCATGCCGAAATGCGCGGAGCGAAATCCATTGATAACGATGGATTTCGGCACCGGGGACGGGATGGCGCCCAATGGCGTGGTCTCCGCCGAGGCAAGACGGACAAACGCCAAAATGAGAACGAAGACGAGACTGGAAAGCTGGAAAAACATTAAAAAATCCTGTTGCGTAAAGAATTATGGGGCACTACCAGCCGATCCGCAGACCGCCGCTGCCGGAATAGACGGTATCATTCGCAGATAATTGGCTCGAAAAACTTCCGTAGACCGCTATATGCGGACCGAGTTCCAGATTCAACCCGGCATCCAACCGCCCGGAGTCACGGGGCGGAGTCGCCCCCAGGACTGTGAAATTATAGCCAGGCGCTGCAATGAAGGAAGCGCTGGCGGTGCGGTAGGGTGAAAAATCATGTACCCAGGCAAGCCTCGTCCAGGCCCGCAGCCAGGTGGTATCTCCGACCGGCGTCGCGATATCTAGCTGGCCGCCGAGGAAGGCCGGGACCGAGACCACGTCGCGCGCGGCAAAGCTCAGCCCGATCTGGCTGGGCGCGCCGCCGACCTGGCTCTCGGTATAGGGATCCATGTCCAGCGAGGTCATGCGAAGGGCCGCGAAAGGCGTGAAGCTCAGAATTTTGCCATGCAGGCGCCAGCCGGTTTCAATCTCACCGCCAGTTGAATGGCTGGCGTATTGCGCCGTGAGGTTTTCCGCGAATCCGGGGACAGCGAGGATCGGCGAGCCACTGAGCGCCGGCGGGGCGATGCCGGGGATGGCGGCGTAGCGGCGCTCATTATCGCCGTAACTGCCGAAGTCCAGCATCGCGTTGATATAGGCGTGGGTGGACTCCCATGCGGTGTAAAAGGCGAAATTGGTGGCGTAGACCCGGCCGGATGTCGCGCGGTCCTGCACCGCGTAGTCCGAGGTGCCGCCGGAAAGGGCGAAGCCGACCAGGGCATGCGGGGTGAGCCAGTAATCAACGCCGGTGATGGCCGCCGAGGCATTGCCCCGCATGCCGGCCGAACCGGTGGAGGCCTGCCCGGCAAGGTGGCTCGTCGCGCCATCGCCGGAGGCCCAGAAATGCGTCGCGCGCGCGCGCTTCCCGGCGGCTTCGGGCAGGGACTGATCGGCATCGATGTCGGACATCTCACTGTCAAGTTTCACATCGACGGCGCTGAAGACCTGGTCATCGGCGGAAAGCGCGGCATCCACCACGGCGACGGTGCCCTCGCCCGAGAGGCCATCATAGACCGCGGCCAGGGATCTCACGTCTGGCTGATAGAGCAGAGCCGCGGCAAGCGGCACGAAAGCTGGGGAGACGCGCTGTGTTTCGATCTCGTTGATCCCGGTGCCGACCGAAGTCTCGTTCCGGTTCAGCCCGAGCACCGCGTAGTCGATTTTATAGTTCAGGACGATCTCATCCGGGTTGGCATTTACAAGAGAATAGGTCGCAATGGCGGAGGGGAGCGCTTCGATACGCAGCCCGTCATCGCCGGTGATCCCTTCATCGGCGTCGACCAGCACGGCGTCATGCGAACCAGCCTGCGCGCTGCCCGGGTTGAGCAGGTTGATGATTTCCGTGCCGGTAACATTCGCCTTGCCGGTCGCGGTCACCGAGTCAGCGGTCTCGCTCAGCAGGTCGAGATCAACGCCGGTGGCGCCGCTGGCGGTCTGCACGAAGCTGCCGGTGATGTCGGTGGTTGCGACGTTATTATAGATTCCGGGGGACAGGATGCCGGCATTTGTGAAAACGCCGGCAATGCCGAGATCAAGCGTGGCACCGGCATTTAACAGCGTGCCCGCCGTGTTGTTCAGCGCATTTGCGCCATCCGCGGCCAACTGAATCGAGCCATTGATCAGCCCGGTATTGTTAATCGTGGTATTGCCGCCGATCGCGCGCACGGCGAAGCCGTTAATGCCCAACACGCTGGTGATGATGCCGGCATTGTTGAGCGTATTATCATCGCCTTGCAGGATTTCGACGCCCGCGCCCTGAGCGCTGCCGCCCTCAATCAGCGCGACATTTGAAGTCGAGGGGTTGATGATATTGACGGTGATGTCGCCATCGCCCTGGGTTGCGTCGCTCTGGGCGACCAGCGCGATGGAGTTCAAACCCGTCGCGATCAGATCGCCGGTCTGGTTGACCGTGGTGGGAAGCGCGCGTCCGGCGCCCTGGGTGGAGCCGCTGAACAGGAAGGCGCCGATCTGCCCCGGCGGGTCGGTCTCCAGGCCCAGGGCGCCGCCGCCGCCGCCGACACTTTGGCTATACATCGCGATGTCATTATCACCGGTCAGCACGATGGCGCCCGCGGTATTGTTGATGGTGACAGTGCCGCCATCGCCGGTATTGTCGCTATTCAGCGTCCGCGCGCTATAGCCAGTGCCCGGCGTGACAAGACCGCCGCCGCCGCCGACCGACTGGGCGAAAATGCCGATGGACGTATTCCCCGCGATTGTGATCGTGCCCGTGTTGGTGACGGTGACATTGCCGCCGCTGCCCTTGGCGCCGCCGGAGCCGCCGAGGGAGACGGGTGCCGAGAACGTGCTGCCGGAGCCGGCGATACCACCGCCCCCACCGACCGACTGGGCGAGAATGCCGATGGAATTATTGCCCGAGGCCGTGACCTGGCCCTTATTGGTGACGTTCACCGTGCCGCCATTGCCGGAATCACCGCCGCCGCCGCCGACTGTCAGTGCCGTATAGGCTTCCGCCCCGCCGACGCCGCCGGACCCGCCGACACTCTGCGCCAGGATACTGGCCGCGGAATCGCCAGAGGCGATGATCGTACCCTCATTGGTGACGTTCACGGCGCCGCCATTGCCTGCCGCACCCCCGGCCCCGCCACCGCCGCCAACCGAGACGATGGTGGGGACCGAGAACAGGCCGAGATTGAGATCGTCGCTGTTATTGCTGCCGCCTTTGCCGCCGCCGCCGCCGACCGATTGCGCGAACACGCCATCCGAGCGTGCGCCGCTGACATCGATGTTGCCCGTGGCGCTGTTATCAACAGTGACCGCGCCGCCATCGCCGCTGGAGCCGCCAGATCCGCCAATGGCGATCACCGAGAGTACATTGCCGCCGCCATTGCCGCCGCCGCCGCCGACTGATTCCGCGAAAATGCCGTTGGCGGTATCGCCGCTGGTGGCCAGGCTCGCCGCGTTATCAACCGTGACCGCGCCGCCGGCGCCGGAAGAGCCGCCCTTGCCGCCAATGCCAACCAAGCCGCCGCCGGCCCCGCCATTGCCGCCGCCGCCGCCAACGCTCTGCGCGGCGATCGCGTCGGACATCGCGCCAGATGTGGTGATATCACCGCCGCTTTGTTCATTCACCGTCACCGCGCCGCCATTGCCACTCGCGGCACCAGTGCCGCCCAGAGCCAGCGTGCCGAGCAAGCCGGCATTAGCAAGTCCGGCCTGGCCGCCGCCACCGCCGATGCTTTGCGCGAAAACGCCATCCGCCTGCGCGCCATGCGTGGAAATCGCGCCGCTATTGATAAGGTTGACGATGTTGCCGTTGCCGCTGGCGCCGCTGCTGCCGCCCAGCGCGAAGGCGCCGAGCGATTGCAGGAAGCCGGACGTGCCGACCGTAAAAGCGGGGATCAGCGCATCGGCGATATAGCCGCTCACGGGCAGGCCGAAAGCGCCGGTTGCGCCGATGATGCCGTTGCCGCCATTGCCGCCGCCACCGCCGATGGATTGCGCGTCAATACCCTCCGCCGCGTCGCCGCTGGTGGTGATCTTGCCGGTATTGGTGGCGGTGACCGTGCCACCATCATTGCCGGTTCCGCCGAAACCGCCGACGGCAACGCGGACGTTCACGCCGCCCTGTTTTGGCCCTTCGCAGACCGCGATGACGGTGCATTTGGTGCCGACCTGCAGCGAGATCGTGTTGGCATTGCCGGCATCGCCGCCGCCACCCCCAACGGATTCCGCCTCGATCCCGATAGCGCCGCCCGCCATGGTGGTGATGCTGCCCTGCTGGCTGACAAAGACATTGCCCGCGCTATTGCCCGAGCCGCCAAAGCCGCCGAGCGAGACACCGATATTCACGGCCCGGCCCTCGCCATCTGCGCCGGCCGGGTTACCGGTGGACAGGATGCCGGTGATGGCACCGCCGCCATCGCCACCGCCACCGCCGATGGATTGCGCGAAAATACCAACCGCGTTGGAGCCGTAGGTGGTGATATTGCCGTCATCGGCGACATTCACATCGCCCGCGGCACCACCGCTGCCGCCAAAGCCACCGACGGTGAGCGCCACGTCCGCGGCGGTGCCCTCGCCCAGTTGGCCGTAAGCCGCCGCGACAGAGACGCCGCCATTGCCGCCGCCGCCGCCGATGCTCTGCGCCTCGATGCCATCCGCATCCAGACCAGACAGCACCGCGACTTTTTGCGTCGTCTCGACACCAGTGCCAGTCAGGCTGGTGAATTCAAACGCCGTCTGGTTCTCGATGGTCACCGACCCGGTGGTGATGTCGCCCGTATTGGAGACGCTGACATTGCCAGCATTGCTGCCAGCACCGCCGACGCCGCCGACTGACGCATCGATCTGCTTGGCGTCCGGGCCGTCAATCGAGCCGGAGACGCTCAAACCGCCATTGCCGCCGCCGCCGCCGATGCTCTGGGCGAGAATGCCGACAGATTGATCGCCATCGGTGACGATGTTGCCGTCGCGGGTGACCGCGACAGCAGCACCTGCGCCACCAGAGCCGCCTTTGCCGCCAACACTGGCGGAGATCGCGGGCGCGTTACCGCAGACATCGCATTTATCAAGGCTCGCGGCGACGCTCAGGCCGCCATCGCCGCCGCCACCGCCGAGGGATTGCGCGATCACGCCAACGGCCTGCGCGCCGCTCGTAGCGACCAGCCCGGTGGAATCCACCGTGACCGTGCCGGCATCAGCGCCGGAGCCGCCGAAGCCGCCGAGGCTCGTCGAAAGGTTGAAGGTGGCGTCATCGCCCTGGGCGTAGGTGCCGGCGAAGCTGAAACCGCCATATCCGCCGCCGCCGCCGATGGATTGCGCCAGGATGGCGTTCGAGCCGGCGCCTTGCGTGTCGATATTGTCGTTGGTGTTCAAACTTACCGCGCCGGACGTGCTGCCGGCGCCGCCGAAGCCGCCGGCGCTCAGCGCCAGCGAGGCGTCACCATCCACCGTGGCGGCAACCGCGCCCGAGAACCCCCCATTGCCGCCGCCACCGCCGATGCTCTGCGCCTCAATCCCGTTGGAACTCTGGCCGAGGGTTTGGATGGTGAAGGCAGTTGCTGGCGGCGTGGTGGCGAGGTTGCTGTCGACCGTGACCGCGCCCGCACTGCCGCCATTGGCACCTTTGCCACCGACGCTGGCGGAAAGCGAGGCATTGGCCGTCGACAGCGTGCCCGCGAGCGCAAAACCGCCATTGCCGCCGCCGCCGCCGATGCTCTGCGCCTCGATGGCCACGGCATTGTCACCCTCGGTGAGGATGGTGCCGGTATTGGTGACATTGACCGTGCCGGAATCGCTGCCGGAACCCAAAGCCGAGCCGCCGACGACGAGGGACCCTGCCCCCTCGTCACCGCCCGCGACACCGATGGCCAAGCCGCCATTACCGCCGCCGCCGCCGATGCTCTGCGCCAAAACGCCTGCCGACAGGTCGCCCTGGGTC
>Ga0116227_10005614_pt1 | contig 26290 bp, 10 predicted proteins | sample S1TSphgellanicum_FD_89693 | JGI IMG/M metagenome (GOLD analysis project Ga0116227, IMG submission 89693) | Host-associated microbial communities from peat moss isolated from Minnesota, USA - S1T2_Fb - Sphagnum magellanicum MG | ecosystem: Host-associated > Plants > Peat moss > Unclassified...
AAAAAAAAAAAAACAAAAAAAAAAAAAAAAAAAAAAAAAAAAAAAAAAAAAAAAAAAAAAAAAAAAAAAAAAAAAAAAAAAAAAAAAAAAAAAAAAAAAAAAAAAAAAAAAAAGCAATCCTCCGCAAAGAGACCTCCAAGCGCTTGCTTAATGTTGCGACGTGAAGACAGAATTTAAGCATCATCAATTCACGACAATCCTCAACAATCACTAAGATCTTGACACCGAATAGACCAAAAATTCCACAGATAGGTCAATCTCATTAGATCATCTTCATCATCAGTGTGCAGGATGGTATCAGTGTTGGAACATCCAGTTTGAAACAAAACAACTCCTCTTTACTCACGTTGATGCGCGCTCCCGGGCACAGAAAGGCCTACAACAGCCACAACAACAGCAGCAACAACAAGGTCATGTTTTTTAATTGAAAAAAAAGTCGCCAAATTTTGCCAGAATTGCCTGAAATTGTGCGTAAGATTTTTCTACTTTCATATTTTGAATATCGCCAAATTTGGCTAAACACTCTTGTAGATGATTACCACTTGAGTAACATTGCAAAGTTGGGGAAGGGGGGGAAACATTACAGTCATTATTGGGTTCTTTAAAAATTTTGTGAAGTAGCCACATTGATGATTTGATCATCCACAAGAGGAATTAGCCAAATTTGGCTACAGGTCAGAAAGGAAAGTAGAAAATTTTAAGAATCCTGCTATATTTTGGTGATGGCTTGAACGTATTACCGTAGCCTAGGGTCAGTTTTCACTTTCCACATTAACAAAATGAATTATTTTATTTTATTTTTCAAAAAATGAATTCAATTTTTTTTAAATTTCATTTTGTCATTCATTTTCAAAAAAACTGTAAACCCTAAACCATGGTGGAGGTTCACAAACCTTTGTTTGGTGAAAGACACATGGATGGGGGATAGGGGAGGGGGGAAAGTGTCAAAATTAAGGTCCATTTCTATTGGAATATTATGAGTGTGCAACTTGTTGCAACTCCCCCATGATAAGCAAAGTGATTAAGCATTTCCTACTAAGAAGGAGAAGGTTGCATTGCCAACACATTAATGTGAGACTTTCAAGAGGTCATTGATGGTGTCCATAGCTCTAGGGCTTACTATGCACAAACCTTAAACTCCATATCTATTGTAATACATGTTGTTGAAGATTCGTAATGTGATAGAAAGGCCTTCTTCATAGCTCTTTGTATCTTTATCAATTTGCATCAAGCAACTACTCTTAACTTCACTCAACTCTTGCTACTCCATATCATATTTTGCCCCAAAAACTTCATATAATCACACTATCGACATCTATTAACATCTAAGAATACATTACAAAATTTGCATGACTTGCTAAAGGCCTTCTTATGTCAAATTTGATTTGAAATGTTTACATATAAGACTTTGATAATGTATCAATTTCAATTCTTCATACATTAGCACAATAGACCTATTCTATTTCACAATGCAAAACTCCCAAGTCTTTTTCACATAAATTGACATCATACGTACCCACATTGACAAAGATCCACACCAATCAAACATTACAAATACCACACAATCCCAAGACTACAATACTTGGTTCAAATCTCAAATTGAAGCTATAATCTATTAGTGCAAAACATAATAAGAAATGTTTTCAACAAATATGATAAATTGACACAAAGGCTTTGTCAACCATTATATTACATATTTGAGCAAGGGTTTCAAGTAGAATCAAGTATTTCAAATTGACATTAAAGTTCAATCTCAAAACTTCAACATAGATTTTCAATTTTGACAATTATAGATGGTAACAATAATATCTTGGCACTATGATCACCAATATGAACTTTCAACATATTAAGTTTCACATCATTCAAAAGCCTTTCCAAAATTTAACCTAACTTTTATATTGTTGGGACCAATAAAAAAAAATTCCACAAATTTAATTCTAACATTTATCTTGCAAACCTTGAGACATTTGCAAAATAACATTCATGGCATGTTGCATACTTTTTATATGTTCACATGAACCCTAATTATCCTTATTCTATGATCATTTCCATTAACCTCAAATGTAAGTTGTTAAAATAGATGTGCAATGAAAAATCATTCTTCTACAACTCTCTTGGTTGAAGTTCAAAATGCCACATCTAGGAAAATAATATTTGTGACAACATTTTTATTCATTGTAATGTGTTCTCACCCTATGCTTGTTGTGTGTGCGTGTGTTTGTGTAATTAAAAACATTAACATGAATTTTTTTTCATTTGGAATTTTACAAATTAGTTGAAGTACAATAAAATGATTCATTATCAATTCTTTTTTCATGCACTTAAAAGGAATGGGTTGACCAATCAAAATGATGTGGTAGAATTGGATTGGTTATTCCAAAAGAATTATTTTTTAAATGACTTATAAGTTAACAAAAAAAATTATAACCCAAAAAGATGTTGATCTTCACTATTTCGTAAAGGTGTAAATTATAATTATTCATGATTACATCATTTTCAAAGTATTTCAAATCATTAAAATTTTGAAAGAAAATAGCAAAAACATTAGTTATAGTGATCTTTAAATGCTTTTGCGCATTCTATATTCATTGTCTATTCATTTGAAATTTATTCAAATGTTCCCATAACATTTTAGAAAACATTATATAAATTCAACAAACAATTTTAATAATAACTTAATTTATCATTTAAAATAATGCAAAATTAACTATTGGTTATTTTTAGAATGGGTCGTTTTACTTTACTTAGACCCACTTAGTAATGAATGATTTGCTCACAATGCTAAAATCTTACTTTCATGAATGCAAATGACATTACCAAACTTCTAAATTTATGGCCCAAATTTGGATGGACTTTTGTAAATTTAAGAATTACATTCCATAACAAATTGCAATGATCAAAATTTACCATTATATATCATTTATGTCAATCTTATGAATTATTATTTTCAAGATAAATTTATCCAAGGAAAATAGATGATTTGTCCATGAAACATTTTCAAACATACATGATCAATCCAACACTTTGTGAAATGCAACATATTATTTTGAAGGTGATTTGCCCATCAACATTGATACAAATAAGGGAATGCATAGTGGAAACACATTTGACCAAATAAGGAAATTAACATATTTGTGTATAAGAAGGATGTTGGTGTGCACTTGAATATTTTGTCCATTCACAAAATTTAGAAGTATACCCATACATGATAAGTTAAAACATGGAATAAACAAACTTAAAACTAATCATAATTATCTATATGATAGAGATAATGAAATAGATAAAATAAAATAATTGAAAACATGGGAGTGGGGCAAGAGGTGTACACAAGAAATGTTTAATGTAGATTGTGATATAAAACTTTTGAACATGGTATGTTTGGATAATGCATCTTCATATCTAATGAAGGTTAAAACACAAACAAAAAATGATTTGGTGATTTGTTCCAAATAATACCTTATGTAGATAATGATATCCAAACATTTAATCATGATGTTATTTACTTTCATATCTAATTATTCTTGATTTGCATCATAGATCATGTCTGTTGCTTCCATTTGAACCATGTGATATATTATGGTGTATTTAATTAAATAAATAATTTACAATTGTCATTGAAAAAAAAAATTTGAACTTGTCACATGTAAAGTCTTTTGTATATCAACTTGAACCACATAACATCCATCAGTTTTAATCACTTTCATCATTCAAAAACTTGAATTTCTATGTCATAAAAAAATCATTTTTTACAAAAATGCTCACCAAAAGAATTTTAAAAAGTAATTATATTGTGATTTGTAAATTAGGTGTGAACAATAATTATATTTTAAATTTAAATATGGTTAATTGAACCGTATTTTTATTTTATTTTTGGTTTAACCATTATTAATTTAATAATAATTCATTTTCCATAATTACTTTAGTTACGATTTAGCATTATTATTTTACTAATCATGAGTTTTGTCATAATTAGTTTTTCCTAGGTTAAATTTGCCACTTGTTTAATTTATGTAGTGTAAGTATGTGACTAAATAACTTAAATACAAATAGTTTATATGGAGGTGTATTTATTTATACATACCCTACTTATACTCCACCTATTTACCTATACTTTTGACCTATAGGTAACCTAGTTATATAAACGAAGGTAGGCCATTTATATACCTATGTTAAATTACTAGTTGGTTAACTAGTTATTTACCTAAAATACACTAATGAATGTGTAATTAAGTAGTTAAATATTAATTATTACAAATACATTGCTGATAATAATGAATTAAGTCAAATTTGTAAAGATTAGTTATAATTTGGTTGTAATTATCAATCAACAATATAATACATTATAATTATCTTGATATTTATATAATTCAAGGATTTATAATATGGTTGTAATTATTAATTATAACTAAATAACTAGACATTAACTATTACTAATTTTTATTTTAACTTAATTAATATACATATTACCTACCTCTTTATTTATTTATTTGCTTAATTTATGTATCTTATGTAGTTATTTAGGAAAAATGTTGTGTGATTTAAAAGGCTCTAATGTTGTGTGGACATGAAAATGTTTCTCTTTATCAAAAGTTTGTCCCATATTATTTGTCATCATTTCCAAATGATGAAAAATATTAATAGATGCACCATAAGCATCCAAGACATAAGAATTATTTAAAAAAGGAAGGCCACTTGGGATGAGCCAATTGAAAAGGCTCAACTTTAAGGGCCAAATTTAAAATGAAATAGGATTTTCCTACCTAGGTCATCTAGGTGTAGGTTTAATCTAGGTGGTGTACATTTAAACCTAGTAAAGGTCATAACTTAAATTGCTCTCTCTCACTTCTTCCTCCTCTCCTTCTCCTCCTTCTTTTCCTTGGGCTACAACTACATATTATAGCTATTTTTTGTATTATTCTTCATGGGCCTCGTTATGTCAAACCCCCACATAAGCAACCATGTTGGTTGCCAAAGAACAAAAGATTAAAAAACACAAGGGTAGGGAGGGGAACTCCTTACCTTTCACATTGACATGTAGGGAGGCAACACTTTTCGGCGGCAACGATGGTAGTCCTCACTACTACTATTGCAGATGGTCACTAAAAACAAAAAAAAACAAGGACAAGGAAGGGAGCTTCCCACCCACCCCTCACTATTGGGCAACTATGAGTTGTGTCACCTTCTACTAACAAAAATGACAACAAAAGGGCTTGTGTCCCTCGTGAATGTTGTTGATGGGTAAGGGAGGCTTGGGAGCTCTAAGCTCCTAGCACCTGTAGCTCGTCGTAGTGGTGAGCTTACTTTTGCTACTTACCTCCTCTCCACACCCCAAGGTACCCAAGCCCCATTGGGGTTCAACTCCCCATGGAAATGCTTGATGATAATCATAAAAAAACTTTGTAAAATTATTTTTTTGTTAGGTGAGCTTTTTCAGCTCAAAAAGTAGACTAAAACATGAACATATGATTGTTCCAACTCGAACAAAACTCATGTAAAAACTAATTTGTAACAGAACAAAACTACACAACACTTGCTACTAATCAAATCACACACATAATATAGACAAAACAAAACCAAAACTCAATGTTAAACAAATCTAGCTTAATTGCAACACAAAAACAACTAATTAACACTTTTTGATGATTAAAAATATGATTCACATGTAACAAGTAGGAATCCAAGCGCAAAACATATAAATAACAAAAACCAGGAATCAAATAAAACTACAAAACACAAGAAAAATTTACAAACATGAAAACACCATGCTTTGGAATTTTAAATCACCAAAAGTGATTTGAGATCACGCAACTTGGGATTATATCCCATGATAAAATATCTTGAACCTCGTTCAAAATAAAATTAATCAACTTAGTTAATATAGTTTATCCCTAATTAAATGGGACTTAATTGAACAGTTAAATCAACACAATTGACATTTCACATGACATGTTCAAATGCACATGTTTTGGAACCAAAATTTGAAAGGACGAAACCTTCATTTGCATAGTGGAAAAAAAAAGAAATTTTATTTGGATGTCAAATTTCCCAATCTGAACATAAACATGGTTTTATTTCTCAATGGCTTTTCTCAATAGTTTTGTTGTCTCTACTTAGAAGGAAGATTTCTACCTTGGTGTGCAAATTTGGGGTAGATTTTTGGCTTTTAATTAAAGGAACTAATGCATGGAAGACAATTGGAAACTTGGCTACTGTTCTTAATCATATTTGTTTTGCATTTGTAAAACCCTATTGGGATTTTTGTAGCGTATTTGGAAGACATGTTACCCAACATATTTGTGCTTCACTTGTGAGGGGCCTTTAAAAAATATTAATTTTCACTCCATGCATTCTACTTTGAAACACCATTTGTTTTTTCCCCATGATACCCACTTGATACCCAATGGGTATTGCAAGAAAAAGAGGAAAAACGACACAAGGTTTTACATATGATAAAGTCCTTGTCTATGAACTTTACTAGAATCAAGCCCATGCTTGATTTTGTATTGCACAAGCCTTTATTTTGATAGAGTACGTGGCTTTAAATAACACAAATTACCTAATGCCACACAATTCCATCATCCCTTCAAGATTTTGTCTAACTTGTCATAAATGGTTAAACCATTACCACTTGTTTTTCAACAACTTGAAGATAGATTTTGGGTGATAATGCGAGGTACTTCTTGACAATGAATTTGGTGGCATAATTCATGTGCTAGTGTAGCAAAAAAGGGGGGTTATGCCAATCTCACAATAGTTCACCACATATCATTTCAAATATATTATGATCATATTGAGGATAATTTGTAGCCAAAAAAGAAAGGTTGCTTGGTTTTAAAACACCTTGATACAATACACACAACAAAAGTTGGATTGCTAGAACATCTAATGATCAATGTGGATTATCAAAATATGACATCCATCTACCTTACATTCCTATAGTTTAGACACCAAGGAAAGATAAACTATGGCCCTCAAGGAATTGGAACTCTCTAGTTTCCTCTCAAGAACCAATTAGTCTTTTATGTGGCAATTCATACATGATAAAATGTTTCCCAACATTGGATGACACTCATATACCAACCAAATCCTTCACCCTTAGAAATTGGACAAAGAAACAAAAAAGAATTGGACAAAACAACAAAATTTTTGCATGACACCCATATACATCCTAAGAATCCCATTTTGCCTCCAAAGTTTTCACAACAATGTAGGTGCTCTCTTCCAAACATAGATGATCTGATTGTTTCCCTTAAAAGCTCTAAAAACCCAAAGCACAATTGAACATGCCATTTAGACCACTCATAAACCCCCTACACACTTTCATCATTTTCCTTGAATTGGTCCCTAAATCCTAAGTAGAATCTTGTATCTTGTACTAGGTGAAGTTCATAGCACAACAAAATAAATTGGCTCTAGAAAAAAAAAACATCAATAGTGGGGCATTTTTCCCCAACTACACAAAGAACAAAAACACCCTACTTTATCCACAATGAGCTTCCACATTCATCATTCACAACCAACAAAGAAAACTTAGTTCTTTTTATAATACCACCAAGATGTCAAATCTAAGCAAATTTCCAGTCCTTATAACATAAACTTGCAACATTTCTTGTTGTGCCATAGAATCCAAAAATCCAACCATCGCAAAGCTCCTCAATCCATCTTCAAGAGCAAACAACAAAAAAGATAAGCGTATGAAGTTACCAACAAAAGAAATATTTTGTGCATCCACAATCATGTTGCCTCTATGAATATAAACACTTGCAAACATAATGAAACATAGGTAAACAACCAATAACTTGGAGCAAAACCAATCATCATTATGATGAATGATCAAGATTTACATCATGCATTGGATTAGGTTAGTCATGCTTAAAACATTTTCATTTTTCCCTTTTTGCTCATTCTAGATCACAAATTAACTTTAGGAAGAAAGTTGTGGATTATCCAATAATTAACAAGCTATTCCGCAATCTACATATGTTCCTACAATGACCAATATTTCTAATAATCAATTGTCATATTGAACCACAATAACATGATAAGGATATGACCTAGTGGATTAGATATTTTCCAAACATCTTTCAAATGGCTATCATGGTCTTCTTTTAACATCAATGATTCCTTTAGTGTTCAAAGACATCATGAACTAAGCCACAATTACATTAAGGTAATTTGATAGGGACATTGTCAGACATTAGCATTAAACACAATTTTATTCCTTCATTTTTCTTTTCATGCAATGCATAACCCAATTTCCCTAAAGTTCCCAACAATTTGAATTTGTTTTTGAATATGAATTCCCCACACACCCAACACTTTCAAAACCCAATCATTCTATTGCCTTCCATAGACTAGCCTTTTTGTCCCTTAGGGCTCTTCATCACTTCTACCAAGTATCACAAATTTTATTATGTTGTAATCCTACACAACTTAATCTTGTGGACTCTTATGCGCAACAAAGAACTTCAAGAATCCAATCGAATTTAAACATTGGAGCCTTCCTTCATAGATTGTTCCAAACAACAACCAAAAACAACCACTTTCTTATTCATGTCCAGCAACTACTACCAAGAAACCTAAATGTTTATCTTATCAACAAGGTGCCCCCTCTGATATCCTTCATCTCTCGCTTCTTCATTGAATTCTTGCAACAATGCTTCTCATCAAGCTTCATTATCACCAAAAAACATCAAAAGCAAACAAACAATCCATTGTTTTGATCATCGTCATGAATTAAAAGACACTAGATCAACACCATCCATTTTTCCAATGCCATAAACTTGCAATAGACAAACCTACACTCACAACTATTGAGAAGAAAAAAGGATCAACCTCAACCGCTTGTTCTTTGTTTTAAGTTCACCTTTCAGTGGCTTGATCCTTTTCATTAGGTCTTCATCTAGGTAATTTTTTTTATTGAACCTCCTTTGATCCCACACTATAGCTTTACAAACCAATGTTTGATGATTCTTTGATTTTGTTAATAACCTTTTTCTTTGGCTTTTGTCTTGGGTTTAAAAAATTAAAAAAGTATGGTTCCTTTTTTGAAAATTTTCAAAATAATATAAGTTTGGGTCTCATTTTTTGAAAATTTTCAACAAAACAATGGGTTTTTAAAAGACCACCAAAGAAATTGTGGTTTAAGATTGGTTCTTTGTCTAATTTTTGATGTTTTGAAAACCATCAAGATTAAAAATCAAAACTGGCTCTTTGATTTTTGAAAACTAGTCAAGGGTTAGAAGTCTATATGCACAACCTTTATATGAAAATGTAACAAAAAAGGAAGCTATTTTCACCTATTAGATACTTATAACATGATAATGAACAAACTTGGAGATCATATAACAAACCTTCAAAAAAAATGTTTCCTATTTAATTCAAAAAACTTCACTAGAAACAATTTTGCTTGAACATTATATTTTTACTATGCATCCCAATGAACCAATTTTTTTTTGTTATTTTAAGTGTATTACCTAAGTCAAACTTCTAATCATGATGGAATAATAGAAACAATGGATCGGACCTCTTTGAACTATTCTTTGTTGGCTATCATGGTCTCATTTAGCATTAATCCACATTAGTCCACAATTGTCACCCCTTTTCTTCGATAGATTCACTCAAGTACTTTTGACGATAATCAATTGAACGTAGACATCCTAAACAAATTAACTTCAACATTCCCACCCTTGAAAATGCTAACACAATATGCCCGGAGTTATCGATGAATTGAATTTCACTTCCTTGAACGTAATCTTCTCAGAGTTCCCTTCACAAACTCACACCGATGCTTCCTTCAGATTGTGTTAATTGTCCCTTATGGATTATCATCACTTCCACCATTTCTATTCACCTTTATTCATGATTTTTAGATGAATAGAATCCTATTTTCTAACTTTAATATGCAATGGAACAAATATTGAAAAGAAAGATTACATATGATATGCTTGGAAGCATTATTCCCAACCAGACACAATAAAACTTCTCCAAGACTAATAAAATTAGAAAATGTTTTAATAACAAACCCAAAGTTCCAAGCAAAAGAAAAGATGCTTAGCTTTCTAAAAACGCACCTTCTTATGTTCTTTGTTGATAACCCTTCCCCAAAATCAGCCTTGAAGCATCTCTGTCGAACTCACCATCACTAAGAACCATCAAAAACACAAAACAAAATTGTAGCTCTTCCACCATCTTGCCTTCAATTATAAAAACACATACCACAAATCTTCTGAAACAATTAACCTGCAACAGATGATTCCACATACTCATATCCACAAAGGAAAAACAATATTTATCAAGTAACTACTCTCCTATAGGCTTTTGCTATAGTTGAAGTGAAACATTTTCCATTAGGTCTTCATCCAATGTGTCTCGTCCCACTCCTTTTCATCTCACACCAGTTCTTTTCTTTTTCCTTGAAAAAGAAAGAACTGCACAACACTACTTACAACCTGGAATTATTATTGCTTCCAGCTGAACCTAATACTTTTGTGAGGAATTCTGACTATGTGTGCTGAAGAGAGTATAGATTTCAAGTGTTATGTGTCATCATGTAAACCTTTTCCATTAATTTCTTTTAGTAAGTGTTTTTGACAACAATGTGTTTGTTTGCTTCAAAATGTGTCGATCATCAAAGAACACATCATCTATGTTATGCCAATTGAGAATTTGGTCTATGTAGCTGCTTTTGAGATTGCAGGTTAGAACTATTTTGTTGATATTATGCTTTAAATGTTTTAAGTGTGCCCAAATACCCAATCTTTTTGACATACCAGTAAAGTCTCATTTCCTGTATGGAGGAAGCATCTCACTATAATTAAATGAGTCGCCTCCCAAGTTCAATTTGTTTTTTGCAATGAGTCAATTTGATTGGCCCATCACTCATAAAAAATGAAACTATGGAGGCTCCAAATAGAAGGTTCTATTTTGAACTATACAATTCCTCCCCTTTGGCCCATGTATAGGGGTGAAAGGAGGACAACATTTGCCAAAGCATATGGGATAAAAGTGAGGTGCTATGGAGAACATGTTGAGGAACATATTGGGAACCTCATGAGAACTTAAAGGGAACATAGTGGGAACCATGGAAAAATGAAAAAAAATCCTTTCCCCACAAAACTTAAAAGGATAAAAAGCAAGGCACCTTGAGTGCATGCTTGGGCCTTCCCATTGGAAGCATGAAATTTCTCTTCCCAAAAGAGTTGGTCACCATTTTTGGCCTAGGCTAATACCCCTCACAAAAAACACCTTATGAACTGGGGGTATTTAATAACCTGTTTCATATTAATTAGTTGGGGGTGCCTCACAAGTGCAAACTTTTTTTTTGTTGCAATGAGCCAATTTGATTGGCCCATCACACAAAAAAATTGAAACTATGAAGGCTCCCCAAAATAGAAGATTCTATGGAAAGATGGAATGCCTCCCCCTTTGGCCCACCTGTATAGGTGAGAAGGGGAGGACTTTGGGCAAAACATATGGGATTAAAATGAGGTGCTATTGGGAACACCTTTGGGGAACACATTGGGAACCTAGGGAACATGTTGGGAACAAAGGGTAAATGAAAAAAATCCTCCCACTCCCCCACACCGAAAACTTAAAAGAAAAATAATCAAGGCACTTTGAGTGCATGTTGAGCCTACCCATTGGCTGCATGAAATTTATATTTCCATAATTGTTTTTCACCATTTTCGGCCTGGGCTAATACCCCCATTATAAATTGGGGGTACTTATTTATTTATTCAATCTTGTGAAGTTTTAAACATGGAGAATTTTTTTTTAAAGATTAAAGTTTTTTAGTAGCTTTCTTGGCTTTCCACCAGATAAGTGTACAATAAGGCACTATGGTGGGGGCATTCCGGAAATAAAAGTCCCCAAATGAGATGGTACTCAAATCTAACCCCACATTTTGGAAATGTCCCTCACTCATAAAACTTACCCATCTCAAAAGCACAAGGTGAACATTAAGTTAAGCATAGGAATATGTACATCACAAAGTGGTAGGAACTTATGCCTAGAAGAGGCCTCTTGCATCTACCGACTTAATACACATCAATAGGGCTTCCTTAAAAAAAACACAAGGTCTTAACTCTTACAAGAGACCTCTTACCATGGGTAGCTTGGTAGCATATGGTACCACCTATTTTTTGGAGGCATTATTGATGTGTATTAAGGTGTCCTCCAAAACTCACTAAAAGGCCACGTCACATGTAGTGGTAGTGGTAGGCCAATGTTTAGGATGATAAAAATTTACATCAATTCACACCTTCAATGGTAACTAACAACAAATCCTATGTGGCAATTGACATGGCATTGGTGTTAACTTGGTGTTAACACTTAATGTTTTTGAACACCTAATCTTAAGTTAAACTTCAAAAAAGGTAGATTTCAAAATTTATTGTTGAGGTTATTTAAAGCCTCCAAAAAATGAAGGATTTAATTTAATGTTAACTAACCCTCCTTCCTTCTCCCCCCCCCCCCGACCCACCTTTTTTCCTCTTTCTTCTTTTGTTACCCCTCTCTCTTCATGCATCCCTCTTTCTTGGCATGTCTTTGCTATAGAATGGTCCATGATAGTGCTTTCTTGAATCAAATCTCCTTTCACAAAATTGTGAACATCTTTGCTACAAAACTTTTTGTCAAAAGTCTTGGCCACAATCTTTGTTACAAAGCTCCTAATCACAAGTTTTTAGCTAATGCACACTGTGAAGTTCCAAATGCAAACTTGCATACAACAAAACATAGATTGGAAAGCTCCAACAAAAAGAATAAAATAAAAGAAAAAAACAAAGATATTTACCTCACAAAGATCTAAAGTGATCTCCATTTTTGGTTGATGATGATATGTTGGTAGCTATCATTCGAACTTTGATGTGGACAAAAAAAAATTAAACCCAAACTATCTAGCGTGTTTCATGATGACAAACATTGACAACCAGATTATGTGGCCTTAATGTATTGTTAAAGACAATGTTATCACTACAGCCAAACATTAGGTGTGGCATGGCATTAAAAAAATTCTCAAATTACTTTAAGTTATTGTGTCCCCAAATCACTAACCCAACCATTAGCCCAGGCCAAAATGGTGATAAATAGTTTTGGAAATAGAAATTTCATGTAGCCAATGGGAAGCCTCAACATGCATTCAGGATTGGCCTTAGTTTTTCCTTTCTTGTATTTCTTCCTTGTTCAATCCCTAGCCCTGCCATTAGCCTTGGCCAAAAATGGTGACCAACAATTTTAGAAACCAAAAATATATGTAGCCAACGGGTAGGTTGAAGCAGGCATTCAAGGTGCCTTGATCTTTTTCATTTTTCCTTTGTTCCCAACATGTTCCTTTCAAGTTCCCAATAAGTTTCCATTAGGTTCTTTATATGTTTTAAAAGTTCCCAATGTGTTCCCCAAGGGTGTTCCCAATAGCACCTTGCTCTAATCCCATATGTTTTGCCCAAAGTCCTCCCCTTCTGACCTTATACCTATATAAGTAAGCCAAAGTGGGAGGCATTCCATCATTTAATAGAATATTTTATTTCAAAGGATCTTTCATAGTTTCAAATTTTTTTTGCGATGGGCCAATCAAAATAACTCATTGCAAAAAAAAGGGTTGGACTTGTGAAACACCCCAATTAATTAATATCAATCACACATAGTAGGCTTGGAAAAGGGTTATATGGGATGATAATTTTGTCTTCTTATTAAGTTCGAATATCAAAATGTGCATTGACAACTATTTGGATATCCTATCGTTAGAGACAACTTTTAAAGTTAGATGGATGTTGTCATTGTTGATTTGACTTGCACATATATAGTGTAGCAAACATCGACGACAACAATATGTGCAGTGATGATAGTTGTTCAAAAAAAGACAACCATATGTTGAGCAAGCACCAGGCAATGATTTCATTTCCCTTGTTATTGAGATGTATGAATGTTTTCATTCTTGTTTTGATTCATTTTTTATCACTTGTGCATAAACCATTATTATGCATCATCAAGAATTGTTTTTAGTTCTCTTGATGCTTGTTTCTTATTATCAACAACATGTGTCCATGTCTTATAACATGCGCAAGTCATGACAATTTTTCAACAAACTGTTACACTTGATCGAGGTTCCTCATCTCTTCCACACACCATAGCTAGTGCACCTCCGTCACTAGTTGATTTGTGAAAGATGACAACTCTTTTGTCTCAAGTCTTCTTTGTTATCATTGATTGTCATTTCATAGTCATGAGTCCTCTTTGCATGGGGTCTTTACCTGATTTTTGTTAATTGTTTGCTTTTGTTTTTTCTTTGGGTTGTGTGTACTTGTGTTCTCATTTGCCTTGTATTTTTTAATTTACAGGGTTTTTCTTCTATTTGGTAGCGATGAGCTTTGTCTCCATGGAGAGGGAGCTGTTTTAGCCCATAGGATACATGGAAATGAAAAGACTTGAAGGCAGAAAAAATTTCCCCAACTTGTGCCCAAAAAGCAGAAAAAAAGAAAAAGAAAAAAAAAGGCAGCGACCTTAAATCTTAGGCAGATTTCCCGCCATTTCAGTACCCGCTCAAAGCCCCGAAAAACAAATCACTTGGAAAATAAAGAGAGAGTAGGTAGGGAGTCGAAAAGGACTGAAATAAAAGCTGCAGCAAAAGGACACGGGCATGGGGCTCAGGCCTGCGGTTAGCACGCGCCTTATCTTCACCACCTGCCTCTCATTCGTTGACCGCGCACGCTGCGTGCATGCCTCCACACGACGTCCGGCACGTGGCAGAGTACAAAAGTACACAGACAGTAAGTTCACCAACTGGCGAAAGATGACCGCGATTGTCTACACCTACCGTAATTATACACATTCGACGACATTGTACAAATACGGCTAATCTGTAAGTAGTAACGGTCATTATACCTTCAGCATTATACGAATACTTTCGTATTCTACACTTGAGGTTATTTTCCGTATGCGTACGTAGTTAGTGTTTTCATCTTCTACAGTCTTTACTACCACTGTAAAAGAAGACCCGTCCAGACTCACTCCACTGCGTTTTGTCTGGCGCACGCGATGAGAGAGTCTCGTCAGGAACTCGACGTTCTCGCGGATATGGCAGAGATAGATAGAGAAAATCACATAAGCTGCTGCGCATGCAAGAGCAGCACTTCAGCAATTATGATCTTTTGATCTTCGACAGACAAAACTCTTTTTATTTGTGATACCATAAACAAGCATTTGAGGCTGCAAGTTTATAGCAGGAAAAAGAATATTACATAAGCCTTTGCCAGAAAAGTTGATATGAATTTGATACCAAACACTGGTGAGAATGTTGACAATCCATCATAAAGAGGTATATATATTTTGTCATGACAATGTGTTTGGAGCTAATCTTATGTATGGAGTAAGTAATTTGCTAAAACCATTTTTGTTGGAGTGACGGTATGTGGGTGTTCCATACATTTTAGGACATTAAAAAAAAAACCCTTCAATGTGTGTGTGGAGCTAATCGTATGTAAGGAGCAAGTAATTGTTAACACCACTTTCGTTGGAGTGATTGTATTTGGGTGTTCCATACATAGGACATTATAAAAAAAAACTCCCTTCAATGTGTGTGGAGCTAATCTTACGTAAGGAGTAAGTAATTGTTAACACCATTTTTGTTGGAGTGATGGTATTTGGGTGTTCTGTACATAGGACATAAAAAATACCCATCAATGTGTGTGGAGCTAATCTTATGTAAGGAGTAAGTAATTGTTAAAACCATTTTTGTTGGAGTGATGGAATTTGGGTGTTCCATACAAAGGGCATTGAAAAAAAAAAAACCCTTCGTACTTTGTGGCTCTAGGTCAACACTTGTCATACCAAATGCAAGGACTAATTTTTGTTTTATTTTGATTGGGTGGGTGCAAGAGTGAGTGGAGCAAAGTGTGGCAAGAAATTATCACCTTTTTAGTTCAAAACAATGAGTTTTTTTAATGGGTTAAAGTTATTTACCACGGTCTCCCATTGATTCTTTAAGCATTTTCTTCATTTGATTTAAATCCCAATTGAAGGTTTTTTTGTTTCCTAACATGTGTGCACAAGTGTAACCCAAATATCTCATTTACGTAATATTATATGGACTTTCAAAAAGCACTTTTTTTTAACTTATTCAAAAGTCCATAAATAAAATCTTACAAAGATCAACATGCAAAAATTTTCAAACTTTGTTTTTTTATATATTATGTAATCAAAATCAAGTTGTTAATAAACACATCATAAGTCATTAAACTATTTCAAGGTCCATATCAAAAATTGTTGCTAAGGATATAGTCTATAATTTTCAATTTTGAAAGTTTTTATCTCTTATGATTTTCTTGATTAAGCAAATTTTAAAAGTGCAACAATTACATATTCAAGTTGGCATCCTCAAATTAAGTCCTTGTAAAAAAATTCAAATTTATCTATTGAATATGGTCATTAAAATAACAACCACTCTACAAAATTTGTCAAATAATCTAAATTTTGGTCCACCCATTCTTGCATCTAACCTATTGCCATTCTTCACTAACTTTGAACTTGCAACCTCTTAAGAAAAATGTCAAATTATTACCAATAACCTAGTTTCATTCACTTACAAATAACAGTATCCAAATATATTTTAGCTAAACTTTGCATTAACATTAGTCAAACCTTACAAATCAATGACAACAATGACACTTGCAAAGTTTGTACGAGTTTTTTACTTCATGTTGTTCCATACAATTTGTTGTTTTACTTTAATTGCAAATATGTGAGAAAGGATCATGCCATTGAACTTGATGAGCATATGATAATATATTAATTGCCTTGTAGAAAAGGATGATGGTGATAACTTTTAATGCAAAATATTTCACTCATTCACTTTTTATAATCTATGAGAGGGCAATTGTGAATGCAAGCAAAAATGGCCCACATACCCCGATGCTCACAATTGCACCATCCAAAGAATCATGTTTTAGGATCAAATGGGATGAACCCCTATCTTCAATAAGGTGGGTTCATTTGAGTTTAACACCCCATCATACCTATTTACCCATGCACTTTGAAAGGAGTAGTTACAAACACAATAGTTGCACACATAAGCACCACATATCTAGTGGGGCTTGTTATACATTCCACTAACACCAATGCACAAAGTTGTGGATTTTTCATTTTCACTTCATCCTCAATGGTCATTACACTATTATTATCAAAGTTTTGACCTTGGGATAATCCTCCTTCCCACATTAAAACCATGTCTTTTAATGTGTTTGTAAAATCATTTTTGTACATGTTATCAATGGCAAGCATATCCCCTTTTGAACATTAAAGACTGGACCCACAACAAATAGGCAAAGGAGGGGTAAATTTTTTGTTGCAAATGAAAACACAATGCAAAGAATCCATGGTTTTTCAAGATGTCCAATGTGGCTACCTTGTCTATTTTGACTAGAAATTCAATCAGTTTGATTATAAGCCCTTAATTTTCAAGGTGACATCTTTTTTGACTTGTTCAATTGAATAAAATGACAATTTTTTAACCATTGGTCAATTTGACATTTAATCAAATATGACAAAAAAAGAAAATCTCTTGTAAAAAAAAGGGTGTAATAAAATGAAACCTAGAGGCAAATGAAACATGTAAATACAACAAAAAAAAGTGTTTTTTAATGAAAAAGGACACAAGTGTAATGAATTGAAACATGTGGTCAAATAGGACATGTAGTCTTAAAATTTGAAAATAAATATTACATATGTACTTGTAGGTTGTGGGTAGGTCCTAAATAGGTAGGTAAACCTAGGTTAGTAACTTAAATAACTAACCTAGGTTAGTATAGGGTGATACCTACCTGGTTAAGTTACTTTACTTATCTACTTATGTAAGTTAGTGCAAAAAAATTGAACACATTTAAAATGTGTTCACAAAAATATCTCCATCAAAAAGTGACAGTGCAATTGTTAAAGATTTGATTCCTTAGTATAAAGGTGAGGAGTTCAAATCCTCACACTTGCAATCTAGGCCACTACCTTAGTGGCCTAACTCGCCTAACTAGCCTAGGTAGTTAGGTAAATAAAAAATTGTTATTATGGGCATTCATTCAATAATTATAATAATTATTATTAAATTATAATTTCCTTGTTGCCCAATCTCTTTTAACTAGTCAAAAAAACCTAACAAAAAGACTTAATCAAATTGAACATGTTGAAATCGACTTGTTTAAAATCAATGGTTGGTCAAGTTGACAAATGAAACTTTTTGGTTTTTTTATGAATCTATCCAATCAAATAAATTGTGAATTCTTGTAGTGAAAAACAACTTACAAGATCATTTCTTACTTGCATCAAGTTTAGCTCTCAATACCACCACCATTTAGGACAAGCTTTGCTAGGTTTGTAATTTGATATAAAAGTGCGAAAATTTGTTTGAATAGATTATGAAGGCAAACATGAGAAGCTATCCAAATAAATTGTGAATGCAAATGCATCAAAGCTATTAGAATGGAGAAAAGGTTTCAAGAAAAAACAAATGCATGAAACAAAATAAAATAAAAGAGAAACAAGCCAAAGAGAAAAATGCAAGTTTCACCCCAAAATGCAAAAAGGCACATTACAAGGAAAGGCAAACAAATATGTTTTTTAATGTTTTTGGCATGAAGGTTTTGGTACTTTCTATTTGTACCATGTTGTGAACACGCCTTTTGGAGATGTAATGGAAGTTTTCCAAATGGAACCATTGGGCACTATTTTGTTTTGAAAATGATTCATTCCTTGGAATGGTAAATTGAACATGGTAAAGAAAAGTGGCATGGCATTTTGTTGGACCACCACTAGAGATGTTTTAACCACCCCTAGTTAGCACAATTATTCTATTTTTGTCTTACCTTCATGTACCTTTTTTTCTCCAAAAAAATTAATTTTTTTTCTTATTAACCTCCTTCTTGCCACTACCTAGCAACTATCAAGCCAACCACTCTAATATACATAACAACATGCTTGCCTACCTACTACAAATGACCTACTTGCACCACTAGAAGCAACATGTCATCTTGTGATTACAATTTGCAATTACAAAATAGTCGCAACAAACATTTACAACTAAAATTTCATTAGTTGCATAAATCTAATTGCACATAACTTATAGTTGCAAATGTTGACCTCATTGTGATGTCAACACAACCAAAAAATGAAGTGTATGGTCAATAAATATGTTGCCATCAGTTGATTAACCATGTACCCTTTGTGAATCTTGGTAAAAAAGAATTTAAAAATTAAAAACTAAATCCACAATGTCCATTTTGGATCGTCTTAAATCATGGCATGTGATACAAGATTCACCACTTAACATATTAATTGAATTTTGGCCAAAATATATTAAAAATGAATATGTACTTACCTAGGTTAGGTACCTACACACTTACCTAGGCTAAGTAGGTAGGTAATTAGGTGAAACAATAGCTAAATAGATAGTTGGTAAGAAAATCTATTTTATTTTTCGTTTGACCTTTAAGATCAAGCTTTTCTTATTGGTTCATCCCAATTGGCATTTTCTTTTTAATGTTGATTGTGTTTTTTCAAATTTTCAAATCCATTTTCTTGTTAATTTAAAAAATTTAAATGGAGGACAAAAAACACATGGGATAACATTTTTGGTCATAATTTAGTTATAAAATAATTTGCAACTAGGTTGTGACATTTATAAAATTTATCCCATATTTTTTGTCCTTTTTTCAATTTTGTAAATTATATAAGTATGTGAGCATTGCAAACGTTTTTTCTTAAAATGTCATTTCAAATGAACCAATTAAAAAAGTTTGACCTTAAAAGTTGAATACAAAATAAAATGAAATCCTTGTAAAAAGATCTTACCTACCTAATTTAAACTTACTTACCTACCTACCTAACTACCCATTTTAGGTCTATTCTATTAACTACCTACCTAATTAACCACCAAAGCACATTTTACTAACTACTCCCTTTAAGTTATCTAATTAACATACTTACCTAATTTAGTTACCCATGGTCTAACCTATTCACCCACTACATTAAAGCCACTTGATGAAGTCCCAAGTTTTTTTACTTAAATAAATTAAGAATAGAAAATGAACGTTTCAATTCTACAACATTAAGCGAAAAATAGTCACAAAAAGTTAATGATTAGTAGAAACAAACTACAAGTTTCTATCATGAAAAAACTTCAAACTTGCAAAAAAAAATACAACTTCAAAAAGGAAGTATAAAGACATACAAGAAGAAATTAAAGAGGCTCAAAATAATGTGCTTTGCTTCAAAGTAGAATCCAAAAATCATTACACAAAAGGACACAATACATTCCCCTTTCTCACCCAAGTTTCCCCCATGGGAACCTCCTTTGAAACAGTGAGAAAAATAGTGAATAATCCAAAAAATCAAGGGAATCCCCATAAAATTTCCTAAACTACAACAAAAACATGATAATCTTATCCTAAGTAGAGTCAAATTAATTTTTGATTCTTAAAATAACCATTTAGGTGTTTTGATAATGCATTTTAATAAATAGGTGTTGGCAAGATAATTTCAATAACATTTTTTTGGAAAAAATTTAAATACTTAGATTTTAGAGAAACCAAAAAAAGGTAATTATAATGCAAGTACCTATTAAAAGCTCTTGCCATTAACACCCATCTAAGCTACTTACCTACCTTCCTAACCTATCAATTTGATTAACCTACCTACTTCTTATGTTACCAACTTATTTACCTATCTATTCACCTACTTACCTAGCATACCTAGCATTTAATTGCATATTCAAACAAACTTACATATCTACATTCTTATCTAATTACATTGGTACTAGGTAGGTAGGTAGGTAAGTAGGTTAGTATGTTAATTAGATAGGTAAATAAGTAGATAGTTAAGTAGTTCAAAAGATAGTTATTTACCTACCTACCTATTTAGGCACTTAGTTAAGTAACAATACAAGGAATTTGCAAATCAATGACTATATTAACGATTAATGTTTAGTCATAATTACCACATGTGATATTAATATAAGGCTTAGTTGCCTTGGACAAGTCACATAAAATTATAGTCACAAAAGACAATACATAGCACCAAGTTACAATGACAATCGCATGAAGATATGAATTACATGAATTTTTCATCCATCCAAACTAGCATATGTCACATCATCATTTTGCGACTAATTTTATGACAAAACAATGTAGTTGCATTATTTATAATTTAAATATTTATTTTTAGAATATTTATTATTTAGATATTGAAATAAAATATTATTCATATACTCATATATTTATATTATTGTTTATTTCATTAATTTCAACCTATACCATGTTGACACATGTCATTACCTAGGTTAATATTTAAAAATTAATTTAGGTTGCTAGCTAGGCCACTTTGTGAATACTTAGGCCCACCTTGTAAGCACCTAATTTAAGTTGGTTATGCAAGTAGTGAATATGTAGTCAACATCCCATTGTTAACCACACCCCATGTTGTTTGTGAGAATTGATCTTTTAACCCCCAAAGATGGAAATCAATTCCTTTACCATCAAACCACCCCACTTATTGAAACAAAATAGTGTGCATTTTAAATTTACCCTACTTCACTTAAAACATTACACAAAATATCATTTTTGCTATTGGAGATCTCATTAGGATTTTGTTTAAATGACAAAATTAAAGTTTAATCTTAAAGTCCTTTCAATAATGCATACAATTGATTTGAAATGAAATATATTTGAATTTCATTATTGAATACCATTTCAACGACCATTCTTGGAAAAAATAAATTTAAGCATATAATTTATAAATGAATATATATAAATAAATAATAATATATTTGTCATATCTTAAACCTTCATTGGATTTTTAATATTATATTGTACAATTCTTCTTTTGTTATATCAAAATTTTACCAATAAAATTCTACGTGTGATATACAATTTATTCACACATAATATTTATAAATGGATAATAAATTATTACATTTCTTACCTAATTAAATAAATAATTTTAAAAAATCACATATCTACATGATAAAATACTTAATACTTAACCCACATACATATTATTTACTATTTACTTACTAATTAATTACCTCTAGCTTAATTAATTGATTAAACATAACACTATATCATTCAACACAACAAAATACCAACCTATTATTAATTAGCCTACTTACATACTACCTAATATCTAATACCTATTATTCAGCCTACCTAATTAATTAATTGATTAAAAAACAATATGACATATTGACATGTTAAAATACCTATTACTTAACCACACAAATATTACCTACTACTTAGCCCTATTTACTACTTGCTAGCTACTACCATTTGTTTACATGACCATTTGCAAAAACAACTATGTTTTCATCCATTAGTGGATGCCTTGATAAATGGATGATTAATATATATATCTTGCACCAGCTAATTACAAATTATGAAAAACCATATAATGTTAGAAATTTCAAAATGGTACAATCCCACCATTAATTACCATGGGTCTTTTAAAATTTTCACAAACCCACCAAACCCTATTACACATTTACTAGTTAGTTCATTGAAAAAAGTTAAGGAATAAAATTAGGCCATTAAATCCAACGATTTCATTGGGCGATTCCATTTTTTTCACATTTAATTGTATGTACATTTGCAATTATGATTTATAATTGCAATTCAAGTTGAAAAGATGTCACATGGTGTCCAATGGCGTATGAATCACTATTTAAATCACATAAAGAAATTATATTTTCATCTATTTTGGGATGCCACTAAAAACGGATGATATAAATGTACTTTTCATATTCATTTTCATCCAAATCGATAGTAGTCATAAGTTTAAGTTACATATGCAATTATAAATCACTTTGTAGTCATTTATGTGACTATTAATTGTTTTTATAAGGTGTCACAAAGGATAGTCACATCTATAGTCACAAAAATGGTCAATTTGGACACAAGTTGCAAATGCATGGGTTGGAATGGACATGATTCCTTATAATGTTAATAGTTACTTACTTATTTAGCTATTTACTTATATATCTACTAATGTCTTTTTAAGAATTTTTTTTGGGACCAAAGTGGCTATCATCCATAAGAAAATGTAGAAAAAATGGCCATGCCATCTTTTGTAAGATCGAGCCAAATCTAGCTATAAACCAAATATGAAATACCAATCCTTTATCATCTTTCTATATTTTGGCTATAAATTAAAAATCAAGTATAGAAATATGGTGATTCTCATTATTTATTTATTTTCACTTCTAGCAATTGGAAAATTCCAAAATCACTATGAGAAAATTGTGTCTTTTGCAACTTGTCCAATGTAATTAAGAAATGTTTGATGTAATTAGATTATAACTAAAAAGTGTCCAATGCAACTAGATTACAACTAAATACACAAGTTGCAATAGACATGATTTTCTCAAAATGAATCATTTGTTTTCCAAATTTTGAAATTCATTTTTTTATGAAATTTTTTCCAATAAAAAGAAGGTTGCTACCTACCTATCTACATATTTGCATACCCCAAATGCACCCTTATTAAAAGTTCGATACTAAACCCTAGAAATATCTTTATATTCATAATATATTTCAAATATTTCACAAATATAACTTTCAATATAACATTAATATACACCCTTAGAAATATACCCCTAATATATTCTTAATATACCCTAATATATCTCTAGAGGCTAGGTTCACAAATTAAATGTGATTAAATGTTGGTTGTTGATGCAATTAATGTAACATACAAACTTATTCATAGATGAATATGATTTTTTAATCATTCACATGAAAAAATGAATAGTCACAACATAATTGTAACATAATCGTAAAATGACCAAAATTTGTCAAAATTGATAAATAGTTGCAATTTTTTTACAAATGACATATAATTGCATGTAATCACAAATAAAATGAATTTGTTCTTCACAAATCCATTTGCTTCTCACCATCCATATGTGTGAATGTGTCACAAAATGAAAAAAACTAACATTAAATTACTAATGACTTAAACATTATGTGTGTCATTTGCGCATTGATTCTCCATCACTTAAAGAACGATTTACCAAATATCTTTTTCTGCACGCTACAACTAGGCTTAAAATCTTAGTTGGTTCAATTCTTGATTAAGGTCAAGGAACCATTGTAAACAAAATTCATCCTCAATCAATGGAATGTAACTAAAAACTAAGTACATTTGGGTACTCGTTAATGAAGGTGGGTATCATCTCATGATAGTTAAATGAACTATCTTGATATTTTTGATTCAATGAAATGTGTAAATAACATTTGAATGCGTAGATATGCAAAGTCATTTATGATTCAATTGTTCCATTGAAAGTAAATTTCATCCTCACTTTTGATTTGATCTTCAATTTTGGTGAAATTAGGGCTTTCAATACATTATTTCTAGATTACCTTACCTTAAGGTCAATTTCGTCATTAAATAATACTCAAAATAGTGAAATGAAATATTGTGAAAAATATGAAGTTGACATGTTGAAAATCATCATAATTCTCATAGGCTACATTCTGAAAAATTTCACAACCCATATCACAAGATTATAACTAGATGATGGAAATAATAATAATTTCAAAATTATAAAAATAATTCATTTTTTGAAAAAAAAATTTATGCATTTTGTCAATGTGGAAACTAACCCCAGGCTATGGTAATTCTAGACTTTTCAAATTTGGTGGTTAGGATCAAGTTTTTTAAACAAAACATTGAATTTTATTTTTTGTTGGATCATTTATTTAGTGAGACAAAAAAATTATGAATATTTATTGTTGCATCGTATGGTGATCCCCAAATCAAAATTTCTCTTCAAATTTCTAATCTCCAAAATGGTCATTTGTTAATTCTAAACTTTTCAAAAATCTAGAATTAACTGAATACATCCATGATATTGTGGATTGCAATTTACAAGCTCATATTATCAGAAAAAAAAAAACTGTTAAAATTTCAATTTAAATTCATCATTTTAAATTGCCCTAATTATGTTTGATATTCGGACCCTATTTCCCATATTGATAATTCAATAATTCCTATTCAGTCCTGGCTGCTGACTACTCTATTACAACCTGTTGAACTTGATTCCAGACACAATAATAATAATAATGTGCTATATAATTTTGAAAGAAAAATTATCTAACTCTCTTGAGTACAATCTGCCATCAAGAATGAAAACTTTTTTTTTAAGGTGCATGGAACTTGCATGATCACAGATGATCAATCAAACAAGACATGCATTAGAATCGTGAACAGATTCGCGCCTCCACTGCTGCTGCATATATTTTCACTGCTCCTACCTGTACAACTACTATAATTACCTCGAACCTTGTGCATTAAATGCCTGAGTTTCCGCATTTCATACCCAGATTTAATAGAACTTCCTTACTTTGCAGGCCCTCGCTCAAATAGGGGATAGGGGGTGAAAGGAGGCCCAAAGACAGCGTGAAGGCAGGGTGACTTTAAGGAAAACTCTATTGGAGTTCTTTTACCATTGCAGCATTTTCTTGCCGAATATTTATATATTTTTTAATTTTATTTAATTTATCATCTTTTCACTTCAGTAGTAATAATAAGAATTTCCTGAAATTCTAGCACTTTCAAAGATTGGGCCATTTCTAGCTGGATTAAGTGAAATGATCATCTACATTAAAGTAGCAACATAATTTCTAAACTTCTGGCATTGTCAATATCTAAATTTGAAAAAAAATCAATCTACATTTATTGAAAATAGTTTAATTCATGTTGAAATGGTACTATTATGGTATATATATTTCAATGTCTTTCAATTTTTTAATTTTGATATTCAGTTTTGACACTACTTAGAAGTTTTGATTCAATTATTCATCAGTTAGAAACTATTATTATTTATCTATTCACACTAGCGATCTCTTTGGTTGAAAAATTTCCCAAAAGCATTTGACTTCAAAAATTAAAAGGAAATATTCCATTGCAAGTTCCCTATTTTTAAAGAATTCACCAAATTTTCAAGAATTTTTTTGGTTGTTTGAGTAAATTTCACAATATTTTTCCCAGAAATCACCACATTTGGACCAGTGTTTTATTTTCGACAATAATTTGGAAAACAATTGGAGCTTTTTTTTTTTTTCTTCTTTCCCCCAGTACAGTAAAATTTGACTTATTTTTCTAATCTTGTTGCAAAAATTTGCCACTTTTTTGATAATGTAAAATTGAGAAAAAAAAAAAAAAAAAAACCTGGTTGGAATTTTGGACACAGTTTTTTGTTTTGGGGGGAAGTTTTACTACAATTAAAAAAGTATAGCCAATTAAAGCTAAATTA
>Ga0116227_10005615_pt1 | contig 26288 bp, 10 predicted proteins | sample S1TSphgellanicum_FD_89693 | JGI IMG/M metagenome (GOLD analysis project Ga0116227, IMG submission 89693) | Host-associated microbial communities from peat moss isolated from Minnesota, USA - S1T2_Fb - Sphagnum magellanicum MG | ecosystem: Host-associated > Plants > Peat moss > Unclassified...
AACATAAATACAATGCAAATATGATGCTACATCAATTATCATTGAAACAATACCAAAATTAAATCAATACAATCTAAATTGTTTCAATGCCTATTTTACACGAACAAAGCACTAAACCTTGGAGATCTTGTAAAAGTATTATGAAAGCACTTAAATAGCACTAATACAAAGGGGTCCCCACTTTGTGATGAGGGAAACAAAGGCAAATACAGGCTAATGAATGTGCTGCACCATATAACCTAATGATGAGCTTGCTTGAAAATTGAGTTTAAAAAAATGTGAAATTAAAAGCTTGTTGAGAATCAAGCTTTAGAAAGAATACCCAACATTAAAAATCATAACTCAAAACACAAGGTTTACTGTTTAGGGGCAACCAAAAAACTTTAAAAAGTTGGAAGTCTTAATGAACTTGTCGTAGCTTGTAGCTTTTGCCTAATTCATTTGATGTAACTTTTGTTTAATGAACTTGTTTGAGCTTTCACAATAATTGATAAAACAAACAAACACACAACACACAAACAATGTTGTACTTGAAATTCACTAGAGAATCAAGTTATAGCTTCCATAACAATCGACAAAGTAGATAAACAAACAACACATAAATAATGTTGTACTTGAAGTTCACTTGAGAATCAAGCTACAATTGCTACAATAATTGATGAAGTAGATGAACGTATAACACACAACTAAAGTTGTACTTGAAGTTTGCTTGAAAATCAAACTATAACTCAAAATCCATAATAATTGACAAAATAAACGAACACACAACATAATAGTGTTGAACTTGAAGTTCATTTGAGGATCAAGTTTCATAGTAGATGAACACACAACATATAAACCAAGAATCAAGCTCCATAACAAGTGAGCAACACAACGCACAAATTCAAAATCAAGATCTAGACTTAAATTAAAGCATTTGATGAAAAATGCTTGAAAATGAACAATCAACTTACAAAAGATTTGAAGAGGGCAATGTGAAACAAATTAAACTACTCTTTTAGCAACCTTAAAAGAAAAAGACTTTAGAATAAGATCAAACTTGATAAGACATTTCAACGTCATAACAAAAGCTTGAAATCTATGTTTTATGTTTATTCACTTTCATTTTCTTGAATGTTGCTTGCAATTATAAAATTTAATTCACAACTAATTAATTTTAATTATTCATTGATAACAACATTGGTTTTTTACATTAGGTTTCAAAATTTGCTTCATGATAACTAGTTCATTTTATTGACATAAAATATTTAATATAATCTAGGTTCATGGACCAATTGTTCATGCGAATGAAATGTATTCAAAACATGATAAGGGTAAACTCTACAACTAGATTATCAAGGTGAAAAACTTTCATACTACATTTTAGTTGGAGTCTTGTCTTTTGTGTGAAGAATTTTGAGCTTGTAACCTTTGCAGTTTGCCTTTGCCAGTTCAATGTCAAGTAGCACAAATCCTTGGCTTCTTATCATAAATGAATTCATCGATATTAAAGTTTGATATCGTGTAGCCAAATGAAATTTACAATGAGGCAACCAAACAACATAGTACGTGACATTCATTTCATGGGTACACAAGTATTGACCAACTTGGAGAGGTTGAAATTAATGTTATGTAAGTTGCTTGACCTAATTCCTTTAAGTTCATATTATTAAAGCATTGTTGAAGGGATTTTATAAGAACAAAAACAATTGTCATAATACATTTTTTTGATTTAAGCACATGGATAATGAAATAACCCTTGAATTTAAAGGAGAACTAGATATCAACAAATTAAATTCAATACCATCAAGGCATATATGTACTATTGACATTCATTTAAAACAAATGGTTAATGATTTCAAACTTCTAGTCTTTCAATTTTTATCAACATTCCTATTAGAATGGATTCATAAGGTCTAAAATTATATAGAAGACATAAGTTCATGGAGTGGTTCTGTAATTCATGACATTTGCATCTACACCCAAAGCAAACAACATTCATCAAGTTATTAAATTATTGAAATTTAATTAGCGTCATAAAAATCTAATCATAGCAAAATGCAAAAACTTGACAAAATTATTGTTGCCTTTAAAAAGTTGTAGTTTCAATGTTTAACAAACATGCTACCACAACTAGTGTTCATTGAATTGAACTTAAATACAACCAATTAAACCTAATAATTTGTTTTGTTTTCTAGTATGCAACATTGACATTGCATTCCCAATTTTGTTTAGGTTATAATCAAGATAGCTATTGCCCCAAGAAAATGAACTTGGAAACCTTTACTTCCAAATTGTTACAATTACAACCATCATTGATTTCTTGGGGGTTTTATAAGCTTGATCTTTTAAAAAGTTCATGACGTTTCAACTACAAACCATGAGAAGAGCTGCAACAATAGAAGTTAGTGATCATGTTGCTATAAGATAAGACTTAACATTTGAATTATTTGATTCCAATAACCTTGACAACAAATTCTCCAAGAAATGATCAAGAAGCAAAATTTTTCAAGTAGAGATGTCACAATGACAACATTTGTGATCAATGGGACATGTTGATCCATATTATAATTAATTTTTTCAGTAGAAAAAACAATACATTTTCAAATAAAACTTTAAAAAATGACACAATTTTCACAAAGTCGTTCAAGCAATCATGCCTACTACACAAGCTTGCTCGAGGTCATGAAAGCTTACTTGCTTAAAATGTAGGTCAAGCATAGGCCTTGAAATCACATAAAGAGGTATAAAACATTTCTTTGGGGTGTAGTAGCTAAGGCTTACCAACCTTCTTGTTCTTATTACATATGGTGTGTTTTCCATTGCCCTAGGATGCTCCCAAGTTCACACTCCTTCTCAAAACAATTTGCAAAGTTGTTTCAATGCACTCTCATGATGTTTGTCCAAGGTCATAGTCCTTTTCAAAACAGTTCATGAAGTTGTTTCAATGCATTCTTATGATGTCTGTTGATGTTGACAACCAATTAGGGTGGTCACAAAGTGCAATTAGTCTATCAATAATTGTTAATAGGGTGCAAATGGGATAACATGAGCCACACCTGCTTGTTTTATGACTGCTTTTGTGACTATTTTTTGAAAAATATTCCTAGAATAATTTTGAAAAAATATTTAAAAAAATATTTTAAATATATATATATATTTCATATTATTTTATTAAGGTTTATGTTTAAAATTTGGGAAAAAATGTTATTTTCAAAAAAATTCAAATCCATTTACAAGTCTTTTTACTATTTAAAAACAAGTGTTTTAGTGTTTAATGAATGCTTTTGTTAATTTTTTATTCATTGGATTAATTTCAAATTAATTCACGTGTTCCCATAATATATATTAAAAATACAACTATATAAACAAATCTTACGATTTCAACATAAAATTAAATTAAGATTTTAAAATATGAAAAAACCAAGCAAACGTTACACTTGCTATAGGTATGTGTTATTGCAACTGCACCCAATAATAATTAATGGGCGTCATCCCCTTTGCAATCTATTAATTGAAAACCTGAAGGTGGCAACAACATAGTTTGTACCTTTATTTTAAAAAAGTTGATGGAGTTTAAAACCCTATTCTCACTTTATGTTGGTGGGAAAAAAAGGTAGCTAACTTTAGCTTGTGAAAAGTGTACAATGTGTACTTCAAGAAACATGACATTTTTTTGCCCCAAATATATCATTGTAATGTGCGAAAACCCTTAACAATTATAGTATAGTAAACATCAAACTAAAAACAACTAGAAACATGGTAGCTTCTTATTCATGTAGTCAATTATTATTCATCTTTGCTTACACAATACATATGTATAATGGGATTTATGTTGATGACATATGATGCATGATGAAATATGATGCCTTGATACATTGCCATTTTGATTAAAACATAAAAATAAAATTATCAATATTTTCTACAATATTTATTACTAAATAAAAAACGATTTTAATAATAGTTATCTTGTTCTCACTAACATGCACACATTTTCACTGGGGTAGGGGTATTTGTCGCTGATTTCCAAAAAAATACTAATGTAAGCACCTTGTAGGCACTTGCCATCAAAACTTGGTGATCATTTTGTGCTGGGCCGATACCCTTGTTTGGTCATAAAGGGGGTGAGATTTCTAAACTCTAGTGAAAAAAGTGTGTTGAACTTAAACATGGACTGTACTTAGATTGACACTAAATTTGGTTTTAATCTAAGTTTCATTTTTTTTCCTAATTGCTTGCAACCTAGCATTGGTGTTGTGTGTACTACAGTTATAAATATTTTCAATAACTAATGTTAATCTGTGTATTACATGTATAAATAATTTTGAACCTTGTGCATTTAATTTTACGTCTCATAAAATTTCATGAATTTGGGAATAAAGCCCACTTTACTCTTGGAGGCAAGGCCAATATTCAACTCAAATCAAGCATTTCTATTGGTGCAAAAGTTGAAATCAGCCTAATGCGCTTTGCACTAGGCGTCAAGGCTGAAATAGAATTTTTTTTTCAATCTGCCCCAAGTTACTAATAAATGCTGAACTTTACTGTTCTGTATTGGTCCCAAGGTTGAAAAAAGGATACCATTGAATTTGGGAAGCCAATTTGCAACCCTTGAGGCCAATGTTCCAGCATTTAATAATATCCTGACATCAATGTTTTAACATTTATTAATAACTTGAGGCCAAACAACAAGCCAAAAGTGCTCAAAGTTGCACCAAGTTTTTTCAGCCCTGACTCCTAGTGTAAAGCAGGCCTAACAGTAACACAACTTGAAAGAGGGGTTGAGGATGAAAGAAAGACTTGAAAGGAGTGTCACTTTACGAATAATGTGTTAGTAACATCTGGAATATTATGTGTGAATATGTTGGACAGGCATGCTTCATAGAAGTGCATGGATTTGAACCTGCCATAAAGGACAGGATCATCCTCTGATGAACTACTTCTTCTACGTTTGAATCGGCCATAATGGACAGAGTCATCATGTACACTACTTGTCCTAAGTTTGAACCTGCCATAAAGGATAGAGTCATCATGTGATGAACTGCTTGTTCTTATGCAACCATCTTGGGGAATCTTAAATCAGCCAAATGAAATGAACGCAGTCAGTACAAAAGTACTGCTGCGATTTTTTCCTCCAGTCTGCACATTTGCCCCGTTTTTTTTCACCTTGTCATGCATAGGCATGTTTTGGATCCATGTTATGCACGTTTTGAACATGATACAGGTATAGAGGGGTACGTAACATATTACGTGGTGTGTTATGTGTGGTTATGAGTGCAAAACATGCCTGCATGTCACTTGAGAAAATATGGACAGGGCAAATGGGCAGACTGGAGGAAAAAATTGCAGTAGTACTTTTGTACTGACTGCATTCATTTCCTTTGGGCGATTTAACAATTTCCCACAAGGTCCTATCTGAAATCTAATCCTGATATTTGGCACAATTAAAGATGTTTTCACCCTCAGGGCACTGATGCAAATACAACTAATTTCAATGCTGGGGCCATAGTAATTGAAAAAAATGTCGTCACCTCTTCCATGAAGATCTACAAAGCTCCTAGGTTTCCCACACCTTGGATTTTTATCTTCCCTAAGGATGCTAAGGACTACATTACACACCATAACATACACTTAGCCATGATTTTTATTGATTGCCATTCATTTAGTGGAAGTGGCAACCTAAAACCTTGTACACACAATATTGTTATACTTCTGGTGTGGTTGCTTGAGAGGTTTCAATGTATAAACTAGATTAGCATAAATAAGCATGAACATAAATTGTTACATCTTTTCATGTAACAAGTTGCCAAATTTCCTTGTTGGGATGATAGGTCCAACTCTATGTGTCTACACAATGACCCCTCCACACTCTACTAAACATTCTACTCCAATAGTAATTGTGTTTGTCAGCTGAAATTTATATTTCAGCACATTGGCAAATGAATATTTCAAAGTTGCCACAAGATTTCATGATTTTTTGTGGGTCCCTGATTTTTTGGGTTTGTATTTAAGCCAGAGGGGGAACCAGTGAATCGGCAACCATGAGGTGCAAAAATATGGTAAAGTGACACACAACCTAGAACTTAGGGTTATGGTTATTAGGTATTTTGAAAGGATCCAATGAGAGGAGATCTCATCCTCCAATTAACTTTAATGTCCTTTCTACAGATCAACTGATTATTTTATTTCTTATGTCAAAAAAAATGTGTAATGAGAGATACAGCTTAATAACACTCTCCAAGAGATCAGTGCTAAAACATAAAGAAGACCTCCCCAATGTCATTTTTTGGGATCAGCACTAATCTCATCAGCAAAAGCTCCACACGTACACCTCACAATCAGTGCTGATTCCCATATTTGCCATTAGCGCTAATCTCTGTTGAGATAAGCTCAGGTTTGACACCCACTATTGAATGCAGACCTCATACAAAGTTCCTACTGATGTGCAACCCATTTCTAAGTTTGTTGGGAGTAGTTCAATGGACAACAAAGCTTAAGGGATAACAGTTTCAGTAACTGACGAGAGCTTGGTCCGCTGCTTTGCTTTGAACCGCCTGCAAAACTCGGCGGAAAATACTCAGAACCATTTTGTTTCCTTCAGGCTGGTGAGTGACAGGACAAGATCGTTGTGCGCCAACGTCGGTGCAATGTTTCAACAGCTTGTAAGCTCGGAAGCCCAATAAACACTTCGAAACTTTTCATGTCGTCGCCACAGCAAGCGAAGATGGCGTCCTCCTCCATGAGGCTGCAAGGGCCCATGCAGATGGGCTCGCCCCACCCGAAGTCCACTACGTTCATCGGAATCCTAGTCCATGAAGAAATGTAGAGCAATGCCACCGCCTTCGGTTTTCCTCTGCGCACTTCCAAGTAATCGATGGCGGATCGAATGTAGCTGTCCGTCACCAGCGCTTTGGCATCTTGCACCAGCTTCACAATATGGGCTAGCGAGTACTGTGTGAGCTCGGCGGCGGTGGCTGTCGCGTGCCCTAAAAAGACTCCGTTTCCCAAGAAGCGTGCTGGGAGTGGTGGATCGAGTTTTGAGCGGATATTGACGGAGAACACCAGACGCGCGACTTGGTCGGGGTGCATGTCCACGGCTTGGGTCCTCGCTTGCCATGTCAGCGCTGCCAAGGCTTCAAAGGTGGTCACTTGTGTCACCAGACCGTGGTGGAGGATTCGTCTTTTCACGCTCTCGAGTTCGTGGGGGGACACGGTGAAGCTGGAGCTGCACATAGCAGTCGAGCTCTCATTTGTGCGTGGGAATATAACTTCGTCCATTTCACGGAACTCGAGGTGCGGAAACTCGATCCGCAGCGGTGAGCGCGGGTTCAGTAGTGTGCGGTCGAGGTTGGGAACCAAGTGGGGAATGTCCACTGATCTCGCGAGCTCACCCCAGGCGACGAGAAACTCGCTAGCCACGAAAGCGTCGGCGATGCAATGGTTCATGTAGAGACCCAGCACGAAGCCGCCACACTTGAACTGCGTCACCTGCACACACATTAGCGGTACGTCGAGTTCAATACTGCCGTGGCCACTAGTCGGCGGATTGTTATACACGAGCTGCGTCATGAAGGGAGCAGGTCTGTAACGCTCGCCCAGCTCAGCAATGGCGCAATCAGCCGCGGCTTCAACAAAGGGTACCCCTTGACCTTGGCACTGAATTTGAAACTTGGAGTCCTCGCTCAGGCCCAGCCTGCCTGCCATTGGGTAATATAGCACCAGGAGCTTCCGCAACGAGTCTTTAATCACGGCGACAGCATCGTGGTTCTTCTTGTGCTGTCGCGAATTGAAAAAGTAAACCGTGCTCACTGGGACCACAAAGATCTGATCGAGATTGGAAAGCGAGTAGACATGTTTCTGGGTAGGCTCAGCTGGATAGACAAGAATCGGGTCACTGAGCTTTACATCCAGCTTCAACTCTCCATTCCCCTCGATCTCATGGCCTGTACTAGAGCTCCCTGACATGATTGCGCCCTAATTCAGAGTACACAAACCACAGCTCGCGTAATTTACATAGCTCTCTTGTCGAGAATGAGTAACCAATTCCTACAACCACAATGCCGCAGCTGCCTCCAATTTACGACGCTAGCTTGAATGATCAATTGAGCTTGGAGCACCAAAAGGGATCGATGAAGGCGTGGCGCGGGAGACAAATTAAGTTAGTAGAGAACAGTTGGAATCATGCTTTTTTTTTTCCTGGCTAGATTTATCGAGTTGGCTTAATGTTCTTTCAAAATGGCTAAAAAATGTGTTTCTTTTGGTTTTCTGGTCGCCAAATTTTCTACATGAAATATTGCCAAGATTTCTCTATTGCCAAAAATCTGAAGGAGTTTTGAACTTTTTTACTTTCGTATTCTGTTAATAGCCAAATCTGGCTAAATTGAATTATGTATGATCGCCAGCTCAGTTGCATCACAAATATGAAAAAGAAATGGAATTGAACAAGGAGAGAAAAGGCGTAAATGATCTCTTCTTTCGGCGTGTGAGCGAGTAGCGAAGGACGTGCAGCGTGCAGACGTGAAGCACCTTGTCACCAATGACTTTTTTTTTGGTCAATTTTGTGACATAGCCAAAGTGGCAATAATCCATAGAAAGATTTAGCCAAATTTTGCTACAAGTGATATACGAAAATACATTTTCTTAAACATCCTCCTATATTTTTGGCTCCTACTTGATAAATGTATAGAAATCTGGCAACTATTATTAAAAACTGGTCCAATTATGGATGGCTATTGAAAGTCTCAACATAGCACTTGGTTTTAGCACTTGTAGATTTTAATATCTCTTTTTTGGGCTATATTTAGCCAGCAAAAAAAGGACTGCCTGTCAATGTGTCACGCCTAAAAGGCTGCACTCAGAGAAGCCTATTTGGATGCCAGATCTTCTGAGCCCAGCATCCCGCATAGTAAAACCCCAGAACTTAGTTACATACATACTACATAGAAAATGAAATATCTGTTGGTTGAGGCTGGTTCTAAGTTCACACACAACCATATATATCCTATTGTGTATATTTATATACCTTGACAGGTATAAGTTACCTTTTGTCTATTTAATTAAACCCTTAAATCAAAATCATCAAATTTTTAGAATCATTGTGATTAACGGCTAAACTTAGGCGTTCAGTTTTTAAAAATGACTAGAGCTAATTTAAAGCACTTAAATTCCACAAAACTAGTGCACATGGTTTTCATGTTAAACTACTTGCAAAATTTGTGTGTTTTCATAAAATGGTCTTTGAATGAGATGGTACCCCCACACACTATGACATGCATTTTCCCATGACTAGAATAAGATAGTGCCACAGAGCAGCCTGACTATGTGTTAAAAAGTTATAAAAATCATTAAACTTGTTAAATATTAAACATTAAAATAGTACATAGTTTAAATAGGTTAATTGATTTAAACCTGCTAAACTTTATGTTAAAAACAGTGTAACACAGGGGAAACAAAAGAGGTGAGAGTGAGGGCCTGAGTCCAACATTAATTGTTAACCATGTCCCCCACAATTCATGCCCTTGCCAAGAGCATGAACACAGGTGATGAACACAGTTGGGATTAGAAATTCTGCTCAAACAACAAGGAATTACAGCATGCACCTAATAGGCCTAGTTTTTGGTTTTTTGGGGAGGGTGGGTGGTGTTGAATTTTTGGGATTTAGGTTGTTCCCAATTTGTTCTGAACACATTTCCCCAAATTTCCAATGTGTTCCACCAACATGTTCTCAATAGCACCTCACTTTGTCTTATATGCTTTGGCTAATGTTGTCGTCTATATAGATGGGCGACCATTTGGACTCAAATGTTTCTATCTTTGGAGTCAATAAGTAATCAATACTTCTAGATTGAAGAATCTTCAAAGTTTTATATGTATATTTTTATTGGATCAATCAAAGAAACTTGTGAAAAAAAGAGATTATGAACTTGGAAGGCACCCCAACTAATTAATATGGATCACACTAATATATCATAAAACCAATGATAACAACATAATTAATAGTACAAGTTAATAATAATAAAAGTCCAAAATGTGGCCCATGATGATTTAGAAGCGGTTATTGAATTTTGGGCTGAAAGTCCAAAGGTATATAATTTGAAATGCCAGTCATGAGACTGGGCCTTGGGTGAACCAACACCTGCATTGGTACCACGGTATCAAAGTATGAATCTGAGTAAAGATGAATGCCGAACAATTTAGCTTATTTCACAAGGTAAGGGTAATTTTTCATCATTTATCCTTTATTTATCATCCAAGTATAAGTAAGTTGTTAAAGGTGTAAAGAGCGTTTGGATTTCTAGGACAAGAATTGTTAGTATTAATTTTGACGATCAAAATCAATATCCAAACTTAGTTCGAAAACCTATTACTACAAACCATTATCAAAAAGTGCTATTAGAAATTTGTTACAGGAAAGTGCTATTGAAAATATGTTATTGGAAAATACTATCAAAAAGTGCTACCAAAAACCACTACTAAAAAGTGTTATAAAAACTTGTTACCAGAAATTGCTACAAAAAATCACTAATGAAAACTATTATTAATAATCCCTACTGGAAATTATTATTGGAAATCACTACCAAAAACTATTATCGAAAATCACTACTCAAACTATTTTTTAAAACTACTACCAATTTTTTATTACTAAAAACATAATACCGATTTTCGAAATGTATATTTTTAGACTAGAACGTTAGCTAATTAGATTGACTAGAGATAAGGATTTCTAAATAGGATTTGTTATGAGTTTTAAAAAGATTTTTGTAATTCCATTAACTTTTTGGAATTTCCACCATTTCTAATCACTTTAAAGTTTTTATATGGGGAAACCTAGGTAGTTGAGGTATATCATTAATTGTTATAATTCTATCATCTTGATGTTGGAGATTTGCGATAATGTTCTTGAAATCATCTTTTCCACTTGTTTTTTACATGATAGAAACCTATAGTTTGTTTGTACAAGTTTCATAACCTTCTTTGTGATCATTTGTCACTCAATGTTGCAAAACCAAAATGCTCATTTTTTACTCCTATTTCATTTAAGTATTTAAAACCTAAAATTTCATTAGGTTGTTTTAAAATAAACAAATGCAAGATAAACATTTTTGCAAAAGTACTATGGCACATGTTGCCAATTAAGGAAAGAAAATTGTTGTGTAATTGGCCTTGGAAACAAAAACACATTAAAATTCAAACATCATATAAAAAATAAAAATAAAATAAAACCAATCAACAACCTAAGAATCCTTTCAAAGCCTTTTTATAATGGCAATTGGTGGGTAATTAATGTAATGAACAAAAATCAAATGTTGAAATAAAATAGTTCAATAGTTAATCAAAATAAGTCACTACACCAAAATGTGTCTTAATCCATTTTAAGTTTCACTATATTTTGAATGAATTTGGACATTTTTACCATGATGAAACTTGTTAAACCCTTAATGAACAGGGACTAATTGCTATGGACAGTAAATTGATCCATTAATATTTAGTGAAACAAAGTTACTTTCAAGTGAAATAAAAATTTACCAAACCATTTCACTTGCTAGTTAATTAACTAAATAACATGGAAATCAATTAAACTTAAATTATTTAATATTTAATGTAATATTTAATATTATTGATCATTTCATGATTTTTAACCTATGAATTATTGATACATGTCACTACCTATACTAAGTTAAAACCCTAATTTAAGTACATAGGTCATGTAATCAATCTAAATAGACACCTTTAGGGAATTATATTGAAAAATATTTAATGAACTTATCATTATTGACCACAAACATACCATTTGTGAAGTTTGATCCCTTAACCTTTAAGATGAAAGCAAACACCCTTACCATTAACCCATCACACTTGTTGAGATAATGTGTTACATGACATTCTATTTATTAAATATTTCATTTTCAACATTATTAAAACATAAACTTTGAAAATTCATATTTTATTAAGATTTTGTCTAAATGAAATGATTAAAGTTTAATTTAAATATTTTTCAATAATTTATTGGCTTTTGAAAGTGTAAAATCATTTGAACAATTTTTTTTTTAATATCACTATTCAATAACACTTTAATGACCATTCTTTTGGAAAAAAAAAGTTTAATAAATGGATAAGATTTTTGTTAATATAATAATTTTACCTATGTTAAATTACTTTCAACTATTCTAGGGCTATTTTTCATTGTTTTAAATTATTTCACCTTACATCATTTATGACTATTTATGGTTATTTTCATTTTTTTGTTATTTAAAACTATTTCACCCTAAGTTACTTTTGGTTATTTTAGGCTATTTTAGTTTAGGTTATTTTTTACTATTGTAAATTTTTTTTTGCTCTTATATGTTATTTTTGGCTATTATAGGCTATTTCACTTTAAGTTATTTGCGGTTATTAAAAATTATTTTTGACTGTTTTAAGTTATTTCATCTTAAATTATTTTCGGTTATGTGAGGTTATTGTTGGTTACTCTTGGCTATTGAAGGCTATTTCATCTTATGTTATTATTGATTATTCTAAGTTATATTACCATAGGTTATTTGTGGCTATTCGATTAATGTCTATTCGATTAATGTTTATTGTTAGTTATTGTATTGTGGCTATTGGTGATTATTCTATTAATGGCTATTGTTGGATATTTTAGGCTATACTATCATAGGTTATTGATAATTATTTTATTATAAATTATTTAAATTTTTTTTCATAGGCTATTATTAGTTATTTTAGGTTATTTTACCTTAGGTCATTATATTTAATTTCAGATTATATTTAATTATTATATTTAGGATAAAATAATTTATAATAACTTAGGATATAATTTATAATAATTAAATTAGTTTTAAATAATATAGGGTATATCATAAAGTAGCATAAAGTATTTAAAACAACAACATAAAAATAAATTAATTTACCATAGTAAATTATAATAGTGAATTATGTTAACTAGTAATGAAACACGATGTTTACATAGTGACATTATAATGAAATAACTTTAACCAAAGTGAAATCACTCAAATGTAGTGAATTTATTTCACTTTTAAAATCCCATAGTGTTTTACGCTAATGAATCACGCCCAACTTTTATACTAGTGATTCAACAAATTCATCCATCATAACATTTACAAAATATGGAAGTGCATATACGTTTATAATGATGTTGGCATAATCCTTCGTTTTATTTGTTTTTAAAAAATGCCATTCCCAAGGTAAAGGTAACCTCAATTATGTACCAAAAGGTCAAAGTAAAAATAACATGTATTTAATTTCATATTGAAATGTTCATTTTGGACTTAACTCAACATGGCGAATGCAAGGAAGACCACTTAGTGATCATTGGATTTAAATAATTTTGAATAAAACTTGCAAAATTATGGCCATTTTTTATGTGTGGTTATAATGTTATGTGCTACATTTGGGTAAGTTTAAATATTTGAAGTGTATATGTTTATGCCAACGATAATATAATCACATATATAATGAAAAACATCATCAATCTATAATCTTGGTTGAACATAAATATTCATTTGTAATAAAAAACCAAGTAAACTACTAATGACCAAAAACTTCCTACCTTCAAATTTTGGCATTTAAAAAAAAAAAATTACATCTCATGCAAGTAGTAAATACTTGGTGGCCATTTGGTACAACTTGTAAAACCTTCAATTTATCAAATATCAAATTTATCAACATATAACACAATTTGGACTTAGTAAAATAAGAATACTAAAAGGGTTGGTGGGCATCGAGTCATCATTATATATGAAATAAAATAAAAGTATGAAAACTTGCAAGTTAGATTCTACCACATGACATATCAATATGACATAGTTAACATACTAAAAATAAACACAAATAAATTTCAATAACAACAATATTCTTCTTTGGAGCCAAACAACAACCAAATTGCATTTCAAAAATAAATGAGGAGAATTCAAAAAATAATTATACACCAATAGTTTCATTAATCGCATCAAGGTTTTGTTTGACATGATTAACACTAATCATTATAATGTTATTGATTATGACATTACTTCTAACAAGAAATTAGAATATAATAAATGAGATGTCAACCCATTGTTTTGGATCTACTAAGTTGCATTTCCATTCACTTACCCAAAAATCCTAATACAATTTTTTATCATTGACTTGTACCTTTTATTTGGAGACCCCTAGTTTTTGCATAATGAATTTACTTTTTGGGCTATTTTATCATGTTTTCACCCCAAAACCAAATATCATCACCACTTGTCAAAACATTATGAAATCATAAAGTTTATTCATTAAATCTAGATTTTTATTAAATTTTATTCATTAATGGTTTTCAACAACATGAAAAGCAAATGCGAACTTCTTTAACCTATGTCTAACATCCAATTTTCATTTTCATTAGTTTTGATTTTTTGTTGAATTCATATTGACAAAAAAATAAATCAATATTTCCTATATTAATGTTTTTCTGGGCAAATTTTCACAATTTGATGATTTTCTTTCAAAAAATCAAGAAAAACATTAATAAATTGTCATTTTTGGAATTGTCTTCACCAATTTTTGAACTCAAAATAATTCAACTAGTTAGATTTAGACCTAAGCACTTATTAAGTCACCACTTATACCAACATTTTTGTAAAAATGTTATAACCCATTTAAGATAATCATTATTTAATATTAATTAATGTTGGGGAGCTTTGCTAATGGACCTACTTGAGGAATTTGAAAAGGCAAATACATGTTTCCCACACTTTAGTCAAAAATTTACAAAATCACCTTTAATAAATCCTAACCATTAAAGGCATTCCAATAACACCTAGAATCTAATGGGCCCCAACTTCTTTAACCTCAATCTAAAATCCAATTTCTATTTTTCATTAAAATGGAGTTTTACTAAATTTCTAGCAACAAACATTACTCAAAATTCCATTTCCTATGTACACCTTAGGTTTTAAAATTATAAAATACCTACCTTAAATCCTACTCATTGAAAGTTGAAAAACATTACTTGAATGTGCCCCAACTTTTGTAACCTAAGTTTGAAATCCAATTTTCCATTTTTAATTAAATGGAATTTTCATTTGTTATTGAATTTTCAATGACAAATATTATTCAAATTTTAGTATATCATGCACCCTGGGTTTACAAATCACAAAATCACTTCCATTAAGTCCTACTAACTTAAGGATTTTCAAGAACACATCCCAATTTCTTTGTAAAAAGCTTAACCAAAAATGGTTAATCTAAGCCAAATTAGGGTAGGTGATGTAAAGTGGTTGTTTGGTGTTTGTAGGTTTAATTTAGGGCTAATTTAATTTGGAACGACTCATTTGTTCATTTGATTCATTATAAATACCAATTGAATTATGGTATTTGAATAGGTTAGAATTATCACGTGTTAATTAGTGTCACAATCTATTTTATGTAATAAAAATCAAAAATTAAAATTAATACTAATTTTTCTCATTGCAATTTTTTTATATTAAATTTCAACTGAAATCCCCTATTAAATTATGTATTTATTTGAATCCTTATTAGCAAAAATTGAAAACATGAGAATTATTGATTTGACAATTGTCAAAAGGTGCCAAGGAAGTACAATGGATCATTAGGTTACTTGTAAACCATCAATTTTTTATTACAATATAACAAAAATTGAAATTTGCAAATGGTGCTTACAACAAGTTTTTAATTGTATAGTTGGCATTTACAATTAAAATTTGAGTAATTGTGTAAGTCAAGTCATAAATGATTGTAGTTGCAAAAGACATGATGCCATTGTTAATGTCAAGGTGAATGCATGAATGAATACACCAATATTGGTTTCACAATGTGTAATTCACAAATTATGGAACCACTTGATGTCTAACCATTAATTAGGTTTAAATAATTAAGATCATGTTAAAATTTTAATTTTATGAATGTTCAATAAATTTATACAACAATGTTTTTAATATATTAATGTAACATATGGATAAATTTGAAAATAGGGAATATTCATAATCAAGGTACCCCATTTTGGACATAATAATCAAGGATTTTGTTTTTGCTATCTTTTAAATATAGAATCTAAATGGAATAAAATTTAAGTGAGATATTAGATAATTCAAATTATGATAATTTTTATGGTGGTAATGATTTTTGACATGCATATGTAGTTATGCATAAATATTTTGGTAAAAATCCAGAAATGCAAAATTGAATACATAAGTTTTTATATACAACTTAACATGTTTTCTTGCATGAAAAAATCCTGCACATTTTATCATTACTTGGGACCACAAATTCTAAGCTTAGTGAATATAAAAAATCAAACAAATGGAAAAAAAGGAATCATTTTCCTTATTGCCCTTTCAAAATGGATTTTGTCACTTTCAAAAAAAATTATATCATCTATTATTTATTCAAATGCATTATATGAACATTGCCAAACATAGATGTATGCATTACATATCCATGAAAGGAAATTGAAGTTAATTGCATTTTTTAATACATTCCTTTTGATTCCTTTAAAATGAAAATTATAGTTTAAACAAGGACCCAAATTATTTAAAAAGATTCAAAAGGACATCCATATTATATTTAATTTATTTTTGGATTTTTTAATTAGATTAACATGACATCATTCTAGTTATAGTCATACACCAATTTGGTAGATGTAAGTTAGGGTGGCTCAAAAGCAAAAAAAGTCCTTGTCCCAAACGTCCATATTTTAACATTAAAATAGAAAAAACAATTAAAAACCAATTTTGAGTGGGCCCTATGTGGTAATTAATCAACTAATAAAGTCCATATGAAAGGCTACCCATCTAAACAATTATTTGACATACATGTTAGGGGGAAAAATATATCAATCCAACAAAAAATGACCAAGATATGAAAATAGAGACCAAATTTGTTCATTCAAAAGTCCATAATTATTTGTTGGTTAAAGTTTTTGTTGTAATTTTTTTTAATCCATATTTTTTTCCATCATGTATCATATATTGAGTCCCTATAAAAAATATTGAAATGAAATCATAACAAAAAGTGCATTTGAATGTTAATGTAAAACCCAAAATATAATCCATATGCTCATTTTAAAAGTCCATTACTATACGATTGGTGTATGTTTATTGAATTTCACCCCTCAATAAATATTCTTATTCAAGTTGGCAATCTTAATTCATAAATATTTTTGTCAAATTGATGATTTTATAATGCATTTGTGGCATTTGAATAAAGTATACTTTGCAGAAAGTCTAAAAAGGGACAAAAAGTGAGCCACCATAGCTTGCAATTACCCAATCCACTATAGTTATGAAATAATAAATGTAATGAAAATCCAAAATAGTCATTTGTAGTCCTTTTGGGTAACTTGATTATGAATATCCCTAGTAATTCAATGAAAATAAAATATCAAAAAATGTTGTTTAAGCATTGTAACTAATGTTTTACAATGTGAAAAACATTGTTTAATCTTTATTTAAGGATTATTTAAGCACTTCAACTAATCCCAAATTGCCACATAAGTTTTTTTGGGACTATTTGAACACTAACTAAAGATTACATAAAGGTACATGTTGGTTCCTTAATATGTGAATATGCCCCAATGCAATTTTTTTACAAGTTGTTTTTGAGGTGAAAACACACTAAAATGGCCAAAAATTGTTATCACAAATATTGTTTTCAAAAAATGTGCAACTTTTAACTTCCACCAAACCAATATTAAAAGAGGACCTTTTCATAAATCATTTTCAAAATAAGGTAATTTAATTGCCAAATAATGCAATTGTCAAAAAAAGCTACATTTTTTTATTAATATTAAATGATTAAAAATATATATTTGTGAAAAAATAGAACCTATAACAATATATTGCAAAGTGCAAATATATTTTTTAAATGATTCAAATAATTGCAAAACTTGATGAAATATTTAATTTTATATTAAATATGAATTGATTGTACCATTTCAATTACAATTTTTCAAGTTGGACTCGTGTGATTTCACAAAAAACATTGGACAAGTTTTTCATTCAAACAAACATAAGTGTGTTGAAAAAAAACATTCTGATGAAAATTTACTTTCATTTGAAAGATAACAAAAATTATGTTGTAAGGCCCTTGTATCAAAATCCATTTTATATATTTATCAAAATGTTAGATGAAAATTTCCTCCAAAATAATACAAAATATACCCAAAGGAAAAACATTTTCTTACCCAAAGTGGCCCCCCCATAGTGTGCTTTCACCTTTTGTTCAAAATTATTTAAGGTCTACCATAATCAATAATCTATCCAATGGACATTGGTTTTACATTATCAAAGTTTACAAATGAATGTATATATATATATGTTATCAATATTGTAAATTAATCACCTTAAATTAAATGGTCAGACTTTTGAAATTGTAACATATGGACAAATTTCTTAGTTATGGGGTTAACATAAGGACTTTTAAAAATCATTTTGTTTGAAAATGTTTATTAGGGATTCAATTGCTATAAAAAATCCTATCCATTCGAACCCTATGTTTGTGACAATTGGTGCACAACTAGTGGTAAATCCATTAATTTTGTGATTACAATTGTTGTAATTTTAACTACCCCCAAGTTGTAGGCATTTTTTGTTGTAGGTCCAACTGAATTTCAACATTTACCAATTTGTAATTCTAGATGCAACTTTCATTAATACAAAATTGGGGTGTAATCTATTAACCTAAATTGATATGGGGTTTTAAAAGTGAAATAAGTTTACCCCACCTTAGTCATTTTACCTTTATTTTAAAAATGTCATCTTAAAGTTTTGTCATTATGGGGTCATTATGCAATCATCATGTTTCATTATTAGTTGCAAAAAAGTTGCAATAATTCATTACAATAAATATGTTTATTTGACATTGATACTAGATAGGTTATAGGTAATTAAGGAGAGGTAAGTACATAGATAGGTAATAATGTATGTGGGTAGACTTATAGGTAATTATGTTGTAAATAAGTGAATAGGTGGGAAATAGGTATTTCCTAGTTAGTCTACATAGCCCATAAATAGGCCTATATTGTTGTCCCTTGAAGTAGGCCTTAGGTAGCCTATGTTGCCCCTCATTATGCCCTAGGTAACTTTAAATAGCCCTTAGGTAAGATACAACCCTTTTAAGTAACCCTAAATAGTCTACATAATTTTACATTAGTTAGCCTATGATAACCTCTAACTATACTTATGTTGTCAGTAATAGGCTTTAAGTAACCTATGTACACCTTATGTAGGCTTATATTTTCAATAGCAAAAGTAACCCCTAGGTATCCCTATGTAGCTTATGTAGGCTTTAAATAGGCTACATAGCCCTTAAGGTCAACTACAATTGGTTTGCATAACTTTTTAACTAGCCTACATAATTCAAGTATTGAAATTAATATAACCTTAATGTTACTTTAAATCCCTACCAAGTTAAGAAGCAAGTATTAATGTGAGTTAAGTATGACCTCATATCCTCACCATGTAAGTATTGGCATGAAAGTTAATATTACCTCAAGCCATACTAATTTGGTTCGTTTTTGGACACTAAAGTTGATACCAACCTATATACACTAATAGAAATCATGGTTTAATTGACAAAAAACAAAAAAAAATGAATAGGTGTCAAAATGGCCATCCCATCATTTTGAACAAATTGATTTCAAAATGGTTATTGTGATTAAGGTGGTCTTTTTTATTATTAAAATAAAAGACCAAAGAACCATGTGAGGTGAATTTTTGTCCCTCTACTTCCGGTTTTATGAGGTGACTATACTTGAAAGTATATATGCTACCAATGAAGGAAAAATGCAAATATATTTTTAGATGTTAAATTGTGTTTATAATTGAAACCAAGTAACTTGCCTCTTATCCATCATTTACAATCTGAAATTGATAGATCTATTTTCCAAGCTCAAACATTTCAAATCCTAGAATTTTATGTCAAATTGTCATTCATTTAAACTAACCTTTAAGGGTTGAACACCATGTTCAACTTAATTGCAGACCATTAGCCACTTGAAATATTATTCCTAACACATATGTTATTCAAATTTGGTTTGTTTTAGTTCATTACAAATCTCATTACAAGGCGCACCTTGTTATCAAATCCTAAGTTCTGTAATTAAGCTAGTAAAAAGTTATGCCACCAAACCTGAAAGGGTTTTACGAAGGTAGTAAATTCAACTTGGCTGCAGACCACTAGTCACTTGAAATATTATTCTTATCACATATATTATTCAAATTTGGTTTATTTTAATTCCTTAGAAAACTAACTACCAAACACACCTTGTTACCAAATCCTAACCTCTATAACTAAGCTAATAAGAAGTTATGCTACTAAACCCAAGAGAGTTTTACGAGGGTAGTAAGTTCAATTTGGTTGCAGACCACCAGTCACTTGAAATATTATTCCTAACACATATGTTATTCAAATCTAGTTTGCCTTAACTCATTAGAATGCTAACTACAAGGCACACCTTGCTACCAAATCCTAAGCTCTATAACTAAACCAATAAGAAGTTATGCTACCAAACCCGAGAGAATTTATGAGACATTTCTGAAATTTCAACCTCCCAACACTATCCCTACCCACTTCCATTCTTTCAAAACTATTACAAATGTCCAATTTACACTCCTTCTTCCTACCATCTACCAAGACTAATCATTCTTTTCTTTCTTAACAAGGTTGTGGGAACAAGTATTCTCAAGATTTGAATTGAAAATTATCCCGGGGAAAGAAAACTTCAATGATTCGAATTTGCCCTTTTAAAAAAAAAGGAGAAGGAGGGGGTGAAAGAAGATCTCAACTCAGTGGCTAATAGAAGGTACCATTATTTAGTGGCCTTTGAAAGGTTCCATGTTTGGTGGCCCTTGGAAAGTTCCATTGTTTAGTGGCCCTGGGAAGGTTCCATTGCTTGGTGGCCTTTGGAAGGTTCCATTGCTTAATGGCCAATAGAAGGAGAAAGAAAATCACCTTTCCCCTTTTCCCATTTTTCCCCCTAACAAATTTTATTTAAACTTTCATTTTTTCCATTGATCTTAAAGTGTTACTGTACCGTGGTTCTAAACCATTACTTATGCATTTCCTTCCTTTTATTTGATTTATAAATTACAACCCCACATTTTAATGTAATAAGTCCTCCACACCTTCATTATGGATTTCATTCTGATTAAAAATCTTTTTTCCTTTCCTTGAAATTAGGGTGTCGCATATGGCCACGTTTTATGGGCCTCAAGCTACACAAGTGAATGAAGAATCAGTTCTAAAGACATCTCTAGATTTGACATTGACGCAACGTCCTTGTGATGAAGATCCTAAACTTCAAAAGGTACGCGTTCATTTTGAAGTTGAACCCCTTCGAGCTTGGTATTATCGCATTTTTCCAAACTTTCGCACCTTGGTGATTTTGTTGTAAATTGACTCCATTTCTGGCGATGAACTTGAAATCATTTGTGAAGGTTGTTACAAGATTAAAGACACTTCTATCTTCGCGTGGTTTTTAGTTCCCGACATTGGACACTACCGTTGGTTACATGGTTCAATTCATCAGCTGCTTCCTAATAGCAAGGCGGACTATCTAGTTCGCACCATTTGATGCATCCTAGATTTCCTATAATTATAAACTATCATTGAGGCATAGCCTAGGACTCAACATGTAATTACAGCTCTTCGTTGAGTTTATCCGTACTCTAAATAAATGTTTCATTCATTACAACATTCATGTTGCCATTGCCATCCTATCACACTATTTATTTAATCGTTAAGTTGTCTTGAATTAATAAGGCTTGAAGCTTGTTTTATTTTTAATGAATTTTTCATTGACACTCCTTCAATTGCTTCATGAATCTCAAACATCCTTGCTACTCACTAAATACTAAAACAAGACTAATGTTTTGTTGAACACCACAAATTTTGGTGTCTGCTTCTACCCCCAACCTTCTAGAAATGTTTCCCCCTTAATTACATAATTGAGATTCTAAAACTATGATTACTAGCTTTTTGTTGAAGAAAAGAAATAACCTAACACCTTATTCACCAATATCGTATTTCAAAAAAGAAAACAACCCCTCTATGCAACCACGTGCATTCATCATTCCTTATGAAGTTGCTAAAAGCCCTTAATAACTTTACCACACTCAAATAACCTTGATGCAACTTTTAAAAATTGAGACTACTACACATGGTTGTGTCAATATGATTCACAAACCATTTGACTTGTCATTTTTGCCCAAATTAAAATCATTTATTTTTTATTATCAACAAGGTAGGTCATAAAAACGCAAGCATGTAGGTAGGTTGTAGCTTAGCCTAACCTATCAAACCTATTTAGCCTATCCTACTTGGATGGAATCACAGTCCAATGAGCCAAAAAGGGCTTTATTTAATTATAGTCAAAATAAGTCAAATTTAGAAAAATATTTATGTTTTACCATTTACAAACCATGGTAGCCATGGTAAGTTAAGAAATTCAAATAAAAAATCAAGTTAATGAAATTTTAGGTTTAATTTTTTATTTAACACACTTGAAAATGAACACCTATTATGTTAGAATGAATCAAATTTACAAAGGACTATCAAAAGGATTCATATAATAAACAAAAAATAAATGGGAAAAAATTAAAAGGATAAAAACCTATTAACCAAATTCAAAATACAGTCATACCTTAAAAATTGTGAAATCCTAAAACTTTAAAACTACAAAGTAAAAAAATAAATTGATCTAGAATTTTAAAAGTTAAAAAATCATTTACCACGTATAAATGGGGTATAATGTACATAATGTTTCAAAGTTGTTTATTATATAAAGAAACATAAAAATGTAAAAAATAAATTTTAAATTATGATTTGAAATTGTTATCATTTAAAAAAATGCAACACATAATCTACAAGGAATTTGCACACTTTCAAAAATTCATATTTATTCAAAAGTGATAAGCCAAAAAAATGTCATGTATTGGGACAATTTTAACATATTTTATAACAATTTGCAAAAGATTTTGTTCAAAAATTCAGTCATATTAAAAAATATATTTGGACAAAAAGACATGTAGTATTGTTTAAAGTAATCATTTTGGATCATTTTGTCTTGTTTGCACCAACCTACCCTAGCCCTTTAAGCATGTACATAAGTTATGAACATTAGGAATTAAATCTTTGACCTGCACAATGATAAGCCAAATCCTTAACCATTGGACCATGCCTTGAAAAGGTTACAATTTTTGTCATGTTTTTTATTTCACATGTTTAAATTTCATATCAAGTGCTATACACCATTTATGTAGGTAAGTAGGAAGGTTGGTTGTAGGATGGTAAGTGGGAAGTAGGAAGTGGGAAATAATATGTAAATAGGTAGGTGGGTGGGTAGGAGGTAGGCTAAATAGGTAGATGGGTGGGTGGGTGCGTGGGTGGGTAGGCCTAATTGACTAACAATTTAGCCTAGTTAATAGGTAGGATAATCTATTAATTAGCATATGATGTTCCATTTGACTAGAAAACCATTCGCCATCTTGAACAATGATGTCAATTTTTCATGTTCAATTTGATTAGATGTATCAATTAACTAGAAAACATTAATCATTTTGATTAAGGTGATCATTTTTTGGTGTTCAACTTCATTATATATATATTTGTCAAATAAATCACCATAATTAAGTTGATTGGTCAAAAAATACACATGTCATTAAGCTTTGGGCTTTTAGTCAAAATGTACATGTTCACTAATTAAAAATAACCAATAAGTCAACTTAAATAATTTTTAAAAACCATGATTTTATTAGAATGCCAAAGTTTTAACTTGGTACCTACCCAACATTGATTTGATTGGCCTTGTAAATACCTTACAATGAATTATAATTTATATGAAAAATGCTTCAAATAACATGAAATAATTGAATTTGGCCTACAAATATATGCACAAGATAAACGTTTTCCAATGACTTAAAAAAAAATACAATGACTATGATTGGTCAGTCATAAGCATTTGCTCACGAGATGGCATTTAATTGATCTTCACTCTACGATGTCCTTCATGTACCCAATATTTCATGTTTATGGTTGGGGATGAGGAAATGCCTTTCACAACATTTTGGATGTGATAAACACATATTGGGTGTGAATTAGTTTCAATTTTTTGATATTGCAACATTGGTTAGCATCCCAAGACGGATATGACATCAAATGGTGATAAGTTTTAAAAACTTGTCTAATGTTACATTCACACTTCAAGGTAGGCCCAAAAAAGTTAGGGCTCAAAAGCTAGGTTAAATGTTGTGAACAAGCAAAATTGACAGCTGTAGATGGCAAGAAGGCTAATGTGACCATACCCAATGATCCTAATCTCGTTGAGATAATTCTGGTTATCAATGACATCTCTGTCTTTGAAACTGACTTTTCCAAGAGCAACACCAATTTGCTCGGTAACTTTCTCTTCCCTCTCCTTTGATTTTGGAGGACTGTTTTTCCTCTTCAAGAGAGTTCATGTTGTGTTTTCAGAGTCATGGTGCGACTGTGAACGTGAAGCGGTTGCCAAGTGACTGGGGTGATGGGAGAGCATGAGGCGTCTTCAGAGCGATGGCGCGAAAACGAGCATGAGACATCGTTAGAATGCTGGTGATGATGGGAGAGCGTAAGGCGATGAAGTGCACTTCGCAACAATGAGAGAACTTGAGGCGAGGCGATAGCAACATGGTTGTGACATGTTGCCAACATAGTTTTTAAAATGCCATCAAACTAAAATTAGAGTCCAAATGTGATGAAGACATTTGAAATCTTTCTTTTGAAAATTTGTGGGTTTTTTTTTCCAAAATAAAAGAAAATATTGTGACTGAATATTCCCTTTTTATTTTTATTGTTCACATTTTGACAAAATTGCACAAAACAAATTCGTGGGTGGATCTGTCCAAAGAATTTTTGGTAGAGGTAGCCTGTAAGTAATCTACACAAATGTGCTACTTTCATCAGTTGCAAGCTAGAGCACTATGACCTGGAAACAATATAGCCGCAATGAGAATATAGGCACACACTAGAGTTACAGCCAAGTGCACACACCAAATGAATTGACCTTGCTTGTTTAACTGGGATTGTGAAGACATTCTTGCAATGCCCAAAATACAACCCACAACAAAAGAAGAGTTGTTCAAAAGCTTCTGTTGAACATTAGCTTGAAAGTGGAACAATTTGCAGCATTCAAAACTGAAAACTTGTGTTTCAAAATGAACTTAAAAAATGTGATATACTTAATATGCAATCATCAGAATCATTTGATGAGCCTTCAAAGAAAGATCATAGTTGATAATTCAAATATTAAGATGTACATTAGCCAAAGAAACAAAGCCAAGTACTTGGTCAGGAAACCTTGTTTCAGTGTTGTTCACAGCAAAGAAAGGTGTAAGATGAACCCTAAAAGGGACAGAGAGATTATACGAGATGGAGGCACAAATTCCATGACACCTGCAGATGATGGTGGAGCTGTAGAACGAGGTGAGAGTATGGGAGACAATGAAGGAGGTGATGGTGACGTTGGGGCAGATGAAAGTGGTGTAGTTGAGGGCGGGGTAGATGACATTGGGGTTGAGACAGGTGCAAAGATGAGTGCGGGTGCTGGTGCAGATGTTGTAATATCATCATAGCCTGCACAGATGACCCAAAATGATAAAGTTTCAGCAAGCATCATATATCACACCTGGAAAAGCCCCAGTTTGAGAAAACAAAATGTCAATCAAATGCCAAGCCCAAGCAAGTTCAAGAAAAAATTATGCATGTCAAATGCCAAGCTCAACTTCAAGCCTCTTCCCAAAGCTGGATGATCCTATCAAATGCACAACAATTTAGTTAATTTAGTACAACTAAATTGTTGTGTGCCACTAGATTTGTGCCTAACACTCTTGAATCTAAAGTTACACACATAAAAACATGTGTGCACAGACACTCCTTGAGAATAAACCTTCTTATCACAAACAAGCAGAAACCCTACACACTAAATTCAATTCCAACAACAAATAATTACAAAAACATTACTGTTCTGCAATAAATACTTCATAGGCTACTTTTGAAAATGAGATAAGAGTAAAACTAAAGCTTCCACTAAGCTGGTTTCATTCCAAGAGTACTGGGAGTAATTGGTTATGGACAACTGCTGATTGGTACTTCCAAATCCAAAAATCATTCAATTTTTCACAGATTTTAGCAGTCACCCTAAGAAATTGTGCTAATAGTTTTTGTCACCGAGAATGTGCAACACTAAGAGTACAACTTGGGCAAAAATCACTTACAGGTTGATGGAATCCAGCCTAGCAACTTATCTTCCTGGTTGAAGGTGAAAGAGTACT
>Ga0116227_10005616_pt1 | contig 26288 bp, 18 predicted proteins | sample S1TSphgellanicum_FD_89693 | JGI IMG/M metagenome (GOLD analysis project Ga0116227, IMG submission 89693) | Host-associated microbial communities from peat moss isolated from Minnesota, USA - S1T2_Fb - Sphagnum magellanicum MG | ecosystem: Host-associated > Plants > Peat moss > Unclassified...
CAGACCGGCAACCCCGAAGATGCCGACCCGCAGAAACGCTGGCCGGTCGTGCTGACCGCCTTCACGGTAACGGTCGACCCGCTGACGTCCGCCCCCGTGACCAACGTTAGCTGGAATACCGCCGACGCGCTCCCGTTTCCGCTCTGCATCGCGAATACCGTGGGCGCGGGCGACGACGCGATCACGTTCACGCCGGTTAGCGCCGCCTTCGGTAACATCGTTTTGGTCGATCACGGCCGCACGCTCGGGCCGCCGGTCGAGACGATGCCGGAAATCATCGGCAGCGTGATCGCGGGGCCGCGCTTCCGGCCGTCGCTGGCCCAGAAAAATCTCACGTTCGCCGGCGCCAATCCGTATGCGGCCGACGGCACGTTCACGCTTTCGCCCGGCACGTACGCGCCGGCCGCGACGGCCACGAGCGTCGATCCGACGACGGCCCTGCCGCTCGCGCTGGCGGTCACGTCGCAAGAGTTCGACCCGATCACCGGCGCTCCGGTCGGCGCACCGGTCCCGTGGTTCGCGGCCGGTTCGCTCTTCGATCCCGCGGTCGCGCAAACGCCGGCGGCATTCGTCGTCGAGATGGAGAACGATCGCACGGCGTATCTACGGTTCGGCGACGGCGTCAACGGCGCGGTGCCCGACGTGGGATTGCAGTTCAGCGCGCGCTATCGCGTCGGGTCCGGCACCGCCGGAAACGTCGGCGCCGAATCGATCGTCCACGCGATCGGCTCGGGCCTCGGGCTCTCGGTCATCGAAAACCCGCTGGCCGCCACGGGCGGGATCGATCCCGAATCGCTGGACGACGCGCGCCTCAACGCTCCGTACGCGTTCAACGTCCAAGAACGGGCCGTAACGCTCGCGGACTACGCGGCCGTCACCGAGCGCTATCCGCTGGTCTTGCGCGCGGTCGCGGTCTTCCGCATGACGCGCAGTTGGCGCACGGTCTTCATCACGGTCGAACTGCAGGCCGGCCTCACCCTGCAGAGCCCGGGACAGACCGTAGGCAACGCGATCTACGACGACTTACAAGCGTTGCTCGATCTCTATCGCATGGCCGGGAACGACGTCGAGTTCGAGAACGTCAAGCTGATCGCGCTGGACATCGCGCTGCACGTCTGCGTCGACCCGAATTACCGCCAAGACGAGGTCGAGTTGGCGCTGCTCACGCTGTTCAGCGCCGGCATCCTAGCTGACGGCAGCAAAGGCTTCTTCTATCCCGATACGTTCGTGATGGGACAGACCTACTATCTGGGTCCGGTGATCGCCGCGGCCCAGAACACCACGGGCGTTGCATCGGTGACGGTCACGACGTTCCAACGCTCGGACACGCCGGGGAACGCGGGACTGCTCGCGGGCTTCCTCACGCCGGCGATCGACGAGGCCTTCACGTTGCGTAACGATCCCAACTATCCCGAGCGCGGAACGTTCACGTTGACCGTGGATGGTGGACGATGATCTGCAACTGCTGCGCCGGTATCGCGATCGAAACGCCGGTCACCGTGAGCAACCGCGCCGGCCTGCCGTCGATTTCGTATCGCACGGGCACGTGGGCGACGTTCAACGCCAGCATGCTGGCGTCGATCGGCGGCACGACCGCGCACGGTTTGCGCACGCGCGACGATTCGGATTTCACGATCGCCCTCTTCGACGCGAGCGCCGTCGTGGCCGACATCCTGACGTTCTACGACGAGCGCATCGCCAACGAAAATTACCTGCGCACCGCGACCGAGACGCTTTCACTCGCCGAGCTTTCGCGGCTGATCGGCTATACGCCGAGCCCCGGCTGCAGCGCGAGTGCCTATCTCGCCTTCCGGCTGAACGATCCGGCCCTGTCGATGACGCCCTCTCCGCTCGCGCAGCTTTCCTCCGCGCTCGGTGCCGTTATCCCGGCCGGCACGAAGACGCAGAGCGTGCCCGGCCCGGGGCAAACGGCGCAAACCTATGAAACGGCCGCGGACCTCGACGCGCGCTGGGTCAATAACGCGCTCGCGCCGCTACTGGGCCTCGCGTACGTTGCGAGCGATCTAGCCGGCCCGAGCATCTTCGTGGCCGGCAGCGCGGGGCGCAACGTCGGCGACACGATCCTGCTGACGTCGGTTTCGGCGGCGACCGCGGCGATCCACACGGTTACCTCGATCGTCGTCGACACGATCGCCAAGACGGCGCAACTGTTCTTCGACGGCAACTCGACCCCGGCCGGACCGCTTCCCAACCCGCCGGCGGCCCTGACCGCCATAACGTCGTACCCGGCCGGAACCTTCGAGCCCGATGACGACGCGTTCTCCGACGCGCTCGTGGCGTCGATCGTGTCGGGCGCGAGCTGGGATCTGGATTTGCTCGGCACCGTGATCGCCCGCGAAACGTGGTCTCCTGAGGATTTCGAAGCATCGGTCAACGCCGCCGCGGCAGCCGCGCCGAGCGGAGCGGACGTCGCCGCGTTCACTGCACGGATCGCCGCGCTGTTCGGCAACAACGCGCCGCTCTGGGCGGCGTTGCCGGGCCTGTTGACCGGAAACCCCGCGCCGAGCCCGGCGCCTTCCTCGTACGCCTACGCGGAGAATTGGGACACCGACAATACGCTTCACACCTTTACGGCATCGTCGTGGAACACCGGGAATACGATCGATCTCGACGCGGTCTACGCGTCGGCGGTGCCCGGCGCGACGGTCGTGTTCGTCGACGGCGGCACGACGATCGTCGGAAAGATTACGGCGTCGTCGATCGTGACGCGCACGCTCTTCGCGCTCACCGGGCGCGTCACGACGATCGCCGTGAACGTTACGAGCGGCGGCGACCCGGGCAACCTGCACATGCGCACGACGGCCGTTTACATTTCCGACGCGGCGGTACCGCTCGTACCCAAGCCCATCTACGGGCCGGGTCAAACCGCCGGCGGTCTGACGATCCTGCTCAACCGCTGCGCGCTGGTGCTCGCGGCCGGGAACGCCGTTGCCGTCAGCGGAACGCGCATCGACCGTCAAGGCGTCGTGTCCACCGAGATCGCCACGCTCGCGTCGGTTTCGCTGGAGAACGGGTACACGCTGCTGACGTTCACCCAGGCGCTTTCCGGCGCATACATGCCCGAAACGGTGACGATCAACGCGAACGTGGTCGAGGCCAGCAACGGCGAGACCGTCACCGAGACCCTCGGCAGCGGCGACGCGGGGTCCGCGTTCCAAACCTTCACCCTCAAGCAAGCGCCGCTGACGTGGGTACCCGCCGCCGTTCCCAGCGGCATCGCCGCCGCCATTTCGGTGAACGTCAACGGCATTACGTGGCAGCTGGTTCCCTATCTCTGCGGATCGGGCCCGACGGACCGCGTATACGCGCTCGATACCGACACGAGCGGAAACACGATCGTGTGTTTCGGCGACGGCGTCACGGGCGCGCGCTTGCCGAGCGGCACCGAAAACGTGACGGCGGTCTACCGGCGCGGCCTCGGGACGGCCGGCAACGTCGATGCCGCCGACATCACGATGCTGATCACGCGTCCGCCGGGGCTGCGCGACGTGACCAATCCCACCGCGGCCAGCGGCGGCGACGATCCGGAGACCGTCGCGGATTCGCGCGTCAACGCGCCGTTTTCGGTCAAGACGCTCGGGCGCATCGTCACCTTGCAAGATTACGCCGACTTCGCGCGCGCTAGTACTGGGGTCGCCAAAGCGCGCGTCGATCTCACGTTCGCCGGCGCGACGCAGATCGTGCTGGTCACGGTCGCGGGACCGAGCGGCGCGCAGATTCCCAGCGGCACGGAGCAGTACGACGCGCTGCTGCAAGCGCTGAACGCGGCGTCGGACGGCAGCTATCCGATCGCGCTCGCGAGCTATCGGCCGATCACGTTCTCGGTCGGCGCCGCGATCGTGCTCGACCCCGCCTACCAGCAAGGGGTGGTCTTCGCCTCGGTCCAGGCGGCGCTCGCGGCCGCGTTCTCGTTCGACGCACGCGACTTCGGGCAGCCGGTCTTCGCGAGCGAAGTCTACGCGGTCATCCAATCCGTGCCGGGCGTAATCGCCGAGAATCTGACCGCGTTTTGTTACACCCAAACGGTCCCGCCGGTCATCGACGATCCCCTTCCGGCGCAAGGCGCGAGCATCGGGGCGGGGACGGCGCTCGGCGCCCAACTCCTGACGCTCGACGTGATCCCGGCCAACCTGACGGTGCTCGCATGAACCTGACCGCCGACGCGCTCTACGCGCTCTTACCCGCCGTCTATCGGGAACGCGACGCGAACCTCGGAATCTCGGGCGGACCGGGGCCGTTAGCGGAAATCGTCGGCATCATCGCCGGCCAGCTCACCCTCGTCGACGCCGAGATCGATCAGCTGTACGACGACGCCTTCATCGAAACGTGCGCGGCCTGGGTCGTTCCCTACATCGGCGACCTCATCGGTTATTTGCCGCTGAGCGCGACGGCGCCGGGCGCGATCAGCGAGCGGGCGGAGGTCGCCAACACGATCCTCTACCGTCGCTGGAAAGGCACGGCCACCGTCCTCGAACAGCTCGCCGTCGACGTGACCGGTTGGACTGCCGTGGCGGTCGAATTCTTCGAGCGCCTCACGACGACGCAGTTCGTCAATCACGTGCGGCTCGCGAGCCCCGAGACGGTCGACGTGCGCCACTGGCAAGTCGCCTCGACCGTCGACTCGCCCTTCGATCAAAATTCGCATACCGTCGAAGTGCGGCGGATCGCGACGGGTCGCGGAAAATACAATATACCCAACATCGGCGTCTACGTGTGGCGGCTCGCCGTCTACGATAACCGTAACCAACCGTCTCAAGCGTTCTCGCTCGACGAGAATCGCTTCACCTTCGATCCGACGGGCATCGATACACAACCGCTGTACAACGTTCCGCCGCTCGATCGCGCACCGTTCACGCGCACGCGGCCGCAGAACGTTCCCGGCCCGCTCGCGCGGCGCGTCGTGGCCGACCCGGCCACGCGCGGCCTCTATCTCGGAGCCACGCCGGTATTCACCGTCCACGATACGAGCGGCAATCCGATTCCCGCCGCCGCCGTCGACATCTGCGATCTCTCCGGTTGGACGGTCACCCCGCCCACGCTGACGGGCGGGTATCTCGTCGCGGTCGATCCGGAATTGGGCCGTATCTGGTTGCCGGCGGCCACCACGACGCCGGTCTTGGTCGAATACGGATACGGTTTCAGCGGGCCGTACGGCGCGGGTTTCCAGACGCGAGCGGCCGATCCGACGCCGGTCTCGGCGACGGTCACGCGCAATCCGGCGACGCTCGGCCCCAGTTCGCCGCTCGAAACCATCATCGGCGCCGCCGCGTCGCCTGGCGCGACGATCGCGGTGCTATATGAAGACAGCGTGACCGATACCAACGCGATCGGCTTGACCGTCGGCGACGGCGAGACGCTCGTCGTGCGCGCCGACGATAACCGCCGGCCCGTCTTCACGCAGCCGTTCAACCTCAACGTCGCGACCGATCCCGGCAAGACGGCGACGGTCGTGCTCGACGGCCTCTTGCTCGCGGCCGGTCTGGTCGTCACGGGCAGCGGACCGCTCGCGCTCACGATACGCAACTCCACCGTCCGCCCCGGCGCCGGCGGCATCGCGATCGGCTGGACCGGCGCGAACGGGACGTTGACGCTCGCGTCGACGCTTTGCGGTCCGGTGTCGCTCGATGCGAACGTCGATGCGTCGATCTCCGATTCGATCGTCGACGCGGGCGGCGGCGCGGCGCTGGCCGCGGGCGCGTTAACCGTGACACGCTCGACCGTCTTCGGCACGCTCGCGTGCCGCGAGGTCGTACTCATCGAGAATACGATCGTGACCGCGACCGCCAAGAGCGCGCGGCGCCAAGCCGGCTGCGTTCGTTATTCGTATTTGACGCTCGACTCGCTCGTTCCGCAACGTTACCGCTGTCAGCCGGACAGCGCCGTCCGTGCGGCGCTAGCCGCGGCCACGCTGGCCGATCCGTCGCTGACCGCGGCCCAGGAAGCCGCGCTCTCCGCCGACGTCGCGTTCGCGACCGTGCCTCGCTTCACAGCCATCGACTACGGCAATCCCGCCTACGCGCAGCTCTCGGCCATCTGTCCGGCCGAGATTTCCGCCGGTGCCGACGACGGTGGCGAGATGGGCGCGTTCCACAACTTATACACCGCGTTGCGCGAGAAAAATCTCGGCATCCGGCTCTCCGAGTACATTCGTCTGGGCCTCGAGGCAGGAGTTCTCCATGCATAGTCAAGTTTCCGAACGCCGGTTCGACCTCAGCCGCGACACGTTTAAAGCGGCGAACCGGTACCGCAGCATCGTGAGGCAGCAAGGACGGGTGACCGTCGATGCCGACGATAACGAGCAGCGCCGCATCGAGCTGCATCGCAGCGACTTGACGACGCTCGACGTCATCGGTCCGTGTGGCTATCCGGAGGGCGGCACGGGCTTCTTGATCGGGGTCGCCGCCGGAAACCAATCGCTGACGGTCGGCCTCGGGCGGATGTACGTCGACGGACTGCTCGCCGAAAATTTCACGACCGCGCCGCAACTGCTCTTGGACTCGTCGACCGCGGGATCACCACCGTCGTGGCTTGGCGTCTCGGCGAGCGGCGCGTACGAAGGCCTTGCGTCCGGCACGTATCTGATCTACCTCGACGTCTGGGAGCGCGACGTCACCGCGCTCGACGATCCGAACATTCGCGAGACGGCGCTCGGCGGACCGGACACCGCCGCGCGCACGCAACTGGTCGCGCAAGTTCACCTGACGCCGGTCGCGAGTGGAACGACGTGCGCGTCCGCGAGCCTGCCCGTGCTGCCCGCGCATACGGGAACGCTCGAGGCCGGGACCGATCCCGCCGCCGCGGCCGGCGATTGCTCGCTACCGCCGCTAGCCGGTTTTCGCGGCCAGGAAAATCAGCTCTATCGCGTCGAGATCCAAGTTGGCGGCGCGCCCGGTTCGGCCACGTTCAAGTGGTCGCGCGAGAACGGTTCGGTCGTTACCGCGATCACCGGACCGTCCTCGGGTTCGGTCGGCCAATCGTTCACCGTGCAGAACATTTCGTCCGACAGCACGCTCGGGTTCGCGGCGAACCAATGGGTCGAATTGCTCGACGACGATCTCGTGTTGACCGGCCAGCCCGGATACCTCGCGCTCCTGCAGTCGGTCGATCCATCGCTAACGGTTACCTTGACGCCGAGTTCGCCGAGCGGCGTGATCGCTTACGGGAACAATCCGAAGATCCGCCGGTGGGAACAGACCGACCCGACGGCGAGCTCCGGCGTCCTGACCTCGACGACGCCGATCGATCTCGAGAACGGGGTCCAGGTATCGTTCGGCGGCGCGATGCTCTATGCCGGAGATTATTGGACGATCCCGGCGCGTACGGCCATCAACGAGGAAACGGGAACGCTCGACTATCCGTCCACGCCGCAGACTGCATCGTACACGGAACACCATCTCGCGTCGCTTGCGGTCGTCACGTACGACGCGACGGCCGGGTTCGGCGCGCCGTCGGATTGCCGCATTCCGTTTCCGCCGTTGACCGGACTGCCCAAGGGCGGCGGTTGCTGCTGCACGACCGTGACGGTCGGCGACGGGAAGACGAGCACCGGACAGTATTCCGACATCGGTGCCGCCATCGCGTCGCTGGGCTCGGCGGGCGGCGTTGTGGGCGTCGAGGCCGGGTCGTATACGATCTCAACGCCGATCGTCGTCCCGGATTCGGTGATCGTGCGCGGGTGCCGCGGGCGCACGCTGATCGATGCGGAAAACGGCGCGTTCATCGTGAACGGCGACGACGTGACGATCGAAGGGCTCTCGATTCGGATCGGGACGGCGGCGGCCGTGGCAACGGTGGCCGGGAACACCGTCAACGCGCTCGCGCTGCGCGACAACGACGTACGGACGCTCTTTGAAGAGCAAGAGAGCGCCGGCGGCGCGGAGGTCGCGTACGGATTTTCATTTTCGGCGAACGGCGCAAGCGTCACGGCGAACACCCTCCTCGCTTGTGGCATCGAAGTGCAGCCCAGTTCCACGAACGTGACGATCGGCGAGAACGAAATCAAGCGCGCGACCGCGCGCGGGATCTCGCTCGGGTCGCAGACCGCAGCTGCGCCGCCGCCGGACTCCGATTCCGGAGTCTACCTGAAGCACTTCGACTATAGTACGGTCAATTCGGATCAAGCCGTGACCCTGGAGGCCAACATTGCGCTCGCCACGCTCGCGACGCTCGACATCTTCGGCAACACGATCCTCGCCGCGGCGCTCGAGGGCATCGCTGCCGAAACCATCGTGGCCAACGCGGCCGGCAACCAACGGCTGCTCCTGTGCTCTGACGTGACGATCGCAGACAACCTGATCTCGGGTTGCCTGGCAAACCCGGAGCCGGCGAAGGTCGTCGCGAGCGGGGCGATCCTGATACCGCTCGTGGAGGGTCTGCGCGTCTTGCGCAACACGATCGCGGAAAACGGTCCGACGATTCCGGCGTCGGGCATCTGCGCGCTCGCCGCGGCCGGAAGCGAGATTCGCGAGAACCGCATCTTACAGAACGGTTCCGGCGGCGCGGCGGAAGCGAACTACGGCATGGCCGCGATCGAACTCTACCTGGCCTTTTCCGGTAACCCGTTCCCGGCGTCTGGGGGCTTGGATATCGGTCTGGCCGCGGCGACCGTGAGCGACAACGTCGTCACGAGCGCGAACGCCCTCGCCCTCTACATGATGGCCGACGGCCAGGTATCGGTGACGAAAAACGACTTCACCGCGGTCGGCTTCTGCGAGAGTCAGCTCGCGGTCGGGCAGTGCGTCACCATCCTCGATCTGGGCACGGCCACGCAAGAGACCGTCGCCTCCACACCGACGTTCACCACCGTAGGGTTCCTCCCGGGCACGCAGACGTATAGCAGCGACGACGACGTGACCGGCGGTCAGGTTCTCTTCACGGGGAACCGGTGTCTGTATGACGGACGCAACACGGGCGAACTCGTCCGCAGTTCGATCGCGATCGCGAGCACCGACAACGTGCTCTTCGACGGCAACCAATCGCGCGCGTTCGTGCGCGCGTCGTCGCAAGCCGGTTCAGCCGGTGTCCTGATCACGAACCTGCTCGTGGAGGCGGCGATCGCGCAGGCTTCGGGCAACCGCCTCAGCGAGGACGAGGCTTTCGCCTCGGCACTCGTGATCGGCGGAGACACGATCGGCATCGGCAACCACGGCACGCACTGCTTGTATTTCCAGGCAGCGGGCACGCTAGTCGAGTCTCTCAACATTACCAATCCGCTCAACTCCGAAGGATGCCAAGACGTCGGCACTCGACTGTTCGGGCAGTAGTGATTCAAATAGACGCCGCCGCGACAACACAGCGCTAACCTGTAAACGCTCGTGGAAAGCTCTCGGCAAGTACGCCCGAGAATCTCTTGCGAGTGGGTGCGAGAACTTCCGATAAATAGGCGCGAAAACTTCTGATGAGTAAGCGCGTAAGACTGAAAGACGAGGTCACCCGATGAACCAGCCTGCTGCCAATGCCGATCGAGCCGGCGCCCTGCGTACGCTGGCGAGCGAATTGACGCGCGTCAAGACCCGCGCCCTCGGTCCGGTCGGGAGCGTCGTGAAAACCGGCCTGACGGCGCTTACCAACGCCAAGGCGCCGAACGCCGCGCGCTATCAAGCGCTGGCGCGAAAGATCTCGACCGCCCAGGCGACGATTCGCAATCAGGCGGTCGTCACGCCGGACAGTTTTCTCGTGCAGGGCCAGATCGTCGATGAGACCGGCGCGCCGCGAACGGACTGCTCGCTCGTGGTGGCAGATGCCGGGCAAGCCGTCTCGTCGAAGATCGGTCCGCAAAAGGCCAACGCCGACGGATTCGCGAGCGTGCTGTTGCGGGCGGCCGAGTTTCCGGGCGTCGTCAACGGCAGCGAACCGGTGTTCGTCTCCGTCCTTGATGGCCAGGGGCGTCAGGTCTACGCACCCTCGACCGCCGTTGCGGCCAAATCGGGTTTAGCCATCACGTTCCGCGCCGTCGTGCCCAAGGAATCCACGCCGGCGTGAGAGTGCGCGGCGAGTCCGCGCCGCCGTGAGACCGCGCGGAGATCGTCACGCCGGTACTTTGGGCGGCCGGATCGGCTCTTCGATCGTCTCGTCGAATGCAAGCACGATCTTGCCGCGGGACTTGCGACGCGCGAGCTCGACGTAGGCATCGCGCACCTGCGCGAACGGATGAATGGCGGGCAACGGCCCACGGAAGGCCCATGCCAGGACCGCTGCTCTGGTATCCCGCACATCACGAACTTGCTCGCTAACAAACCAATCGTGCCACGCAATGTGGTCTGAGGCTCCGTCGTGATGCAGCATATCGCGGGCACGCTCGTCGTCGACAGCCCGGCGCGTCTGCTCGCCGCGTTCGGCCCTTCGAACCTGACACCCGGCGTCACGACGGCCGTCGCCCTGAAGATCTTGGGCATCGCTCTCGCGGTGGGTCTCGACGTTCTGGCTCTGTCGATCGCAGTCGGCATCATGCAGGTCCCGTGGAGTTCGCGGATCCGTCTCGGCCTCTCGTTTTCCGGCGCCGAAGTGCTGATGCAAATAATCGGATACGGGATCGGGACCGGAGCTGGAAAAGTCCTCGGAACGATCGCCGCTTATGCCGGATTCGCCGTCCTCGCCGGCGTCGGCTGCTTCATCTTCAAGGAGAGTTTCGAAGCCGAGGCGTCATCGTTCAAGGTCGATTCCGGTTGGGGCCTCATTGCCGCTTGTGCCTCGATCAGCCTCGATTCACTTGGAATCGGCGTGTCGCTGCCCGGGGTCCCGCTCCCGCTCCTGCCGCTGCTCGGCACGGTCGCGATCAGCACGATCGTCTTTACGGCGGTCGGCCTCGCGTTCGGGACTCAACTCGGGCAAAGATATCGGCATCTCGCCGAACGCATCGCCGGCATCGTACTGATCGTGCTCGCCGTGTTCTTTACGGCGCAGCGCCTTTGGGCGTGGCGAGCCTAGTCCGCACGGATAACGCGTCAACTTCGGATAGCACGCAGCCCTAGTGGTCGCGCTGTAGCCTCGCGACGATTGCGGCGATGGTCTCGGGATCTTCGGCGATAATGCGGAGTAGCTGCTGAGCGGGGCCGTCCGGCGCGCGGCGCCTTTGCTCCCATTCCTGTAGCGTACGTAGCGAGAGGCCGAAGCGTCCGGCGAAGTCCTCTTGCGAAAGCTGCAGCTTTATGCGCAATTCACTGACGTTCGGCCCGCCGCCGACACCACGACGGATCGGCCCGAGTTGGTCGGGGCGTGGATGGTCCTCTTCAACCTTCTGGCGTTCGATTTCCGCGGGCGTCGTTGCGCGCACGCGTTCCCAGTCGACGCGACCGCGGCGCATGCGCACGTCCTCGTTCGAAAGGTCCGCCACTTTAGAAGGCTCCGCGGAATCTGCCATACTCTTCTTTCGTGACCGTCAGCAACCCGAGCGGAAATGATGTGCCGTTTTCGGCCGCGAGGCGTCCAGACCACTATTAGGACCACCCGGTTGACGACTCCGATGGCAACGCACCGCGGTTCCCCGTAGTCCTCGCGCAGATCGTCCTGCTCCAGGAAGTACGGATCTTCGAAGACGGCCGACGCCGTTTCGAAATCGAGGCCGCGCTCGCCACTGGTCACCGACGACTCCTGAGACTATAGCTCGCCGGGATCGGTACGTCAATGACGGACACCAAGGGAGGCAGCAACTGAAGAAAATTGCGGCTACAGGAGGTAGGCGACTGGGCACCGGCGGCCGGGTAAACAAAAGCCCCGTAAACCGGGGCTTTACGATCAGCCGACGAGCGGACTTGAACCGCTGACCTGCTGATTACGAATCAGCTGCTCTACCAACTGAGCTACGTCGGCACGATTGATGTGCGAGGCGCTTCCTGCGGTTTCACCGCCAGGCCGACCCCTCACTTTCAACGGTCCCGAGGCCGTCCCTTGCAGGATGCCTCCAATCTGAAACGGGCGCTCTCGGCACTCTTCATCGCAGGGAATCGCCGCTCAGCGTGTCCGCAGTAAGGCGACTATGGCGCTTTGGGGCGAGGCCGCCGCAGCCGGGCGCACATTCGGCCGCAGCTTCTCAGAAACCCGGCCGGGGCGCCGACAACACGAAAGATGTTTTTGGCTGCTGCCCTCTCGCTCGCGCAATTGATCTCATCCTGCGCGGCCGGCGTCAATCCACGCACGATGACGGCCCTCGTGCACGTCGAGAGCGGCGGCGACTCGCTGGCCATCCACGACAATACCTGGCAGACGTCGTATGCGGCGCCGAACGCGGCGACGGCCGTCGCGTGGGCGAACGAACTCGTGGGCATGGGCCACTCGGTCGATCTCGGCCTCAGCCAGATCAACAGCTACAACCTGCCGTCGCTGGGCCTCTCGGTCACCAACGTTTTCGACCCGTGCACGAACTTGCAGGCCGGCGCCTCGATTCTCTCGGCCGATTACCGGGCGGCCATCGCGCATTTCGGTCCGGGGCAAATCGCCTTGCGCCACGCGTTGGGCGCCTACAACACGGGCAGCCTCTACGCGGGGCAAGGGTACATCAACCAGATTCTGGTCGCCGCCGGGCTTCCGCCCGAGTACGACGCGTCGGTCGCGCCGGACCCGCCGTCAGGCGGCGGCACCGGCACCGAGACGACCGCCAAACCCAAGAAGAAACCGGCCGCGGCGGCCACGCCCAAGCCGATGTTCGTGCTGCAACACACGGCCGGTTCGCCGGTCGACGTGATCGTGGGCACGCCGTAGTCCGGAGGAGCGCCCGCCCCGGCACCTAAGGCCCCTTCATACGTATGAAGGCGAGCCCTCACGCTTTTCGACGCTTCTTCGTATCTATGCGCTAGGATAGAGGCGTCACGCACGCCCGACGGAGAGCGGTTTACATGGTGCATCAGAACCACGCACTCGAACTCGACGGAGCGCTCGAGGAGCCGGTCGCCTTCCTGAAACTATCGGTCAACGTCCACGAGTCGATCGGCAACCGGCTCCGGGAGATCGCATTTCAGGAGCGCCTCAGCGAAAGTTCGATCGTCGAAGTCGCCCTGCGCGAACTGTTCGTCGAGAAGAGCAACGCCAAAGTCGCGAAGCACCTGCGCTCGCGGGGCGCGACGCTACGGCGCAAGGGCTGATCCGCTTCCGCAGCTGACCGCGGGAGGGTTCCGCGGGCCGCCCGCCAATCGGCGAGCATTCCGATTCGCTATCTTCATCGAGGCGATATTATGCTGTTTCGGCGTGCCGCGGCATTCGGCGTGTGCATCGAGCATGCGGCTTCGCCTCTGACGCGCCGGTTCGTCGTAATCGCTGCCGGCGTCGCGCTCGCCGCGACCACGACAGGTACGGCACCAGCTTCGGCCCGGACCCTCGATAGCGCGGATATCGGGCGAATCGTAAACCTCGAACAACCCGCGATCTCGCCCGACGGACGCCGGATCGCACTCGTCGTCGTTCGCCCCGACGTCGCTAACGCAACCTACGCGAGCACGTTGACGCTCGTCGACGTCGCGACCCGCGAGCAACAGACGCTCGCCGAGGGCCACGACGTCTCCGACCCGCGCTGGTCGCCGGACGGCACGCGCCTCGCGTACCTCGCGACGGCGGAGAACGGAAAATCCCAGCTCTTCGTGCGCGACATGCCGCCCGCCGCGACGGGCGCCGCGGCGCAACTCACCCACTGCGCCGGCGACGTGATCGACATGGCGTGGCGGCCCGACGGCGCCGAACTCGCCGTCGGCGTGACCGACGCGCCGCCGTTTCGCGACCCGGGCGGCCGGCATCACACGTTCTTCGAAGCCGGCGACAACGAGTACACCGCGCTCGGGCCGGCGCCGCCGGTCCATCTATGGCTCGTGCGCGCGGACGGCACGCGGCTGCGCCGATTGACGTCGGGGACCTGGACCTTGCCGCCGACGGACCGCGGCGGGATCTTCGCGCCGCAATTCGCCTGGACGAACGACGCGCGCGCGATCGTGTTCACGAAGGTCGCGAGCACCGAAGCCGGCGACGACGAGGACTCCTCGCTAGCGCGCATCGACCTCGCCTCGGGCCGCATCTCAAATCTGACCGGACGCCGCGCGCTCGAACTCTCGCCGCAGTTTTCACCCGACGGCTCGCGCCTCGCCTACTCGTACGCGCGCGACGGCGACTTCCTTTCTGAAAACGAACTGTACGTGCGCGGTCCCTCCGGCGAGCGCGACCTGACGCGCGCGCTCGACCGCAACGTCGGCGGCGCGCTCTGGCTGCCCGGCGGCGCCGGATTTCTGGCCTGCGGCGACGACGCGGGCCGCTCGCGCGCGTGGGTCGTGCCGACTGCCGGGAAGGCCCGCCTCCTCGATCTCGGTCCGCTCGAGATCGTATGTGATTCGTACAGCAGCAGCACGTTCGATAGCGGCATCGCCGCGACGCTCTCGCGCGGCGGCGCGCTCGCCTTCCTGGCGACGAGCGCGCGCACGCCGCGCGAACTCTTCTACCTGCCTAAGCTCGGGGCGACGCCGCTGCAGTTGACCCACTTCGGCGACTTTCTGCGCGGCGTCGAACTCGGCGCCGCCGCACCGTTCTCGTGGCACGGTCCGCTCGGACGCGAGACGGGCGTGCTGACCTACCCGCCGGGCCGCCGCTCCGGACGCCGCTATCCGATCGTCGTGCTCGTTCACGGCGGCCCGGGCTTGGCGGCCGTTACCGACTTCGCCTGGGAGGGCTGGCCGCTCGCGCAGTTGATCGCGGCGCACGGGTACGTCGTCTTCCAGCCTAACTACCGCGGCAGCGACGATAACGGCAACGCGTTCATGCGCGCGATCTATCGCGACACGGTCGCGGGTCCGTCGGCCGACATCCTCTCCGGACTCGCGGCCGTCGAAGCGCTGCCGGGAGCCGACCCGGCGCGCACCGCCGTGTGCGGCTGGTCCTACGGCGGTTTGCTGACCTCGTGGCTGATCGAGGGCCCGCACCGCTGGCGGGCCGCCGTCAGCGGCGCGGCGGTCAACGACGAGATCGAATCCTACGCGCTCTCGGTCAGTAACGTTCAGAATCGTTACTATCTTGGTTCATCGCCGTACCTTCCGGGCGGCGAAGCCCTCTACCGGGCACAGTCGCCGATCGAGTTCGCGTCGCGAATCCGCACGCCGACGTTGATTTGGGGAACCGCGGGCGATACGGTCGTGCCGGTCACGATGTCGTACGCGCTCTTCCACGCCTTGCGCGACCGCAACGTTCCCTCGAAACTGATCGTCTTTCCGAGCGCCACGCACGGGCCGGCCGATCCGGCCGAGACCGAAGACCTCACCGACGCGTGGCTGGCCTGGCTCGACCGCTACCTGCGCTAACAAAAGTGCGCTGGATCACGGCCTTTTCAGCTTTGTAAGCGTCGCTCTGCCGGAGGTCGAACAACCAGGAAAAGCCCTGGGATTCGCCCGGGTCTCGTAAGAGGACTCGTAGATACACCGTGGCCGCCCTGTCCGAAGCGACGCGCATCGATCCCGAACGGTTCAACGAAGAAGTCGAGACGCTTTCGTCCATCGTCCGCAGCGCCGCGCTCGGCACGTTCGAGGCCTTCGCGTCGGAGGCGGCCGCCGGGCTGCGCACGCTGCTGGCCGCGCGCACCGTCTCGATCTTCACCTGCGCGAAGTCGGACGCGCAGGTGCGCGGCGTCGCCGAAGCCGGCGACGCGCTCGTGCCGCGACCGCGCAATTTCGAGGGCTCCGTGCGCCGCGCGGTCCTGCGTCGTGAGGCGTTCGCCACGCGCACGAAGGACGGACATTCGTTGTGGGCCGCGGTTCCGGCGCCCGACCGCTCGATCGTCCTGCACGTCACGCGCAAAGAGCGGCCCTTCGCGCCGCGCGAACTACAAGCGACCGAGATCATCCTCGCGATCCTCGCTTCGCTGGCCGTCAATCAGCGCGTGGTCGATGAAGCGCGGGAGTTCGCGACCAACGTCATGGAGCTCTTTCGCGTCAATCCATGGCCCGTGCTCATCTACGACGCGCAGACGGGGCGCTGCGTCGAAGCGAACGAGGCCGCCGTCGCGCTCTACGGGTTCACGCGCGAAGAGTTTTTGAACCGCACGCTCGGAACGCCAAGCAGGCCGCAACACACGTTCCAGCCGCAGCGTCCGGTCACGGTCACACAACGCCGCAAGAACGGCACGGAACTCTTCGTCGAACAGGCGGTCTCGTCGCTCGTGATCGAGGGCCGCCCGCTCCAGGTCGTCATCCTGAGCGACGTGACCGAACGCGTCCGCGCCGAGCAGGCCCTGCGCGAGTCAGAGGCCGCGCTGCAGCGCACCAGCCGGCTCGCCTGGATCGGCCACTGGTGGACCGATCTGCAAACCGACGTCTGCTTTTGGTCGGAAGAGCTGTTCGCGATCGCGCGCGTCGCCAAGCCCGGGCCCTTTCCGTGTTCGCCCGGCTCCGGTTACGAAACGCTCAAACGCCACGTGCACGAGGACGACCTGGCGTGGGTGATCGCCGAACTCAAGGCCGTCGCGGACACGGGTAAGACCCGCCGCTTCGATTATCGCAACATCCGCGGCGACGGAACGCAACATTGGGTCGAGATGACCGCGGCCCGTGAAGACAACGCCGACGGCAGCCCGAATCGTCTCGTCGGAACGATCATCGACATCAGCGAGCGCAAGGAGACCGAGGCGCGCCTCGAGTTCCTCGCAAAGTACGACGGGCTGACGGGCCTGGCGAACCGTTCGCTGCTGTCGGACCGGCTCGTGTCCCTCTTCGAAGAGGCGAACCGCCGGCAGCGCCGAGTCGCCGTGCTGTCCCTGGACCTCGACAAATTCAAGCGCGTTAACGATAGCCTCGGTCACGCCGCCGGCGATCGTTTCCTGCGATCGATCGCGACGCGGCTGCGCCGTATCGTTGCCTCCGAGAACGTCGTCGCGCGGGTCGGCGGCGACGAGTTCGTGGTCGCCATCGGAGATCTCGAGAGCGATCGCGACGCCGCTCTGGTCGCCGAACGGATTATTACAGAACTCAAGTTACCGTTGTCGCTGCCCGAAGGCACGTTCTTCGTGGAAGCCAGCATCGGCATCGCGTGTTACCCGCGCGACGCGAGCGACGCCGACGGCTTGATCACGAACGCCGACACGGCAATGTGCCGCGCCAAGCGCGACTTTCCGGGTTCCTTCCGCTTTTACAGCGCCGACATGCGCAAGGCGGCGATCGCGCGCTACAAGATCGAATCGGAATTGCGCCAGGCGATCGCCGGCGACGAGCTTGCGGTCGAGTATCAGCCGATCGTTTCGATCGAAGGCGACGTCGTCGGCAGCGAGGCGCTGGTGCGCTGGAACCATCAGAGCGGCCGGCGCTCGCCCGGCGAATTCATCCCCGTGGCAGAGGATAGCGGGCTGATCGTTCCGCTCGGGCGCCTCGTGCTGCGCGAAGCCTGCCGCCAGATGTCGTTTTGGCAAAACCCGCGTTTTCCGCTCGGCATCTCCGTCAACGTGTCGGCATCGCAACTGATCGCTCCCGACTTCGTGGAGACCGTCCGAACGGCGCTGGCCGACTCCCGGCTCTCACCGTCGCTGCTCGAACTCGAGATTACCGAAACCGCCATGAACCGCGACTTCGAACGCGCGGCCAAAGCGATCCGCGAGCTGCGCGCGATGGGCGTCAAGATCGGCATCGACGATTTCGGAACCGGTTATAACGCGCTGACGAGCCTGCGCGATTACACGTTCGACACCGTCAAACTCGACCGCTCGTTCGTGGCCGACATCGCCACGAGCCCCAGTGCCCGCGCGATCGCCGAAGCCGTAATCGGCGCCGCGCGCGCATTCGGCGCGCGCGTGATCGCGGAGGGCGTCGAAACCGAAACGCAACGGCGCACCCTGCGCGACTTGGGGTGCGACCACGCGCAGGGCTGGCTGTTTTCACCGGCGCTGCCGGCACAACTCTTCAACGCGCTCGCCGGCGCGGGAATCCGGTTACCCGTCCTCTCTCGGGACCTCACCACGATCGACGGCTAACCCGTTACGGCGCCGCGGCGCGCGCCTTTTCCGGGCGGGCGCCTCGACCGCAGGCTCGTCCGTCGCCGGTGATTCCGCTGCGGCCACTTCCGCTGCCGCCGCTTCCGCGACCGGCGCTTCAGACGGCGGCGCTACGGCGGCCGGTCGTTCAGCCGCGGTTACTTCCGCCGCGGGCGCTGCCGGCGCGGGCTTCTCCGCGGGCGCGCGCGACGCCAGGAGCGTCTCGTAGTCGCGCTCGTTCTGGTCGGCATACGCCGTGGCGAACGCGCGGATCGCGTCGTCGAAAGCGCGCCCGCGGCCAAGGTAGGCGGCGATCGCCGCGGCGTTGCCGCTGGCCTTCGCGTGCGCGCGCGCCAGCGCCCAGCCGCAGAGCATCGCATACCCTTCGAGCTCGCGCGGCGTCATGCGCTCGATATCGGCTCCGGTCTTGCGGTCGCGCAACTGCCGGACGTAATAGGTGTGCCCGTCGCTCGCCTCCGCCCAACCCAAGAAGAGATCGGTCGCGGCCTGCATCAGCCGTTGCCCCACGACGACGCGTTCGCCTTGGTCGGTGAACCCGCTTTCGAGACCGTAGCGCGCGTACACCGACGTGCGCGCTTCCTTCAATTGCAAGACCAGCGGCGTGCCGTCGATGCCGATGAATAGGCCGACCAGACAGCGCGTCCCGACGCTGCCCACGCCGACGACCTTATAGGCCGCGTCGGTGAAACGAAAGCGTCCGAAGAGCGCGCGGCGCTCGTACGATAGCGATCGGCGGTAGCGCTCGAACGACTCCTTCACGGACTCCACGAAATGCGGTTCGTCCGGCGGCCGAAAGATCAGCGGCGGACGCTCGCGGAAACGCAGGGCGCCGCTCTCGTCGCACTCGAGACCCGGATACGTGAGGTCGGCGCCGTGCACCTCGGCGTGGGTCTCGCGCGCCTTCGCGCGCGTGCGCACTTCGGCGCTGCGGACGGCTCGCGCCAAGAGGCGCTCGTCGACGCGCGCGTACCAGACGTCGAGGACCGGCAAACTCGCGAACGCCGTAACGTGCCCGCGATAGCTCGCGGCCGCGGCTCGAACCGAGCGTTCCACGTCGCGGCGGCGATGCTTTAGGTGACGGCCGGCGATTTCGACGCTGGTGACCAAACGTTTGAGATCCCATTCCCAGGCGCCCGACGCGATCGTCTCGTCGAAATCGTTCACGTCGAAGACGAAACGCCGTTCGGGCGAAGCGTAGGCGCCGAAATTCAGCAGGTGCGCGTCGCCGCAGATCTGCGTCTTGATGCCGCTGGCGGGCGTGGCTTGCAGATCCGCCGCCATGATCGAGGCCGCGCCGCGATAGAACGTGAACGGCGAAATAGACATCCGTTCATACCGGATGCGAATGAGACTCTCGACCCGGCCCTCGTCGTCGCGCGCCAACGTTTCGACGGGGCTGGGACGATCGGGTGCCGGCTGCCAGGTTGCGTGTGCCGAGCGCGGCGTTCGTTCGCGCGCGGCCCGGCCGGCCGCGCGCTGCGCCGCGAGCGGCCCGTTATCCGTCTTTGGCGACGTAGAGCGACGCTCGGGGCGCCGCGAGCACGCGCCGAACCGCCGGTTCGAACGCCTCGAGCGGCAAGGTATCGTAGGCCGGGTCGAACGAGTTCTGATCGTATTCCGCGCAAAACTCTTCGGTGTAGGCGTACCACGGATGGTCGCGATAGGCATCGCGCGCGTCGCGGTTGAGGCCGAGATAATGGAAGAAATAATACCCCTGGAAGATGCCGTGGTGCGCCATCATCCAATGATTTTGCTCGCTGACGAACGGCTTGAGCAGCGCGGCGCCGATATCGGCATGATTGTAGGTGCCGAGCGTATCGCCGATGTCGTGCAGCAGCGCGCACACGACGTACTCGTCGTCGCGACCGTCGCGCTGCGCGCGAGTGGCCGTCTGGAGCGAATGCTGCAAACGATCGATCGCGAATCCGCCGAAGTCACCGTCGAGCAATTTGAGATGCCCGAGGATGCGGTCCGGGAGTCCCTTCGCAAACGGAAGGAAGACCGAGGAGATGCGCTGCCAGTCCTCGGCGGTACCCTCGGTCATCGCGTGAAATTGGGCGCGTTCGAGCGTTACATCGGCCATGGCGGGAACTTCGCGAGCCTTATTCAGGCGCCTTGTCGCGAACGCCTTATTCCTGCGCCTCGACGCGAAAAGCCTTAATCCGGTGCCTTGTCGTGAAAGGTGCCCCGGGGCGCCGAGGCGTCCAATTCAAGGTCCTCGAGCAGATAATACACGATCTTCCGGTCGTCGAAGCCGACCTTGGCCAGTTCCTTGCCGCCGATCGTCACGACCTCGTGGATGTGGCCGACCTGGCCCGCGTAGCGGTAATTGACTTCCGCATAGCCGGACTGGCCCACGGCGGGCCGCGGAATGGCCTTGGTGCCGCGGAGGGGCGTCTTGTGCCGGTGCTGGTTCACGAGGGACCTCGAAACGGGATCAGAAAAGGCTAAAGTTCGCCGATCCGGGGAGCGGAGCCCCCAACCGTCCTTTCGTCCAGGAGCGCGCATGTTCATCGAATACCGGGGCAAGTCGCCGAACGTCCACCCGACCGCGTTCGTCGCACCAACCGCCGTCTTGATCGGCGACGTCCACGTGGGCGAGATGGCCAGTATCTGGTTCGGGGCGATCATCCGCGCCGACAACGGCCCGATTCGCATCGGCGCGCGCTCGAACGTCCAGGACAACGCGGTCCTCCACGTCAGCGAGAACAACAGCACGATCCTCGGAGACGACGTGACCGTCGGGCATTGTGCGACGATGGAAGATTGCACGATCGAGGACGGCGCGCTCATCGGCAGCAACGCGGTGGTCCTCAACGGCGCGCGGGTCGGGCGGCGCAGCCTGATCGCGGCCGGCAGCGTCGTGGGCGCCGGGGCCAAGATCCCCGCCGAGGTCCTGGCCGCCGGCGCACCGGCCGTCGTCAAGCGGAAGCTCGAGGGCGGTTCGTTCGTCTGGGTCGACGTCGCCGGCCCCGAGTACGTCCACCTTTCGCGCAGTTACCTACAGCACGGCATCGGCGATCCGGAGATGCACGAGTTGGCCGAAGCCAACCTCACGTAACGAGAGCCGCCGCTCGCCGCTTTTCCGCCGCTTCGGCGTCGCTTATTTTTGATTCTCGCGACGCGTTACCCCATTTGCGAGTCGGGACATTAACTCGGCGGATTGAGCCACAAGAACCAAACTTCCCCGGCCGAGTCCGTCGCGGCGATGTCGCCGTGGTCGTCCGTTCCGCTGGCGTAGATCAGCCGGTGTCCCTTGACCGCCCAGGGCGGACGCGCCCCGTACCCGGTGGTCGCGTTGAGATCGACGACGCCGCGCGGGAAGCCTAAGAGATCGAAGCCTTCGGCGCGCTGGGTGGCAAGCGTTCCCGCCGACGAGTAACCGACGATGCTATCGGCATCGTTGATGTCGAGCGCGCTCGACGTGCAGTCTTTACCCACGCGCGGAACCAGGGACGGCTGTCCGCTCGGAAATTGGATTTGGAAGCCGGAATCGACCGCTGCGCGACCGCACTTTCCGGCGAGCACGAGGCCGCCGACGATCCGACCCGTGCCGTTGACGGCGAAGGCCACCGATGGATGGCCGATCGGCAGCTTCTTCAGCGCGTTGCGAGCGTAGGCGGCGGCGGCGACGCCCCCGAGTTCGCCGGCGTAGAGGTCGAGCACCGCACCAGGAACCGCTACCGGCGCAACCGCGTTGAGAAGGCTGGCGCCGGCCGGCGGGATGAAGAAACCAGGCGCCGGCGCGAACCAGGCCGCTTGGAAGACGCCGAGTCGATCGATCGCCTCGCCGACGATCGGCGAGCCGTTCGGACCGATCGCCGTCGCGACGCCGTCACTCGGCGTGTCGAGCTTGATCGGTTCGCCGTCCGCGACCCAGCGGTACGGCCGTTCTTGCTTTCCGAAAAGCATGAAGCCGACGACGTCACCGTGCTCGTCGACATCGTAGGCCGTCGCGCCGGTCGCGCCGTCGGCCAAGCGAAGTCGCGTGACGACCGGTTTTGCGGGCGGCACCCCGTGAACGAGATACGCGTCCCCCGTCGAGCAGCTGACGGTACTGTAAAACGCTCTCGAATTCGGAACCGCCACGATCTTGCCGCTGCTGCCGACGGCCGGCGCGCTCGTGGGTTTGGTGCCGGAACTGGGCGTCGCGCTGGGGCAAGCAACGACGTCCCCGCGCCCCACCTGGAACGTCAAGGGCTGACGCACCAAGGTGCTCGCGTTCGCATCGCCCCGGGAAGCAAAAACGCCCGAAGCGACGACGCAGCCTAAGGCGAGGACGGCGAGTCCGACCGATTTGTTCAGCATGGTTACATCCTTTCTGGACCCGGGGCCCGTCCGTTAGCGGGGTTCGCGAGCGGACGGGCCCGGCGTTGTTCAGAGAGCGTGCGTGGCGCTGAAGGCGGGCGAGGTCTGACGCGGCCTGACCTGGATGGGCGGCGGAGGCGGGACGAACGATTCATTCAGGCTGAGTGCGATCAGTTCCGTGTCGCCGCTGCCGGTGGAGATGAATCCGTAAACGAGGCCACCCTTACCGTCACCGTTCACCGTGCACGCATTGTTTACCATCGAATATTGCGCGTTTCCCCACGAGTAGAGGGTGAAGGTCACGGCGCCGGCCGGGATCGTCGTGTGCGTTAGGAGGCTGAAGCTGTCCTGGAGCTGCACGTAGACGCCCTGACGGTCCGTATTGGCGGGGTTGAACGGAAACGACGGCTTGATGAGGCACAAGCCCGGGCACGGATTCGACCAGCGCCGGTCGCTGAAGTACGCGGTGAGCCCGCGCGGCGTGCCCGCCGGCTCAGTCGGATCCTGTAAGTACGCCGGGTTCGGTGAACCGATGAAGCCCCGCGTACTCGGATGGTACGCCAGAATTCCGGCATAAGAGGTCGACGTGCTTTCGTTCCCGCCCTCGACGTAGCCGGCGTACTGGCCGTCGGAGCGTAACACGGTGACGCGGGTCAGGATCTGGTAGGTGCCTTTGCCCTGCGGTTGCGTGGTGGCCCAGGTGTTGATGTCGGACATCAGGGTCTCGCAGGTAGCCGCGGACGCGACCGTCGGCTGGGCGAAGGCGAGCAGGGCGGCGACGGTGAGAATGAGCTTGGCCGGCTTTCCGTTAGGTGATAACATCGTGAATCGCTCCTTTTTCATGCGGCGGTTTGCCGCGTCGTCCGGCGAGTGCCGGTGGTTTGATGGAGCGATTTTCTCAGGGGCGGGGCGAAGCCGACAGGCACACTACCTGGTACAGTTTTCCGATACAGTCGCGTCGTAGGAGCGTCCCATGACCCAGACCGCGGCCGATTTCGGAACGCTCCTGCGGAAATTCCGAAGCGGCGCGGGATTCTCTCAGGAAGAGCTCGCGGAGCGTGCGCGGATCAGCGCCAAGGCGGTCAGCGCGCTCGAGCGCGGCTTCCGGAAAACCCCCTATCGGGAGACCGTCCGGCTACTGGCCGAAGCCCTCGCGCTCGGTGCCGGGGAGCGTGCAGCACTCGAAAATGCGGCCCGGCGTCCACCGCGGACCGGCGCACCCCCGACCGCCGAGGCGCCCTCGTTTCCCAGCGCCCTGACGAGCCTGGTCGGCCGCGCGGAGAGCGTGGCCGACATCGAGGCGATCCTGGCCGGAGTACGCCTGGTGACGGTGCTCGGAACCGGCGGCGTCGGCAAGACCCGCATCGCACTCGAAATCGGCGAACGCGCGCGGGCCGGCCAACGCACGCGCGCCGAGGAAGCGCTGCGCGTCGCCTTCGTCGACTTGTCGCCGTTGACTTCGCCCGAGTACGTCGTGTCGCGGGTCGCAGCGACGCTCGGCGTGCACGAAGGGCGCGGCGAACTGCTGGCGAGCGTGACGAACGGCCTCAAAGACGCCCGCACGCTCTTGATTATCGACAATTGCGAACACGTCATCGCGGAAGCGGCGCGCGTGACCGGTCACCTGTTGGCGTATTGTCCGCGTCTTTCAATTCTCGCGACCAGTCGCGAAGCGCTCAACATCACGGGCGAACGCATCTACCGGTTGCCGTCGCTCGAACTCGCACCAGCCGTCGATCTCTTCGCCGAGCGCGCCTCTTCGGTGGACGCCACGTTTCGGATCGGCACCGGCAACGCCCCCGTCGTGGAAGAGATTTGCCGGCGGCTGGACGGACTTCCGCTCGCCATCGAACTCGCCGCGATGCGGACGAGCGTCCTGGGCGTCGAGCGGCTCGCGGAGAAGCTGGACGACCGTTTCCGTCTGCTGACCGGCGGCAACCGAATCGCCACGCCGCGCCAGCAGACGATGCGCGCGCTGATCGACTGGAGCTACGACCTGCTGAGCGATGCCGAGCGTCGCGCCTTTCGCGCGCTCTCGATCTTCGCCGGCGGCTGGACGCTCGAAGCGGCCGCCGCCGTGTGCTTCGACGGGCGCGAGAGCGAGCTCGACGCCCTGGAAGCGCTGGTATCGCTCGCCGATAAGTCGCTAATCGTCGTCGAAGCCGGCGACGGCGACAAACGTTATCGGATGTTGGAGACGATCCGCGCGTACGGCCTCGACCAGCTCGACACCGCCGGCGAGCGCGAGGCGTTCGCGCGGCGCCATGCGCGTTATTTCACGGAGTTCGCGCGCGAGACGTCGGAAAACTGGGGCAGCGAACCCGAATCGGCGAGCCTTGCGCGGGTCGAGCCCGAACTCGATAACTTCCGGGCGGCTTTCGCATGGAGCTCGCTCGCCGAACGCGATCCGACGGTCGGCGCGGAGTTGGCGGCGGCCCTGTGGCGGTTTTGGCAATTTCAAGTACAGCCGTCCGAAGGGCTGGGCTGGATCGAACGCGGCCTCGCGGTGACCGATCCGCAGCGCGAGCCCGGACTCGCGGCTGCGCTCCTGTTGGGCAAGGCGTTTCTGCTGCCGCGCCGCGAACAGCTGGCGGCCGCAAAGCCCGCCGTCGCCGCCTACCGCAGTCTCGGCGACGAACGGCGGCTCGCGACCGCATTGATGAAACTCGGCGACGCGCTTTGGACCGCCGGCCAACTGCCGGAAGCGCAAGCGGCGCTCGAAGAGGCGCTGGAGATCGACCGGCGCATCGGCCTGCCGCGCGCGACCGCGACCGTGTTGACCCAACTCGCGACCGTGCGCTATATGCTCGGCCTAATCGCGGAAGCGCGTGAGACCTTCGCCGAGGTGCTGACGCTCCTCGAGCGCGCCGACATCAGTGAAGAGCTCGCCGGGCCGCAGGCGATCGCGCTGACGAATCTCGCCGAACTCGAATTCCATGACGGCAACCCGGCGCGCGCGATCGAGCTCGGCACCCGCGCGCTCGCGGTTTCACGGCGCGTGAACGATCGCGAGAACGTCGTGCTGCTCTGCTGCAATCTGGCCGGCTACGCGGCGCGCGCCGAACGCTTCGACGAAGCGCGCGCGTATGCGCGAGAAGCGCTGGAACTCTTGGCCTCCGATACGCAGTCGTTCTTGGTTGCCGCCGCCCTCGAGAGCCTCGCCCACGTCGCCTGCGCGGCCGGCGATCCCGAACGCGCGGCGCGCTTGGCAGGCTTCGCCGACGCGCGCCGCACGGCCCTAACGGCCCCGCGCGAAGCGGGCGAGCGCGAGAGTTTCGAACGGCTGATCGAGCGTACTCGTGAAGCTTTGGGCGATGTGACGTACGCCGCGTGCTTTGACGACGGCTCCCGCTCGACAGCCGCCGATGCCGTACGCTCCGCTCTCGAAGCCTAATACGACCGCCTTATCGCAGCGAGAGCATTGTAGGCTCCGTGGTGATTCATGGATTGTGCTCCGTGCGACGATTGCCGCGGGCGGTAGCTCCAGTCCCGCGCGTAAAGAGACCGTCGGCTACGGTCCGGCGTAATGGCTGCTGTCGCCGTAGGGGACGAACAGCGTGTGCTCCTTGAGGAAGCGCAACTTGACCATGCCGGTCGGTCCGTTGCGGCTCTTGGCGATGATGAATTCCGTGAGATCCGGCTCCGGCGCGCTCTCCGGATTATAGTAAGCATCGCGATACAAGAACGTGACCATATCCGCTTCCTGTTCGATCGCGCCGGAATTGTGCGTCACGATGTCGTCGACGCAGAAGTTGTGAAGCTGGGGGACCGTGATGTCGTACGTCATCTCGAAGCCGTCCGGATCGATTGAAGATACCGAATCCCAAAGCACGTCAGAGTATGCCAAGGATTCGAGATCGGCCGAACCAAGTCGCTCGGCGAGCATCGCGCACGTCGTTCTCGACATTGCCTTCCCGTGATTCGCGCGCAGTCTCGACGCGTCTGCCCTTTCCGGCTTGATGACACTATCGATGCTGAATTCTGATCGAGCCAAACCTCTGACGGCCTGCGTGTCTTC
>Ga0116227_10005620_pt1 | contig 26279 bp, 19 predicted proteins | sample S1TSphgellanicum_FD_89693 | JGI IMG/M metagenome (GOLD analysis project Ga0116227, IMG submission 89693) | Host-associated microbial communities from peat moss isolated from Minnesota, USA - S1T2_Fb - Sphagnum magellanicum MG | ecosystem: Host-associated > Plants > Peat moss > Unclassified...
TTGTGGGAAGTGTGTTTATGGTTTGGGGATTTTTGTTTTGTTGGTGTGGGTGGATGGAGAAGATGGGGTTCAATCATTCTTGGCTTCTTCAAAACCAAAAAAATGAAAAAGAAAAAAAAGTGTTAGCAAAATCCATATGTAACTAATTAAATATGATTCACACTATCCCACAATGCTATATATAACACCACTTTGATGGCTTTAGGGTTTAGGGCTGGCTCCCTTCGCGTGCGATTGTCGGTAACGTCGTCGTCGGGATTGCCCGCAAAAGATTTGGTGGAACGCGGAACTTGGGGAGCTGACCAGGCAAGAGCTGTTGCTGCTGCAATGGCCGTGGAATCAACCACACCCGGCCAAGAAGTCGTCTGCCTCGGGGATGCTCCGGAAGGAAGAAGATGGTGACGAAGTTGCTCTTTCTTTCTCTCTCCGCGTACATGCATCGGTCGATCATGATGCTGCCACCAACCCACAAACCTCATAATGATCGTCATCAACCTCATACTCCATGTCTACTACAGTCGGGGTACCTAATCGAGTTTCACCTTTGTTGGAAAGCTTTACTTCATGTGTTGTAAGCTGGGATGATCCTCCACAGTCAAACAAAGAGTGGGTACCTAATTGCAAGCAATCGTTGTGCTCAGTCTGCGATTGCTTCCAGAGAGGCCTCCCCGAGTCATTCATTGTGTAGCTGATTTTGGTTGCTCGTCTCCTTTTGGGCAGATGAAGAAGTAAGGCCGCTAGTGGTGTTCTCGTGATCATTCCTATGTTTTAGTTGAAGGTGCTCAGTGATTCCTGGATTGATCATCGCTGAATTCTCTAGTCCATGTACGTCTGCACTTCTCAAAAGAGAAGCTGGAACAAGCGGCGGCAGGGGAAAGCAGCCGTTGGCCACAGAGGAGTTGTTGGTCCGAAGTTTGCGCGGACGAAAGACCGGGGCAACATGTCCTGCAAGTCTGGTGCCAATGCAGTTGTTGCGCTGGTAAACAGGTCGATACCATCCGGAGCAAGCAGCAGCAGCATGAGGAGAGAATCGCGGCGCGATGATGAGAAGAGGGCGCTGCTGCTCCATAACAACTCCAGGAGCACTCGTTCAAGTCTGGCCAAACCTGGGTCTGGACATGATCTGAAGATGCAGCAGCAGTTGCGGCAGGAGGGAAGAAGGCTGCCTGGAGATCACCACCTTCTTCCTGAGATGCAGCAGCAGCAGCAAGGAGATTTTCAGAAGGGAACTTTCTCCAGTGGAGGTCCACAGTCTTCGCGAAAGAGACCGTCGACAGCAGCAGCAGCAGAAGAGGCACAATTTATAGCTAGAATGCATGAGATCCTCGAAAGTAAAGACCGTGAAATCGCGTCACTCAGAGACCAGCTTGCGCATCTGAAAACAGACATGGTAGTTCTGAAGGAGAAATCTGTAGCAGCAAAGTCTTGGTCCGATGGGAGTACCACCACCACCACCATTCCAACTGGCTCTTACAAGGATGACGACACAGCACCGTCTCCTAAAATCCTGCAATACGCCACCAGTGCAGTGAAGGAAGCAACCAACAGCTTCGCAAAGACTTTCATACAGAAGATGATCCAGATACCAGACCTGAACAATCGGAAAACCCTTGAAGATCGGATACGAAAGGAATCAGGAGACGTTTTGTTATCGTGTGAGAACCACTCCAAGTTCCTTGTTCAAGCTTTCATCTGCCGTCGTCTGTATGAGGGTTTCGAGAACGAGAGCTTCAACATCGAGAGCTGCATGAGCTGGGATGTTGATCAGCAGCAATATACCCAAGCTTGCTTCAACCAATTCCAACTCTACAGGCGAAACATGAACACGGTCTCGATCCTCATCAACAACAAACCGCATGACAACTTCCTGCGACAATTCTGTTTCCAGAAGTTCCAAGCCATAGTGGATGAACACACAGAGCTCCTTCTCTTCGGCAACACCCAACACTCGGCGAAGATCAACCGCCACAAACACCCGTGCACGGAATTCTACCAGAGCTTTTGCAAGCTCGCAGTAGCCGTGTGGCTTGTGCACAGACTCGCTTTCTCGTTTGATTGCCCAGCGAGGATCTTTCGAGCACGCAAGGGTCAAGCATTCCAGGCCTCGTTCATGACATCTGTGGTGCCATGGACCATGGAAGACGAAGAAGATGCTTTTTCGTCTTCCTCCACAACTTCCGTTGTTGGTGTCATGGTTCTTCCTGGATTCAGGGTTAGCAAAAGCATCATTGAAACCCAAGTATACCTTGAGCACAACCACACATGAGAAGAATATAATTCTCACGAGGAGCTCCGGCCATATCTCATATCCACAACAACAAAAAACAGGAAAGAAAAACACCATCATGCAACATTGGACATCTCTCACAATCTGTCGCTAAACTTCCTGGCCACGATTGCCAGAGCTTCGATTTCCATTGCAAGATGCAGAGGAGAGGATCGATCTCACGACACGCACCAGGTATTTCGAAGTCGTTCTTGGGTGAAGAAGATTTAATTTCTTGTGCCCTATTGAATCACAATCGCACCCCACAGTGAAAGTTAGGGTTAGGGTTCCTGCTGGGTTTAGGGTTAGGGTTCTTGCTGGATTTAGGGCTAGGGATCCTGTTGGAATGGGGAATCGGGTTCCTGCTGGAATTAGGGTTAGGGTTCCTGATTGAATTTAGGGGTAGCACGCAATTGAAAGCCATCACCAACTGATTGAATGAACTCTCGAGAATTCAAAAATTCTTGGCGTTTTGGAACCCTAAATGGTTAGGGTTCCAAAATGACGAGAATTCAATAATTTAGGGATTAAAATGTCAGAGTTGTAGGATATGAATTCAGACTTTGCTTCTTTTGCCAGGTGTGGAAAATAATTCAGACAATTCTCATAACAATTCTTTTGTGGTGTGGAAAAATTATGATATATGATCTTATGACATTTATGAAAAAATCTTCTTGATGTGGAAATATTATTGTTACATTCTCGTGACAATTGTTGTTAGGGTTTATAAGCAAAAAAATTAAAGACAAAGGCCTCTTGTTGTTAATGTTACATGTTTTCATGAAGCTATTGATTAGAGAAATGCATGTTCAAACTATTTCTTGAAGTTTTTCTTATAACAAATGTTAAAACACAAATCTAGTAAAATAATAGAAAAGTTTGACAAGACTGTTAGTTTGTCCATTGCTTGTTACCAATTACATATGACATATTAACTTATTGTTGAACTTTAATAGCTTTCAAGGGAGAATTAAAATCTTTGCACTTGAAATTGATTTTATAAAATAACAAAGCAAAGTAAAACCCACTATAAGTCCATAAATTAATGCTATAATACATGAACCCTAAGATGAAATGAGATGCTTGAAGTGGGATGATTAGAAGATTTTAATTACAATGGATTATACTAAGCTACAATAAGAATCCACAAGGCAAACACCATTTAATGAATGTGAAACAAATTTTTATATTTATGAACAAATGGATGAATCATGAATTATTTAGCCCACAAAAACAAATAATTCAATATAGTGTATGGACATTGAGGGAAACAACATAAATGAATCAATATGAAATTGTAATGATGAGGGTGAATGGAATGAGCTGATAAAATAATTTGATTAAGTTCATAAGCTAAGGTTCAAAAATGTTTATTCAATTTTTAAAAAAATTCTAAAAGGTATCTCTTTACTTTAGGGGTATTTCATTTAAGTCAAATTGCTTGGGTCCATATTATTTGTTTGACTTTTTGCTTTGTGGTTAAACCTTAGTAGACGATTTATTTTTATGACATTGAATCACATGTGAATAACCTCATGTATTACATTTGACCTTAAAATCATGCACATTATTTTCCCAATGAATTAAGCTTCAAATTAAGTGTGGCCTTTCATCATATGAAAGTCTTCCTATACATAAAATGGTCTATTGGATATTAGAGTAATAACATCTATGGTAGGTTCATTAACAAAGTTTTTGGAATTTTTTAAGAATGCCAACCAAAGGTCAACACCGATTCTATAATTTTTGAGAATCAACAATCAATGGTTAGAATAAGTTTTTTGATTTTTGAAAACCATTTGTTGAGTATACAAGTACACTACCATTATTTAATAGTTCTAGATTCCAAAGAAAGAAAACCATCCAACATTGGTATCCACTTGTCAATGTGCACAATCAAGTGGAGGTTTTCATTGACAAGTGTTCAATGGTGAAGCAAAGATGTTCACTCGATGTGGCTTGTAAATATGCATGTTAACAATGCATGCAATTTGTGTCATAATTATTTTTTGGGTTAAAGAAGAGTGGTTTGGTTTAGGTAGAAACATGATGGTATGATATTAAACTTTCAAATTAAAAGGTCATAGGTTTAAAATAATAATTAGATTAATGGTCTTAAAGACAACATGGTTGCAAATATGCATAAAGCCCAACTTGAAAGAATTGACAACTCGTGTAAAGTTAGAGGAAGGGTAAAAACATAGTCAAAGGAGCCACCCAACTGCGTGTCATTCATGCAGTTTATGTAATAAAAGGCATGAATGCATAATACATGTGATAGAAAATCAATTTACAAGTAGTTAAAATGTATTTATATTTAAAATGTAGTGTTAAAGGGGGTACTCGAAACACAAATTTAAAAGTTATAAACCAACCCAAAAATGACACGTGTCATGTGCAATCCTTGGAAAAAGATTTTTACCTTGACACCTCTAGTTCCTTTTACTATGTTTTGACCTAGAAGAGATTTTCAAAAAGGATGGATGAAAACATGAACTCACCTTGTGGAAAGGCCATACATCAGTGCTAGGTTACAAGATTTTCAAAGAACATGGAACTAATATCTTGAAGGATGTAGAACTACACATGGCACAAATAAGGATGAGTTCAATTGTTTTTCAATTTATTGTCACAATTTTTCCCTCATCTTTTGAAGATGTTTTAAATCATCTCTAAATAAAAGAGGTTTATAATATTAATTGTAAATTATTTATTGGAAGATAATAATAATTTGTAATTTGTTATGTGTTGTTGGAACCTAGTAGTATGAATAAGGTTTTATTTTTTTCATATTGGGAGATTTATCCCCATGTCATGGCTCTTTTAGTTTCAATAGTGTTGGGTGCCAATCTAGTAGCACATGACATAATGTAAAAAATATGCATAAATGTGTATGGTTTGTAGAATAGGCTTGTGTTTAGGTTTGAAAAAAAACCTATGGGGTTAGTGAGACTTTTAGAATGGGAACCATGAATTCTTTTGAGGGGTTCATTTTAGTGATTGACATGTACTATGTAGTAATAGTGTAGTAATAGTTTCCTAAGTTTTTGCTTAGGTGTGGAGAAATTCCATGTTTGTGCATTCATGCAAAATAGATGAATGAGAATAAGTGCCTATGAGGGCTAATTGTAAGGGCATGAATTGTGGGGACATAATGCATTTCACATTACACCCATTTATGTATCATCTGTACAAAGGTAATAGGTTTTCATTGAATAATTAAAAATAAATAAATCATGGCCTTGTCCATAGAAACCAAATGGATGAAACTTGTGAAATAAGTGTTGGGCTAGATTTTTAAGCAAATAAAAATTAATGGTCTAATGTGACATTTAAGGATTAATCACAAGAAATAATCTTGTCCTTTCCAACCACAAAAATAATTGTTATATGTCCTCAATGACTCCATGAATGACTATAGTCATAAGTCCATTCCATTGAATCCTATGTGTGAAGTGAGATAGTCATATATCAATTGTTGTTGTAATTAGTGAATTTCATTATTAAAGATGGCAACAAGAGAGAGGACATCACAACATGGACTTTCAATTGTCATCCACATTATTTCATCCATTTGACATCAATGACAATACCTAATATCTCATGGACTTTTAATTGTTACATTAATGATTATAAAATGACTACATTGCAAATGATGTGGAAAGTGATGACATGACAATCTAGTTTGACTAATAAATGACTAGATAATGAACAATTTGGCAAATGTTTTATGACTACATATTGTCTATTTTGTAATGACATGTTTAATGATGAGTTGGGATGTGACATGACTGTCAAATGACTTGGAAATGAACAATTTTCAATTTTCATAGGATTATAAAATGACTCATGTAAAGATGTGTATAATCATGGTTTGGCATTTTTTCGGATTAGAAAATGACTAGAATATGAGTAGTTCAACATTACATTTATTGGTTCACTTGTGGCAAATTAATATTTTTCAATGTATTAAGACTGTTTCACATAAATTTTACAAATTTAGTATGATCACAAGAGATTTTCAAGTTTTATTATCACATCACTAGGTGAAAAAAAAAGTGCTACCAAACTACCAAACTTCAAATATATTAGAAATTTTTTGAAGGGAATGTGCAAATATTATTATCATTTTTCAATCTTGAGAAAATTCAACATTGTGGCAAGAATGCTCAAGTAAAAGAATGTACTAAAAACCTATTCTAAAACTTTATAAATGCTAGAAAATTGTCTTAGTTAACAATTATGGTTCTTATTATGGATGTAATACTTGGGGGTGTAAGGAGTTCAATTGGAGCACTCAAACCACATGTTTCCACTCTTGTTACAATGAACATATCTTCTATATTTGCCACTTCTCTCTTAAACAAACCTTCCTTTCGCAAAACAACTTTTCAACTTGGTCTTTTTAGGTCACCAAAGAAAAACACCTATGTTGCTTGAGTAGGAAAATTTATGAAAGGTTCAAACATGAGAGGCGATTTGTGTAAAAAATACATTTTAAGGAATCCAACATCATCCCTTACATATGTTAGATTTCCTTGATTGTCTTCTGATTTCATCCATTCACATTTGAAAATGATAATGGGAGTATGCATTGGACCATAATCAAGTTTCAATATGTTTTTAGTCACCCCTATGTAATTCACCAACACATTTGTACTGTCAACAATTGGCATGTCAAACATTGAAGCAATCCCATTATCATAAGTTTGCAACAAACTATTAGTAAGCTTTCATCTTAGTGTAGTGTGTTGCTATTTGTGAAGGCTTGCCAAATAATAACACCATGAATTTAAATATTTTGAATTGTTTGAATCCATAGGGTGCCCATGCACAACACCTCTCACTGATTCAATAAACAAAGGTGTATCTAGGTTAGAAGTTTACTCCAACTCCCACATCCTACACAAGTGCATAGTTACAAAAAATGGACAAGTATTAATAAATTTTATCATTAAAATATTTAGTCTAGGAGCATAGTTCATTGGAAAATTAGACATTAGATTAATCATTTGTCTTTGAAATTTTCTTCCTTCTTAAAATCTTTCAAGAATTTCTCTTGCAAGTATGCATTAAAAATATCTATTACACAACTTGATCCTTACTGAATCCAAGGTGTCATTATGGCAATGTTGGTCAAATTGAAAGTGAAAAGATTTTTTCCTTGGTTGGGATACTTACAAATTTGAAGAAATGTTGGCTATAATTAGATAATTTAAATACGTTAATATCTATTAGCAAAAATTGACCTAATATCCTAGGGTGAATTGTACTTTGCCTTTTAGCTTGAAAAGTTTATTGAAGTTGATGTTTGCTTATAAAAAGATTTAAAAGACTATGAGGGTGGGTTTGAATGAGAGAAGATTGTGGACTTTTAATTTCATCTCTTTGAAAACAAATTGTTTGTAATAAAATTGTTGGATTTTGTTATCTAGGTTATGATAACCACCTTGAATATCTAACATATATTATTTAGCAAAATATTGGAAAGACTGAGATCCATTAAAAAAAGATTTTGATATCCTTGTTGGATATCTTAAATTAAAAATTTAAAGAAGAAAAATAAATCCAACCTAGTTTTAAAAACCAATTTTGATAATTGGAATAAAAAAATATAAAAAATTGTGATATGAACATGCAATATTGTTACAAATGTGATTATTGCACAAAATATTGTTACGTTGGCCACAACATAAAAGGTAACATAGATTACATGTAACAATATTTACATTCATAACCAAACCTAAATAACTTAAAATAATTGTAAGAATCCTTTGGTTATATCATTAGGTAAAATGGTGTTTTTAACCTACAAGAAATCTAGATATTTCAATCAAGGCAAGGTGATTTTTCAAACTTTTGGAATAAAGGTTATGAAGTAGGGGGCTAGGTAATTGAAAATTTAAGGATTAGTGATTTGTTATAAACTTTGGTCTTTCAAAAAATGATCATTGATCAATAAAATGCACACATGTATTGGACATATCTACATTTATACCCTAAAGGAATTTGGTGGTTAATATCATACCCCTCAAGATTGGTGCAAAACATGGCCATTAGTGCTTTTGATTCATTTATTTTATTTATGTGATGTTTTTGAAGTGGCAATCAATCATAAGATGATAATGTGGCTAAATTTGGTTATCAAATAAATATGAAATAAAAATATTTAAACATCCATCTATATTTTTTGCTACAAATACTAGAATTTACCACAAAAATCTAGTGATTCAAAAAAAATTCTTGAAATTTGGCAACTAGAAAATTCAAAGATATTTTTTTGGGCCATTTAATGAAAATCTTTCAAGCTAGTGAAATGTCATCATGAAAAAAAAATTGGCCACCATGAAATGTTCTTTTTCATTATTCCCCTTATTAGATCATATGCTTGAACTTTGATGAAGCTTAATTTCACAATAAATATATGTTAATTTTCTTAGGTTTCCATTTTAAAGGAAATATAAGTTTGTAGTAGAATAGTAGATGTTAGGCAATGCAAAAGTAATGTTTTGTTGGAGCTACAAGACAATTCTTCCAAATATGAAATTCACCACTTTCGAAATGTGCATTTTCCTTCCATAACATGGAGATGAGGGGGTTACATTGTATGGATGAAGCCACCTCCATTAATCTTGAAACCAAATCATTTTTCAAGACTTTTACCATTGAGCTTAGGGAAGGTTCTTATGGCTACTCTTTATTTATGATTGCTTATTTTATTAAAAGTCTTCTTTCTAATGTGGGCAATTTGCACTGTGTCCAAATTATAATTTGAAGCACTTGCACTAGTAGGCATTATATTAGTGGGTGCCAAACCTTTGCTTATGTTTTTGAAATCATTTTATATTATGATCAATGCTAATTTGAAAATTGGAACAAATGAAAGGAGTTCATTTCCCATTTACCTTTGATGCCCATTCCACACATCAACTAACTAATTATCTTATTGCTTATGTCAAAAAACTGTGATATGGGGTAAAGTAATGGGTGTCAAACATGTGTTTATTTAAGCAGAGATTAGTGCTAATGATATAAATGAAAATCCATGTACACATGGTGGGCCTAGAATGTTTGTCGACAAGATTAATGTTAATCCAAAAAAAGATCTCCCAAGAAATGATCCCCTAAATTTTGAAAAAAACATTTTGGGGATTAACATTAATTTATTGAACATCTCCTTACACTTTACCCCACCTTACACTTTTTTGACATAAGCAATTAGATAAACGGTTGATGTGTGTAAAGGGCATCAAAGTTAAATGAATGATGACCTCCTTTCATTGGTTCCTTTCAAATTAATGTTGATCATAATAAATGATGATTTCGAAAAGATAACCAAAGGTTTGGCACCCAATAATGTAAGGAAATGTTTCAATATATCAATGTTAATCTACAAAATGACATCCCTGAGGTTTGTTTGGATCATTGATCTTCTCCACAAACATTTGAGGCCAATCATGTGTACACCTAACGATCAATGTTAATTTCCATTTATGTCATTAATGTTAATATCTATTGAAATAATTAAGGTTTGACAGTAATTATTTTGTTTTTAATTGTTTGTTGAAGCTCACAAAGTGAAGTATGATTGGGTGGTACCTCAAGGAACCACCTCAAGGAGTGATTAAAGTTCTAAAATTGGTCAAATAATATTCCTTGGCACTTTATTTTAAAATTTGAAAGTATTTTAAATAGTTTTGTTCCCCTATTTAACATTGCATGTCAAAGTATATGGCATTATGTTTTCATTGTCTTTACTAACTAGTTCAAGTGAAAAAGAAGAAACCCAAATTTTATTTTGGAAGCTTTTTTATCAAGATTTTTAATGTGGTTTTTTTGGGAAATTGCTACATTGGCTCTAGACTGCAAGGGGGAATCATGACTATTTGAACCATAAATTGGTGATGAAATTTTTTGTCTAATAATATTTTATGTGGTCATGCAATTGATTACATCATGTAATTTAAAATCAAACTTCTTGCAACTTTCTAGCTTTTTTTTAGGGCCCATTGGCATCTCAAACACATGCAAATTGTGCAATTTGGCAATTAGTGAACATTGCACATACATTAAATAGAAAAAGTTGAACATGGAAATTTGCTTATTCCAACCAAAGAGCTACACCAATGCATGGTGCAAATCTTACCAATGACTTGCATTCAAGTTTCAAACTAAAGTTTAGAAAGTAAGTTGCACAAAACAAACTCAAACAAAAGCACTCATAAGGGAGTTGAACCCCAGTCTCAAAAGAGACTTTGCCAAATGCAATATCAATGTTCCTACATTCACAACCCAACTCAACTAATAATCATGCATCACATGTAAAATTCAAGTTCAATTAGCAAAATGCAAAAATAATAAGATATTATTTGAGCAAAAACCCCAAGCTTCAATCCTCACTTTGATGAACATAGCACATGAAAAATTGAACATGTATGTGGACTCACATATTCAAGCCAAAAAGTTGCACAAGTGCAAATTTTGTACAATGCAAATTCACTAATGAAGCATTCATAATTTCACAAAAAAGTCCACAAAACATGTTGGAGAAACAAACTCAAACAATTGAAGCACTCTTAAGGAGTTGAACCTCAATCTAATCAAAAGATATGTTTTGTCCCATGTCATATCAATGTTCTTGCACCCACAACCCAACCCAACCCCCAACCATATTGAGCACAAGACTAGAGCTTCAAGTAGTAAAACTCCCAAGCAAAAACCCCATTCCTCACTCCTCGTTGTGTTGGTTGCAATTCTCAAATAACTAGCATATATTCTTACATGGAGTTTTATATGAAAAAAATATGTGAAAGTATGATTGGGTGGTACCATATGGGACATCATATTTTCATTTTACTCCAAACCCATTGAACTTTAAGAAAATATAAAAATAAAATAAAAAAGGGTTTTCACCTTTTAAAAATTAGTAAATACATTAACTAGGTTGTAGAAACTATGAAACTTTAATGTAATAAAAAACATTTTGATTTTGATGTTCTTAAGCATTTCCTAGAAGCAAAAAGTTTCAAGAAAATAATGATGGTTATGTTCCTTGAAGCTTTTGGTAAGGAACACTTTTGATGCATATTTTGGGGGTTTTAAAAAAAAAAAAATCTCTTAAGATATTTTAGATGGTATTTTATTTGATTTTTTATTGATTGATTAATTGAGTATATATAATTTAGTTATGAATTTCCAAAGTTCAAGTTGATGATCAATTTCAATACCTTATACTAATTTAAATTTTTAGTTAAAAAAAATTTGGAGCTAGAAAAATTTGGAACTGAAAGCAAAAATGAAACTATGGAATGTAATTGAAATGAAAAAAATTGCAATTTATAGACTTTTATTAGTCACAAATTCATCCAAAGAAGTTGCATAAAAACAATCCAACCAATATATGTCTTTACACTTCTCATAATCCAAAATGTTATCATCATGCACAATGTACACCCCACAATAATCAAAACATTATTTCACAATAATTGAACCTACTAACAACTAATACTTTAAATCTCTAATGCACGTGCTATTTTTTATATAATTTTTTAAATATTAGAGGTTTACACATACCTTATATTAATTATAATTTTATTTTCAAAATATACATAGCCTATTTTTAAATTAATTATCTTGTAATTTTTACTCGACAACCAATATATTGCACCCTATATTTCTACTCACATATTTTCTATTTTTTTGAGTAGTGTCCCCCTCCCTTGATGGGGATTCTTAGAAAGGACACAAAAATTATGAATACAAATTTGTAGCAATTCCCACCTATTTTCATTTTACTAAGTTCCAAGTAAAGATTTTGGTACTCTAGCAACAATTATATCATTGTGCATTTAATGCAAAGTATTTCATTTACATTTCAAATACAATGTAGTTATGATGGAGTGTTGTACATACACAAATGATAAATTTTAACATCAGTTTCAAATAACTAAACTTGCTTTTTGATCCTGAGTTCAACTGTATATAAATGTGTACTAATGAATGTAGAGTGTTAATCAATGTTTTTTTTTATAAAAGATTTTTTGATTCTGCAAAACTGGTGAATTTTGACAAGAAAAAACACATTTTTGCACTGAAAAATCACATGTTGCAAATTCATTTTCTCAAAAAAAATCCACAAAATAGTTGAAATATTCCACTAAAAATGTCACTGGTGTTGATTGTATGTGAATATTGCAAGAGTCTCTCTAAAAGGTTTCAGTGAAGCACCATAATGCCATCTTTGGAACCTCTTTAGTTAAAACACAAACAGCCAAAACTTGGAGACATGAAGTCAAATGCCAAGGCATGATGAAAGGCTGAATTAACCTAACATCTTTTTCTATCATGTATCAAGCTAGAATTAAATAAGGAGTGAGAATCCTCACATAGCTTGCTAGGTTGTCAATTCTATTTATGAAACATTGATGATCACTGAATTCAAATTAATATTTTCATTAGTGTCTTTTTTTAATTCACATCCCATTCTTGGCCATTAATCTAAAATTATTATCTGTATCTTTCAATGGGACATCTATTTTTTGAGACAATGATCAAGATTGACATTACTTTCATTGGTGTCAAACTATGCCCTTCATCTAAAATTATTATTATGTGAGTTAGACTTTCTATTAGTTAAAAATGATGGCCCCTCTTTTTAGCTCATGTAACAAGCATTATACTTTAGTGAATGTTCCAAAATAATATTGTTCTTTTCAAGATCCTAGTGGATTTTAGTACTTTTAACTTGGTGCATTCACACCTAATGTTAAGTCAGTGTTAAGTGAAAATCAAGGTGGCATCTTAGGTGGCACCCAATGTTAAATGGGTGATTGTTTAATATTAAGTGAATGTTAACTTCACATAAAATCTGAAGTCATGGTAAATAGGTTTAGGTCCTAAATGACTAGCTTGGTTTTATGGGACTTAATACTAGAGTCCTTAACACCAAGTGTGAATGCACCTTTAATGCATTAAAACATAAATAACCCTAGAATTGAAATTGTTCCAAAATGTTAAAAATTTGGCAAACTAGGTAATTCAACCTCAAATTGTTAGTGATGCACATGTCAAGACTTATGAGTGGGCTGGTGGACCAAAAATAGCAGCACAAATTGGCAATATTCCAATGAATGGTTGGTTTGTGGACATAATGAACCTGTCTAAAGCTCACAAGCATCCATAGATGATACACACTAACTTCCAACAAGTTTGTGAACTTTTGGACCTTATGTGATCACACACATGGTCCATGTGATGGATAATCCTAGGATGGAAAAGCTGATGAACCACTAGATTTTGATCTAGAGGGACATTGAACTAGATTGAAGTAAACCAACCCATTCACATTGCACCAACACATAGTGGTTCCTTAGTTCTTCACCTCTGGTTAGTAGGTTAGAAAGTGACAAGAGTCCTTTATCTTGAGTGTCAGATCTATTCAAGCCCTCCATTGCTCCTCTTCAGTAGTAATCAAAATCCCTTATTTCTTCACTCCTTAAAGAACCCCTGCTCTAACGAGTAAAAATTGGCCCTTGCAATTTAAAGAGGTCCAGGACAGTAAATTGTTTACCCCTTCGAAAACAAGCCTATTGTGTCCAAAAGAACCTTGCCCTTTAAAAACAAGTTCAAGCTTGAATCTCCAACCCAAAAGCAAGTTCCTTGAAGAAGTTTCCAACCCAATTAAACAAAGACCCAAGGGAAGTTTGCAAGCCTTGAAAACAAGTTCCTTGAAGAAGTCTCCAAACCAATCAAACAAAGACCCAAGGGAAGTTTGCAAGCCAAAAACAAGTTCCCAGTTCCAACCCAAAATTAAGCTCCAAGTTTCAATATTGCAAAAACTAGTACCAGCCTGCCCCTGGCCAGTCCTCCCCAATGTCTTTTGCAAAACTTTGAACAATATAAAGTTAGACAGCTCTAGAGCTCAATTTGATATTGAAGAGAAGCCTGGCCTGTAGTCTAAAGATCAACACTTGAAATTGATTAGTGGGCAAAATTAAGTAATTATTGCCACAACTTCATATTACACAAAAATTATAATCCAGGGATCAGAGATAGACTGTTGTTGATCTAGACAAAAACACAATGGAAAGACTTAGATTACCATGGAACTTACTCTATTAAACAGTAAAGCAGCTGCAAGCTTGCTAATAAAAAATCCAGTCTCCAGGTGAAACTCATGACATATAACAAAATCTCTCAAAAATTAATAAATTCCCTCACCTTTTTCTTTGATTTTGCTCAGGACTCATGCGGACTAACAACACAATGAATTCATATATATATATAATTATAACTTGGATAATTTGCTGAACATGAATGTACAACACAGCTGCCAAGTATTGCTTGATGTAAAAAATCAGCAGCTGCACATGAAAAGGATTCAATTGAAAACTAGAGTAATGGAAACTCATACATGAACTTGTTTGGCTTGTTGGCTAGCTAGCTATTTAGCTAAGCTGTTGCTTGGTATAATTTGAGTGGATCGAAGGAACATCATCATCATGATGGGAGCGTCGCTGTAGTACAGGAAGAATAATTTATAGATATAGATTCATCATCATCATCATCATCATCATCATCAAGACGCAGCCCCGTATTATTATTGCAAAACTAAAATAAAATAAATTCAGTGGTCAACAAAAGAATTTAAATGGAACAACAATTTTCTAGAATGCAGGAAGAAGATGCATGATGTGCATGATGATGCAGATCTGGTCTAGAGATGTGAAGAACTTCTGGTGCAGTAGGATTGCAGCAGTAATCCTAGTTCTTCCTGCTGCTGCTGCTGTTGCTGCTGCAGGAGGTTAGCCGATATGTATCCAGACTGATGGACTAGGAGTGCCGAAGTTGATGATGGTGAGAAGGTAATAACCAGCTGGTGCTAGAACGGCACTTGGAGGACCGAACACTGTTGCTGTGTAGAGTTTGCCTACGGGAACCACCGCGCCTGCTCTCAAAACCAGCATCCGTTGATTCTGCGAGAATGTATGAGTCGTGAAGGAAGGGAAGTAGAGACGGAAGAGAACACCTGTTGGTTTCATTCCTAGTGAGAATGTGACTTTGAAAGCTGCGCCATATAACACTTCTGCTGGAGATCCAACGATGTTGGGTCGTCGTAAGTTGTAGCCGGGATTGAGATAGTAAGGTCTGTACTTCTCGTAGCGAAGCTCTGTGGGGAAAGGAACGCCAGAGAATACATATCCTTCGTTGGGGTTGCTGCCACCCACGAAGATCTCACCACTAGGCAAAACAACTGCGGAAGAATGATAGAGCCTGGGAATGGTGGTGGCTCGCATCACTTGGTATCTGAATGTAGTTGGGTTGTAGAGTACTGGCGTTAGTACAGGCGTTTTTGCATTTCCCCAACCTGCTGTTCCTTGCTTAGCTCCATTGATGATGAGTATTTCTCCAGTCGGCAAGATCAGCATGTCTCCCATCACTCGTGGTATAGGCATTAGCGATACGGTCCATCTAGGAGCGGCTGCAGTCACCACCATACGAGCACAAGTTTGCAACGCTATGGCGAAATTCCGTTTCTGGAAAGCTCCATCTGGTGCACCCCCGCAGATCATGATCTCCGCAACCGTGAATCCGTTCGCAGCTGACAAGGGGAGCATGACTGAGGATCCAGAGGATGGATAGTTGCGAGGTCCGTCAGGAATTGTTGGATAGTTGCGTAATACGGCACCAGTCTTCCAGTTGAGGAGGATAGAGTCTCTGTTCGCGAAGATAAAAAGGTTCCCATCAGGTAGCAGATGGGTGAAAGGGTAGAGATTATTCTCGGCGCCTGCTTCATTGGTAGCTGCCAAGAAAGGGAGTTTGAAAACTCCTTGTCCTTTAGGCCTTGGAACAAACTCATAGCTGAATGCAGCTCGACCTCCAACAACTATGATCGCTTGATTGGGCAGCAGCTGATCAGATGCATACCATCGAGCTACTGCCAAGGAGTTCTCAAACTCACGCCAATTGTCAGTAGGTCCAGGTCCCATCAGACGAACTGTCCTCCCTCCATCATTCCACCCGCCAGTTTGCGTCAATGTCCCATCCGAAGTGACGGCACCCGACGAGCACCAAGTATCGGTTAGAACCTCTAAAGGTCGGATGGTGTTAGTGGCGAGATCTAGCTCCACCGAGTGCGCCCAGCAGTCCACCTTGAGCGCTAAATCGTTCGGGTCTCTCCTGCAGATACCGTTCGGCAGCCTGATCTGCGAAGGACCGTAGTCAGTTCTATCGAAGATGACCAGCTTGTTGGTATGTAGCAGCACCGTATGCATCGCCGACACACCACCGTTCTTCTGTATCAGCACCCATGAGTCCGCATAGCCAGCAATCCCAAACTCGACGTAGTTACACAACAACATCAACAAGCACAAACTGAGCCGCACTTGTCGCCGCAACTCCGTCGACCCCATCGTCCTCATATTCAATTACTTTAGCTGCAGCTTGAACCTGAACCCACTAACTTCGTGTGGTGGTGTGCGCGTGCAGCCACCAACAACGGAACCCAGCTGCTGCAGCAGTTTATACGATGATCCCACTCACTGATCAGTACCAGATTTCTAGCTACTAGCAGCAGCTAGCTTCAAGGCGTCTGGAAAACCTCCACCCACGTCGCTCTATATATTCTGCAACTAGCTTCTCGCCGACGAAGTTGTCACGGCGAGTACTGTATGCTGATCTTAGATTCTGATTATTTCCACAGATGAAAAAAGAACTGCAGCAGTACTCTTTGCTGTTCGCGCGCCAAGCATACTCTAGTGAGCCCGAAACAAGATCATCAGATCTCAAGAGCCAGCTAGTTTCTACTACTTTCCTTGTTGGTGGAGCCGAGAAGTTTTCTCGCAAAGGAGAAACTGCTCAGCTTGAAGATGATGGGTGGTTCTCTATCGAGTACTGATCAAGGCTCAAGGCTCAAGGCTCAAGGCTCTCTCTCTCAAAGGAGAAACTGCTCTCGAAGATGATGGGTTCTCTCTATCTAGTGCTCAAGCCTCAAGTTCTCTCTCTCACTCTCTCTCTCTCTCTCTCGACCGCTGTGCATGTCTCGAGTCTCCCTTCGGTTACCTAGTTGACACACATGTAAGCTTGGTATTGTAACTAGTGATCCGTGAACGTTGGTGTTCTACTTAAGTGGAACCGCTATTCTCGAGGTGGAGAATCGGATGTTCAGCGGATTCATCAGCAAAGGATTCATCAGCTGTTTGTGCTTGAATCTCTTGCACAATCCTTTAAACGCGTCTAGTGTCCCCACACATTCATCATCATCATCAAGCCGGAGCTATGCATAACCGTGTGGTTGCACGTTTGGTGCTTGAGTCACGTGCTGCACCGTCGTTGTAGCAACGGCCAGTTGGTTCATGACTGATTTTAGTGAACGGCTGTTGCTTGCAACCAGTGTGGACTTGCTGCTTTTGTTTTGTTGTTCCTAATTTACACCACGCGCTTACAGTTCACACAAATTTTTTGACCATTCTATAAAGGATCATTATATTAGAGTTATCCATAAAGTCACCCTGTCTTTGCGTCTCCTTTCATCCCCAAAACCCCCATCTTTCAGTGGTATCCGCAAAGTAAGGAAACCCCCTCTTTCAGTGCTGTTTGCATTTTATTCATTCTGAGTACGAAATGTTGAAACTCAGTATATAATACACAACTTGGCTTTATTGTTTTTTTTTTCAAACTCCTCAAGCAGTCCAAGTGCAGTGTTGGCCTGTTATTGAGTTTTGACCGGTTATCAATCTGCTTACCGGCCGGTTGGTTATTGATTTTTAAAAAACTGGTTAATAACCTAACCAACTTGTATTAAAATTTAATAACCTACTCAGAACCTACAGGGATGGATGACTTGGTTATCATCCATGAAGGTTATCAATCCTAAAACATTTTATAATTTTATGAATATACTAACAAAAATGATCATTTCAACTTTGCAACTGGCTAATAACCAGTAGGATAACCAGGAGTTATCAATTGGTTATGTGATAACCTACTCTTCTGCATAACTGATGGTGTTATTTACTCATAAAATATTGATAACCTGAATGACACCCCGATGTTTAAAATAAAACCTATGCGATAGATATGAAAAACTCAATTATCAGCAAACACTTGTCCAGTGGCGAGGATCCCCAGCATTAATTAGCATTAAATGGAAACTGTCCTAGGGGGGCTGTAACATTTTTACAAAAGTGCTACTTTTACAAGTGACCACTTAGGAAGGTGCCTAGGTCTAAATGTGGCTAATATAATTATTTTTATTTCGAAAAATGGAGAAAAAATCTGTGAAAATCACAAATGTTTTTGTGTTTTTTTTTCTTTTCCTGAAAAAAATTTCGCCAAGTTGCAGAATTTATCCACCAGAAAAAAAAAACACAAATAATCTCAGCCGATTCTGTTTGGGGCAACTTGGTAGAATTTTTTCAGAAAATGTTTAAAAAGCATGAGAATTTTGTGATTTCTATGGATTTTTTGGCCATTTTTCGAAATAAAATAAATAAATTAGCAACATCTAGATCTGGGCATTTCATAGATGTTCAGCGGCACTTTTAATGCTAATTAATGCTGGGATACTTGGCAATGGACCAAGTTGAAAGCTTGAAAAACAAAACCTGGATTAATTAGGCAAACTTTTTAACTTCTATTTTATTTTAACTTTAGTGGCATTTGTTGTTTTGTTTCTTTTTTTTGGTTATTTTGTTTCTGTGTTTTTACTTTATTTTGTTTGTTTGTTTGTTTGTTTTTTTAATTGTGCATTCAACAAGGAAAAGCTGAGGGACTAATTATTAGCAATAGAGAAAGAATTAAAGGAACTTACATGGCTCCCCATTGTGGGTTCTGCACTTTTGGGTGTGGTCTTTTGTTTGGACTTTGATCCTTTCTTTTTTTTTCTTCTCTTGTTCCCTTTTCCGGTGTTTTTTCTTTATTTATTAATTTATATTTACCTTTTTATTTATTTATACTTACAAGGTAATAGCTGGCACGGCACTTTCCTACACCCAAATGTTATTTTAAGTGTAGGGTAAAGCCTGATCCCACTAGCTTTACCAAGGGTGAAGACCTGCATCAACTTTTTAAAATTTATTAGAAATTTAATATAGTGGGTATCACTAGAAAAAATTAAAAATTAAAAATAAAATTGTGAGACGTTTGGAATTATCGATTGTCAAAAATGGGCATTCCATTTTTTTCAAAATGCCTAAGTGGAAAAATACTCTCTGTAAGGAGCTCTTGGATTACACCCGAAAAATGTGGGCAGGTATGTGTAGGGTAACGCCCTAAGATTGCAGGCATTACCAGAATAAGGGCCTGTGAAAGGTCTAAGGGCCCAAGTCCAGTAATACCTATGGCCTCAGGCATTACATGGCATGAAATAAAATCACCAATTTTTAATTTAATTAAAAAAAAATTTCCAGTTATACCAAGTGGGTATCATGGGGGAAAAAAAATGATGTGAGGCATTTTTGAAAACGGAATGGTGCGTGCATCTCATTTTTTTAAATGCCTGTGGTTTCTTACACTTTCTTTGTAGGCATTCCACCAAATACACTATGAATTAGGGCAAGGTTTTTACAATAAGAATAACAAGGGGTGTGTCACACTGTGGCCTTGCCATTTACATTAAAAAGTATCTTAATGCAAAAGAAGAATTATGGAAACTCATATATTTCACCATGAAAAAACATAATCTTCTAAAAATCCTCTAAAAGAAACAAAAATCCTTCAAGATATTATAACTCTATAACTAATCTTAAGTTTCAACAGAAGCCAAAACATCATCTTTCAAGAATCCTCATATAAAAATAGACCTATTATTATTACCTAGGGGCCAAAATCCATTAAGCTACGATACTCTATAATGAATCTAAACACAATATCCTTGCCTACCTGCCAATAAATATCCCTTTTCTTCACTTCTCCGGGTTCTCCTTTCCCATGATGATGCCTCCATTCTCTTGGACTCTAACTACACAATATAGAAAATTCATTTTCATCTACATCCATCCAAAGTTATAAACATCATCTCAATCAGTCCAGATTTGAAGTAACTTGAAGTCCAACCACACAATCAAGACTTCATTTTCATCTACATCCATCCAAAGTTACATCACATGCGGATAATCCAGGTCTGAAAAAATATTATCAGTAGGGACGTGGCTTATTTTACTTCACTTACAAATTTAGGGTTTCAAACTAGTAATTCATGTGTAGATAGATAGATGCCTTATTCCTTCAAACACTTTTTCTGACAGTTTTTGTAGTTATCCCAACATGGCCTTTCCTTCTAAGTAAAAATAAGTGAATTCTCTAAAACCCTAAACCTAATCTGCAGCTCATAGCAGTTAAATTTCCCTCTTGGGATTGAATGATAAACCCCCAAAACCATAAATGATTTATATGCTAAAATATATATGATTGTCAAGCATGGGTGGAATGTATAGCCTGTAGAATGGAGGGCTTTAGTGGAAGTGGTGATCATCCATAAGAAGATTTAGCCAGATTTGGCAAGAAGAAAAATTTATAGAAGTTTTTAAAAATCTAGCATTGTTCTATATTTTTTTGGCTACCTGCTGGAACTTAGAATAGAATCTGGGGATATTTTTAAAAATTATATGAAAAATAATAATTTTTTACTAACGAAATTTTAAAAACACTAAATTTTCGCCACTTTGAAAAACAAATTCACCATTTGGTGAAATTTCGCCCCCAAAAAAACCCTACCTACTGTGAAGTTGTGAACAAAATTGGGCGGGTACCCAGTTCTGGTTCCGGTTAGTAAAAACTGAACTAGTACTGGGTCTACTTATTGGAACTGGTACCCAAACCAGAACTAGACTTTCAGAAAAAAACGAACTGGACCTGGGAACCAGATTCCCTGTTCCATTTATATGTGGAACTGGAATCGAGATTTTTGGGGGAAAAAAAATTGAAAAAAAAAAGAGATTATATAGAACCAAGGACAAAGGGGGAGGAAGCTAACCAAAACTTAACCACCAATTCTAGTCTGGGTTATCTGGAACAGGGTCTAATTTTCAGAACTGAAACCAAAACCAAACCCGGAAGTTCTTCATATAGTAGAACCCTAAACCCAACACTGGTTGTGAGGGTGAACCCTAATAGTCCAGAAATAAAAATCAGATCTAGAAATGTTTTTTAATAGTTGGATGTGTGCCATATTCTGTGGAGAACATTCTTAAATAAACCTGAAGAAGTCAATGGGTTCACTAGATCCATCATGAAGGATGTCTTCCCATCGTGAACTACCTGGAAGCGTGGATCAGCACAGAGGGGAATCCAATGAAACCCATTTCCCCAAAATTGCCAATAAAGATCAGAAATAGCAGCAAATATACCTCGCAGCCAATGGATCTATCTGGAAGCAGCATCCGAAGTCAATGGATTGGGATCAAAACTAGGAGAAATGAAAGCAAAGTGAAACCAAAATTTCAAGGAAACAAACCCCTGCTAGGCTAATTCTTTTTGAAAGTTTTTCCAAAGAAACAACAGAAAGTTCAAAAAACAGCATGAATTCAGTGGAGGCATGCAAAATAATTTAGATTCCACTGGATGTGTTTAGGTGAAGAAGCAACACGATTGTACTTGGGCTGGTGTTGTTGTTGACTGGGCAAAAAGCTTGCTTTTGATACACTAGCAGAGATAGCAAAGCTATGGAACAGCACTTGAACTGATTGGAGAAGAAGCTAACTGATCATCATGTTGGGTATAAAATTGGGAAGTTTGCTGCATAAATTGTGGCAGGGTAGGGAAAGAAACACGTTACTAGTTACACGTAATAGTACTGAAGTACTCATGTACTAGAAGGAAGGATAATCTAGCCGGAGGAGAGCAGCAGCTAATAACGGCCTGGCTTTTCTGGCTGTCCCATGGTCTGGGGGAAGCTGGCAGTGAGGTTCTCATTTAGTTCGTTGACTTAAAGAAAGGAAGGTTTCCGGAATTGGGACTGGGTAGTAGGTCAGTTCTTATCGGCGTCCTCAACGGATTCTTATAAGTTTAGGCTGCTTTTTAAAGCTTTTTCTTTTCTCTCTCTCTCTCTCTCTGCACAGTCCTCCTTTGTAAAAGGTTTGAGACACGCAACATATTTTCTCTGGCTTTTTCTTTCTTTCTTTCTTTGGGTTGCTACTTGGAACTCTTCTAGTGATCAATCCCTTTTGATGTTGTTGTTTTCTAGGGGTGTCGTCTGGCACTTGGCTAAGTTCTGTGAAGTGTAGCGCCAACTTTGCTGAGTATTTCTGTCTACAGATCTGATGCTTCTGGGAATCAGTGCACAACCCAATTATTGAATGAATAAATGGATCGAAATTTGGATATGTTAGCATGTACTGGATCGTTGTCCTTTTACACCACATGAGGCGGGCAAAGTCATAGCTAGACAATTTGAATGGAAGAAGCTGGTGTGGCATATGACAAATCAATCGACCACAAAAAGAGTCACTCTAAGTTAAGCAAGACATTAGATATCCCCTAATGAGCTTTGTATGGTGCACTTTTGAACTAGTCTTTTTGTGTGTTATCAGGTTTTAAGTCAAATTGCACTATGTGATTATTTCATGTTTTACACATTATTTTGCATATTCTATTGTTCTAAGTCAAATTTGATCTCATCATTTTTCTCATGAACAAGGTGAAAGCATATTACACTATTCATTAAATGTTGTCATGAGACAATTTTTACAAGATTTTAAGATTTATAATTAGTCATGTGATTAAATATAATTGACTAAAATGAGAATGAACTCAACATTACAATGTAATATATATAATATAATTACATTGTATAGATTTCATGAATATTTTTTGAATCATCATAATATAATGAATTTTCAAAGGAGTACTCCAAAACATGTAATAGTCAAATTAATTTTAAATACCATATGTTAGACCATTACAATTTTAAATTCCATCAATCTCATTTGTTTTGTGTTTCTAGATGGTCAAATGGGACTATGCAAAGGAGTACAAAAATGGTCACAACATGACAATATTTTGATACTCCTTAAAGAATTTGGTCTCAATTATCAAAATCTTTTCAAAAAAAATTCCTTGGTATCAATGTTATCATATCATATTATTATTGAATCTTTAATTCATTACAAAACATTATATGAAGGTGCATCATGGAGTCCATACTCATTGATTATGGACTCATTAATATTAATGGGGATCAAAATATAAGACAAAAGAGGATTCCATTAAGGACTAGGTCTTTTTTGTCCTTAGTGGTACACCTTAAAGAATTTGGACCCAATGAAAATTTGTTATGCACTTTGAATTATGATTTTTTCTTATTAAGTCATTTATTTAACAAAAGTAATAGTTCAGAAGCTCATTTTTCAAATTTTAGTTCTCCATAAAGTAAACTAGGGTTGAAAATTGTTTTATAATAAAATTCTAATGATAACTTGTAAAATGATTGTGTGATTCAAGGCATCCTACCTTCACATTACTTTTGCAATGTTAATTTAGACAATTATGAACTTCCACATGTGCTTAAAAGTGTTACACTTTAGTGTGCTTCATCCAAAGGAAAAATACCAAGTAATAAAAAATTTGAACATTAAAAAAGAGCAATCTTTTGACATATACATGAGGTCAAAACAATCAAACCCTATGGAAATCAAGCAACTACCGTTGTTGACCACTTTTTGTGTTAGATAATGTTCATTAAGGGGTGTTTATTGTTTTCCCTAAATTAATTCTTTTCATGGTTATTTGTGGCATAAAGTAATGGTAATAAATGAATGAATGATGTGTAGCAAAAAGATTTTTTGCAAGACCTTGGGCTTTTAATTGTGAAGAATTAATTACCATTGCAATTTTGGAAAATGTTTGGTTTGAACATCTAGTTTTGCATTTGTCTCCTCAAGCTTTTTACCCTTCCAAAAAAAATTGTCTCATGAAATATTACTTAATTTGGTGGTGGAAGACAAAACAAGTAGACATTTACCAAAATTGGCAAATAATATATTTGTAACAAGTTTCTACTTATGGATGTCAAAAGGGGCACATGATATATTTGTTCAAATGTCATTAATTTCTTGGGATTTTATTGGTAACCTAAACAAATGACCATTGGTTTGTTTTAAACAACAGAAACTACTAGTCAAGCCTTGGCCAACCATTTGACAAAATTGCTTGATCAAGATGGATTGAGAAGATAAATTATTGCATATATCAAAGATGAGGGGTCAAATTTGAATGTGATGATAATTGCTTTGAGGTCAATTGTGAAATGTGAAGTTCTAGGTTTGGATCAAAGTTTTGAAGATAATATTTGTTTTGGCCATGTTTTTTTAAGACTTGTTAGTATGATGAAAAGGTTTGCAAAAGCCTTAGATTTGTTTCCATCAAATATTCATAGTAAGATTTGTAGAAATGCATAAATTGATCTAAAAAGTTTGGGAAAAGAAAAGAGGAATGGAACAAGGCATGTTTATATTCAAACATTCGCATAAGGAAGCTAAATAGACCAGTGAAGACAAGGTGAATTTTTAATCTTTTACAAAATTTTTAATGTTTTCCTTCTTATCAAATTGTGTTAATTGGTTATAGGTTAGTAACATTTCCAATTCAAGGCTTTCTTTCTTTCTTCAATTACACTAGTTGAATATATATTAACATTGCATGTGTAATTCTTGTTACAAGTTTGCTAGCAAAATCATTATGTTCCACAAGGCCCTACAATTCAAGAATGTTATTATCCTTTGTTATAGAAAGCAAAATACTATCAAAATCAATGGGATAGTGCCACATCTTTTTATTTGGCACATTTTTCAAATAATTGTGGATTGTCTTTTTCCCATTATGAGAGCTTGTGTTTTGAACCAATTTAATAACCACTGGTTATTGTCTAGTGTGTTGTAGTTTGCCATTACCATGTGCTTGAAATGCAAGGAAAAAGTTACAAACTCACCTAGGTACCCAAGTCGATTGATTTATGATGATTTTGGGATTACTTTTGAGTTGTTTTTGCTAGTTGTCTTTACTTGCTACCAACATCAAAAGGGAATTTTGTGGTGTTTTGGAATCTTTCTTTTCATTTTTAAAGAAGACATGAAAAAATTATTCTGATGTTATGTCTAATGCTAGACCTTAAATTAAAAAGCCTTCATTTAATATCTTCTTTTATTGGCCGTGAAAAGATGTGAACATTATCAAAGAATACATGATAAACAATTGTTATAACTAATGTTTGAAATGTTATTATTAGTTACATCCAATGATAGAATTTCAAGTTGGATGTGTAGATCAAGTTATAGTCTAGATATCTTTCAAGAAACTCCTAGCACAAGTGAACTAACAAAAAAACTTGTGACTAGAAAACTCCTAATTTTCAAACGTTATCAAGTAGATCCCAAGAAAATTAAGTTTCCTCTTCAATAGTGGGGAAAACATGAAGCCATGATTCCTATTATTGGTTTTTTAACTCACCAAATCCTAAGGATTCTAGGATCACAAATTGAGACTCAAAAGATTTTTTTCTTTAGTATGTACATATTTACAAACCTAAGGAGATGTCATTTACAATTAAACACTTTAGAAAAATTGATTTTTGTGAACAAAAGTTGACCAAATGATTCTAAAATTGATTGTAAACCACATTCCAATTTGGTGAAGATGATTGAGAAGGATTTAGATTTTGAGGAAAAGTTAGAAGAGTTTGAAGGTTCTTTTGATTAGGATGAACTTGTGGACATATAAAATGTTGGAAGAATAATTTATATGTTTTTCATTTTTTTAAAACCTTTTTTGTAATTAATTTGAAAAAAAGATTAGTGTTTGAAAAAAATAGCTTTTGATAACCGTTACATAAAAACCACCTTTGAAAACCAATTGGTATGAAATATTTGAAAACTAGGACTTTGAAACTCAAGTGAAATTATCTTTTGTAGTTTTTGAAACCATGTTTCAATCTATTGAAAAAAAAAAAAAAAAAAAAAAAAAAAATATAAACAAATATCATAAAATTTTTTTAAATCCAATATAAACATTTTTAAAAAAA
>Ga0116227_10005621_pt1 | contig 26276 bp, 23 predicted proteins | sample S1TSphgellanicum_FD_89693 | JGI IMG/M metagenome (GOLD analysis project Ga0116227, IMG submission 89693) | Host-associated microbial communities from peat moss isolated from Minnesota, USA - S1T2_Fb - Sphagnum magellanicum MG | ecosystem: Host-associated > Plants > Peat moss > Unclassified...
AAAAAAAAAAAAAAAAAAAAGTTTCTGGGCCGTCCAAGGCCTAAATTTTTTTTTCTGGTTTACCAAATCTTTTGCCTCAAAAAATCAGACTGCCCCTGATTTCTTTTTTCTCTGGAGTCAGTTACATCTGGGGAAGCTCCACAGGGAACGGGCAGTGACTGAAAGAATCTTCCAAGCACTGCCCACATAGACAGACACCACCATTGTTGCTTTTCCAGGCGTAACTGAAAATGACCTGATGTGGGCGGGTGTCTGCCCTGGCCGCCCTGCCCTGCCCTGCCCTGCCCTGTTTGTCATCAAAGACAGACATACAAACACCACATTTGCTTTTATATATAAGATTGTGCCCTTCCTTCATATTATTATGAGTTTGAGTTGTCCCCCTGTTGCATTTTGCAAATTATGGGGTTTGAGTTTGGAGCTTTTTTTGGTGACAACTAACAAGATTTTTTTGTGAAGTAATTTTTTTTTTCATTTTTTAATTTTTTTCTCTTGTTTTTGTTTTTCATAATTTTCTTTTCTACTTTTAGTTTTTTGTTATAATTTTATTTAGTTCCAGATTTGATTTTTGTATGTTTTATTGTGCAATTTTTTTTACAGGACATTTTGTGCATTAGTATTTTTTAACATCCATATTTTACCCTAAACCTAGATCAAGACATTCATTTGCAAGACATTTTATTTGCTTGAGTTTCTCTACCACAAGCCTTGTTGAACATCATGTGAAAAATGGAAGACTCTAGTGGAAATGATAATACACTAAGTCAAAATGATGGATGTGAAATGTTTCTAAGGGAATCTAAATGTGAAGATGATGTGGAAAACATTCAAGAAAACCCAAGTTTACAAACTAAAATAAATAAATTTTTTAAAAATAATTTTAAAAATTAAGAAAATTTTGAAATTATTGCATTCCCAAAAGAAAAAATGAAAACCTCATAATCAAAATGTCTTATGTTGGTCATTATTTTATGTGAATAAAAAAGCAAGAATTGGTAAATGATCCTAAGGTGGGTTGTTATTTGCCTTCTAACTTGATAGAGTTGATTAAAACTGACATTTCTTTAGAAAAAGATCTAGAAAAAGTATCAAAATGAATTTGAGTGAAATGAGCTTGTGGACATGTAATTTTGTAATTTATAATTTCATCCCTTTGTATATAGGTTTTGTAGTGAAATTGTTGAACATTGTTATCCAAGCCGTGAAAACCACATTGGATATCCGAGGGATATTATGTTCTAAGACATTGGAAGTGTGAAATCCAGATTCTGAACTAATAAAAAGAATTTTTATATTCTTAATGGATAACATAACTGAAAAAAAAAATTAATTGAATTTAAGATGCAACACAGTATTTTTTATCATTTTAAAAAAAAAAATCAAAACAAACGGATATCAGAAAAAAAATTGATATCCGCCCAAGATTGGTTTTCACCCCCCTAAACCTAAACCCTTGCAAGTCCACAAAAGTGACAAATAAACCTCACTGTCATTTTTCTTATTAATTTAGATGCAGCCTCTTTTTTTCTGGCAAAATTTCACCCAAAAGTGAAATTCAGAATTGAAGTGTTTTTGAAAATTTTCAATCACCAGAACCCTATATTTGGTTTCTAGTGTGTAGCCAAATATATAGGATGATTAAATATTTATATTTCATATTTGGTTTCTAGAGTATAGCCAAAGGTATAGAGTGACTAAAGATGATTAAATATTTATATTTCATATTGGGTTTATAGCCAGATTTGGCTAAATTGTTCTAAGGATGGTTGCCATTTGTGGCTTCAAAAGAGAATTCCCAAAAAAAACACACTGTCCAAGAAGTCACTAGCTAGGTCAGAACCACTCATTGGGGATTTAGTCTCTAGTGTAATGGACACTTGTACAGCCAATTAATTGTTCCAAGGGGCTTAAAGCACCTGCAAGAGTCTAGCTGCATCTGCATGTCTTGGGGGAAGTTAAGAAGTAGGACCAGGAAGGAAGGACTCCTTGGGTGAACTAGTTAGTACCTGCATTGAGCCAACCTGCACACAAAAAACAAGGTTATCAAGGCAAAAGAACAACTACAATTCAATTCCATATCATATAATTACCTATTTATTGTTATGACATGTGATGAGAAATCAAGCTAAGTATGACAGAGAGAATATAAAAGTGTGCCCCACTCACATGGGTTCAGGATTAAGGCAGCTTTATGTGTAAGTGTAAGAGTATCTTTAGCAGGTGCCCAGTATGTGATCTTGCACAGTAAAATTGGATGAAGAAAATCCAACTTTTGCCGGTTTGGCTCAAGAAAATGGTTTTGGCTTCGCATAATTGCGGACATTGCCGTGGCTGGCTGGTGAAAGGGTGCAGCAGCGGTGTGTGCACCTGCAGACAGAAAAGAGTGTGATAAATATGATCTAATTGCTGCTGAGTGTTTCTGATTGGCGCATCATAGTGATTCGTCCAGGTGGTTTGCTATTAGTAGTCCCTGGCCTATTTGCTGTCCTGGTGTCAGTTTTATGGGTATAATTAAACTTGGATGTGAAAAACAATTTTGCAGGGTCATACACTTAGTACTGCTGGAGATGCTCTAAATACTCATATATACAGCAAGTAAAACAATGTATGTGTAAGTCTTTACTTACATTGCCCGCCAAGCGTATATCTTCTTTTACATTTCACATGGGTAATGCATGCGATTGTCAAATACATTTACATTGTTTTGTGTAAATGTATTTGGGTGTGCAACTGTAAATCTACTGAGGAAGTGCCTTCCTTTAGCTGACATACATATGGTACAAGAACACACTTTTAAACAAAGGGTAGGGGATAATTGTAGTGCTATTGGAGAATATCTTGGGTGCACATTTGTGAATGCATCTTGGGTGCAAGTGGGACCTTACTACTTGAGTAGAATGTCCATTCCTAACTTTGTTCATCATCATTTTTGGCCTAGGCTTTTACAAGAACTTGGGTACCTATTGCAATTCATTTTAGAAAATTAATTAATTGGTTGTGGTGCATTTTGAGGTTTTTTTTTGGGGGGGCTTTTGAAATGGCGCATTTTGATTGGACCATCATCACAAAGAAAATTTAACTTTGGGCTCCCCTTCCCCCAAAATAGAAATAACATGTTTTTGCATCGTTTTTACGCAATTTTACATTTCTATGTCCTTTGTTATACAATTAAACATTTACATGGATACATAGGTAAACCTTATACACTTACATGAAATGTAAATAAATTCCATTATGCCATTTACACTTATAAAGTGTGAACCTTAAACCATATACTACACCTTCAATTGATGTTTAGCACAAAATAATTCACAAAAAGTCTAGCTAAAGAAAAGAGAAAATTTTATTGATATTTGTCAAATTGTTGAAAATTGAAAACCATTAGGTTATTATTACAAATGTAGAACACAAGATCTATGTTGCATATTTATTTGTAAACTATTGAAATTTTGAAAGATTCAATTTGAAACTACCAAACTTTTTTTTTCTGAATAAATAAATATTCTACAAAGAAATGTCAAACATGAGTCATATGTACGATACATGCATAACACTAGATTAAATCAATTGTAACGTAATGACATACCCTATCACCTCACTCCATGATAGGGTGGCCATAAAATGTGCACCAATCTTTCCACCAATCATTCAAAAACAATGAAATAGACTCTTCATTTCAATGTATCACCATGTCACCTTGCCTCAAAACACATGCACAAGATAAAGTTATGCATTGTATTTTCTGCTTTAATGGTTTAATCAATGCATAAATCCAAAATGGAAGCAAGAAATGGGATTAATTTCATATTACAAACAAATGGAATAGCATCTTTGAAAAAAACATATTGATGTAAACCATGCCATTGTTGTAAAGAAGTTTGAAGAGGAAGTGAACAATTTAATGCAAGGAAAAAAGGAAAGACAAGTAGAAAAAAAAAAAAAAAATGTGTATGGGGAATTATCTCAAAAACGTTATTGTGAAATGTTTTTCCAAAAATAGATGTGTAGTGCATTAGAAAAGAATTCTTGAACTTGGGTCTTTTAATTGTAAAAAAAGTTTGCCAATCTAACTATGTAATTGTAATTCTTCTAATAATTCCAATGTGTAACAATCAATCTAAACTATAGTGTTTAGTTTTTAGAGAATGGCCATTTGCCTAACTTATGACCATTAAACCTTGCATGTATCTATGCCACATATCCCAATGATTCTATCATCATGTATTGCATCCCATGTGTGTGTCTAAGGTTAAATTAACAAATAAATGATTCTCACATGTTTAAACCCACAAATAAATATGTTTGTATTGGTTATCATTGATTTAGAATAAAACAAACAAGGTGATGCCATGTGTCACATATAATTTTGTACAAGGTTTGAATGTGGTCACAATTATTTGAAACCAAGTGAATAAAAGATCTTGACATTCGAATGAAAGAGGGAACATTCAAATATGTGCCACATAAAGAAAGTGAACATTGTTTTTCTACATTCCATCAAACATACAAGATGACAAGAGAAGGAAACATTGACATGCTTTGATGTTTTTTTTCTATTGTATCATTGCATTGATGATTTTAGATGATCTTCATATCCATGGAGATTTCAAGCTTCAATATTAAACATCTTTTTCATTTCATTTTTTATGTTATGTTACATTTGTTTGAGTTGAAGAAGACAAACTTCTTGATTTATTTTTTTGCTTTTGTTGCATTGAGTTCAAGATTCAATCACAATGTGTTCTCAATTTGCATTAATGTTTTTCTTATCACTTTTTTGTTTGCACTTTTGAATTTGAGCTAAACAAAAATGTTGATGTTGTCATTACATTATTGTTAGTTGTCATGCTCTTGGGTTCAAGTAGATCAAAAAGTTTTTTTTCATCATTTTGTCATTGTTGTTCCCTAAACCGTAAACTTGGTGTCACTCTTTTGTTGGAAAATGGAATTCAACTAGGATGATACACACCTCATGAGAATGAAAGAAAAATCACAAGGTTTTCTTCAATTGATTGTTGATTATGATGCAGATGTTAAATGTGGGCTCTAAATTGTGATGGTGTGGTTAAATCTAAATCAATTTGTGAGTTAGATGGAGAAAAATAATCGAAGGAAGAAATTTCACAACCTAATGCACAAGTGCAATGGTAGTATTATCAAGTTCCCCAAATACAAATGAATAAAAAAAATTGGTTTTCTTTTAACAAGACAACAAGCTTGTGGGGTCTTTTTAAACTCAATGATTTACTATTTTGTAAGCTCTTCTAATTTTTAACAAATGTAATGCATTATGTGTCATAATGTCCAAGAAAAAGATTCTGGTAAAAAAACAAAAGCACTCATGATTAGAAAGGTTTTGTTATGTATAACAAAACCATGGCACAACTACCATGAGCAAATATGTGTCACTTTTGAGCATATTGATGTGTTGAATCTTTACAAAACACAAAGAAATGCATCCAATTTAATTATAAATGTCCAACAAACTTCTACAACAATAAAAATGCCAAAAATATTTTCAATTGTTTATTTATTTTATGACAAAGCTTTTTACAAAAAGTCTAATCTTAATAAAAAAAAAACAAATCTTGAGCCTTCAACTTTTAACATCACCAAAAGGTATCGTCTTTTGAGTTTCACTAAACATATGGCTTAAGAGGCTAATCCTTTGATAATGTGATTATGTTATGTTTACAAGTGTAAAACATATTTATAATGAATTAATTCCTAGCATGGTCAACAAGACCATGAAACATCATTTTCTCCATACCATTGTCAAAGCCACCATCTCCCCTAAACCCTAAACAATTTTCTTTTTAAAAAACTATTACTTGAATAAAAAAAAGATGGAAAACATAAACATGAATGGGTTAAAACTTGTAGAAGTGCATCTCTTCACCTTCAAAAGTTGAAGACTCTAATGAAGACCCAGTTTGCATATAAAAATATTCTTTCAAAAAGACCATAAAATTCAAGGTCATCAATCTATGTTATTTTAAAATAGACCATTATTTTACAAAGTACAATTCCAAGTCCCTAGACAAGGACTACGGCATAACAATTTAACAAGATTTTGATTCCAATGGTCACCCAATGTAGTTTGAAGCAAACCCAAAGGTACTAGTTGTTTTCTATTGCAATTTATGTACCCAGATCTATTTGTTTTATGATGTAAAACACAAATCATATTTAAAATGAGGTCATGCATGTACATGTCTTATGATATTTTATGATTTTTCTAATGTTATGTTGATGGTTTTAAATTTCTTGAGTCGTCATTTTATCTTGTTTATTTTATGTTGATTACATATTGGAGATAACTTTGACTCCAAATTGATGCATCTTGGCATTTACATGTGAATTAAAATTATAAGTGCATTCAAGCCATTTATTTTTTCATTCATCTTATCAACCCCAAAGTGCACATAATATGTTGGTTCTCATGTTGGACTTGCAATCTAAAAATATAGAAGTTATTTGAAATTATGTAGCATTGAAAAGACCATGCATATTGCAATATTGTATTATTGTGAAATGAAAATGCATTATTGTTGATTGTTTATAACAAACCAGCTTTAACCATTAAAAATGTTGAACATGTTGTTGATGTTTTGCTTGAACTTGGTGCGTTTAGATCTATGGCTTCAATTTAGAAAGTTGCACTAAAACTCCTAAACTCAAAGTTGTCATTACTCAAAAGGATTGTGATGCAAATTGTGTCTTTCAATCCTTTAGGTTGGTGGGTAAAGCACAAACAATAGTTTCCAAACATTGGATTCTTTTTCATGTCAAGTGATGGGCATTGTGAAATCACAAAATTGAAACTAAATGAATTTTATAATGAAAAGGGTCATCATTAGTTTGAAACATTGTTGGCTTGGGATTGAAAACTTGAAGAAATTAACTTTAATTGCAATCTCCTCAAAGTGAAAAAGCAAATTTTTGTTCTTCACTTTGAATTGAATTGCAATGTCCTTGAGATGTAACAATTACACATTGGACACAAGGTGCACTCTCAAATCTAAATCAACTTTCTCAAAACATACACAATCAAAACAAAAAGATTACATGACACATATTGAACAATTTTGTTTCAAAGCTTACTTACTCTAAACAACAAGATCACATGACACCAAATTGAACAATTTTTTTCAAAGCATACTCACCCAAAACAACAACGTCACATGAAACCAAATTGAAAAAACTGATTTATTAAGTGATTGATGGGCTGAAATTGTGACTAACTAATTGAAATCATGACTAATTGAATGACCTAAACTAACTAACCAACTAACAAAAACTAATTGTCTAGATACTTGCAACATAGAAAACCCATAAACACCCCAAAAGAGAAAAACGCGTGGCCAATCAAGAAGGTCATTACAACTTTCTAACATTGCTTTTGACACATGTTCAAATGACTTTTTGATAGTTAGTAATTAGTGTAGCAAATATTAGTGTAGCATCATGGGTTACTATTTGCAATCCTTCATATGTTTAGAAAAAAATTCTGAACTTGAATGAGGATATTTTCACCAATATTTGTGTCATTTTCAAATCTAGCTTTGTCAATACACATGCATTGGCTTTTTTGAAGGGAATCTACTTACTCAAACATATTATGCATACCTGTTGTGAATTTATTTGCATGCACAGAGGGCTTACTTTTGCAAAAATTATAACAAGCCCGGGCCATAGAGGCTTGACATAATGCAATTTTTTGGCTATACGCCATGTCCGTTTCAGCCATACCCACACAACACAGGTCAGGACTCAAGAATCTACAGCACAAGTATTCAGAGAGCCAACTTGCAACTGCAGCTTCTGTATCCCATGTGGCGTTGTCATTAACGAAAGGGCGAAAGGGCGCTGCCTCACAACCCTCTTGGCCTCTAGTAGGCAACTCTCTTGCCCTCCTGTACAGAAAGAATTAAATGTGGCATTGCAGTGGAAGCAGGTGCATAGAGGCATTGGGTTTATTGTCTAGTGAAAGAGGCGGTATTGGAATGTTTGAAGACATCTGGAGGATCCGATTCTGATCTCGTGATTGATTATATGAGCTGCTTAGATGCACAAGTATAGAGTACTTGTAAAACTTGGTTCATGTAGACGAGAAAAAGCAGACTCGTCCTTATATGACCAGACTACTGTTGGGTGGTTGTCAGAAACAGGTGCAGACCCCACTGGTTGTCAGGGCAGTTCTTAAGGTTCACAGCCACGGTTCTCAAATACTCAAATAACCAGTTCTGATATGTGACCATGATTCTGAAACATTGAAAAAATCAGAATCAAACATCAAATAACTGTTGAGACTTTCATAAATCTGCCGGTTCTTTCAGAACACGGCCAGTTCTTTGAGGTTTCTGAAATTACTAGAATGGGCAGTTCTTTGACTCCGATTGTTTTCATAACAAACTGGAACAGGCGGTTTTCTAATTCTGAAATATTTACAAGTCCCAGCAATTATAAACAAGATCAAATACCCACCCAACACTGGACAATTCCTAGTTTGAAGGGATTTGCATTTTTCTTTGAGACATTCTAAGCTTGATCTCTTAATAGTGGTCAAGGAAGACAGGTGACAGAGCATTATGGAGACAGACTTTTGCTTCTTTGATCTGCAACCTTGATTATTGATGAGCAATTTATATCTTAAGATGCTCTGGTCATTAAGGGATTAGAACTGGATGTGTCATGTTATTTTCTAGTCAAGCAAACAGTCTTTTGTCCTAAGACTTCTCAGGGTAGATGCACGTATCATCAAACACTAGCTTATCACCGAATATTTTGGCAGATTTTTCTCAGTTCTTCTCCATTTTGAGTGATTTAAAATGTTATAGGAGTGCTTCTCAAGCTCTACAAATCATCTTTGAAATGCAAAGCCAAAGGAGCAACCAAAAAAGATCAGTAAAGAAAATTCGTTTTTTCGAACTGCAAAACACGTTTTTTTTCAGTTTTCTTCATTTTGACCCCTCATACTTCATTAGTGCATAACTTTCTCATTTTTTTTGGTTCAAATTGAGCAATTTAAACTGCTCTGAAATTGCCACCTTAAGCTTTACAAATCCTCTTTTAACTCTAAAGGAAACAGAGAATATTTAAGAAATTTTTGGGAATTTTGAAAATAAGCTATGAGCTGTTCGATCAAGAATTTTCTGTAAAAATGACCCCGCCCCCCTACTTTGGGAGGCCTTAACTTTTTCGCCTCTGATCTGTTTTTGGCTGATTTTTAGTGCAACAGGTGCACCAAGAGGAGTGCTCTATCTACTCTTTGGACAACATAAACAATGGCGCCCTCCTGCAAAAACGACGAGCAAACCCAAACTTCAGTATTCAGACACCGGCCTGCTTACCCTATTTGTTCTGATTTTGTTTGCTCTTACTGTGAGTCTTTGCACCTCGATAGTTGGAACTTTGGGATGCTCCTAACATTTTGTGAACAGACCATGTATGATCATGATCTTCTGACTCGCTGACTAACTGAAAGACTGATTGATCATCCGTGTGTAAGACCAGAGGAGGACTGCAACGACATGTCTCATACTCCTGTCGTGGAATAATTCATATTTAATGGACATTCATAAAGGGCTTCTTACAAAGGAATTATTTCTTTTACAATAGAACTAGCCAATTCAAAGCAAATGAGTTTGATTCCACCACAAATGAAGAGTCTTTGTTGTACCGTCCAACATCACATGTTAGTACATTGTCCCACAAATAGTTGGGGTAGAGCATCTCCAGTGGTGCTCGCTATGTGATCCTGCACAGTAAAATTTGATGAAGAAAAACCAAAGAATGCCTGTTTGGCTCAGGAAAACGGTTTTGGCTCAGCAAAATTGCACTCATTTCCGTGGCTGGTAAAAGGCGAAGCAGCGCTGTGCACCTGCAGAAAAGAGTGTAATAAATATGATTTAATTGCTACTGAGTGTTTCTGATTGGCCCATCATAATGATTCGCCAAGGTGGTTTGCCATCAGTAGTCCCCCACCTATTTTCTGTCCCAGTTTCAGTTTTATGGTTGGGGTTGCAAAAGAGTACACAACTAAACTTGGATGTGAAAGATTTTTTCTGAGGGTCACATACTGAGCACCGCTGGAGATGCTCTTAGAGCAATATTTCCATAAGCAACTTCAGGAGGTACTCAGCAGTCAGATGATGCTTCTGGGATGGGTTGCGTGGAGGCTGGCGTAGGACTCAAGATGTTGAAGTCCTTAAAGTAGTTGAGCACTTGGAGAATTTTTTTAACTTAACCTCATCTATCCATCTGGGTAGGTATAATCACACCTGGTGTTACTCCAGTGTTAGGATAGTGTTAAGGATGTTAAAATTAAGCATTAGTCCACACCTAATGACACTAAATTTTAGGTGGGATATGGCATGGCATTGATGTTAAGATGGTCTTAGTAACAATTGTTAATTAATATTAAATCTTTCAAAAATTAGATTTCAGATCTAAACATTGGTATAAACTAAAGTTTCAAAAAATAACAAATTAACTCAAATGTTGGTATGCATCCCTGTCTATCCTTTTTTTTTATATCTTTCAACAACAAAAAAATAAAATATTTGTAAGTGTGAACTAGATTGCAAACTCCAAACAGATAATTCAATGTTAGTTATTAGTTAACATAAATCTGTGAACATATTGAAACAATGTTTAAAAGGAATGGTAACTTGCAGTGTTAGAAATTGTGGTATTGTTCATATAACTCATGTTTGGCAAATATTGTGAAACTAATAATTTTTTTTTGAAAGAAAGGGGTCCAACAACCCTAATTTAAAATTTCAACAGTGTAATTCTAAGCATGTTAAGTTGACTAGAAATCAAAATTATCTTTTGTTTCAAATTAAGTTTAATTTTTTAGAATTTTGACAAACTATTCTTAGTTTTTTTTTAATTATTACTTGGCCCTCTTAAAAATTAATTAGCGCCAAGCATGAGTCATATGTATGCTATTGTGATTTGTGGCATTTTTTGCATGTTAAGGTGATATTAGTTGCGAACCCTAAACACCAAGTGTGGCCATACCTTAATTTACCTCCACAATAGGGAACCTATTTTTCATTTCAAGAGGGTTCTTACACGTTGAACCATGTATATAAATCTCACAAAAAAATTCAGATTTTTTTCTTAAATTGATTTTTGGGCAAATTTCTTTGAAAACGCCTTCAATTTGCAACAAAAAAAATTTCAAAATTATCTCAACGTTACAAAATTTGACACAAGAAAACAAAGGCTGACAAGGGTAGATCCAAATTGAATGTCCAAAGCACCGGCAAAAATAGTTTAGTGTATCTAGAGGCCACATTACCAAATGGAACTTTACCCTACTTGACTCTGATTCCGATGAGTGCTTATTTCAGCAACACCCACACTCCTCAGGTCTCACCGCACTCAAAACACATCTATTCCTACCCCCTGTAAATCCCAAAAATCATGTAGAGTACACAGCACTAAGAGTGGGACGCTCCCAAAAGGACGAACTCATGCAATGTAAGAGCTGAGCTCAAGTCCAAAGTTTGGGAATGTAGGCACCACTCATAGGGCATCACCTTGCAAGAAAACAGAGGCCATCATTTCTGACAATGCCTCACATCATGTAACGTTCTTGGAGAATTTCCCTATTGCATTTGCAGGGCACCTTATGCTTACAAGAGGCTCCTTACACCTGCACACCAAGTAGGTGTGAGAGGCCTCGTGTACATGTAAGGTGTGTCTCATTCCTACTCCTTGTGATCTAGAATTTTTTAGGCTTATGATGAAATTTGCCTCTTACTTTACAATAGGCAAAGCTTAAACCCCTCATGGGTGAGGAACATTTCCTGTGTGGGCAAGTCTTTTAAACGCCGTCCAGGGCTCTACCAGGGTGTCTACTTAGGTTTATGGATCCAAACTAAAAGGGTCATACAAAATAGGGACCATATAGGTGGGATCTGGCAACCAAGGAAAACCATTCCCCAAACTCAACCATTCCCCAAACTCAACCAAGGAGACCCTATACAAAAAAATTTATAAGTAGAATGATGGCCATGGTGTAGAAGATTGATTTTTCAAGTTGTTCAATGGCTAGAATAATTGAAGAGTCATAAGTAGTCATTAGTAATAAATGTAGTAATGACTAGCACCAATGATTGTAATAGAAATGTTAGTCATAGTAGTAATGATTGTGATTTGCTTGTAAATATGCTTTTTTTTAATTTTTAATTTGTTATTCATTTATATGTTGTGTATTGTGCGTTCTTAGTAATGGTTTTCTTTTCTAATTTTGGGAATTAGCCCTTCTAGTGGCCCCTTCTGAACATTCTATGGTGCTCACGGGGCTAGTAGCCTAAGTTCCAGGAGCCTTCTCTGGCTCCACTTCTAGTTTCTTATTCAAAATGTGGCTACTAGCTAAATTGGTGGTGAAGTATCTCGCATCCCCTGCAGATTTGGCAGTGGAAGTATTTGGCTAACATGAGGATGCAATTATCGTTTTTTGGCAATTATGAGTTTGCACAATATGTAGATTTGGGCAAGGGATAGATTTTGCTTATTTAAATGTGGCACCTACACTGAACTTCTAATACACTTTCAGGCAACCAAAATAAAAGAACTTGAAGACATACATTTGGTACCCATTGCAAATCCAAACACTAAAAAGCAGAGCATTCATGTGTGAAACCAAAAATATCAAGCATAGATATCAAACTCCATGTTTTGTGACAGCCAAGAGCAAATCTAAACAATTGAAGGGGAATTGAATCCCTGAAACTAGCCTTTCTAGCTCAGCTGACTTGCATCACATCAAGTTAGCCTACAATGTACATCAATGTTACCACAAATTCCATGCAAAATGAAAGCATGCAGAACATGCCAGAGCCATGGAAATAGAAGGGCTTGTCTCAGGAGCCAGACATTGGAATTCACCATAGATTACCAACAAACCTTTGCTAGCACAAAAAATGCTAATGCACATGCTAAGATAAGCATATGCAAAGAAGTTGCCTTCCTCTTTGAAGAACCTCTATGGTCTCTCAAATCAACTTGTTCATTGCACCTTACCAATCATAACAATAGCAGTGGTGGGCACTTCTCCACTGCTCAATGCACTCTTTCTATGGGAAATTATGTATAGTATAGAAACAATGCACAAACATGCGCACAACGAGTGGCAAATGGGTTGTCAACGAATTATGAAGCTTAAATTTCATAAATGCCATAATAGAGAAACATATCTCATCCTCCACATTACCAACCACCTACACCATAGCCAACTCAACCATTTTGACATACTCAAGGAAGCTAGTAATCAAAATGTGAAATGTTGTCACAAATGCCACATCCTAGTCAAAGGATTTGTGTCAAAGGGAGGGGCCAAACAATTTGCTACATTTGATTTCATTGTCAATTTGAATATGCCATGTTGGCATTCAAGGTCGCTTGCATTCAGGAGTTCATGCACTTGAACCACCTCCCATTTAAGGTCTATGTATTACCAAAACATAAAGTAGCTTTAAGAAAGTGTTTGCCAAAATTCACATCACAATCTAGTTATAGCCAATATTGGGGATGCACAATCCCAAGCACATCCATGATGGCACAAGCTAGGAACCTTGTATTGAACTTTTAAATAAATCTCTTTATAGCCCCTACCAAAGCACACACATGATGTTGAAATGTCAATAAAAAAATCCTACAAACCTAAAGTTGGAATGAAGCAAAAAATCATTAAACTAGGCAAGGAAGGCATCACTTGTGCACTAGTTTTTCACCAAAGACTCTATAGCAGTAAAAACATATTTTACCACAAAGCAAGTGACCATAGTTTCCAAATCCCGGTGGACTACCCAAATGTGTTGGCCAGAGACTTCAAAGGTCAAGTGGAAAACTCCAATATTAACATCCAGCATCAATCGCATATGGATGTTTTCATGCTTGTAATCAAACAAAGACTTGAAAGCCCAAAAATTGTCTGCAATAAACTTCAAGGTCTAATCATAGTACATGTTATAAAAATCAATTTAACAGACTTTGATGGCTACCACAAGGTCACATACAAATATGTCCCACATTTAGGCAAACTTGATAAAAGCATGCATTGATTCTAACATGGGCAAAATGCATTTAAGCCCAAGTAAAATCTATAGGTCACACAAATGTTAATTGAACTTTGGTTGTTGATTTGCATTTTGGTCTATAACCATTTCACCAATAAGGTTTTATATTTTGCCATTACTCTTTTGGTAATGCTCAACATGGAAATCCATCAAGTCTTGATGTTATGCAAGATTTTGTTCTCCTTGGTTTCCAATGTCGTAACCCTAGCCTTAGGCTTGCAACCAAGGCAAGGGCTTGCAAAGGTGCAGGCCAAGAGTGAAGCTCGGGAGTCACATTTCATGTTCTCGAAAGTGTAGAAAAGTGTGAAGGAATGAACCCCCACACTACCAAGTGAATTCCCACTTTGAGAATTGTAGTCCCAATGGACTCCCAAATTTTTAGAAGGCGATTGCAAACGTTAAAACTCATTGGATTCAAGAGTTCCTTATATCATTGAAAATATTTTGGAACATATATGTCTAAAATGGGTTGTCATGACCCATTTGGGTACTTAAAACATAAGTTATGGTCAAAAAAAGGGTCGGTAATCAAATTGCCAATTTGACTCCCGACCATTAAAAATCAAGAATTACCTTGATTTACTTGCGTGGAAGTGGCTTGCCACATATTGGTGGAAAGATCTTGACAAGGGCTACAACTTTGCTTCAGACCTCACCTCAATCGAAAGTCTTCACAAGAAGTTATGGGCCTCCAAAATTGTGGGAGTCCCAATTTCAGGAATTTTCAAAATTTCAGGACTCCCAATTTGAGAATCCCAGGACAAAATGACATTTGGGTGCAGGCCCTATGGCCAAGCACAAAAAATACTATAAAGGGGAAGGTGGTGGCTTCCCCCAAGTCTGGGTCGTGGTGAGTTTTATGAATCCGTGTTTGACCATGGCTCACCCTTGCACCAAAAGTGCTCTAACTATGCACAAACCAACTTGTTGTCTGATTTATGTAGGTTCATGTGAATAATTGACCCGCTTGTCGCTCGTCTTAATCCCCATCTCGGAACTCTAACACGCCCATTTACCCCCAAAATGCTACGAACCAAGGATCGTATCCTAACTTTTTATCCTTTCATTGTTTTCACATTTGGACTTACAATTGAGTCTATCAAGGAGTTTACGGGTTAGTCATCCATACTCTTAGCCAATTTTGTGAATTCCAAATGCAGTTTAAGGGAATGTGCGAAATAAGCATGCAAGGTTTGTAGTAGATTTTTAATGTGCTTCACCAAAGGAAACATTGATAAGGGTTTGCACTAACATGTTTGTCCAATGTGCCATACAATGCACTCCTATGGAGTAAGGTGCACAATCATGATGAATTTATTTCATGACACCAAACAAGGTGCCTTGAAACACATTCACACCGTTTGCTCCTATGGTCAATGTTTCCATCATCACTTTTGTTAGATTGTCATTTTTGGATCCTTCCAAAACACGATCAAGGGAAATCAAAATAGGAATCCTCACCCAATTTTCCACAACATAACAATGGATAAATAACTAAGATTGGTTGTCTAATATGGAGAATTCATCACACTCAAAGCAATGTAACAAATAGCCCCAATTACAACTCTAGTTGCTTGTAAAACCTTTTGATGCATGAATTTAGCAATCGTCCATCTAGAATTATCATTCCAATGTTTCTTACTGGTGGTTGGCATTATAAGAAATTCATATAACAATTTTATTGCCTCATACTCCAACATGGGACATCCTTGTTGCAACAAATGAAATATTGTGGCAAATTGCACAACCTTTATTCCTTTCTCTCCTACATCCCCATTCCCAAGTTGTGCAGCAACAGTTTATCCACTACAAAGAGCAAACAACTTATGGTTTTTGGCATGTTTGCAATTTTGGGAATAATACAACTCCCCCTTCTTCACATTATTTCCAATGTTTTTCTTAGCTTTCTACCAACATGCATGCTTACAAAGAAAATCCCACTTACTAACAAGGATTTTATCCTTTCCTTCCACGTCAATGCAAATTTTACACTTGACAATGTGTAGGCTGCCATTTGATCCCAAACAGAATTCTACCCATGGCAATTTTGCAACCTAAGATCCTTGAACTTCCTGTCAACATCATAGTTCTTTTTCTTGACTAATGGGACATTTGGCAAATGAATTAGGGGTGGAAGAAGAATCATCAATGTTCATAGCAACAACATCATTTCATTATTTTGATTTGAAATATTAGACTAGTCAAGTGAGAAAAAGGGAGGAAATGGAAGAGGACCATGACATGAAAAAACAATATTGTTGTCAGAATTATAAAATGCCCACCTAGATAGCATCAAGGTTCTTGCTAGAAAAAAAAATTTGAAATTGTAGGTGTGAAGAAGTTATGGAGGCATTATGAAGAATAAACTTGAATCAAAGACTCTAGAGTTGCAAACTCTAGAATCCAAAAAGGTAGATCAAATCTAAAGACTCAACCAAAGCAACCTAAACTTTAAATCAAGATGAATTCTGGTGTAGAAAGATAAAAAAATGGAGTTGGGAAACTCTAGACTCCAGAGAGGTTGAAGATAAATTTGAAAACTCACAAACAAGAACCTAAACCCTAAACATATATGAACTTTGGTGTAGAGAGATAAAAAGAGATGGAATGCAAATTCTAAATTAGACAAAAAGCTCAAGGGATGAAGAAAAATATGGAAACTCACAAACATGAACCTAAACTTTAAACAAAATTGAGCTCTAGTGTAAAGAGATAGAAGAAATGGGATGCAGAAACTTGGGACTGGACAAAAAGCTCAAAGGATGAAAATAGATCTGAAGACTCACAAACAAAAACCTAAACCTTAAATATAATTGAACTCTAATGTAAAAAGACAAAGAAAGATGGAATGCAAAAACTTTGGACTAAACATAAAGTTGAAAAGATGAAAATAAATAGAAAGACTCACAAACAAAAACCTAAACCTTAACCAAAATTAAATTCTAGTGTAGAAAGATAAAAAAAGATGGAATGCAAAAACACAAGATTGGGTAGAAAGCTTAAGGGATGAAGATAGATTTGAAAATTCACAAACAAGAAACTATGAATTCTAGAATTGCTAACACTAGGTAGAAATGTTGAAGATAGATCTCAAGACTCACAAATAGGAACCTAAACCTTCAATAAAACACAGCTCTAGTGTAAAGAAAGAGACAGAATGCAAGCTTTAGATTCCAGGGTAAAAACAGGTTAATAGGAGCCAATAGCAACCTCCTAAATACTATGACTAGTTTTGAAAAGATGATGTGGCAACACAGGATTAAATGAAATGTTTTGAAATAATGTTAAACAATGTTTTTACATTATTTCACTGTGCTGAAATGCATTGGTTATGAGCTTCAAAATGTGCTAAAAGGTATTCTATATTTATTGGATTACTTTCAAATTTTATTAGATGTTAAATTAACATATTGGAAAGGGCTTCACATAAATACAACATATATTTTCAACATTAACTTAATGTATGAGACTTATGAACATCAAAACCAAGGACTAGTTACACCAAAATTGGCTCCTATTAGCTTGGTTTTACCCTCCAAAAAAGATGAAAACATATTTTAAGGTTCATAAATAGGAACCTAAACCTTAAACAAAGACAAGTTCTAGTGTAGAAAAATAAAAATAGATGAAATGCAAAGTCTAGACTGAATAAAGAGGATGAAGACCTAAAGATTCACAAACAAGAACTTAAACTTGAGATGAGTTTTAGTATAGAGAAATAAAAAGAGATGAAATGCAACTCTAGATTAGATAGAGGGGTTGAAAACAAATTTTAGGTCTCACAAACAAAAACCTAAACCAAAACACAAACAAAAATGGAAACAAACTAAGGGGTGTAAAATTTTACCGTTGAGGAGAAACAACAAGTTGAATATGCATTACACTTCTTTCAAGCTTTGATCAGTGATTTCCCACATTCTGATTCACCAAACCCCCATCAATTCCCAAAATTTAAATATGATTTCCAAGTACCAATTCATGAAGCCCCTACAATGGTATAAAATCCACATTACACAAAGGTGTTGTAAGTTGCAACACTTGTTTAGTGACAACAACTCCATTGCACAAAAATCATATAAGTTATAATAGTCATCAATTAATGACCAACAAAACTAGCAAAACCACCATCGTTGAGCTGCACAGAAAAATTCAACAAAATCACTTACAAAGCACCTTGAAACCTTTAACACCTTAAACAACAATATAAAATAGTTCAGTACTTCCCCATTATTGAACATTGACTCCCAAGTTGGAAAGATCTTTTGGAAAATCACCGCTTTCATCAATCAAAAGCAAATGAGTTCAAACAAGCCAAATTTGATGTCAAAACATCAGCTTTAATGCAATTTTTGTTACATTTGTCTATGCAGTGCCACTTTAATGAAAAGTGAATCATGGAAAGTTGTGCTAATTGAATAATATGAATATTGAACAATCTAAAATGAATCAAACAAAATTCTAATATCAAAGCTTGGTTTGAATAAAAGATGTTTAACAACTTCATTCAATGACATTACTTTCATAAAAGGCCCTTTAATTTTCATAATATATTTTATTTCATCCTCATTTTTTTATAGTAATAGGGTACTATTAGACACATCTAAAAAGAACTCAATTTTTTTTTTAAAACTTTTTTTTATCAAAAATTAAGGTTTAAGAAAGTTTATGAGTCCTTTTCGACATAGAAATGTGATACGATGTATATGTTGTTTAAAGAAAACTTGTAGTTTATAAAAAATTAAACTTGAAAGTGTTAACATGTTTTGGTATGATTTGAAATTATGACAAATTTTCAAGACAAAACACAAAATCTAGCAAAATTTATGCACTTTCAAAAATTTGTATTTCTCCTTGAATTTGATTGTAAAAAAGCATATCACATATTGGGACAACTATAAATACAATATATATAAAATTTCAAAGCACTTCATTTGAAAATTCCTCTTTAAGAAAACATGTTTTTTGGGAAAAATGACCCCAAAAAGGACAATATTCCTAAATGCAAAGTAAACACATTGGTTCATTATATATTGTTTGGACCCAATTGTCACTTCACATTGCAAAAACTCATGTGCATAAACTTTCATGATGCACACCCTACAATTTGCATTGAAGATTATACACTAGTGAATATAACAACTTTAAAACTTTATGGTGATGTTGCATTATGATTGGAAAGGAGCTTGTAAACACACAAAGCTAGAGCTCTAGCAAAATCCTTCACACCCTACTCAAAGCCCTAGCAATTAGGGTTTGCTATGTCTCACATTTGAGCTAGATGGATGGTCCAAATCTCGTTTTGTGGCGTGACCAATGGCTCCATTACCCACTTTTTTGTGACATAATAAAAGGCATTAAGGTTTCAAATGACAACTCATGGTGGTGCTGTCATCACTTTTTGTCCGGTCGTAGTTCACATCCAATGTTTTTTGGCCAAAAAAAAACCTAAACCTTTTTTCCCCCTTTGTAGTAGTGGCTATCCTTTTTAAAAAGTCAAAATATGGCTATAATTTGCCAAAAAACAAAACATTGGTTCTTAGATATATGTGTTTTTAAAAGTGATTTGATAATTTTAAAATCTAAATTGAAACCTATGGCATAATTTGAATGTAATGCATAAATTATATCGTTTTAAAAATATAAATCAAATCTTATGACATAATCTATGTATAATGCATAAATTGTATGTAATTGAAATTCAAATTGCTTTATTTAACCCCCTAGACTAAACACATGTGCCTAATGGAATTCACCATTGAACTACTCATCCAACACGAATAGTTATTAAGAGGATCCTTTAAACCATAGATTGCTAAGGTTAACAAAAAAATAAAAAATTGCCCAACAATGGACGTTTCCAAAATGTAAGGTTAGACTCAATGGCCACCTCATCCTAGGCCCCTTGTCCCAATACTACCCCTATGAAATATAAAAAGAGCCATACTAGTCTCATTTGTCCTAAACTAATGCATGTGTTTTGCCCTTGAAGCCCAAGACATACAAATCATTAAGTCATCCATGAAAGTAAGTATTTTAGCCTTGGGACACTGACCTACATATGCTAGGACTTGACATCCTAGGACACGATGTCTTTAAAAGCCTAAGATAGTAAGGTTTGAAGGCCTAGGACAAGAGGATTTCAAGGCCTAGGATTTATGCTTGCACAATCCAAAAACATTAGAGCCTAAGACATGCAAGATCAAGGGCCTAGGGCTTGCTTGTGGGCTAAAGGACATTTACACATAGCCTTGTAAAATTTTCCTCATCCCAAATGCCAAGGATATGAAGGCCTAACGACATGAAAGCCTAGGGATATGAATACATGTTTTAAGACATGAAAGTTTAGGGACATGAAGACATGTCCTAAGAAATGAAGGCCTAGGACATGTTCTCATGTCCTATCAACAATTCTTTCCCTAGCATTCCAAAGCTCTTGTTTTAGCTCGATTATCAAAGTTGATAAATGTTTCTATTGTTTTGATTCTTTTGGTGGTGTCTTGGAGTTTCATTTTATAAATTTTCATATGGATTTTTTTGTTTTCTACAACAAAGGTGTCATTGTCTTACTCATACTCATCCATAACATGTTGAAATTCAAAAATTCAAGTGATGGATCAATTTGAAAAACAAAACCTCAAGAGATAAAAATAAAACTTCATAAATAAAATATGATAAAAACACAAGTCCAAGAGGTAATGTTTGACCGAACTAAACTATGTCAATCCTCAACTTCACTAAGTGTTTCACCTCTATCATTAATAAAGCATAAGCCTTGTGACTTGCATCACATACTTCATCACCCACATCAATGTTTGTTTAATAGATGCATTTTTCAATTGCAATGTGATAATAATCACTCAAATAATAATGCAAGAGAAAATAATCACCTATTTTTCCCTTCATTACCAATAATGTATGCCTTGTCCTTCATTAATGCCAAATTCAAAAGCAATTTAAGAGGTTGAACATGACTTTCATTCCAATCTCATCACAACCTCCACTCATGGTTCCTCCCTAATGGACATGGATCTTGTGTCGCTATTTCATTAGGTGGAACATTAGTATGAATGTCATCAAAACGACTCCTCCACCTTTAAAACCACTCAAACTTTTGAAAGTAGCTAATTAGTACATGTTGGTTAATCATCCTAACCCTATGTTTTTTCCAAACTGCAACATATTCATCCACAACATGTTGCAAAATTAGAAGATATATTGTAATGAATGACTCTCTCTCAAAAGGATCATCCATGTCCAAGATGCTTACATCCTCCATAACCTTGAAGCAATCCTAGAAATAGAACATGATTTGCTACTATAAATGTCACCACCAATGTGTTCAATGCATTTTACCAATTGTGACATTCTTGAATAGTTAGGATATTCTAATTTTTTTACTCATGTTCATTTGAAACAATGTGACAACCCACTAAGAATAGTAGTCATAATAGTGCACAATAGTTTGTGAACTAAACAAATCTCACCTAATTTCTTGTTGAAAATCCTATTAAGTAAGGATTCCTTGTTCTTAAATAGGCAACCTCTATGTGTTCCTTGATGAACACATGTTATCATGTAAAATCATTCCTTATGTGCAGTGGAGGCCCAAATTTATCTATGACGTTTTTGTATCTAATGAACAATTTTTTTTTTCCTTAAAGGTGACTCTCACCCACAATAAATAATGTGATGCACCATCAATGTTAGCATGTGCACCAAAATCAAACATCACCAATTTGTCATATGCTACAACAATGGAAAAATTCATCACTTAAATCAATATAGAAGGAAGGAAAGCATACAATCTATGTGCCATAGGGGTTGTGACATCATATTGGCAACACCACATTTGTTTATGCCTATGTCCTTGAGCATCTAGTGGTATCTAGAGATTATCTGAAAAATGGTAACCACTTGTGATTTGGGACTCATAAGTGGTGGAGAATGAAAACTACTTTCACTTGTCTAATACCCTAATTTACCCCATTTTCATTTATTGACAACATTTGTTGTATGATTATTCACAATTCCTTTAAGTTCATTTCATGGAATGCTATAAAATCAATCAATGTAGCCTTCATCATCAATTGTTTTAGTCAATGAGGGTCATCGATATTCAATGTTTGTGAAATATTTTTCAAATGCTCCCTTTCCTTTAGCATTGCATGTACATACTCAACCATTTCACCACCATCAAGGGGATTTTTTTTACACCCTCTATGCTTTCGAATTTGATCACCCAATCACCAAAAATTTATGAACTAATTAGAATAATGGACAATGAAACTAAATATGAAACTAAAAAACCAAAAAGTTCACATGGAATGCGTTCAAGTATTTGACAAGTAACCTAAAGCAATCACATTTTTTGGACAAACATTAGTATCTTGTGTTGTCAATAAATGTTGATATTGCGAACATGAAGCTAGCAACTACAACAATCACATCCATAAGAGAACTAGAAACCTAGTTGCTTAGGCTTATAACTATTATTTCAATTGATTATCATGGGCTACTTGAACCTATCAAACATTTTTTCTACATGCACAAAAGTAGCTTCCAAGATGACACCACGCTCTTCTACCTTCCCAAGCTCCAAGTGCCAATGATGAATCTCTTTCAACTATTAGCCTATCATGGAGGGATGGGTTTGTAGCTTTTTGGATGAAATAGTGGCTTCATTATTGCACCCACCCACTAAACATGTACCAAGGGTCTTTGGATGTGGAATGCATTGATAAGCACACAACACTTAATGGTAGTGAATGCAATTTTTTCTTTTTGACAATGAAGGCATAAACACAAATGATAAAACAATATGCCTCAATTCTCCAAAAAATCTCCATAATTATGAATTATATCCTATTACATAAGTAGTCACATAATATGCCAAATTGGTTGTTTCTTTGTGGTCTAAACTATTATGGAAGAATCAATAACTTGAAAGTTGTGGACTTTGTTGTTCATGAACTCAATTTTGTGGTGATTATCTAGTTGCAAGGGCATGTACAACACAACTTTTTTCATTGGTAGTCCTTCTTTCAAGCATGATTGTCTACAATTAGGTGTGTATATATCATCATTCCCTTCTCCCATATAGATTGGGGTTTTTTGTTTAGTGGTGAATGAATAAAACAACAAATGAAACTAGTTCAAGGGTATAGATGTATTGATGAAAAGGATCAACTATTGTGCCCTTACATGCTTTTCCTAGGACTTGCAATGAAGACTTGGGTTTAAACAATCTTTGGGCCCTTCATGTTTCTTTCCTATTTTCTTTTGGTGTCCTATGCCATACTATCCATTTAAAACCTCAAATGGTAATTGTGTGGTCTACCTTTTGTTTAAAACAAGTCACCCCTCTCTTGACAAATTTTTGCACATGTTTAATCATCTATAATTTGTAAATGGGTGACATTAATGAGACTACATTAGATAAATTATCACTAGTTACATAGATGATAAGGCACATGCTTTTGTCTAGGAGCACCCTTTCCTTCACAAATCAATTCTTTAGCTTAAGAAATTGGGCAATTTTTTCCTATCTTTTTGTGGGTGCTTTAGGTGTGTAATCTTTCCCACTACCTTATAAGGTAAATTTGTTATAAATGTAGTAGTTTACAAAATGTGTTATTATCACAATTTGAACTTCAACAACTATGTGGCAATGCTTTTATGGAAGCAACTTTATAGAAGACTTATGTTGATCAATGTGCAAAAGATATTATCAATTATCTACAAGTAGCATTTGTAACTAATCTAATTATGATTACAATTAGGTTGTAAATTCAACATTCTTTAACCAATCTCGAAAAAGGTTGTTTGCAATGGGGCTTTGGTTATAAGAAGAATGCCCAACATGTCTAACAAGGTTCCCCATTCATATACCAAATATCTTAGGCCATTGGTGAAAAATATAAACAACCATTTTGAATCAACCATCCTAGGCCATTGAAGGGGTTTCACAAATATCCTAAGCCAAATGTCTTATAAAAACACTAATCGAAAAATACCATGAGCACCCTAAGCCAAATCTTTTGTAAAGACATTGAATGAAAAGTCCCATGAACACCCTAAACCAAAAGTGTAACAAGCACCCTAAGCCAAGTACCCTAGACAATAGGCCCAAAGTCCTATGAACATCTAAGATAAATGCCTTGGAAACACTAAAGCCAAATGTCCTTGGACCTAATGTGAAGTCACCCTAAGCAAAATAAACAAAATCATGAGTTTAAAATCAATGTGTTTTTGCCTACTATTAAACTTTAAGCCATGAAGATTAAATAGAAACCAAAGCATGTTTTGGCTTGAGCATTTTGGCCTAGGGTTCAAATATTTTTGAAAATTTTGACCTATAGTTAGAATATTTTTGAGCATTTTGGCTTTGGGTTGAAATCATTTTTAGCATGTTGGCTTAGAGTTAGACTAGTTTTTTAAATCTTGGCTTAGGGTTGACCACTTTGGGCTAGTCCTAGAATCAAGTCCTATATGGCTCTTTTTGTATTCTTTAACCCCCACCACGGGCCCATACCCTATACAAAAAGGCCTAGTGTAGAAATTCATGATATTTATGTTGGCACCTTATAGGAAAAGGCACTATGGCAATAAATCATATGCCAAAAAGCCCTTCAGCAATATCCCTTGAAGATTGAAACGGCGAGAGACGAAACACCCACGAGCACACCACACACGACATCGAAGAGCTCGGGCGCACTCGACCTCAGCAGATCTTGAGCACGCACGAATTGCACTATTTCTTACCAGATAAGTACCCAGCAGTTTTTCTCCTACGCTTCTAAATCTCTTCGAGAATTTCCGACCAGGAATGCAATGGAATGTTTTGGAGCGGAATAGGTAGTTTGTGGAGTGGGCCGGGTGCTCTTTTGGAACTCCCCCACTCTGCGAATTGTTTGTTTTTGAGCGGATTTTTGGTGGAAGAAGATTCAGCAGCAGCTCGTCGCCATTCGTCTTCGTGTAAATGGACCCATAAGTTTAGTGGAGATTTTGATTTCTGGGTGTGTAGTTGTAGGAGTGGTTTTTGTTTGTTTGTTGTTACCATGGATTCAGGACTAACGAAGAACCCATCCAAGCAATTCAACATCGTGTACTCATTTTAGGGTTTTGATCTGGTGTTGAATCTTGAGCACACTGGGGAAGCGTTATAGGAGTGGTTTTGTTTGTTGTTATCCCTTTTGAAGGACTGAAGAAACCATCCAAGAAATTCAACATTGTGTACCGATTTTAGGGTTTCCATTTGGCGTTGGATCTTGAGCACACTAGGGAGGCTTCGCTGATAGTCTAAAACTATAGTGCACACAGAGCAGCTTGTTTTTGGGGAAGGAGGAAGAAAGTAGCTATGAGCTTGTCAAGGAATGAATATGATACCCTTTGTTCTGAGGTCTTCTTCTCTGTTGTTACTGCGATTGTGGCTATGAAAGTGTAATATTTGTGTTTGGGTTGGTAGTTTTCTAGTTGCCTTTGAGTCCCTGCACAGTTGGAACCATGGGAGTTGATATCTTTCCTCTTGATGATCTAATCAACTTTCACAGGTCTTCATCATCTTGATCTCCAGCAGCCTTCCACTGGATGTTAGGGTTTAGTGAAGTTAGGGTTTAAGGTTTTGGTTAATGACAAATGCCATGGTTTTCGACGCTAAAGCATGGGAATGGAACAAGGACTCGTTGACGATCATGGAGATGCAGGCGGCTGAACTCCAGGCGCTCTATACACACTACAACTTCAAGCCTACCAAGACCGGCAAGGTAACCGCTGCAACAGCCATCGTCAACCATCTCATGGTCCCTAGGGCCGATGTGGTGACGAAACAGGATGTGCACAATGCTATTGAGGTCACTATGGAGCAGGTTGCGAAAAACATTCTGGCTCCAACAATGGAAACTAAGATTGTGACCGTTATTGGCCAAGTCGAAACGCTGCAAAATAAAGTAGATGAAATGGCTAAGAGCTTTGATACCATGCAAGGCAGTGGGGAGAAATGGAAGGAGGTCGTGGGCAGGAAGGTTGACAAGGTTGCCAACAAGGTGGACCGGGTAACGGATGCTGACCTGGTCAAGGCCAGGGAGGCAAACATCCGGGTCACCGGGTTGACCATGAGCAAGGGGGAAACCTCAAAACAACTTATGGAGTTGGTGCAGACGGAGTTGCTCGATAGGTTGAAGG
>Ga0116227_10005623_pt1 | contig 26265 bp, 24 predicted proteins | sample S1TSphgellanicum_FD_89693 | JGI IMG/M metagenome (GOLD analysis project Ga0116227, IMG submission 89693) | Host-associated microbial communities from peat moss isolated from Minnesota, USA - S1T2_Fb - Sphagnum magellanicum MG | ecosystem: Host-associated > Plants > Peat moss > Unclassified...
CCCTCTCTTTTCTTCTATGCTTCGGCACCGAAGTCCTGAGTTTGTGGCAAGGGGTGGTGAACAAGAGCTTACCACATTACTCCAGGACAAAGGGCTTGATCCAAACTTTGCAGTAATGTTGAAGGAGAAAGGATTGGACCCAACAATCCTGGCATTGTTGCAAAGAAGTAGCCTGGATGCTGGCAGAGAGCGTGCAGATACCAATGGAGAAATTGCCACAGGGGGGAACCAGTCACAGATTTTAGATGAACCTATTTCTTTGTCGGAGGAGTTGCGAAGACATCAGTGGAGCAAGTGTGTACAGCAGATGCATTGGTTCATTCAGCTTTTTGCAGGTACACCAGAGCGTGTCTGGATTCTCTTCAGTGTCATATTTGTTGTGGAGAGTGTTTTTGTGGCCGTGTTTCGACCATCAACCGTGACAGTCATCAATGCAACTCATGAGCAGGTTAGTTTCCCTTGCAATTTCTGGTCCTCCCATGACAGAGGTGAGAGGACTACTTCTCTGACATGAGACATGCTTATCTTAGGCAGAAATGGAATAGACATGGTACCAAAGAGGTGGTTGTGGTAGCTCACCATCTAATTTTCTTTAGTGTCGGATGTAGTACACATGGACTTACATACCATGTAGAATGCCAAGCCTTATTGTGGAGTTTTCCTTTTGCATGCAGTTTGAATTTGGGGTTGCAGCATTACTACTTCCCCCAGTTTTGGGCTCTATTCTGGCCTTCTTGTGTGCACTGGGAGCAGAGGAGATGGTGTTCACAAAGAGAGTGTGCAAGGTATAACTTTTGCTAATGCTTCTGCAACAAGCACTGCTCTTCATCTCTAGCTTTTGGAATCTGTACATTTGTTCTTTGGATCTATTCACAAGTTCTTCCTGACATGCTGTAGAAAGCAGGCTATCCTGTTAACAAATATTGCATTGTCCTCTGGTTCCAGGTGTGTTCGACCAATGTAGGTTCACTGGGGTGTGTTATGTGGCTAAATGATGTTCTTGTTCTGTTTTTGTTTCAGTTTGGTCTGGTGGCTTGGCTGTTGAGCACAGTTGTGGGGCTTTTTCTTGCCTTTCTCAGGTCTGGATAAGCACTTAGCCAAAACCTTTCATTTGTCTTCTTGAATAATGCATCTTCAAGGCTAGTAGTTGTCATGAGGGCAAAGGACTCAGGAGCATACTATTATAATCAGGGAAGATTCTTTAGCTGTCGGGCCTACATTCTTTTGCTGCGCTCTATTTGCACTCACTCTGGTACTGACACAGACCTGTGACTATGTTGATTGTTTTTGTTCCCATCTATGTGTACAGTAAGTCATCAATTGTTCTTGGCCTTGCCATCACTGTGCCTATGATTATGGCTTCACTTTCAGTTGCACTTCCTATCTGGGTGCGCAATGGCTACCGTTTCTATATACCTTCTGCATGGGAGCATTCAACGAATGGTGCTTGTGAAACACAAGCAAGGCGTGGTAGATCTAAAGAGGTGTGTTACAGATAGTAGGAAGAGGTTTGGAGGCATCTTTTGTGGCATCATGACTTCCTTAATATGTCAGCATGCATTCTTTTTACAGACTAGAGGTTCACTGTAGTACCCATATTCGTATAAATGAGTTATTGCCCTTATGTGGTAGTTGCCACGATAAGGGCACTGAATAGTAGTGATGATTGGGTTTTCCACATATCTAGTTTCCATTGGTGTTGCAAGAGCTGGGTCTGCTATCCACATGCTCAGATTATTATTAGGGATGTGTGAGGGAGGACAAGAGGTCTTGATCAGTATCTGATGTGTCATGGTAATGTGACTGAGTTGTAGTTTTCAGACCTAGTTGTTATGAGTGACTAATGATCTAATTTTACACTTGCAGGATAAAGTGATGACAGTTGCCATCATCATGTGCATCACGTGTATAATTGCACTAGGAGTCATAATATCTCTGAGCCCATTGGATGATTTGAATTACCATGGCTGGAGCAGCAATGATGCAAGTTTTACTTCTCCTTACCTGTCGTCCATCTATTTGGGTTGGGCAATTGCAACAGTGTTTGCACTCATCCTTTCAGGAGTATTACCTGCGGTCTCTTGGTTTGCCACGTACCGCTTGTCTCTGTCTTCAGCAGCATGTATTGCTGTTTTTATTGGTAATCCATCAAGCACCTCTACAGATGACTCCTGTTAAGTAGAGTCTAGCTTGTCTTGTTTCTGCACGAAATTTAGAGACCATGTTTGGAGAGAGCAACTGGCCATCCAACTCATAATCAGACTAGGACTCTCCTCTCTGAAGAGTTTTTTTTTCATGTAGTGTGGAATCTACAAGTACAATTGGGTTTCTGTGATAAAATGACAATGACTCCAATACAGATATTTACTTTCCTATCTAAGAAGCTCATTTTTGGTGTTTGCAGTGGTATTGATAACCTTCTGTGGTGGATCGTATGTGGGAGTTGTTCAAAGTCGTAGTGGCAAAATGCCTGTTGAGGTGGATTTTCTGGCTGCATTGTTGCCACTAGTCTGTATTCCAGCTGTCTTCTCACTTGCTTGTGGTCTCTATAAATGGTGAGTTTTTATCATATTTCTTTCTTGCTTATATTCAGGCATCTACCAGATTGTATTCTTGTCAATTGCAGACTTTGTGTTTGGCCTGTTAAATTGGTTATAACTTTCTATTTGGAGGATATCTTTGTGCTGATGATAGGTAGGATGCTTGAACTGCCAGGAAGGATGATGGGTGGCAACTTACAAGAGGTCTCAAGCTGTTTGTTGTCTTTGGGCTTGTTCTTTTGCTGGGTGCAATCTCTGCAGTTATTGCCACCATCAATCCATGGATGGTAAGTGTGATGCTGTTAACTTCATTTTTATTGTCATGTATGTGTAGTTGTATAGATCTCAACAAGTGAAGTTCTGTAGCCAGCTGAAAAACAGCAACATATGTCTGCATTGTTGCCAGGTGGGAGTTGCCTTTCTGCTCTTTTTGCTACTAGTTGTGCTTGCAATTGGTGTTATCCATCACTGGGCCTCTCACAACTTCTACTTGACTCGTATCGAGGTGTTTTTGGTCTGCCTGGCAGCATTTGTTCTTGCATTGGCTGCATTCCTTGTTGGCCTATTGGCAGGTGTGAATAATTCTCTTCCCTTCTAGGGTCCTGCTTACGAGGTACTCTTTGAGTTTCATGTCTCAACATGTCGTATTGCTGAACAATGATACATGAGGCTGTTGGCTCATGAAAGCAGTGAGCTGGTGAGAGTTGACTGCAGCTAGACAAGATTGAGATTGGTCACCTTGTTCTGGAGACAGCTTTTTTTCACAGCTCCTTTGATCACTAGGGTGTAGTTACTTTCTTCATGTATTCAGGCAGTCTGCAAAGATTACATATTGCCTTCCTCTGGGTGGCTGTTGCAGGTGAACCATTTGTGGGAGCTTCAGTTGGATACTTTGCCTTTTTAGCCCTGCTGGCTGGTCGGTCCCTCACAGTAAGTCTTGTTCAATTAGTGGACATGCAACAGTGATAGGACCTGTGCTAATTTGTGTGGTGAAAAACAATGCTGATAGATAGGTAGCAGGTAGTGTTCAATTTTCCATCTCACCATTTGCCCAGCCTTGTGAATGCAAGATAGTTTGATGCCACCAGAACAAATGTGGTGTCATGACAAGGAACCCTTTTGATGGATATTGTGAGGACACCATTATGATATGCTATAACTTTTGTGCTTGTGTGGATTGTTGACAGGTCCTCTTGTCACCTGCAGTGGTGGTGTATTCTCCTCGAGTCCTACCGGTCTATGTTTATGATGTCCATGCTGATTCTGCCAAGAATGTCAGGCAAGTACTGGGTCATAGAGCTTCCTGATAGTAGCATATACTTACAAATGCACTGTAAGCATGAAATATAAAAAAGCATGGGAAGTAAAACACAATTGACTTTTTGTTCATCGTCAATATTTATATATTCTATTCTCTTTGTCTGTGGAATCTATCATACTTTTTTGTTTGAGTCCCTGACCAAGTGGACCACTTAGTCATCCACTGACATCTCATTGTGGTATAATTTCCAGTGGTTCCTTTCTGGTTCTCTATGGGATAGCTCTAGCCACTGCAGGGTGGGGAGTGGTTGCCAGCTTGGAGATTTACCCTCCCTTTGCTGGGGCAGCGGTGTCAGCAATTAGTCTAGTAGTGGCTTATGGCTTTGCTATCTCACGGCCACAGCTAACTCTGAAGGTATGAGTGTAAAGTAGTGTTGTCCAGAGTTGGGTCCTTTGCATATGCAATCTTTGGTCGAAAGTAAGAACAGTATGCAGCTTTGTAGTGGTGGAAACAATTGAAGTGATCCCATTTCTGTGACTAATGTTGTATGTGCCATTGAAGATGTTGGTAAACTTAAATGGACTATGCAATTGAGAGTCCATGCTGTGTAATTTTAATGGTTCTCTGGATGCAGATGACAGAGGATGCACTTAACTTTTTGAGGAAGGAAACCATTGTCCAAGCCATTACTCGTTCTTCTACAAAGGCAAGTTATGAAACAGGAAGGATGTTTGTGTGGCAAATGCTTGTTTCAACATTGTTTATAATTTTGTGTGCCACATGTGTATGGGAATTCCATGTGTGTGCACTCTTTCATGGAGTCACAGAGAAGAGATGTACATGGACCTTTTGCAAGTGGTTGCTTTGTGCTAGGTCATAGCACTTGTATAGATTATGGGTTGTGTTTTCAGTAGAACATGATCCATAGGAGTCTTCTAATGTTGATGTGTAATCAAATGTTTGCAGACTAGGAATGCCATGTCTGGGACGTATTCTGCACCTCAGAGGTCTGCAAGTTCAGCAGCTCTCCTTGTGGGTGATGCAGCTATCACACGCGACAAGGCAGGAAACTTTGTTCTACCTCGTGCAGATGTACTGAAGCTCCGAGAACGTCTTAGGAATGAGGAACAAGCAGCGGGTCTTTGTTGGTGGCCCTCACGCTCAGCTTTTGTATCCCGTTTTGACTCCACAGCTGACATGGGCTATAGAAGGAAGTTGTGTGCTCATGCACGAATATTAGCCTTAGAGGAGGCAATTGACACAGAGTGGGTTTATATGTGGGATAAGTTTGGTGGCTATCTCCTCTTGGTCCTTGGTCATGCCACAAGGGCAGAGAGAGTGCAGGTATGAATAGCTGCTTTCAAACTAGTTGTTGGCTTCAAACCTTGATGCATTTATCTGCACAGCTGTTTGACAATGGGAAGGTATCTCTGAAGTTTTTTTTTGTGTTACAGGATGATGTCAGACTTCGGCTGTTTCTCGATAGTATTGGATTCTCGAATCTTAGTGCTAAGAAGATAAAAAAATGGACACCAGAAGATAGGAAACGATTTGAGCTGGTGCAAGAGAAGTAAGTTCCAAGCTCTGTGGTTATCATGATAGACAAATCATTGAGACTCTCATTTTGCTGGTAGGTGCAGTCACAGTCATGGTGTGATTCTGTTGGAATAGAGTGGTCTTTGTCTCAAGTCAAATTTGGGATGGGGCTAGCTATGATTAATCCTTAACCTGGTTCCACTCAAGCTTTTGAAACTATTCCTCTATGTGCACAAAGCTTTGGTTTTTATAGAGGTCCAGGATGTGCCCTGGGTGGATTAAACTGTGACTATCTTGATTTGAATGGGTGTTTCAGTATTAGTGAAAACATACAGTTCAACTTCAGTCTGCAATGTTGGCACTTAGGAGTTAAATTAAATGTCTTGAATGATTTTGTGCTGAAGATAAGTTCTGATGGCATTTGCAGAAGATATTGAGTTGGCTGTTACTTCTGGTCTACTTTGTGATGATTTTTGCTAATCAGAGCAAGATTTATCTGGGAGGTTGTAGTAGCTCTTCTGTTACTAATTATATCAAAATGCATTCTTGATCATATGCAGTTACATGCGGGAGAAGGAATCGGAAGAAGAACTAATGCAACAACGCCGTGAGGAGGAAGGAAAGGGGAAGGAGAGGCGAAAGGCACTACTGGAAAAAGAGGAAAGGCGGCGTCATGAAACTGAGGCCTCTGTTATCTCTGCTGTTCCTGATGTTGGCACCAAGGAAGCTGCAGCGATGGCTGCAGCCATGCGGGCAATGGGAGGGGATGCTCTGCTTGATGAGAGCTGTGCTGGGGATCAAGTTTCAAGCCTGGCTCGTCGTATACTGATAGCTCAAAGGGCTCAACGTGCTCAGCAGGTTCATAAGATACAAAGTTGAATTATTTACATTAAAATGATATTGAAGAGTTAGCAAGTGGATGCCCATAGGTGGTGACAGTGATTTGGTGTGGTTGCAGACTGGAGTGCAAGGCACAGTGTGTGTCATTGATGATGAACCTCGATGGGTTGGGCGCCCTTGTGGGCCCATTGATCCAGCTGTCTGTGGCAGCCAGAAAGTGACATTCTCTGCAGCAGTTATGGTTCAGGCAGATTCTGGACCAGTTTGTGTCTTGGGTTCAGAAGCACACCAACAGAAGTGCTGGGAATTCTTAATTGCAGGTGCTGAGCAAGGTTTAGAAGCAGGCCAAGTTGGACTTCGCCTGGTAGTAAAGGGTGCAGGCCAGACAACATTTAACAGAGAATGGTTTATTGGGACTACTTGTATTGCAGATGGAAGGTGAGGGTAATTTAAGGCTTGCATGTTCTTTGTCACTAGCTCTTTCTTCACTGTACTACCCAGGTTAAAATTTTTTCCTACACCTTTGTTTCAGAGCTGATAAAGGCTGTTTGGAATGCTATTGCAGATGGCACACAGTTGCTGTTACTGTTGATGCTGATACAGGAGAGGCAGCAGCATTCTTAGATGGTGTGTTTGATGGAGATTTGAGACTTGACTTGCCATTACCTGCAGAGGGTGGTATCTGGCAGGAAGGAATGGAATTATGGGTTGGCATCAGGCCTCCTATGGACCTTGATGCCTTTGGACGGTCAGACAGTGAAGGAGCAGAGTCAAGAATGCATGCCATGGACATTTTTATGTGGAGTCGCTGCCTGTCTGAAGAGGAAATCATGATGGTACACAACAAGTGCAGTGCTGAAGACTACCATGATGTTGATGTTCCAGACTATGATTGTGAAGGATCTCCAATGGAAACTCCAATGAGGGTAAATGTTGGTGGCCTTATGTCTTGTGAGCTTAGGTATTCCTGTGTTATGGTTAGTGTTAGGTCTTGCCAACATTGGTAGTATCTTAGGTTTTCATTCAGTGATTCATCTAGGTGGGCTCCATGCAATAGACTTTATTGAGAGGTAGATGCTAATTTGTTCTTGTCTTCTTTCCATTGTGGCTTCCTTTTTGGTCACAGTTTGAAGATTGGAGATATGACCCTGACCTAAGCTTACATGACCGAGATGACATATATTGGGATGAGCAACCTGCTCCTGGAGGGAAGAGAAAGGCACTTGAAAAGGATAATGTTACACTGGACATGGACTATATTTCCAGGAGGCTTCGGCGTCCAAAAATAGAAACCCAAGAGGAGGTGACTCAGCGAATGCAGGCTGTTGAGTTGGCTGTAAAAGAAGCATTGGCAGCAAGAGGAGAAACACGTTTTACAGATCAAGAGTTTCCACCAACAAATGAGTCTCTATTTGTGGATCCTGATCATCCCCCTGCAAAGCTTCAGGTACACTTCTTATCTAAGGCAGTATGCCACAGCATTTCAGTTTTTTCTGCTGGTTTAAACTGGTGGATTCATGTTTCGACACATTCTGTGGATTGCAGGTTGTGAACAGCTGGTTGCGCCCAGAAGAGGTGGCTAGGGAACAGGGCCTTGATTCACAACCACACTTGTTTGCAGGCCCTGCAAATCCCTCGGACGTCTGTCAGGTTTGTTCCTAACCAAAAAAAGGTCTGGAGCACTGTTATGAAAGATTGATGTCATGTTTCTGTCCACCAGGCCTGCCATCCTATGGTCCTTGTTGGATGGATTCTAGTTGCCATGGCTATATGGTATCCTGTGGATTCTTCTCACTGTTTTGTGGTTTTTGTCATGACAGGGTCGGCTAGGGGATTGCTGGTTTCTGAGTGCAGTTGCTGTTCTAACAGAGGCATCACGCATATCAGATATCATGGTTACTCCTGAATTCAATGAGGAAGGGATCTACACTGTCCGTTTTTGTATTCAAGTAAACACCTCTTAAGCTCTTATTTGTTCTTGAATTCAATGTTGGTCCTTTGCAAGAGAAGAACCTACAAACAATAAAGAGCAACATGCTTGAAAACCAGTATGTCAATTGTCAATCCGTGGTTGAGATCTCCAGCTGGTAATGCAAATGTAACATGGGTTCTAACTTGAGAAGTTAGTTTCAAAAATAATTTTGATACATCATTATACATTTCTTCCTGTTTCATTCTGAGGTGATGAAGTTATGTTGTAAAAATTAAATTTGTCTGACCTTCAAGATTGTGAGAAAATTTGCAGTCACTAAATGGTGGACTCTAGTAAATATTTACAGATATCTGAACCTATTCTCTTATCCAAGTAAAATTTGTATTGCAGGGAGAGTGGGTTCCAGTGGTTGTGGATGATTGGATTCCTTGTGAAGGCCAGGGTAAGCCAGCTTTTGCAACCAGTCGCAAGGGGAATGAGCTATGGGTTTCAATCTTGGAGAAAGCTTATGCAAAACTGCATGGTTCCTATGAGGCTTTGGAAGGGGGTGTTGTACAGGATGCACTTGTTGACTTGACTGGAGGTGCGGGAGAAGAGATTGACATGTTTCACGAATCCTCACAGCTGGATCTTGTGAGTGGGCGTCTATGGTTCCAGCTGCAGAGATTCAAGCAGGAAGGGTTTTTGCTTGGGGCTGGCAGTCCTTCAGGTTCTGATGTGCATGTTTCATCAAGTGGAATTGTGCAAGGCCATGGATACTCCTTGTTGCAGGTTAGAATAGTTTGTTTGTACCCACTTCTGCCATTGCAGACCTCGTGTTGCTCCACAAGACTTGTTGCGTTCCCTCCTCTTCATTCTGTTTATGCAACCATTGAATTATTATCTTTATAGGTGTGTATGCGGACTGTCTATGAGGTGTGTACTGACCTTCATTCCTCTTATTCCAGGTCCGGGAGGTAGATGGACACAAGCTTGTTCAAATTCGCAACCCATGGGCCAATGAGGTTGAGTGGAATGGCCCTTGGTCAGATTTGTCTCCAGAGTGGACCGAGCGGATGAAGCACAAGCTGAAGTATACACCTCAGGTACTATTACTACAGGCACATTTGGCATGTTACTCAATGTGGATGTCCCTTGAACAGCAATATACATCTGGACATCAGCTTTGTGAACTCAGTAGGGTTACTTAGTAGAACTCAGTAGAATTGCTGAAGGCATCATGTCATGTTGGTGCTCAACCAATTTTGCAACTACAACTCAACTGGTCCTCCTGAGATGTCTCCTGACTGATTCCTATGATTGTTACCAGGCTGCAGATGGTGTATTCTGGATGTCATGGCAAGACTTCCAACTTCACTTCCGATCCCTTTATGTGTGCCGAATTTATCCACCAGAGATGCGTTACTCTGTACGTGGTCAGTGGCGGGGTCCAACTGCCGGTGGGTGCCAAGACTTTGACACCTGGCACTTAAACCCACAATTCCATCTCAAGGCTGTGGGTCCAGATGCCCGTATTCCTATTCATGTGTTTGTCACCCTTACTCAGGTATGCTCTCTCTCCTTTTCTCAGGTCATCAGTTTTGTAGAGCTTGTGGACAGTGTTTTCCATGATTTGTTACTTCTTCGGAACTATATTTGATCGTATTGAGTGTTATTAACAAGTGTGAGGTATATTGGTACAGGGTGTGCATGTCTCCTCACAGTGCAGGGCCAGCTTTGGCAATTATCAATCTATAGGGGAAGCCTCACGCTTTTTTATTGGCATGCGCATTATTAAAACCAAGGGCAAAAGATCAGCTCGAAATATCTATATGCATGAAGCAGTATCAGGGACAGACTATGTTAATTCAAGGGAAATGTCTTGTGAAATGGTGCTTGAGCCTGATCCAAAGGGGTACACAATTGTTCCGACTACATGGGGTCCAAACCAAGAAGCCCAATTTTTGCTTACAGTGTTCACAAAAGCTTCGATCACTTTGGAACCCCTCTAGTGCAGATGTTACCAGATCAACACCTGGGTATCTTGTTGGATGCCATTGCAGATTGGTCTAAAGCTTGCACAATGGCAGCATTATTTGAGTTTTTTCACCCCCATCTTTTTCACAACGCCAAGGTTGTGGTCAAAGAGGTACAGTCAATCACCACACTGCAGCCTTTGGTTTTAAACTGTTGATTGTACAAGATTCAGGAGCTAAGGATTCTTGTTCTTTCAAGTTATTGTTAGGGCATACTGCGTTTGTTTTCCTTTTTGTTTTTCTTTCAGAGCATCTAAATATTTGCTGCCTAGGTGAAAGAAATTGCAGAAGTGTTTGCATCTCTATGGAATACTTTTGTAGGTTGAATACATGGCTGGTGTCTTGCTTTCCAAATTGTCTCTCATCATGGGGATGTTTCTCTTTTCAGTAGCACTCTTCTGATGACTCTTTGTGGGTTCATCCTATTGGCACCCTTACAGCCTGATGTCTTTGAGGATTGTTTTTACAGGTTCAAAGTAGAAGCTTCATCTCTATCTAAAAACATTTGATGTTGAAATGTCCAGGAACAGGTCAGCAGTGTAACATGGGTCTACATGTACACTGGTAAGTAATAAATTTCACCTGGGACTTTGTTTAGCCCTTCATAAAATGGTTCTTGTTGGAGAAATAGAGCAAGCCTCTCTGAGTCTTGTTTCCCTTCTTCCAGTGGGGCTGTGCAGTGGGAAGTGATATTGTGTTCGTTTTAGTTGCCTAGCACATTGTAGGCTTACAAAGGCCATTGGCTTACACAGAGAAAATGCTTTCACACAAGAAAAAATAAAACAAAAAAAGAACAAGATTAAGATTGCTTAGAGGTTAGCAGCAGTATGTTTTTGCTGCAGATAGTGTCCAATGTATCTGCCCTTACATTCTGTCTTCTCACTCCCCATGTTTGCATATAGAGAACAATGAGCAAAATGGGACAACCTGAGTCTATTTTGGAATGGCAGCAATTAGTTTTTACTCTGATGTTCTTCAGGCTCATGGTGAGTATTCTGTTTGTTGTGATGTGTTACAGGTAAAAGCAGTCACCACCCCTGCCCATGAAGATCCATTTTCTGCCTTTTACCTATTCTTTGTGTAGAGTTGAACATGGGGAGCACTCAATGCTCAATTTGATTCTTATCTGAGACTCAGTGGGTGCATCTGATTTTGCACTCCAGGCATCAACTGCCACTTCTTTCTATGACTGGCGTGGCAAGAATGGTAAATACTTGGTAATGGCTGAAACTCACATCTAGCAGTGTACATTGAACTGGACATTTCTTAGGAAACTTGGATCCTCAAAGAGACTAATGTATGTTATGATCCTGGATCTTTGTGCCTAAATTTATAGACATTCTGTCCTGTACAAAACACCCCAGTTTATGGACTTGGGGATTTTGGAGCATTGAAGTCTGGTTTTAGACCATCTATACACTTCTTGTACAAGATGTATAAGATGTTGTACATCTTGTCCATGTGCAATGAAAAGTAAGAGATACTTTCTTTTTGCACTTGAAAAGTAAGAGGTACATGCCTTTTTGCAGTTGATGTCAAATCACTAAGGGTATAAATTCTCAAGTCTAGTCAAACTGTTCTCCAGCTGTAAATCCTTTGCATTGCCCAAGTTGAAGAGGCTCAAACTCATGTGCACCAGGACTCCTTTACAATTTCATGCTGTACCCTTGGTGCTTATTGAGACTACCAGTATTGAGTGCCTGTCAAATATTCTGTGTCCTTCATTTTTCTGAACAGAGCTCTTCGATGTTCAGGTTCTTTAGAATAAGTCTCCTGTAGAGGATTCTTGACAGGTTCCAATTCCACCTTGGTTTCATTTTCCAGATCCAGTTCTTTTTCACTGGGAAGATTGAAACGTACTGTGCTTCCAAGGCTGCTTCTCAAGGGTGCTGTTGTGAATCGGTTGGATGTGATACTCTGGCTTCTTACAGGCATGAGAGGTCTAGGTTTCTTGCTGGCTGACATTGCTGCTGCTTCCTGTGCCATACATGTGGTGTTAGTTATCAGCAATCAGGGATGTGAGAAGAATGCTATAGAAGAAAAGCACAAGAGCTAATTGCAAGTTCAGATGACTAGGGAGGGGACACAGAGCATATCTGGGAGATGTCAAAAGTTTACTCACATCTCTGTTTACAAGAACAGTAACTGCAACACATTTTTCGGAATAGTTTAATCAGTTTTTTTCCCCCAAGAGTCAGTTGAGATGATAGTTTCCAGGTCCTAAGAGCAATCAAAGATGTAGGATTTTACTAAGTTTAAGTGGCATGGGCTTGAGAGGCCTTTGATAACTTTGCTCTGATCCCTCCCTCTGCTTGAGTTGTTTGCTCTCAAATTTGATTAAGAAGGTGACTGCTTGTCCTTCAGGTGTTGTCCTTTGTTATGCACCTTGTATGTTCTCAATGTTGTTCTCATGGGTGTGTCCCAAATTTAGTAGGATTCATCCTGGTGTTTGGAAGTGTTTTCCTTAAGAGTTATGGTATGTTTGTGTTTTCCTGACTATGTTTTTGCCAATTTGTGTGTGGTTCTTTTGATTTTGCTAATCCTCCAGTTCCAGTAATTAAAAGCTTTCAGAATGAAAGAACCGCCAGTTCTGGGGTTTTGAAAAATTTCAAAATCAAAGAACCTTTTATTCTGGGTTTTGGAAAAATTTCGGAATCAATGAACCTCGAGTTCCAGGTTTTTGAAAATTCTCAAAGAACCGGTGGGCTTTATGAAGGACAGGCAAAGAATTCAGAATTTAGGGTAGGTTCTTTGACACAGAGCTTTGATTTTGTAGAACCACAGATAAGGGTCGAAACTGGTTCTACTACTTCTGAGAACCACTGGTTAAGGGTGAAAACCAGTAATTTGACATTTGACAACTGCTGGTCAAGGGTACACATGATGCCCTACCATTACCCACATGAGACGCTATCTACCCCCATCAAGCTCTGTGTGGCACTTGTTTCATTGAGCTCTGTACCGCATCATCAAGCTCTGTGTGGCACTTGTTTCATCGAGCTCTGTACCCCATCATCAAGCTCTGCCCATAGAGGTCTGTCTGGCGCTTGTTTCATCGAGCTCTGTTATCCCCCATTGAGCTGTCTGGTGCTTGTTTCGCTTGTCCTCTTGCACCTGGCTTTTCTGTCCCTGCATTGTTTTGCATAAAACCACGGAGCATGGTTTTACATGGTTTTTTTATTAACAAAAGAACTTAGCAATGTTCTTGAAAATTTACAATCTATTTTAGATATTTATGGTTTTGCATCGGCTCAGTAGAATCGAATTCTGAATGTCCAAGGTGGTTTAGAACATGGGTACTAACTACTGGCATAGATTTTGGCACTCTGAGAGAAGTGGTGTATATTGTGCTTTCTTTTCTCTTTCAATAAATGCAATAAGTCAAACCCTGCGACAGAACCACACAGTTCTCCACAGGGCTGCATTGTCAGGGCCAGAAAGGGTTCTGGATAGTGCTTGAGGTAAGGGGGTGTATTTAGCGTCTTGCATCATTACTCACTGGGACCACTGGTTCCAGATTGAGTGGGACCACTTGGTTCCAGATTCCAAAGAGTGGGAACATCTTGACACGGATTTTCACTTTTACTCCCATGTCCTTCGGAATGCCATTAGATTACATGTACCTCAACCCTCCCTCCACATCCCCAAAAAAAAAGGTCCCCCAAATTCCTTCAAAGTTTATTTGCCTTGCCTACCAAGGCAACGATATATTGTCTTTAGATTCATTATAGAGTATCGTAGCTTAAGGGATTTTTATAGGCCCCCTAGGTAGGTAATAATAGGTCTATTTTTATATGAGGATTTTTGAAAGATGATATTTTGGCTTGTGTTGAAACTTGAAATTAGTTATAGAGTTATAATATCTTGAAATATTTTAGTTTCTTTTGGAGGATTTTTTTGAAGATTATATATTTTTGCATGGTGAAATAATTGAGTTTCCATATGTCTTCTTTTGCCTTAAGATACTTTTTTTTATTGTAAATGGCAATGCCACAGTGTGACACACCCCCTTGTTGTTTATTCCATGGACTTCCCTTGACCCATTCAAAACAGAAAGCAGCAGTGAAATAAATGAAGAGTTCACTCTTAAACCAGAAAACAGTTTTGATGTTCTATGCCTTTGGGAAAAAAACAATATTGTGCGAATATTTGGGTTTGGTAATAACCAGTGTTGGGCAGTTCTCACTTCTTTGTGCGAACTGGTTGGTTTTGGTTCTTACATGAAGTCATGAGAACCTGATCAGTTCTCTAATTTAAATTTTTTTGGGCTGGTGAGAACTGATCAGGGTATCAACATTCTTAAATTTGCAGACTCACCCATTTCTCTCAGATAGGGTAGTTCTTGCATATACAATAACTGTTGGTTTTCATAACCCGGTTATTAAAATGTTCATTAAATAAATAAATAAATAAATAAATAATTTAATTACTTCATCTTGTGAGAAGAGCAGCAAGGAAAGAAGCAACATCAATTGGCACAGAGACTCTGAGAACCGGATGTAAATTCTATGAGAGAACTTGCTCAGTTCTCCCATATATATATACACACAGAAATCAGTTCTCATGATCAGTTCTCATTGTGAGAACCGGTTTGAGAATCGGGTGGGCATTCAAGAACCGCCCAACACTGGTAATAACCCTGGTTCCAGTCTCTTTGAAATTTTTAAGCTGAAAGAACCACTGGTTCTGGTTTTTGAAGAAAAAAAGGGAAAGTGAAAAAGCTTTGGACCCAGTTATTTTCAAAAACCTGAAGAACATGTGTAGGGCCAGTAGTAGGGCCCATTCCAGTTCGGAATATATCAAGCCAGGTGTGGCGATATGGCAATCTGTCATGTGGTAATGTCCTCTATCAGAACCTGTTCCAGAGCTTAACTGGTGTTCCCCACAGCTGATTCACAAGTGGAATTGGCAACTCCAAAAGTGGAACCAGCATATATGACCGCGTGTCCCACATAAGAAAAAGCCAGAAAAAAGTGCCCTGATTATGAGAAAAGAATGTACATAGCACTTAATTCCGTAAGATTTTTTGGGCTGGGTCCATCTTTTCCTATCCTAGGGAATTTGGATAAAAGGCTAAGCCCCTGGGGCTGAGTAGGGCTTTTTGTTGTAAGGGAGGTTCCCATACTCGTGCATTCTCCCAAAGGGTGTTCCCAAACCTCAGGAGAACACATGAGTATGAAAATTTCCCCTTACTTAAACCACTCTCTTTCAATTCCCTTACTTCTTTCTTTCCCATTTCATAGAAAAGAAATATTTCCATGGGAACATGGGAACATATAAAATTGGGGAACTCGCCCGGCATAATGCCCTAGGGTTCTTCTACTGGGGGAGATTCCTCAAAATACACATAGAAATAAGAAAGGGAGTTGTTTACAGTGTGAGCTGGGCTGGAAGTTAACTAGCTTGGCCATTTTGAGGGGTCTGGTTAGAAGTGTAGTGTAAGTTGTCCATGGCTCCACCAGCTTAGGTTTTAAGCTAGCCCCTCATTTCAGGAATGGCCCCACCAGCTTAGGTTTTAAGCTAGCCCCTCATTTCAGGAATGGCCCAACTCTTACAGGGCCTTACCCTACACTTTTGGGCATCAATGTAGTAACTATGGTTTGTGTTCGGTTGACCCGTTTTGGCACACAACAAAGGGTAATCATCACAAAGTTTCCAACACTTTGGGCAATAGGGTACACCTGTATCTTCTTCCTTCTATTTTGGATAAACAGAGGAAATGAAGGCGGGCTCGAATAGCTTTGTTTTCACTTTGTGGAACAAAAGGCCCCACTTAATGAACACAGCTCGGATGTTGTTGAATAGCCCAAAGCTGAAGATCGGAAGAGAAGACCAATGGTTGTTATCCACACCCTTAAATGGGGTAAGATCCTTTTAAACACACATCTTCTAAGAGGAGCTCCAGCACACTGACTGCACTATGGATGAAGTCCAACATTTAGATGCCCAATTAAAATGATATGCTTTTGATTCGGTTAGTTATAATGAGATTTAGGTGGTTGATTTTAAAGAGTTTTTCATCTCATGTGGTCCCATTTTTACATGCTTATAGGTGACGATTGAAAAATAATTGTACAGCACGTTGAATGTGATGAACGTGACTCTAAGCCCAAAACCCAAATAGGTAATATGGGTGGAGCTGCTCTTAATTGAACTAAATACTTTCTAGGTTGTGTCTTAATTCTCAATTTTGAGAAATACTTACACACCACTTACAATTCTTTGTCCATTTTTTTACTATTTATCCATGCTCATTATATATTAGATTTACGATTGCTATAATCATACTAAGATCATCTCCACCTACAAGAGTAAAATGGCCTCTACAAAGGAGTACTTTGGCTGAAGAATAAGCTTTAAGTAGTGTGAAACAAAGTTTGAACTTGTAAAAGATATGCATAAGATATTATTTTCTTCGAATACTATGGTCTTTGATAAGGCTTGTTAAAGAAATGATTACTATTGATTGACCAGCCATAATGATCATTGATGTATATGGCATATTATCCAAATTTTCATGTTTATGGGTGGGGATGGGAAGATAATTAACATTTTATGTTGGATGTGGTAAACATTGTAGAAGGGCAAATATAGGGGTGGATGTAGATGGAAAAGTCTTATGTATTCAATATGTTATTTCAATTTTTAAGATTATAAATGATGTTTTGTTTAGTGTTATGTTAGATGTTGGTTCAAGTCATAATTAGTTTAGTTCTAAGTTGAGTTATTATAACTAAGTGTGTGTCAGTTTGGAACCAGTTCAAATGTGAAGAGGATTTGAGTATTTCATGTTTGGGATATAAATTTTTGGTGCAAGTTTTCAAATCACTGGTGGTGATTTGAAATTTTAAAGCACACCATTGTGTATGTTTGTAATTTTTTGTGTTTATACAATTTTGTTAAGATTTTTAATGCAAGTGTTTTGTGTTTTTACATGGATTATGTGTGTTTGGGTGTTGCTTTGAACTTGGGTTCTTATTTGTTGGAGGTGAGTAATAGTTTGAATCATCAAAAGTTGGTTTAATTTGGTTGTGTTATATATGTTTTTAAAAAAATTAAAATGGAACTAGTTGTTTTTGGAAAACTTTGTTTAAATGTCATGTGGCATGTTGATATTTTATTTTGTGTTTCTTGTTGTGTTGGGAAGTTTAAAATTCCATTGGGAATTGAACGTTAGAAGGGTCTTGATTTTAGAGTGTTGAGAAAAAAGAAGAAAAAATAACACAAGAACAAGGAGGAACATCCTACCATTGTCACAAAGGCCCCCTTTCTCTCTATCTCTTGTTTTTTTTTTTTTCCTTTATTTTGACATGTGCACCTAAGAATAAGACAACATCTTGAGTTGTGTCACCATCAACATCATCAAAAGCTTGAGTTCCTAAGCACATTTTGGCAAAGGGGGGGGGGGGTGCTCCTCATGGGTTTTGGTCATGGCTGCATTGTCGTCATTGCCAGATGAATGAACAACATTTGCAATATTATTTACAACATTGCCATAGTAGTTATTGTAGCAAGGGAACAAGGGGGGGATGCCATCACCAAAAGCTTTTCGAGCTCTAGTTGAGTTTCGTTAACAACAATAGTAAGTTTGTGATTGGATAGGGGTATTAAAAGAATTCATGCACTTTGAGCCTTATGATCAAGATTTTTTTATTTTTTTTAAAATTTAATTTTTAATTTGAAAATAATTGGGATTTTTGTTTAGAAGTTCATATTCAAGTTGTACAAAGTTGGATTTAGGTGATTTTTATGTTGTTGAATTCATGGAGAGGATGTTTACATGTGTGGGAGATTTCAATCCATTTGGAGATGGAAAATTTTGGATGATTTTCATAGGTGTGGGAAAGTAGTGTGTGTGGAATCAACTTTCACTAGATTTTCAATGATTCGACAATTGTGTTGGTTAGAAAGAATACATGTAACCCATAGGTGGTGGAATGCCATGTCATTGACATCAATTTTTGCATTTTTGTTGTTGTAAATATTAAGTTTCATGTTGACATTTATAAAATTGAAAAATTGTGTTGCATGAATTGTGCATCTCCATTTTTGTTGTAATTGGGGAATGCTAATTTTCCAACCTTGTTTGTGGGAAATGTTGGGCTTGGCTAGGCTTGTTATTTCATGACAAGTTTGCAAGACACATGTTTATTTTGAGTACCATGTGGATAATTTATCATTTTGTAATGAATATACAAGACACAATTGACCATGTCAAGGGTTATTAAAATTAAGCCCAGTCCATGCATTTTTTCACAAAAGCAAAGTTGGAGTTAACAAAAAAGGATAGGTTGTAATCCAATTTTGACATTGCTATGAACATTCTCAAATTTAATCATTAGAGTGTTCCATTGATTATTTGGTGGTGAGATTAGGTTAATGGTGTCATGGACGACGTCCCCAACATTGAAGACAATATCATTGCCAACATCATCGCCAAGATCATCATATATAAAGTTTATCCATGAATGTTCACCTTTCATCTTTGTACATTGAGAATGTAATTAAAAATTTGCCCAAAAAGATCCTTGAGATATATTTGAAATATTTTAAGACCTAATAATGTATAAATAAAGATAATTTTGTTGATATTACCTTGAATATGTTCAACATTAATTTTGGGCATAATCTTGCATACAAAGTTGTGTTATGTTGTTTTCATGTTTTCATAATAAAGCTCCATTTGACCTACGTTTTGCACATTTTGTATTCTTGTCTTTGGTTTTCATGTTCCATGATTTGAAATTAAAATTAAATTAAAAAATTTCATGATTTGTTTATGTTTTTTTTTAAATCTTTTTGTTTTGGTTATTTTCATGCCCATGAAAAATGGATGATATATCACTTTTTTTGTGTTCATAATGAGCCCAAATCTTGTTGACCCTATGAAACATTTTGGTAGATACAATACAAGGTTATGGTGAAACATGTTCAACATCCTTTTTCAAGGTTAGGGTTTGGAACATCGGATTTAGGGTTTAGGACACATTTGGCATCATGGACTTTAGGGGGTTTCCACATCAAAGATGAGCCAACACTATCAGAAGTTCAATTAAGCAATGGGTTATTTAAAATGGAATGCACTTTCATCTAATTTCATCGATGTCTAGTGATGATTCACATGTTGGTGAGGAGGACGATACTTTTTGTATTGCTAGGGAGGAAGTTGTCATAAGTTTTAAATTTCTTGTGCATTCTGTTCAGGATAAAATATTCACCGACCAAGGTATGAAATTTTATAAGAAGTTTCAAAAATTGAGTGAAAAAAACATTGATTAATCATGGCACAATTTCATAAGACCGTTTCAAAGTAGACAGAGTAAGTTACCAGTATAACCTATCTCTGGATGAAGAATTTGGGTTTCCAGAGATGGTAGATGGAAACTACATAATAAGAAGTTACCACCATAACTTAAAACTCTGGATGAAGAATTTGGGGCTATGGAAGTTTTGCGGGGAAATGAAGGCAAATCATGAGATCTCAGTTGGGGATGATGATGATGATCATCATGATCATGATGGGTCGTTCATTTCCATTCATCCAATCTATCTCGATTCCAATTTCACGAGCAGACTTTCATGGTGTCAAATTGCATTTACGGCCACCTGTCGGTCAGATTTTTGCTAAGTGTCTAGTTGGCACATAGCCACCCGGCAGTACGTACCTTTGGGGCTGCCACCGGTATTCATGAGCGGCACTGCCAGGTGGCGGCTAGACGTGGCCCGCTGTCGTTTCTAGCGGGTCCCACCCTCTGTTCACTTAATGAAGAGCTGTAATGTACCAAACGTGCCGGCACGGGTTTTTTGGCGATAAGAAAATGTAAAAGTAAAAAAAAAAAAATCTGGCATCCTTCTTTATTTTTGGCTACCTGCTGCAACTCAGGATGGAATCTGGCGACTTTTTTCAAATTTTAATTCTAAATTTGGCGACTAAAAACTCAAAACAAATCGCCAATTAAAAAAAACAATCGCCAAAAAAATCCCTGCCTGCCGGTCACAGATATAGGGCGGCGTGCTTGAAATCTCCTTCTCGTTTGTTGCGTACTCTCACGAGTTTTTCTCTCAAGAAGCACCGCGCTTCGTCATTTTTCGATCGAGCGACCGACTGACACCAGGGAAAGCTCACCTGTGCAACAGATCTTCGCGACAGATCTTGCGACAGATCTTCTAATAGGAAACAAAGCCAACGCGGTGGTGATCGGTTTTATTTTTTCGCGTTTTTCTGCGACCAAGAAAGCAAGAAAGCAAGAAAAAGAAAAAAAACAGCAAACAAATTAGCTGTGAACATTAATTTTACGAACTTGCTTGCAGCTAAGCACTCTTCGGAAGAACACGAAGAAGACTTCAGTATTATCAATTCGAGTGCAGAGTCTAGATACTTGAGAGAGGTTAGTTTTGTGCACCTGCTGGAAAGAAATGGAATCAATCCAAGCTCCAGACTTCTTCTTGTAAATCTTTTTGTTTTTGTTTACCTAAGTTTTGTATTATACGTGTCGGATCACGGCAGCTGAGCTTGGAGCTGCATGATCATTTCTGCAGGTTGCTTTACGATCGAGGTTACAAGTCGGAAACTTGTGTCGCTGCCGGGAGAACATTGGAAGCGCTTCAAGGAAGAGTTCTTGGACGACGTCGATCGTTGCGACTAGATAATAGCTGATCTGCAGCAGGTGCATTACTTTAAGGAGACGTCGTCCATGGCGCGTTCTATAGAGCCGTTAGTGGTGGGACGAGTTGTAGGAGACGTGATTGATATGTTCGTGCCTAGTGTGGATTTGGCAGTACAGTATACGTCGCGCCAGGTGAACAACCGTTCCCCTCCCCTCCTCCTCATCTCACACACGGGTGAGAGAAGTACAAGATGAGAGGGGACTCGTACTTTGGCCTCTTCTTCTTCCCTCCATCTCGTCAACTGGTTCTTTGTTGCACAATATTAAAACATAAGACAACAGGGCTGAAATCTAGTCGTGAGTGGATATAATAGAGCTCTTCAAGACCAAAAAGAATGAAACCATATGAGAAATTAGTCTTGTAGAAGTGCTGTTGTCGGCATAGACTTTGTTCTCTCTGCACGTGGACGGTGGCATATTGCTGGCATCGTGCGCACGAACAGTTCGAGCTGCGATAGCTGCGTACAACGTTGTGACTCATGATGCTTGGTAATGCTCTCTAAGTATTACGTCCTGCCTGCGTTTTGCAAGTTCTTCCGTTTGTCAGACGACTTGCAGAACCATTGAATCGCAGCATTTTGAGAGTCTTGTTGTTGTTGTTGTGATAGTTCTCTTGTTGTTGCGGAAGGTTCACAGCTATGATGATATTTAGGTGGTCCCACTCCTACTACTACTATGCTGCCGCTGCTACTCTTTCGTGTATTTCTTTCTTGGCTTTTAGAGAAGCTTGGTGATTCATGACTCCCTTCTTCTGTGCGGCCATGGCAGGTGAGCAATGGATGTCAGATGAAACCCTCTGCAACTGTGCAAGCACCAAACATCGAAGTAGCAGATCGCAACGCTGATAACGTGAATCTTTTTACACTTGTATGACACATATCTCTCTCTCTCTCTTTCTCTCTCTCTCTAGATGTGTCTGTGTGTGTCTTTCTCTGTGATTTTCTTACTCGCAAAAGAGTTATTGCAACCAGCTCTTGAACATGGACAATTTGATCATGAAAGTGTCGGCACTTGATGTACACTTGTTTGTTTATTTGGATCAACTTCCGAATTCTTTACACATTGATGGTGCAGCAAAAGTTTTGTGCGCTAGTTCGACGTACGCAAGTTAACGTACGCTCGCTGCACAAACTTTAACTACTTGTAAAATAGAATTAACTGGCTCCGAGGATATGCTAGCGAGTCTCCTGGACGTCGATGTATGTCAGTGCAGAGGACCTCTGCATGCATGGAGCTCCTTGTCGACACAGTGGAACCACAGAGTCTAACTTAGTGAGATTGCTTATGTATTACAATGAATGAAACATGGTGAAACATAATGGCTTGATCTCTTTTGTGGTGTTGACAGATAATGACTGACCCGGATGCTCCTAGTCCTAGCGAGCCTTCTATGAGAGAATGGGTGCACTGGTAGGTTAAGAATCTGATCCTTCCTGAAATCTCATGGTCACAGTAGTTGGACATGATCGTTGTGACCTTGTTTGTAGACACAAAAAAATGCTGCATTGCATAGCTTCCTTTAGAGCGCATCTGAAAGAAAAGAACCAGCTCCAAGAGCTTGTTCTGGAGCAATGCTGGACGTGATATTATTATATCCTAAACCCCAAACCCAACCTTATGCTTATCTGGGGGATTTGGTACACTATGCCGATGACCGGACTCACAGACTACATGTGTGATTTCAGGATTGTGACGGATATTCCTGGAAGTATTGCCCAATCTAACCAAGGTATTTGTTCAATATAGCTCACTCTTAAATGGGTTCAGATCTGAACCTTGCTCAGCTCTGGAGACAAGTACAGAAGTTGCAAAATTATCTGTTTATTCCAGAGAATTTCTGTCAAAAGCACCCTTGAGTCTCTTACAATACTGAGGAGGGGGAGAAGTGGACTGCAATAGTGTGTTCAAGTTCTGTAAGTGATTGTAGTATGGGAATTTTGGAGAATTTCCAGTCAGCTAAATCTGTTGTTGGAATTTCATAGATGAATTGCTTACCTAGCTGAAGATGGCTTTGCATCTGAATAGATGCAAGCATCTCCAGCTTGAGATCCTGTGTGAGCGTCCCAGTTTTTTGGATTCCCTTAGAATATGTATATAGTCTCATTCTGATAGATTATGTGTGAAGCTCTCACAAGGGGAAATTTGTTTCTTGTCATTCAGTACACAGCATGCTTGATGTATGAGTGCATAGATTCTGAAATCTCACATATTAGTGCCATTTGTGTGCTGCACAGGGTACACATGGTTCAATGAACGAGTGGTGCCTACTAGCACTGCTGGTAAAGAGGTGGTGCCATATGTGGGTCCTCGTCCTCCTATAGGTATACACAGATATATATTCATGCTATTCAAGCAGCCATATGGACCTTTGATTGTATGTCCACCTACAGTCCGCAACAATTTCAACACCCGCAATTTTGCAGCTGAGCATGGATTAGGGTTACCAGTAGCTGCCACTTACTTCAATGCACAGAAAGAACCTGGGAACCGCAGACGATAAAAAGCTCAGATACATGTTCCTGTTGTTTGATTTATGTCACTTATGCCATATACTATGCTACTCTATTCAGCAACAAGGAGGTTCTAGGTCCAAGTTAGCTCTACACAATACTGGCCACCAGGATTGGAACTAGTGGAACTGCAGATTGCTCCTATATTCCATTTGATAGGCTTCCAGTTCACCAGCTCTGTACAGCATTCTTTGTTGTCCATAGTTTGAGGCTCAGCTTACACCCATTATTGTTCACTCACAGCTGATCTGGCTGGTACCCATTTCTTGAGTTGATTCAAATTGCTAAGCAGTTCCTGAAAGAAACTTGAAAGAGAAAAAGCTGGATTGCCTATGAACCCAAGTTAATGGCATGAAAGTGCAAATTTCTTTCTCTTTTCTGACATCATGAGTTGATGTGAGTTGACATTGTGGTGACTGAAGGTGTCAGTTCCTTGATCTAGAAACTGCATTTCAGCAAGGAAGAACAACATTCTAGAGGGTTTTTTTTGGGTGTGGCAAGCCGGTTAAATAGACTTTATATTATTTTAGCATATCATTTATGTATATAGTGGGTTAGTATCTCTATGCAAGGAAAAGAAACTGTCTTTGTTACTTACTGTATGATGATTTTCTTTTCTGTATGCCTGAAAATCATTGGCAGAAAATTTTCCTTTAGCCTGTAAATGGCACAACTATGGATGCAAAAACCCTGTTTTGTAAACTTGATAACTTGATGGCCACCAAGCCCTTCTGAGAGGTTTTAATCTTGAGAAGAAAGCTGGAATTATATTGAGCCTCTTCAAATTTCATCTCAGAGTCGGTCTTTCAAAATCTTTCAAAATAGAAACAACTAGAGCATTGACAAAAGGATTTAACAAGCTTGAAGCTAAATTATGCTAGAATGAAATGAACAATTAGGTGATTTCTTGATAAAAAAAAAACTTTTATAGATTGCTGAAAATATTGTGAATTATAGAGTAAACAATTTGTAGATGTTGGTGGAAACTGAACATAATGTGGTCAATGTTTTTAATGTTAAGAAGCTTGATGAAATTCACATTGAAGAGATTTGAATTTCTTCAAAGCTAAAGAAAAAAATCCCACTAATCACAAAGGAGCATGAGGGAGGAAGAACTTGTTGACATTGTTGTTTTTTAAAACATATGAGCACCATCTATGAGAATTGTGTGTTTTCTTTCACAATTTTAGTTTCAAAACTTAAATATTTTCAAATTACTTTAAATTTTAGAAATTGATATCACATTTTTCACTTTTGTCATATTCTCTTGTCTCATAAAGTTGAATACAAAATGGAATTCTCTAAGTGGAGATGGATGACCATATAATAGTCCAAAGAGTTGCTTGAGTAGCCATTGTGAAGAGGCATGTGTTTGATCTTATAGATTGTAGAGGGACACCACTAAATAAGATCAAAATTGATTTCTATCCAAATGTTGTTGCATGGCAAAATCTCAATGTGCATTTAAAAAGTTTTTAATTCCATTCTCCCCCCATTTTTTCATTGATTTTTGTTTCTTTGCAAGTTCACTTTTAGTCTCTATTCTTAAATCTTTTTTTCTTATTTATGTATTTTCCTTGTGATTATTTTCGTTGTGAACTTGCAATATTGATTCTTGTGACTAGTGCAAATAGCTTTACAACCCACATTGATTGGGGGTAGAAATATGATAAAATAGACAAAAAAAAGAGTAAGTGTTTACATTGGAACTTTGTGTCATTCATCAATATATATATATATAATTGGGTGGAAATATGGTCTAATGGAAATTAACAACTTGTTCTACTCCCCACACAGAAAGTGCATCCAAATGAAAGAGTTTCGCAGAGCACATCTGTGACCAATGCAATGTCACAGTACCTGCAGAGAGCCTTTCGAATGAATGGGTGGAATCCTTCATAAATGCATATTGCCCATAGTAGTTTTCTGCGTGGGCCAACTGCATGAATACCTCATTTTGTTAAGATCTTCCCTTCCACATCTCTGCATGTCTGGTGCTTGCATCATGGTACCCTTGTTCACTGTTGCAGCAAGTCTTATGTTACTGTGCCAAGAAAACTTTTCATTTGTGTATCTGCTGAAATGGGCATGAGTGTACTGAGCCACTGCTGTGGAGAAAACCTAAACCTGATAATCCACATACTTTTTGGATGCTCTCTGTTGACCTTCTGAGGTGCTAATCTCTTGTTGTTGTGCTTGGTTCTATCAATGATTCTTTACTTGGGGACTCTACTTTGCCAGCCTTTCTGAGTGCCACGGAGGTATAACCGGCACTTGTTCATCTCCTGTCTAGGGAATTCTCTTCCTTTCTGAAGGAGGTTGGACCTTTCTTTCTCATGTCATGGGAGACTCTCTTAGTGAGTCATCCTCAACATGGGAGACTCTCTTAGTGAGTCATCCTCAACATTACAATCTTGAGCGCCTCCTTGTGTTCCTCCAAGACACTCTTGAGAGTTACCAAATGGAATAACCCTGTCAGTTGCAGATAAGTGAGAGATATTGAATAATTGAGATTACAGTCTTGAATTACTTCTTGTGTTTCTTCAAGTGTTCTCACTACCAAATGGATTAGCTCTATTAATTACAGACAAGTGAGGGATATTGAACACCAAGTTTTGAAGTCTTTCTCTTTTCCTTCAGCTCCACATCAGGCCTAGCCTTTGTCCTTGGCCTACAAAAAAGCTTTATCTGCTAGCAAAATGAATGGGATGGTCATGCCCATTTTCGTCCAACTGTGATAGGGTGCTGCCCACCGCTTCTCAAGATGCATCACAATATACTAAGAATGGTTTGCTCCAATTTGGGGTCCGAAGGATTGGCGCAAGTTGAAGAGCTGACTTTAGTTGTTCGAATGCCCGTTTTGACACCTCGTCCTCCGTTGGTGCAGGTGCATCTTCACGCAAGAATCGTGTTAAAGGACGTGCTTTTGCTGCAAACATGTGTATGAACCTGCGATAATATCC